>Ga0115029_1001364_pt1 | contig 17437 bp, 11 predicted proteins | sample SidtaG_3_FD_87297 | JGI IMG/M metagenome (GOLD analysis project Ga0115029, IMG submission 87297) | Marine algal microbial communities from Sidmouth, United Kingdom - Sidmouth_Asex1 metaG | ecosystem: Host-associated > Algae > Red algae > Unclassified | place: Sidmouth, United Kingdom | collected... | reverse complement strand
GCCGATCAGGGTTTCCACGAGGATCCTGGGGATCAACGGTTTGGCATGGCAGATCACGGTTTCGCGCTCACGCAGGTTATGCAGGCAGTAGGGATCGCCACTCATCACGATGTACTCGAAATTCCGCTGTGGATGACGGTACGCGACGCAATCGATCAGTTGCTCGCCGTTCATTCGATGACCTTTGTCCGCCGCGAGATAATAATCCGTTATGATCAGTTCGATCGTCGGATTATCGTCGATCTTGGTCATCGCATCGGCCAGACTTTCCGCCAACAGGACGGCTTCCTGGGGCAATATGAGCGCCTCGCGAACCTCTTCCGCCATTTCCCGGTCGTCATCGACGACGATGGCGAATGGAACGTCGTTACGGGTGCGCGATACCGAAGCCGAGCCGATCATCTTGTCTTCCTCTCTCATCACAGGCGTCGTCGCGACGCCGTCTCGAGGTAATGATCATCGCGGACATTCTTCCTGTCGGGATCGTGACGGGGTGCAATTGCATCCAGTTCCGGTAAAATAGTGTGCAAATGAAACGCGACACGCTCAGTGAATGCGTTATTGTTCCCGTGCAAGGACGGAATCGACGACTGCAACCAACCGGACGACATTGATGGGCTTGGACAAACATGAAACGATGCCCAGTTCGAGGGCCAGGTCATGCTCCTCCTGAGCGCCATGCCCTGAAAGCAGGATCACACGGGCATCGAAATCCGGGCGCTCCTTCAGGATCTCGAACAGTTCGATCCCGCTTATCCCCGGCATCTTGAGATCGGAGATGACGACATCGGCCCGGTCCAGGTCGGGCAATGCCAGGGCTTCTTCGCCCGATATCGCCGTCATGACGTCGAGACCTTCGAATTCGAATGTCTCGCACAGCTCTTCGAGGACGAGTTCCTCATCATCGATCAGAAGGATACGTTTTCGAGCCATGCCGATACTTCGCACATATGTAATTTCATTGCTTATACATCTGAAAGTCTGTCGCTTTATGCAGCGATTGTGCAAAAATGTGCAAGGTAACGGAATCGGAGTTGCGCGATGAAGACCGTGCTGATGCTCGAAGACGACGATGACCTGCGCAGCGAGATGGTCGAGGCCCTGTCGGATGCCCATTTCCGGGTCGGCGAAGCGGGCACCGTCAAGGCATTCTGGGAAACCTACCGCGAGATCGAACCCGACGTCGTGGTGCTCGACATGTCCCTGCCCGACGGGCGCGGCATGGAGGTCGCGCGCGATCTGCGCCGCGAGTCGGATGTCGCGATCCTTTTCCTCTCGGGCCTGAACGACGAAATCGACCGGATCGTCGGCCTCGAACTCGGCGCGGACGACTTCGTGCGCAAGCCCTGTAGCCCGAGGGAATTGACGGCGCGCATCAACAGCATCCTGCGCCGATCCCGGCACTCGACTTCCTCCGAATCCGCGCAGCAGAGCGAACGCCCGGAAACGTCTGCCACCATGACGGAAGCCGCTTCGGGTGAGATCGTGATGTTCGAGGGGTTCAGCATGAACCTGCCTGCCATGGAACTATACGATGCAGTGGGCGATCAGATCGCCTTGACCACTGCCGAATTCGATCTTCTCAAGGTGCTCGTCGAGCGACCCCGCAGGGTTCTGACCCGCGACATCCTGCTCGACCTGCTGCGCGGGGAGAACTGGGCCGGTTACGACAGGACCATCGACGGCCTCGTCTCGCGATTGCGCAAGAAGCTCTCGACCGATGACGAACCGTGTACCTTCCTCAAGACCGTTCGCGGGGTCGGCTACATGTTCACGGCGAAGATCGAGGCGACCTGACCCGGTGCCGCACCGCACGGTCCATGCAAGACCTGACGCTCCATCGGACGATTTTGCACATCCCTGCGAAAGGCCATTAACGTGACCGAAACCGCAACCTCTTTACCCATGGGAGCAATTCACCCCGAAGGTACCCGAGCATGGCGGCGAAGCGCATCATCACCTGGTTCTTGCTGACCGGCTTGCTCGCCGCGTGCGGAATGCAGCGCGAAACCATGTATTCGCCTCATCCGATCGACACGACCCCCGTTACGCCCACCGCACCGGATGATTTCGATGCCAGGTATATCGGGCTTCGCTTCGATCCCGCGCATCAATGCGAGGGCCTGCCATGGGAACCGAGGACGGTATCGGACCCCCTCACGCCCCACTCCGCGATCCGGGCACGGGCAGATCAGCCCACGGCCTATCAGTTGAATGCCCGCACCCGGCACGACGCGCTTTCTCCCGGCGACCTGATCGAACTGCATGTGCAGGACGCGCCGATGTTCTCCGGCACGTTCGTCGTCGGGGCGGGCGGGTCCGTTACCGTACCGCACCTGCCACCGATCATGGCCTCGGGGCGTAGTCCAGCCGAAGTGTCGCGCGCGGTCGAGCGCGAGCTGATCGATAACGGCTTCATCAAGGCCCATGCGGCCCGCGCGAGCATCGTGCTGCGCCAATACGGCGAGGCATCGGTCAGCGTCGGGGGCGCGGTCTTCACACCCGGCCTCGTCAGCACCGCCGAACGCAGCCTCGGGAATCAGGACGAAACCTTCGACGACGCCATCGGAGCCGATAACTGGCGGCGCAAGCTGTCCGGCGTACTCAAGGCCGCAGGGGGCATCAGGCCCGATGCCGATGTCGCGCGGGTGCTCGTGCGACGGGGCGGGCGGACCACCGAATACGATATGTCCGGCGTGTTCACGGGCGCGTTCGTGCAAGACCCGGTCATCGTCGATGGCGATTACGTATTCGTGCCGTCGCAACAGTGCCTCGCCCCCCAACTCATGCGCCTGAGCCGGATCACGCCGCCCGGTATGCGCATCTTCATCTCGAACCCGACTGCGCCGATCTTCGGCAACAACCCGGCGGCCATCGGATCGTTCTCCTCGCGCCTGCCCTACGGCTCGCGGCTGGTTCAGGCGCTGGCCTCGGGCAATTGTCTGGGCGGTACCGACATGGTAAATGCGGATCGCTATGCCCTTCTGGTCGGGTCGAACCCGCTCAGCGGCCAGCCCGAAGCGATGCGCGTTCGGGTGGAAGACGTGGTGCGTCAGCCGCACAGGGCCGACTTCAACCCCTATCTGCAACCCGGTGATGCCATCGCCTGCTACGACAGTACGCTGGTGAACCTGCGCGATCTGGGTACCGTCGCATCGAGCGTCCTGTCTCCCCTCGGCGTCCTCAGAAGTCTGCTCGGCGGCTGAGGTGAATGGCGAAGGATCAATTCATCTTCCGGGGGGAAGACGGCGCGGTTTCCGATCCATCGGACCTGGCTCGCAAGAGTGCGGAGGACAATCTCGCGCGTTTTCTGTCCGATCCTGAAAACAGCGCGCATCGCCCCGCTCCGCAATACGCCAAACCCGCGCCCGAGCATGAGGTGACACCGGCGAGCGCGCCGCCATCTTCTCCGCCTGTTTCCGACGCCCTTCCGGAACCAGTCGTTGCTCCGCAGCCGGACCCGCCCCGACCGATCACGCCGGTCGAGGATCGGGCACGCCGTCCGGTCCATAAGCGGGCATGGCTCAGGCCGGTGCTGCGCACGCTGCTCTTCGCGTTGCTCTGCGCGCTGGTCTGGCTACCGACGCTCCTGTACATCACGCGGGCACAGCCGGTCTTTCAGACATCATGGCGGATCATCCTGCCCGGTGAAGGCGTGAAATCCAGCATCGACGTCGATACCATCGGGGAAGCGAAGACGTCGGAGAAGTCCATCTTCGCCTCGCGCAACTTCGACCCCCGATCCACCTATCGCGAAATCGCCGGCAGCGGCATCGTGAAGAGCCGCGCACGGGATGTGGCGGCGGTGGGAGAAGAGGATTTCGACACGCCGAAGATCAAGGTGATCCCCCAGACGGCCATTCTCGAATTCACGCTGCGGCGAAACGATCCCCAGACGGCGCAGGACCATGCGCTGATCTTCATGCAGAGCTTCGATGCACGGGTGGACGAACTGCGTCAGACCGAATTGCGGACGCGCAAGGGCGCTGCACTGACCAATGTCCGCTCGCTGCGAGCACAGTTCGAGGAAAAACAGCGGATCAAGCTGGGGCTTCAGCGAGAAGCCGGACTGATCAGTGCCGCAGAATACAAGAGCCTCGTCGAAAGCGCCGGCAAGCGCCGGAACCTACTGACGGATGCCGAGGTCGATCTGCGCAACGTCGTGGAGAAATTCCGCACCCTCGCCGGAACGCTCGGTATCGCGCCGCATGTCGCGTCCCAGGCCCTGTTGCTCAAATCGGATCGTCTGTTCCAGTCACTCGCCATCGCCTATGTCGAGGCAACGACCGAACTGGCACGGATCGACGGCAATTTCGGCAGGAACTTCCCCGACAGGGTGATGACGGCGGCCCGGCAGGATGAATACAAGACGCAGCTCGTCGAGCGCATCCGCGACTTGACGGGAGCGGAGCCGGAAAACCTCTCCCTGATGATCGACCTGACCCAGAGCGCGGAGCGCAGCGAGCTGTTCGCCGCCCTCGTCAAGCTGAAGGCCGATGTCGCGGGACAGCTTGCGACGGTGCGCGAGCTGCGCGCGGTCGTGGAGACCACCACCGTGCAGACGCTCGATCTCGCGGACGACGCCGACCGCCTCGGCTCCGCAACCCAGGAAGCGGACATCGCGAACGCCATCTTCGCGTCCTCGCTGGCCAATGCAGACCTGTCGCAGACCAATCCCTATGCTTCCTACCCGCTCTATCAGGTTCTCGACGAACCGAGCCTGCCCAGACGTCCCGTCTCGCCGAAGAAGCTGGAGGCGATTGCCGGGGCGACGGGTGCCACCTTGCTCATCATCACGGGATTCATGGCGCTATGGTATCGCAGACGTGTTCTGAGAAGACGCCGGAAGAACGCCTGATCTTCTGGTCCATCGGGCTGACCTACGTGTTCTATGCCCTCGGTGCACTGTACGTGGTCGCGCCCGTGATCGGGTGGTGCCTGCTGCTGCTCGTCCTGTGGCGGTTCGCCAGTGCGGACGAGCGGTTTCGGATACCGGGGATCGGTGTCTGGATCTGGTGGCTCGCGACCGTCGCGATCCTCGTCGCGCTGGTCGTCGGGCACTTCGACTACGGCCTGAGCCGCTCGCAACTGATCAAGTCGATCATCGGCTGGGCCAAGGGTTGGGCGATGTTCCCCGTCTTCATCACCGTCGGGGCGTGCCTGAGCATCCGGTTGCAGGTGCTGGCACGCGCCGCGAACATCGTTTCGCTCCAGACGCTGCTCCTCGCCCCGTTCCTCGTCGCGGCGGCCTATATCGGCATACCGCCGGAAATCTGGGTTTCTCCGCTGAGCGCGGTGGGCGGGCCGGGACCGGAATTCTTCTCCTTCCGCCTCTATGGCGTCTCCCCCGACGGTGCCTTTCGCTGGGCGTTCTTCGCACCCTGGGCACCGGGAGCGGGAATGGCCGCCGTCACGCTGCTGGCGCTTGGCGTCATGGACCAGGACAGGCGATGGATAGCGGCCGGGACATTGGGCGTTCTGGCAATGGCCGTTCTCGTCAAATCCCGTCTCGCGCTGCTGGGATTGCCCATCGCGCTCGGTGCCGGGTTCGTCCTGTGCAACATGCGGGTATCGGCCCTGCATTTCTTCGGCGCGCTCTGCGTTCTTTCCATCGGCCTGCTCTGGGGACCGATCGTCGAGACGCTGCTCGATGCAAAGGAAGCCTTCGAGAATTACCGCAGCAACTCGACCGAAGTCCGCTCGACGCTTCAGGCGATTGCCGGGTATCGGTATATAGAGGCTCCGATCTGGGGCCATGGCATTCAGGACAGCGGCACCCATATCGTCGCCTTCATGCCCATCGGCAGCCATCACACATGGTACGGCCTGCTCTTCGTGAAAGGACTGGTGGGCGTGGTCGCATTCGCGATTCCGATGATCCTTTCCGTCGTCGTGCTGATCGTGAGGGGGCAATCGAGCCACGCAGCAATGGCCGGATTGATGGTTCTGATCGGCATGTGGATCTACAGCTTCGGCGAAAATCTCGAGGTTCTGGCCTATCTCTTCTGGATCGGTCTGGTCGCCATCGGGATGGGGATGCGCCGCACGGAAGAAGACCCCGTCCTTGCGAACGGGGCCTTCATGCAGGGCGAACGGATGGAACCGGCCTAGGCGGCGATTTCGAACTCGTCCGTCACCGCATCATAGGTGCCATCCGAGAATTCGATGCGCTCGAAATCACGGACATGGTCGATGTCACCGGTCGCAAGGTTCTCCACGCCGTAGAGGTGATCGTACTGGTAGAGCGCATCGGCGGAGCGCCCCGCATCCTCTATCCGCGTGATGGCATAGCCGTCGGAAGCTTCACCGAAGACGAGGGTGTCGTCGCCGAGGGAACCCCAGAGCCGATCATCCCCTGCGCTGGCGAAGACGACATCGTCCCCTGCACCCAGAGCGACGCGGTCGTTATTCGCAGAACCGATGACGGTATCGGCATGGGAGGAGCCGAGCACTTCCTCGAAACCACCGAAGGTATCGCCCTCGGCGTGACCGCCGGTGCCCGTTCCGGCCCTGAGATCGAGCGTGACCCCGGCATCGGAACTGACGTAGCTGAGCGTATCGGTGCCCTGCCCGCCCTGCATGGCATCGGCTCCTGCGCCACCGCGCACGCGGTCGTCGCCCGCCCCGGCATCGATGATATCCGCACCGTCATTGCCGTCGATGTGGTTCAGGCCGTCATCGCCGGTGAGAACGTCATCGTATATCGAGCCCTTGAGGTTCTCCACGTCGACATAGGTATCGCCCGTCGCCTCGCCCACCGTGCCACCGAACCCGAGATCGGCGACGACGCGCGCATCCGCGCGGGAATAGTCGGCCCAGTCGCGGCCTTCGCCGCCATCGAGGGCATCCGCGCCGGTGCCACCATCGAGGATATCGTCGCCGCCGCCACCGATCAGGCTGTCATCGCCCGCACCGCCCAACAGTTCATCGTCGCCATCGCCGAGGAAGGCGTCGGGAAGTTCGGCATCACCGTAGGAGAAGCCGTCATTCGATCCGGCGCTCTGGCCCTCGAACAGCAGACTTCCGCGTGGCGAGCCATTCTCGACACCCGTGATGCTGTAGATGTTGCCCGTCTGGTTGTGGCTGGCATAGATCGCGCCGTCCGAGGCCGTCCAGATCGCACCGAATGCTCCCTGACCGGAAGGCAGGCCCTCGATGGAAGCCGTCGTCGCAGTTTCCTCGACCAGATCGTAAGTCACGAGGATGCCGAACGGCGACACGCCGAAAGCCTTGTCCCCGACGATGACGAAATCGTGGACGGTCGGCAGATCGTCGCCCGTGAAATCGATCTGCGTCGTCTGTCCGGTCTCGACGTCGATCAGGGTCATCGTGTCCTTGTCCGCGCGAACGTAGTAGGTGCCGTCGTCGTGAAACGCTCCGGCAAACGATTTGCCGTAACCGCCGCCGAGATCCTCGACTTCGCCATTCGATCCGATCCGCAGCAGATGGCCCTGCATCGCGCCGCGTGCGCCGATGCCATAGGCATAGCCATCCGTCGGGTTCAGGCCGACGGCATTGATGTTCTCGTGATCGGGGCCGATATCCGTATAGCTCGCCGTTGCGGGGTCCAGCTTCTTCAACTGCCCGAAGATGACCTGATAGAGACCGGAATCGAACTCGAAACGCGGCAGGTCGGTGTCGGGCGTCGAGGTGAACGTCCACTGTGCAGGCGCGGCCTGGTTCCCGTCGGAATCGCCATAGATGACATCGTCACCCGGCCCGCCGTTGATCTTGTCGTCCCCCGCGCCACCGGTGATGCGTTCATTGGTGTAGGCATCGTGCAGCCCGTCCGTATGGGCCGCCGAGATATCGTCATCGGCGGCGGACCCGACGATATCGCGGGTGACGGTCTGCGCGACGGTCAGCGCACCCGTGAAGATATCCCCGTGCGTGACGGTCTGGTCGGCGAACTGGTAGCTTTCGATCGAGCGGACGACATGCACACCCTCGTTGCCGGTGGCACGGGTATCCACGAGCGTGATCGCCCCGGTCTGGTTCTCGGTCACGACATAATCGTCGAAATTGCCGCTGAAGATTGCCGTGTCCTCGCCTTCGAAGCCGCCCCAGACGCGATCGTCGCCGAGATTGGGCTGAAGCACGTCGTCGAGTTCTCCTCCGACGAGGTTATCGTCGCCTATCGTTCCATCGAGGTCGAACCCGGCGACATTCGGCGATGCCGCCACGAACTCGCTCAGGGTCATCACGCCATCGGCGAAGCGGAAGACCTCTACCCCGCGCACCTTGTCGATACCATCGGGAGCGCCATCGCGTTTGTCGTAGACGTAATAGGCACCATTGTCGGACCGGGCGATGCCGTAATCATCCCTGTTGCCACCGTAGACGATGGCGTCCTCGCCCTCGTCGCCACCCCATATCGTATCGTTGCCTGCACCACCCTGGAAGACATCGCTGCCTGCGCTGCCCGCCATCTGGTCGTCACCAGACGTTCCGGCTATCTCGGTGGAGGATTCCTCGCCGATCGCGATCAAGTCCTCCAACGTGACGGTCATATCCGCGAACTGGAAAAGCTCGATGCTGCGCACCTTATCCGTGCCATCGGGCGACCCGGCGCGCAGATCGGTAATCCGATACGAGCCGTCATGGTTGGCCACGATGCTGTAATCGTAGACCGATCCGCTGAAGACGGCAGTGTCTTCCCCCGAGAATCCGCCCCAGATGCTGTCATCCTCGCCGGTACTGACGAGTACGTCGTCGAGATTGGTTCCCAAAACTTTCGCCATGTGTCGTGTCCCCTCAGTGAGTCGTTAGTGGAAGAGTGTCGAGTGCCTGTCCGCGTGGTTCCCTTGTCCGGAAGACGAAGAACGCGAAGAGCGGCTCGGTCGCGAGGCGCGTTGCGAGGCACCCTGCCGCCGCTCCGACGATGCCGTAGGTCATCGCCCCGAAGCCGGTGGCAAGCAGGAGCAGGGTCGTCTGGGCGATGCTCGCGACGAACTCGATCTTCGGTGTTCCTTCTGCGCGCAAGGTCTGCGCGGGCACGTCCCAGAAGGGGCGTGTGATCGCCGAAAGACAGAGCAACGCGAGCGTCAGGACCGCTGGTTCCCAGCGATCGCCGAACAGCATCGGTACATAGACGGGCGCAAGAACCGCCTGCGTGCCGAACAGGACGAGAGCCGTCAGGGCCGTCATCGCCAGAATCTGCTTCGGTTGTCTGTAATCGCCGTTCGCCCTCCGGGACTGGCAAAGATACGGAAACAGGGCATCCGAGAAACCCTTGAGCAGAGACTGGCTCAGCCCCAATCCGGCATTGAAGGCGAAGGTATAGAAACCCAGGGCTTCCATGCCGAGCAGCTTGCCGATGATGATCTTGTCGAGACTGCCCTGGGCAGCCTTCAGCATCTCCGACCCGAGGATCGACTGCCCATAGCGCAGGACATCGCGCGTACTGGCGCGTTCACCGCCGAATTCGGGCAATACCGGAACGGCACGATAGGCCAGCCCGATCCAGAGCAGGGCCGAGAGGATACGCGGCAGCACCACGCTCCACAATCCGAAGCCAGCGAGCGCGAGAGCGGCAGTCGCCAGATTGGCCAGCGACAGGGTGGCCCCCACGATCCCGGCGATCTTCTTCATGTTCCCCGCCCGGTGCAGGAAGGCGATGCGACCGAAGGCAACCGGATAGAGGAAGAAGAGGACCGACAGGACGATCAGCGGCTCGGCAAGACCGGGCGCGTCCATCCAGGCTTCGAGCGGATAGGCAATCGCAATCTGCGCGAGGGCGAGACAGATGTGCCAGACCCAGTTGATCGTGATCGCCGTCTGCATCGTCGCACCGAGATCGTTCTCGTCGGCGCGCACGACCGCCTGCAACACACCACAGCGGGTCGGTGTGCGCATCAGCTCGCAGACGGTCATCGCGAGGGCAGCGACACCGAAGAGCACGGGTTCGAGCGCGTAGGCCAGCGCCAGCGCCGTCACGATCCGTGTCACACGCGAAGCGCCTTCGGCCATGACCAGCCAGCCGACGCGCCGGGCGAGTGTCCCCAGAACCGGATCGCCAGCACTCATGCAGTGCCCCGGACCGCGACGGGTGCGGGCGTGGACGATGCACCACGGGAGGCGGTGGCGAGGGCATTGCGGAAGTCCGTCGTGACCTGCCTGCGCAGCGGACCGGCATTGAACGCGATGTCCTTGTACTGCAGCGCGAGCGCCGCGATCTCCTTCGGATCGAAGTCACCGGCATGGGCGCCGGGAACCCCGAACCGCGCGTTCAGGTCTTCGCCCTTGTTCGAGTACCACAAACCCACGGGCATCTTGCCCGATGCCATGCGGAAGACGGCGGTATGGTAGCGCGTTCCGATCACCTGAGCGGCGATATCGACGATGCCGAACGCGACACGCCACGGCGTCTCCTGCGTCGTGAAGGGATCGAGAATAGCCAGTCCCTCCACTTCGTTCTGGAGCTGACGCGCGATGACGCGATCGGAATCGTCGTCGTTGACGTCCGCCTGGATCAGGATGGCCACGTCACTGCCCTGCGCCTTCAGGTGGCCCATCGTCTCGACGATACGGGCGAGGAAGGTCGGCTGATCGACCGGATACATGCGGTTGAAGTTGCGGATCGAGAAGACGACGGTGTTCTCGGGCTTCAGACCGGCAGCGGCATAGACCGCGCGGGCGGCGGCTTCGTCGCCGTCGTTCTGGGTCAGTGCAAAAGCGGAATCGACCGAGAGCGTCACATCCACGCCCAGTTTGCGCAGCTTTTCGGCGCTGGCCACGTCGCGGACCGTGACGCTGGAAATCCGCTTCAGGTGCCATGCGAGCAAACGAAGCGACAGGCCCTTGCACGATGGTGGAACCGACTGGCCGAAGGACATCGTGCGCTTGGGTGCCCAGCGCATGTGCGAGAGCTTCTGGATGAACCGGCGGGTCAGCAGCTTCGGGCGACCATTGTTGAAGATGTCGCCGCCTACCGAGACCAGCGCGCCGAAACTCGTTTCCGCCTTGTCGTTCCATGCGGTGACTTTCGGCAGGCAGTTCTGACCCGAAAGGCGCTGAAAGGCCGCGAAGATCGCCGCATCGCCAACGTTATCGAGGGAATAGAAATGGAGGAGACCGGCCGAAGACTGGCTCTTTCCCGTTACGGCCCGTGCCGACCGTTCATTTCGTGCGCCACTCTGCGTCGCGTCGGTGGCTTCGATTGCGTGAGCCTGCATTGCCATCCGTTCGTCCCCCAAACCGTGTTTCGATAGGGAGGAGAATGACGGACACACGTGCTCCGGGTATCTGAGGAAATTTCAGATTTATGGCGAAATGTGCAGCCATCGACGATGCACGACGTAAATGTGTCGGAACGTGCAAACGGCCCCTCGTAGCCGACATGGCCCCGATGCCCGCTTACCCGGCCAGTTTCGCAGTGTCGTGATCGATCGCGCCGAAATGTCTCCATACGGAATGTACGGGACCGGATCGGCGCGACGATGACGATCCGCGCAATCCTGAGGCGAAGACGGTCCTCAGAAGACCTCGCCGAGGGCGGCACGGGCTAGGATCGCGTCGATCTCTGCGCGATCCATGCCGTAATGCTCACGGGCGAAATCGGCGGTGATATAGCCGCCTGCAAGGTCGCGATGGACGTCTGCCGGGGCGCGCTCGGCGGGATCGCCGTATCCGGCACCGCCGGGGAAGGCCATCATCACCTTTCGTCCATGGGGAACGAACTGCTTGCCCTTGCCCTTCATGGCGGTGCCGTCATCCTGCGCGATGGTCGTGGGCGCCCCCGGCTTGCCGCCCTGCCGACCCCGCGCGGGGTGATCGACGCGATCGAACATTGCCTGGATGTCGAACTCGTGGCCCTCGCGCGCGCCGACTTCCATGTATTGCCCGAGGCCCCCCCGGTATCGCCCGGCCCCGCCGGAGTCGGGGCGCAGTTCCTTGCGCCAGACGATCACCGGGCCAACCTGTTCCGTGGCCTCGACCGGCATCGTCATCACACCGGAAGGGAATGCGGTGGCGTTCATTCCGTCGAGCGTGGGCCGCGCGCCTGCGCCACCCGAATTGAAGGTCAGCACTTCCGAGCGCACCGTTCCCTCGGGAGCCGGTTCGTCGGTGCGCGGGCGCAGCGAGACCTGAAAGTTGCACAGGCACCCTGCCCCTTCGGCAGGCACCGTAGTGGGCAACAGCGTGTCGAGCGCCGCATAGACCGTATCGGGCACCATATGGCCGATGATGTGGCGCAGGGCGACCGGGGCCGGGTGCAGGGCATTGACGATGGAATTCTCGGGGGCGGCGATCTCGAAGGGGGCGAGGCTCGCGGCATTGTTGGGTATCTCCGGCGCGATGGCGCATTTCAGGGCATAGCACGTATAGGCCTTGGTATAGACCAGCGGCACGTTGATGCCCTTTCTGTCGACGCCGGAGGTTCCCTCCCAGTCGCACAGGACACGATCCTTCTCGATGGAGACCCGAACCTTCAGGTGGATGGGCCGGTCGTAGCCGTCGATGGTCATGGCCCCGTCCGCCACGCCGGGGGTCAGCGCCGCGATCCGCTGCAACGTCGCCTCGCGCGAATTGGTCAGGATGAAATCCGAGATGCCGCCCAGATCGGCGAGCGCGAATTCCTCCATCATGTCGATCAGGCGACGATGGCCGATCTCGTTGCAGGTCGCCAGCGCATACACGTCCCCCACGAGCTGGTCCGGCTCGCGCACATTGCCGCGAATGATGCGGGTCAGGGTATGATCGACCTCGCCCCGGTCCGCGAACTTCATGATCGGGATATACAGGCCTTCCTCGTAGACGGAATTGGCGTCCGCCCCGAAGCCTCGCCCGCCGACATCGACGACATGGGCCGTGCAGGCGAAGAAGCCGACCAGAGCGCCGCGATGGAAGGACGGCGTGACGACCGTGATATCGTGCAGGTGGCCGGTGCCTTCCCACGGGTCGTTGGTGATGTAGATATCGCCTTCGAGGATATTCTCCCGCCCGATGCGCCGGATGAAATGCGGCACCGCATCGGCCATGGCGTTCACATGCCCCGGTGTGCCGGTCACGGCCTGGGCCAGCATCTCGCCGCCGTCGTTGTAGACCCCGGCGGACAGGTCTCCCGCTTCCCGGACGGACGTGGAAAAGGCCGTGCGCACGAGCGCCTGCGCCTGTTCCTCGACGATGGAGATCAGGCGGTTCCACATGACCTGATAGGCGACCCTGGAAACCTCAGACATCGATCTTCTCCTCTTTGACGCGCATATCGAGGCTTCCATCGGCCTGGGCGACGATGAAGCGGCTGGTTGGCAGGATCACGGTGGTTTCGTCTTCCGTGACGACCGCAGGGCCGGAAATCCGGGTGCCCGGTGCGAAGGCATCGCGCAGGGCGACGGCGGCATCGGTCATTCGGGAGATGCCCGGATCGAACAGCGCCCGTCGTCCGATACTGGCCGCGTCTGCCGCAGGGTCCACCGTCGCCACCGGATCGACTGCGGCCTTGCGCGTGAAGGCATTGACCGACCAGACGGTGATTTCCACCTCCATGCCGTCCACGACGCGACCGAACAGCCTGGCATAATCGGCCTCGAACAGGGCGAGGATCGCTTGCGCATCGGGTGCCCTGGCCTGTTCTGCGGTCAGGGTGACGGGAATTTCCCAACCCTGCCCCGAATAGCGCATGTAGACCTTGTACTCAGCGAGGATATCCGCGCCGGTATCGCAGGATCGAACGAACCCCCTCGCCTCGCTCTCCATATCGGCGAACAGGGCCATGATGGCTTCGGCGTCGAAATGGCCCAGCTTCATGAAGACCGAGCGGTTCGCCTCGAAACTGAAGGGTGCGCGCAGAAAGCCGATGGCCGACCCTACGCCTGCGCCCACGGGAATCAGGCAACGCTCGATGCCCAGCTTCTCGCACAGGCGCGCGGCATGGAGCGGGGCGGCCCCGCCGAAAGCGATCATCGTGTATTCGCCGAGGTCTTCGCCATTCTCGACGGCATGGACGCGGGCGGCATTGGCCATGTTCTCATCGACCACCTCGGCCACGCCCCATGCGGCCTCCATCGCGTCCATATCGAGCCGGTCGCCCAGATGGGCGGTCAGAGCCGTGGCGGACCTGTCGGCGGCCAGCGTGATCGACCCGCCTGCGAAGTCGTCGGGGTCCAGTTTGCCCAGCACGAGATCGGCATCGGTCACGGCGGGGCGCTCGCCGCCCCGATCGTAGCAGGCGGGGCCGGGTTCGGAGCCTGCACTTTCGGGGCCGACCCTGATCTGGTTCATCACGTCGACATGGGCGAGGCTGCCCCCTCCGGCCCCGATCTCGACCATGTCGATCACGGGGATCGAAATAGGCATCCCCGAGCCTTTCTTGAACCGGTAGGTCCGGGCGACCTCGAAGACGCGGGCGGTCCTGGGCGTGCGATCCTCGATAAGGCATATCTTGGCGGTCGTGCCGCCCATATCGAAGCTCAGCACCTTTTCCAGCCCGTGCCGCGCCGCGATATCCGCCGCGAAGACCGCCCCGCCCGCTGGCCCGGATTCCACGAGCCGGACGGGAAACTCCGCCGCACTCCCGAGGCTGATGATGCCCCCGCCGGAATGCATCATGAAGATCGGGCAATCGGCTCCTTCGGCCTCGAGACGGTCCTTCAGGCGGTCGAGATAACTCTTCATCAGCGGCTTGATATAGGCGTTCGCGATGGTCGTGTTGAACCGCTCGTATTCGCGCATCTGCGGCGAGACTTCCGAGGACAGCGAGATCATCACGCCGGGCAATCGCTCTTCCAGCACGTCGCGGATCATCCGCTCATGGGCATCGTTGACGTAGGAATGAAGCAGGCCGACGGCGATGCTCTCGTATCCCGCAGCACGCAGTTCGTCGGCCAGTCCCTCGATCTCGGCCCGGTCGAGCGGGATCAGCACTTTCCCGGTGGCTTCGATCCGCTCGCCCACGACGTAGCGGCGGTTTCGCGGGAGCAGAGGGTCGGGAAGCCTGAGGTCGAGATCGTATTGTTCGAAGCGGCTCTCGGTCCGCATCTCGATGACATCGCGAAAGCCCCGTGTGGTGATGAGCGCCGTCTTCGCGCCCCGCCGTTCGATCAGGGCATTGGTGGCCAGCGTGGTGCCGTGGATGATCTGGCCTACCTGCGCAGGGTCTGCCCCGGCTTTTGCACAGACGCGATGCATCCCCTCGATGATCGCCTCTTCGGGAGCGGAATAGGTAGTCAGGACCTTCGTGGACCAGAGTTGGCTTCCCGCCTCCAGAACGACATCCGTGAACGTCCCGCCGATATCGACGCCCATTCGGGCTTTCACATCACTCATTGGCTGTCCCTCTTCGATTTCGACTGGAAGCACGGAGCCAGAAGAAAATCATGCCCACTCGATTTCCTGAATCATCACGATCGGAAGTCCTTATGCAATGCAGGTCGGAAGTGTTTCCTGCAATCCTTCAGTGCCCGACCGCGCGGGAAGTGTTCCTATTGCGATACTTGCCTGCATCGTCCCGCAGACGAAATTCTCGGTGAGTTTCCCGACGGGTTCTTCGGGCCGGTCCTTGCGCATGACAGCCGCAACACTCTTACCGTCGGTACAGCCACGATATGGCGTGAGCGGGTACGTGATACCACCCGGTTCCCGCATTCGCGGGACTGACGTCAAAAGGACAGCGCGCGGTGTTGACATCGGGGGAAAATTCCGATCATTTGTTCCTATTATGTTCAACTGACCGGAGACGATGTGCGCCACTGGAACTGGGACGAGATGGTGGAAGCGAACCGGGGGCGGCTGATCGGGCTGTTCGCGGGGGTGCTTGTCCTGCTCGGGTCCGGGGACCGGGTGACGCGGATCGTCTGGCGGCAGATTCTGGCGCGGCTGGTGCCGATGGAATCGGCGTTGCGGCGGCTGATCTGTGTCGCGGCGCGGGATCTGATTGTGACGCTCGGCCCTGCGCGGGCCGGGTCGAAGGCGACGGGTGAGCGGCAGGGGTCGGCGGATCGCGCGGTCTTTGCGCTGACCGATGCGACGCGCGCTCCCGATACGCCACCCCGGACCGTTCCGAAGGCCAAGGAGCCGCGTATCCTGTTTCTCGACGAGTGGAAGCCGCGCGAGAGCGTGGCGGAACCCAAGGATGACGATCTGCTCGATGCCTCGGCGCTGCGACGGCGGATGGCGGCGTTGAAGGCGGCGCTGGACGACCTGCCTGCGCAGGCGTTGCGACTGGCCCGCTGGCTGGCGCGGAACGAGCGGGCGCGGAAGGGCGGGGCGCGGCGACGGCTCTATGCGATCCGCTCGGGGCGTGCTCCGGGGCATCGGCAGGGAGGCAAGCGGGAGGTCGATGAGGTGCTGGCCACGTGTCACGAGCTTGCGCTGCGCTGTCGGGATATGGTGGAGAGGGAACAGCGAGGTTCGGCGTGAGGGATGCTTTGCGGGCTATTTGTCCGTATGCGGATTTATTCGTTGTTTTTTGAAACCGCTTGCGCCTTCGGCGCACCCCACCCCAGCCCTCCCCGCAAGCGGGGAGGGAGTTTTATCGCGCTCGTTTCAGTGATTACGCCAGGAATGATGGCTTGATGCGGGGCTACGGTTCGTTCACCCCGCCCTGTTCGCGATCAGGTTATCCACGACTTCCGGCTCCGCCAGTGTCGAGGTATCGCCCAAGCTCCCGAAATCGTTCTCCGCGATCTTGCGCAGGATGCGGCGCATGATCTTGCCGGAGCGGGTCTTTGGCAGGCCGGGTGCCCATTGGATCACGTCGGGCTTGGCGATGGGGCCGATTTCGGTGCCGACCCAGTCGCGGAGTTCCTTGCGGAGTTCCTCGCTCTCGGCCTCGCCCGCCATCAGGGTGACGTAGCAATAGATGCCCTGCCCCTTGATCTCGTGCGGATAGCCGACGACCGCCGCTTCCGATACTTTCGGATGCGCGACGAGGGCGCTTTCGACTTCCGCCGTTCCCATGCGGTGGCCGGAGACGTTGATGACGTCGTCCACCCGGCCCGTGATCCAGTAATAGCCATCCTCGTCCCGGCGGCAGCCGTCGCCCGTGAAGTAATAGCCCTTGTACTGCTCGAAATAGGTCGAGACGAACCGCTCGTGGTCGCCGTAGACCGTGCGCATCTGTCCGGGCCAGCTGTCCTTGATGCACAGCACGCCTTCGGCGGCGGTCGCGGTCTGCTCCTCGGCGGTGTTGGGTTCGAGGATGACGGGCTGCACGCCGAAGAAGGGCAGCGTGGCCGATCCGGGTTTCGTCGCCGTGGCACCGGGCAGCGGGGTGATGAGATGGCCGCCGGTCTCCGTCTGCCACCATGTATCGACGATGGGGCAATTCCCCTTGCCGACGATGTCGTTATACCAGTTCCATGCCTCGGGATTGATCGGCTCGCCCACGGTGCCGAGGACTTTGAGGGAGGAAAGGTCCGCCTTTTCCACGAAGCTATTGCCCTGCCCCATCAACGCGCGGATGGCGGTGGGGGCGGTGTAGAACTGGTTGACCTTG
>Ga0115029_1001351_pt1 | contig 17570 bp, 16 predicted proteins | sample SidtaG_3_FD_87297 | JGI IMG/M metagenome (GOLD analysis project Ga0115029, IMG submission 87297) | Marine algal microbial communities from Sidmouth, United Kingdom - Sidmouth_Asex1 metaG | ecosystem: Host-associated > Algae > Red algae > Unclassified | place: Sidmouth, United Kingdom | collected... | reverse complement strand
GTCATTGTCGAGACGCCTCCGCTTGTGCGCGGACGCAGCCACGTCTGCCACGTACGCCGCGTAGCGCGCGGCGAGCACCACCACGGTAGCGGCCGCTGCTGCATCACGCGGCAGCAGCGTGTCGAGCCGACCGCTGCCGGCAACGACCATTGGCGTGGGGCGGGCGGCGCGGGCGGTGGCGACAGGGAGGTAGGCGGCAAGGCCCTCCGAGAGGGGCGTCGGGCCGGCCGCGTGGCCGAGCCGCCGGGATGGGGGCGGGGGGTGCGCAGACGCCGACGAGGTGGCAGCCGAGGCCGACGCGGGTGGGCGCGATTGCAGTCGCGACGCAACGGCAGCAATGGCCGCACCCAGGCCCGGGATGGAGGCAGGCCGTGCGGCGGCGGCGGCGGCGACGAAGGCAGCGTCCGCGCACGGGTAAGGAACAGGCACGGACACCATTGGGGTGCCGGTGGAGCCGACGTCGGCAGGGGGGGGCGCGCGCCGGGAGGCCGCCCACCGGGCGGCCGCAGTCGCAAGGTAGACCTGCATGGCGGCGGCTAGTAACCGTGTCGCAAGTCACGACCAGTCGGCCTCGGGCGGCGAGGGGGAGCTCGGTCAGAAGTGGTAGTACGCGGTGGGTAAAGAAGAGAAGGTCGGGGGGATGACGGGAGTCACAACGGTACGCACGACGAGAGATGTTGTTTGATACAGGACTGTCGGCGGCGCTCTTGAAGGCCGGCGACGTGTTCTTAATGAAGACAGGGAAGCCCCGCGAACTGGTAGCTGTACGTGATCACGTGTGCCCGCCACGCACCCGGATGCGGCTGTGAGGTCATCCAGCCCACTTCGCCTCAGACGTCACGCTCAGAGCCACAACTGCCTCAGCGAGTGGTTGGAGGCTGCTGAACTCACGCCAACGACAGCCTCTCATTTGCGCGGGTCCGGCGTCAACTAGATGACCTTCCGAAAGAATCTCAAATGCTCGGTTCGACGCGACCGGCAGGCACAGCTGTGTCTGGCCCAAACACCATCCCGTGTCGCCCGCTTTTGTCGTCACAATTGCTGTCTTCCCAATGTTGGTGCTTGTGAGCTTTCAGGGAGCTCCGATGGACAAACATATGGGTGCTACTCTTTCTCGGATTACAGCGCCGGACCGGCCAGCCATGAACTGCTCCCAGTGCACCGTCCGGCCCGCGACCGTGATAACACCTCACACCGTTCCCAACGGCATGCAGGGAGAGACGCCGCGAATCCGATAGACCACGACTCACCCAGGCGGTCGCGCGCCGCACGCGGTCGGGCCCGGGCCCGGCGTGCGGCCGGGCCTGGCAGTTTCGGGCCGGCCTGGGGCTTGGGGGACGCCGCTGGGGTCGAGATATCGGTACCCTCGACAGTCACCGGGGTCCGGAGGCGGGGCAGATTCCGATCTGCGCGCCCATGCGAGGGTCACTGACGGGGTCGGTCGCGAGCGTCATGGGGCGGCGGGATTGCGCGCTCGTCACTGCGTCAGCCCGTCTTTCGTGATCGTGCGGCCCACGGCTGACGGTTGGATCGCGGTGTACGGCGCTTCCGCCGCCACTGTGGAGGGCCGTCACGGGCACCCCTGCAGGGGCAGCTCATGGCCGCCGCCGGGGGGGTGCGTACGGTTGCTCCTGGGGGGGGTGCGTACGGCTGCTCCTGGGTGGGGGGTGCGTGCGGCTGCTCCTGTGGGGGAGGGCGTGCCTGGCGCCGCTGGGGTGCGTGCCGCTGCCATCCGTGGGCGGTGCCTACCGCTTGCTCGGGGGCACGTACCGTAGCTGCCAGCTCCTCGTGGCTGCTTACTGGCTACGGGCGAGGCCGACGGAAGAGCGGGGGGGGACCGGCGTGGCAGCGGTGTCGTCTGTCGCTGCCCCGGCGGTGTGGCGCGGGACTGTCGCGGCGCTGGGTGTGGGGGCGGGTGGACCGGCTGGGTGGTGGTGGCGCCTGCCGCTGCTCCGTCGGTGTGGCCTGGGACGGTCGCGACGCTGCGCACGGGCGGAAGGGTGGTCCGACTGGGTAGTGGGGACGCCTGCCGCTACCCCGGCGGTGCGGCGAGGGACGGTCGCGGCGCTGAGTGTGGGGGCGGGTGGACCGGCTGGGTGGTGGTTGCGCCTGCCGCCACCCCGGCGGGCGGCCCGGGACGGTCGCGACGGCGCCTGTGGGCGGGGGGGTGGACGGCCCCGGGTGGCCGTGATGCCTGCTGCCCCCCACGATGGGCCCAGCACCCGATGTTCAAGAGCAGATGGAGCAGCTGCGGGAGCTGATCAAGGTCCTGCTCGGCGTGTCGGCCATCAAGGACGACATGGCTGACATTATCTCCGACTTGGTCAAGCTCTTCCAACAACTGGAGGTGCGCTGCCCGCAGCTGAGCTGCCACTTCCACGTGTCGGGCGTGTCCAAGAGAACCGGCGACTCGTTCTTTGTCGTGGTCTACGACGACGCCGTCATTGCTTGCGACGATTCCAAGCGGGTCATCAAGACTGTGTACACCCACCTACACAGCAAGGCGTCGATGGTGATGTCGGCGGCGATTTTCCGCAACTCGTCGGCGCGTTTGTCGCGTCCTCCCGCTGGCGGCGGCGCCCGCCTACTTGACAAGGCCGGCGCCCCGTCTGCCACCAACAAGGACGAGTTGGAGGCTGCGGGGTCCACAACCAACGGCGAGCGCCAAGGGCCCCTCGAGGCCGTTATCGACACTGGTGAAAATGCGGCAGCTGCTCTGCCGGGAGCGTCGGACGGAGGGGCACCGCAACTTGGCGCCGACGGCCAAGCTCCGGCTCTCACCGGTCCGAGTGCTGGAGGAGAGAAGCGGCCGCCCAACGTGACCCTGCATGGGCCCGATGTGCACGATTGGGTGCCACCGGGGGGCGAGGGGGAGGTGGATCTCGAGGCAGAGGAGTGGGACGAGGATGGCAACTTCATCCCCTCCGTCGCCAGTGCGCCGCCCTCGCTGTCGGCGCCTGGTGTGATGGAGGTTGGCGGCTTTGCGGCGGCGGGTGTCGGCTTCGAGCCGCCGGCCGTACACATCCCGTCAGAAGAGGCCAACGACGCGGTGGAGGCCCTTTTTACGGCGGTCAAGGGGGGCTGGGTCTGGATTCTCCGCTCGACGCTGACCGCGGTGCTTCTAGCTCTGGTCGCCTTCCGCGGGTTGGCGAGTAAGGCGTCGCTGCAGGGCATGCTCGTCTGGTGGCCGCTGGCTATCAACAGCCGCCACATTGAGGACGGCCCGGACACCGCGACGAGCAAGAGGGGACGGCGCGGCCGCGCAGGCGACCGGCTGCTACCGCAGCAATATCCCGTGGAGGTGCAGCGGCGCCACAACCCAACGGGTGAGCGGCGGCGCGACACAAACAACGTGGTCGACCTTGACTACATCATTCTCAACGAGGTGGCGCCCGCGGCAGCGCACCAGACCCCCATCAACGAGGTCGTTGCCATGCTGCTGCTCCTTTTTGACAAGGAGAAGTCGATCGTGTCGGCGGTGTTTGACAAGAAGCTCGCTGAGCATGGCATCATGCGCAAGGAGGAAAAGGCACCGCCCGAGGCTGGGGCGCTGGCGTCGATCACCATCGCTGACGTCCTTGCGCGGGGGGGGTTTAGCGGCGCTCCGCTTGGCAACTCGTCGGCTCCCGCGTCGGCGACGCCCTCCGACAGGTCGTCCGCCACCTCGACGCAGGCGACGGGCGACGCTGCCAGCGAGGGCGTCAGTGCCGCCGTGGCGGCGAGACTGGCGGCACGCCGGACGGCTGGCCTCTCCGGGCAGCGCGCTCTGGCCGCCCATCAGGCGGCCGAGGCCGCCAAGAAGGCGATGCGTTCGGCAGCCCGCACTTTGAAGCGGAGCGGCGGCCAATCGGCCACAACGCCCAAGAAGCGGGCCCGAGTGGAATCGGCGCTGGTCACGCGCAGTGACGCGTTGGCCTCGGAGTTCCAGGCGCCCGACCTGAGCCCGCTCACGGACGGGCAGAGCTGCGCCATTCTCGTGGAGGCGGAGATGTTGGACGGCCACACGTACAACACATTGGCGACGAGTTGGCCGCCCTTGGAGATGGACGCGCGCGTCACCGAGTTCGAGTTCAAGACGGCCTCGGCGGAGGAGTGGGCCGCTATTGCCGAGCAGCAGAAGGACCTCATGGTGCTGCTGGAGGAGACCGCCGTTCGGCGGGCGCGTAAAGGTTTGATGGCCAAGATGGAGGAGGTGCGCGGCGCCAACATTATCGAGTCGGACCAGCAGCCCCTCGTGTACGTCACTGTCGCCGCGCAGGGCGACGCCATGGAGATCAAGCTGACGTCGGCCACGCTGCAGGCCATGGTTGACTTGCACACAGCGTGCATGCGTGTGCAGGTGTTCCGCACGGCCGTCGAGTGGCTGCGCGACGCGGCGGGCTACACCAGCTTCCGCGTCCCGGACTTTTCGGGGACGGGGCACGCTTCCAATGCGGCGCTTGCCAACGAGGTCGTGACCTTCTTCCTCACGAGCCACCCGACCAACACGGCTTGGCGGTTGGCGTCGACGGCGTCCGTCGGCGCGGAGCAGGACGTCGTAGTGCCCGCCCATCTTCTCGTCAAGAACGCGCAAGACGTTTGCATGACCGACGACGTGATCACGGTCAGTTCCATCATCTTGGCGCGCTGGTGCGTCGGCAACCGCAAAGACTTTTGGGTGCTGCACTGCTCCTTCTTCCTCGAGTTGCTGTTGGCGGACGAGGCCGGCGTGGCGGCCATGGCCAAGAAGGTGCACGCCGCGGCTGGCGGCGCTACTAAGGTCATGGGCATCTGCAACATCGACAACGCGCATTGGATTGCGTTGGGCGTCGAGGTGCCGAAGAAGACCGTGTGGCTTTACGACTCGGGCGCGCACTTCAAGGACCTGCAGAAGAAGGTGACTGCGGCGAGCAAGCAGATGCAGCTGTTCGGCAAGAGCATGCACGTGCTGATGCAGAAGGAAGATCCGGAGAAGGCGGCGGCTTTGGCTGCCGAGCCGGTCAAGGCGTCGGAGACGGTCAAGGCGGCCGAGCCGGTCAACGCTGCCGATCTGGTGAAGGCGGCCGAGCCGATAAAGGCGGCCGAGCGGGCCAAGGCGGCCGAGCGGGCCAAGGCGGCCGAGCGGGCCAAGGCGGGCGAGCGGGCCAAGACGGCCGAGCCGGCCAAGGCGGCCGAGCCGGCCAAGGCGGCCGAGCCGGTCAAGGCGGACGAGCCGGTCAAGGCGGACAAGCCGGTCAAGGCAGCCGCGGCGGCGGTGGCCCCCATCGCGGACCATGTGGCGGCCAAGGTTGGGGATATCGTCGAGGGCGGTGGCCCGTCCGGCCTCTCTACCGTGGCGGATGGGGCGAACGCCGACGACGTCACAGACGGTGTCATCGCGGTCGAGGGCGTCGGCGAGGCTGTTCGCGCCGGCGGCACCCAGCGCCCCGATGCGGGCAACGCGAACAAGGGCGCCAGTGAGGTCGACAAGGCCGCCGATGTGGTGGAGGGCACGGACGCGGCCAAGGCCGTCAATGCGGCCGAGCGCTACGCTACGGCGGACGCCACGTGCCCTCCCAAGAGCACAGCCCCGAACCTCAGCGCCGTGGCCGTCAACTCCACCAAGAAGGCCAAGCCATGGAGCACCCGTCGCTTCAGGGTCCCCGCCCAGACAGACTTAACAAGCTGTGGTCCGTTCGCTTTTTCTTTTTTGTGGCACCAGGCGCATGCAGTAGATTCAAAGGTGCTCGCGTGTGATGCGTTTGCTTTGCGCTTGAGTATGGTGGCAGCAGTGGTCAGGGACTGGTCTGAGGACGGCGGAGAAGCGGCTGCACTCAAGCAGGCAGCGCGAGACCAACCATAGGATGAATACAGGAGAGAGATGAGGAAGCGCCATGGCCCCTTTTTATTGTCAAGCTGCCACAATGGAAACAACAGCCACCCTATAAATAAAGAAAGCGGCCGCAGCTGTGCACTCCGTCCCTGCTACACAGTGGGCACTGGCGATAGCTCGGTGCGCGGCAACTGGTCATCGGCCGTTCCTTCAGCGGCGACCTGCATGATGCTGGTATCTAGGCAGCTAGCACGCAACCCACCACTCCGGAGCGAATCGGAGAGCCGCTGAGGTGGTCACACAGGCGCGGTGAACCGGGTCTCCGACTTGGAGACGGTCCTGCTGTCCCACGATTCCCCGCCCCCACCTCCACTGCGCCGACCTGGACACCACAGTGTGTCTCGCCAGCGCCACCAGGGTCACCCACTCCAGCCCGCCCCCCGGTCCCAAGGAGGGGAGGCACGCGGTGGACCGCGCACAGGAAGAGCACGCCGGTAGGGCGGGCGGGAAGGCGGGCAGCCGGTGCCAGGGGGCCGTGGCAGAAGGCTGGAATGAAGGTCGTTTCCCCCGCCCCCGAGGCTCTACGCGCGCTCGCATCCTTAGAGCCTCAACGGGTCTGTCAAGCGGCAGCTAATCAGCGTGGACATGAGACCAGGACAAGGCCGAGGGGGGGCCACATAAACAATTGTGACGAGTATGAAAGTGCGTCGATAAATTGGGACGCGCCAACTCCGTTCGAAACGGATGGCTGCCTGCGTCGGACACGAAGCGGGCACAAGGGTGCTTCACATAGCCCTTTCACGCCACCTGATGCCGCTGGTCATGGGCACTCGAAATGAGGCCGGCCAGCCTGCTACTCCCAGGAGCGTCTAAGCTCCAGGGACCGAACGAGCACATACATACATCTGTTCTCTGCCAACGGGCTCCGCGTGCAAGAGACCTGCAGCAACAAAGCGCACACCACCACGTAGTTTTCCCGGTCCCAGTTTTACCATACCGGCCGGATGCCTTGGTACTACACCATAGCTCTTTCTCGGCCGAACACTGTCACATCCTGCTCACAGAGAAGGGAAAGGGGAGAAGGCGAGCAGCTGGAATTCTCAAAGCTAAAGCTGATAATGTAACTGAGTGGTCCGGCCACGGGATGAAGTCACCGCCATGTTGCGCCACAGATGGGCTTGAATGCTAGCCAGCGTCATCACGGCTGCCCTATAAACATGCCCCTGTTTGTATTGCGGTTGTTTGAGCATATCGGCAGGCTGACCATTCTCGATGCTGTTGTACCCGCTCAGGGATGCGAGGTGTGATCCCTATCATTCCGAGTTATCAGAGACGCTTCTGTGTCGCGGCCATGTCATTCCCATGAAACCCGTCCATGAGATATTGCTGCGGGTGACTGGCTGTTAGAAGCGGGACCGAGCTGTCGAGATACCATGAGTGGGGTTTATGGCTGAACAAGAAGAGTAGCGATAGGACAAAGATTCTGCTCGGTCGGTGCCGTGCCGTCATTGTGCCCTGCTGCGAACGAGGCCAACCATCCCGCATCATGCATATGTCACTGTTTCTTCCTTCTCAACAGGTCCACGACGAGCTGGCAGCCTTCTGGTGCATCTTGTCGTAGAGATGGCGCAAACTGTGAAAGCGCTTCCCCCGTAATCCTGCAGCTCTGACCCAGCATCGTCTCCCCGACGGTATCATATGAAACGCACCCTCTGTAGTGTGCTCGCGCCGGGCAGTCCGTCGCAGATGGCATACTTTAGTGACGTCAGCCGTCCTTCTTCCCCAGACAGACCTCTGTAGTTAGATGGTAGACGGCAGGAAAGGAAAGTAGCCCGCCATTGACGCCTAACCTTTGTTTTAGGTGTAGCTCGGCCTATTTGTCGACGGCTGAGAAAGCAACCTGTCCGCCCTTTGATGTGAGGGCTTTTGACTACGAGGCTGCTGGTGAGAAGGCGCCACAGCCCATCTTTTATGGCCTGTTCCGTCTCTGCACTGGTTCTGTTGCTTTGTGTTCTTCGTGGGCGGCCGCCTTTTGCACCCCGCAGACGGATATTACTGTGTTTGTGTGGTGCTTTGACCTGCAGCTGGTGCCAGTGTCGGAGTGCGCGCGGGGTGAGTTGCGGGTTACGTGCGTGACGGTAGTAATGAGCGCGTGGCCATGCAGTAAAGTCGACGGAAGCAAGGAGCATGTTGGACAGTGTTACTGACGGCAACAGGGGCAGGAAATAAAAAGACCATCACTGCTCTGTTGGCCTACAATCACACCCCACCCGCTCACACACAGAAGCAACCAAAGCATGGAAAAAGAGAGGCAAAGGGCGGTGGCGGACGTCGGACCTCCCGATAGCCCGGCGGTACAGGATGAGGAGGTTGTTGATGGCCCCTATCAACCGCATCTGCACGACGAACCTGTCTTGCCCGAGGTACGTCAGGTGGTTCTTAAGCGGCTTGTTGAGTGAATGCCGGTTCTCCGCCGCCGACGTCTTGTGCATTCCCGAGCGCTCGGGGTAGTTGTTGGCGTCAAACAGCGGGGAGCACTTGTGCGCCGACGCGTGAAAGCGGTCCAGGGCCCACGCCGTCTTGGAGAGCCTTACCAACCATGGCACCCGGCGCGTGGCATTGCGTGCCGCTTGACATGCAGTGTCAAAGTAGATGGTGGCGGGCAGGCGTGGGAAACGGGCAGTCAAAGCAGCAACAATGCCGGCGGGGCTCTCAGCACTCTCAAGCACTTCAAAACCAATCAAAATCCCACAGGAGCAAAGGTAAGAAACAACACCCGGGGTAAAAGTTGAGTGGGTCAAGAAGGCGTGGCGGCAGTCGTCGTCCCCCAGCCCCCCATCCTCCATGTCCGCCCTCTTCCGCTTTGACGTCTTCTTGGGGTTGAGCTTGGCTTTCTCCCTGGCAGCACTGGCGGCAGCGGCCGCCACGGCGTCAGCTGGATGCGCGCGCACTTGCTCAAGGTCGGGGAACACTATCCCCGACAGCACCTCGTCAGCTTGGGCGCCGGCACGGTCCTGTGACGCCTGGACGGCGACTAGGCCGGATGGGCGACGGCCGGGACGGGGCGGCTGCCGCGCGAGCCACGCGCGGAACTTGGCGGCGTCCGTGTCCGTCCACTCCGCCTCGTAGGTCAGCGCGTCTGCACTCATCTCGGCCCTCCACAGGTTCTCCATGTGGAGGTCCGTGTGGATGGAGAACATCAGCAGCTCCCCGGCGGCGCGACACATCTCGGGGTCGCCGTCCATGTCGGTGGCGAGCAGGTCCAGCATCGGCCAGACGACGTGGATGGACTCGACGCAATGGGCCAGTGGCATCCAGTCGCGGCTGAGCTTGCCGTCAATCAGCGCCTCGGCCAACTTCGTCAGGTCGTCCAATGAGCCGCCCGCAAACACGCCAATCACGGGCTCGCACAAGAATGTGCGGAAGAAGGCGTACATGATCGCCCACCGCTCCCGCCTGACAATGGGCAATAGCTCCGCCGAGCCGAGCGTCGAGGGGATGACGTTGCAGTACTTATACTCTTCGTACTGCACGGACGCCGGCGCCTGCCTGGTCGTGGGCCCGCCGCCTTGCAGGGTGGAGCGCGCGTCGCCGTCGATGGCGGTCAAGGGCGAGGCCGCGGTCAAGTCGGGAGGGGGGGTCAAAGGTGGGGGGCCTCCGCTTCGCGGCGAGGCTGGCGGCTCTGAGGCCGGCGGTGACACCCCCCCGTTGGGGTCCCGAGGCACGGAAGACAGTTGGAAGAAGGAGTTCCAGAAGCAAGACGCCGCCCACGCCGCCGTCGCCGTGCGGTGGCCGGCGCTCGCGTGGTCGCCGAGCGGCGGCAGGGTGCCGCTGCCGATGGAAAACTTGGAGATCGCCTGCTGGTCCGCCTTGACGTACGTCACCTCCTCCCCAAATCCCGCCTTGAGCCGTTGGCGGATACACTTCCGCACCTTTGCCGCCGCCACCGAGCAGGCATTGTCAATGGAGATGGGGATGGTTGGCACATTCTGCGTCACGCGGTCAAACGGGTGGGACGCGTCGCGGAAGATGCCAATCGTCTGACCGTCCGCGACGACCGCGGCGTACGGCGTCTGGCTGCACCCGTAGCATGTGCTGCACTTGTACAGGTTGCGGGGCACAATGAGTGTGCGGGAGTACTCGTCGGTGGCGCGGCCAAGGTCCTGGCGCGACTTGGCAGAGTCGCCGTCAAAGATGGCGCCTGTGCAGTGAAGCTGGAAGGCCGACGTAGCCGACGCAGCAGAGATGCTGCTCTTAGTCGCGATGATGGTGAACAGTATCACGTCCAAGAACGTGCGCGTGTACACCGTCCGCGCCGAGTACTGGAAGAGCCCGAGATGCGCGCCGTCAAAAGGCACGACCTTGCCGCAATTCTCGTTGGAGCACACGCCGTCGTGCGTGACGACGGCCACCCGCCCGCTCAACGTATGCAGCACGGCCTCCTTGGCAGCCTGTAGCTCCCCGATGGCATGGCCACAATGAACGCACCGTTCCTCGTACAGCTTGACGTCGTTGCCCTCCGGCATCACCTGGCCGCGCGCAATGGCGTCGTACCGTGCGCACTTGGCCGTCTCGGTGGCGCACGGCAGCAGGTTCCGCGCCCGCCGCATACGGTCCGTGTCCGCGAAGACTCGGGGATCCCCTTTCTTGGGGCGTCGAGTGCCGCGCGGCAGCGGTGGGGGAGCGGCTGGAGCTTGGCCTTGTTGTCCTTGCTCGTTTGAGCCGTCGCCCTCAGCGCTGTCGTCGCCCGGCGCGCCACCCAAACCTCCCTCAGCAGTGGCCCCCTCGTCGCCCGACGCGGCATCCGCCATGTCGCCGTCCCTGTTGACATTCTCCGCACCGACGGCATCCTCATCTACACCGGGTTCGTCGTCAAAAGCGCCGTACCCGGCTGCCGACGGCTTCACAGCGAGGGAGTGCACACAACGCACGTTCCTTGTGCGGCATGGAACGTGCCGGCAGACCGGTCGCCTCTGCTTGGCCAGCGTCGGCGGTGTCTGCACGACGCACAAGATGCGATTGTAGGCGACCACGTGGGCGGCGCGACCGTCGGCGCCCTCAAACACCGGTTCGGCTTGAACGTCCGTGGCGCTGACGCGCCCCCCGTCCACAGCTTGATGTCGGCGGAGCAGTTCGGGCACGGACGTGCACATAACGTGGCGTGCGACCGCCTGCAGCGCGAGCAAGAGGGCAAGAGCATGGCTGCACGATGAAGACACACCAGTTCGGACGCGGGCGCCGACATTCTCCTTGAGGTCATCCCCGCCGCAGGAGCAGTAGCAGCCGACCACGCCGTCCTTAGCTGCCGCCCAAGCGACGAACGCCTCAATGCCGTGCGCGTAAAAGACCCCCCGCCCGCCAAACACCGGCCGCACCAGTGCTGCCTTGGACCGGCTCGAGCGCACGTCCAGGGGCATGAGCCCTAAACCGACCATCACAGCGTCCTGCAAGTGCCCAACCAGCGTCCCAACGGAAAAGTCCTGTCCGCCCGACAGAGGTGGTGCCTTAGGTAGTAGGGCCTTGGCGCCCAGCGAGGCGTCCGGCGGTAGTGAGCCGCCGGCCGCCAGCGCGTCGTCGGCCACCAGCCTTGGAGCCGCAGCGGCGGGCGGGCGCAGCGCGTCCCTCGGGCGGCTGTCGCTGCCCGACGCCATCCTTGGGCGCACCGCCCGTACGCGCGCGACGGAGCCACGGTAGTCAAGCAGCGCCTCAAGCATGTCTTGGGGTGTGTAGAAGCCCAGCGCTGAACCGCCGAGGTCCGCAAAGTACGGCGTGCCGCCGTCGCCCGTCGAGGCATTCTTTCTCGGGCACTTGGATGGCTTCTTGCAGGGGTCTGACATGACCGCACCGCACCAAAACGCCCCCCCCTCCCCCACCCGCAGCCGCGCCAGCGGCAAACGCAGATGCACACCTCGGCGGCCGTCGCCGCCCCCGGCTGCGTCTCGCGGGCGCCGGCGCCGCCGGCGCCGCCCGGCTCCGGGACCGGCGACACGCACAGGTACCGCGCTCCCCGCCGCCGCCCCCGGCAGCCGCACAAGCGGAAAACGAAAATGCACACGTCGGTGGCGCCGCCCGGCGCGGCGACGGGCGAGACGCCCAGGTGACGAGCTCCCGCCCGCACCCTCCCGCAGCCGTACTAGCGGCAACCGCAGAAGAACACGTCGGCGGCCGCCGCCGCCGCCGGATCGTCAGGCGGACGCCGGCGCCGCCGGCGCCCCCCGGCGCCGTGAGAGCCGACGCGCACAGGTGCAGCGCTCTTCCCGGGCCCCACCCCCAGCCGCACCAGCGGCAGACGCACACGCCCACGTCGGCGGCGGCAACAGCCGACGGCTGCGTCGCGCGCGCGTCGCCGCCCCCCCGTACAACCCACCCGGCCCCCGGGGAACACACGGTGTGAGCGCCCCCCCCGCGCCGCCACGTCCCCCCGGTGCTGGTACGGCCACCTGCGCGTACATGCCACGCCACGGCCGGCAGTGCCAGCAACCACGGGTGCACCGGGCCGGGTGCAGGCCGCGATCCGACGGGCACCGTATGGGTGTACGGTGGGGGCAACCGCAGCGCGTGCAGGGCGGGGCGCGCAGGGAGCCCGCCTGGACGGGGTGCCCAGGGCGGGCAGGTGACCGACACTCCTCCACGCCGTGGATCGGGAGGGTGGGAGGCGGATTGAGGAGCAGCAGCCAGTGGTGCCCCGCGTGGCACGCCTAGAATGGGGCTCTCCATGGGACGCCTGCGAGGGCGGGTGAGGACACCCAGCAGGCATCCCAGTTGGCCACTATTGTAGGACCGAATCAGCGGTCGCCAGCGTGAGCTGGTGTGGTCGAGAATATCACCGGGTAGTATCTCCAGACCGCTGCGCAACCTGCGGCAGGGCGCCAACGAAGGGCGGCGGGCCGGCCCGAATACAGCCTGCCGAGGTAATAAACCGGAGTATCTGTAGAATCTGCGGTTGTGGTGGGGTACGCCCTGGACCGCCCCGGAGAGCCCACCAGACGAGGATGGGCCCCAGGCACGGGCCCCCGACCGGACAGGAACTGGACAGGTTGTCGACCAGCCGGGCCGGGCCCGCATCCTCGGATCCAGCCAGCGGTCGATAATTTGAGGCCCGTCCGAGAGGAATTAAATGGGGCACGAGACTGTAAGGAGTGCCCCGGATGGTGCCTGGCGCTGCGGTCTGCATGAGTCTTTGTCCATCAGATTCGGAGGGTGTCTTCCTGCCTCTTTGTCAGGGCCCCCAGGAGACAAAAGAACTGGGGTCACATCAATGACCGTCGCGCCTGAGTTTGCATGGCGCCGCACGTCCATCGGACGGCCGTTGTGCCATATTCTTCCGCTATACCCAAGAGCGCGTCGACTGGCGAACTCGTGCGTCATGCTCACGCGTCCGTGCGTACTGACCTGCTTGCGTGCCCCCTCAACAAACTTGAGAGGAACGTGGTGTCGGCCAACAGAGATGCGCAGCACAGCCAGTGAATTGGCTAGTTTCGACCAAGATTGGATGTTTTTCTTTTTGAGAGTTGAGGTATACAGTAGATCGCTCCATGTATCATACAACATGAGTACATTCAGCTGAGTGCGACGCAGACATGGCGCTGTTTTCCGTTTCTCAGTACTTATCATGATGGTCAGCTCTATCACATGAAGAAGTGCGACACGGAGTCACGACATGCCAATCACAGCTATAGTACGGTCAGCCCGCGTTGTAGGCCAATGTGATGGGTGCATTGATGGCATGGAGCGATCTGCACCAACCATGCGCGGTCACTACCGTGCCTATGAAATCCATGCAGCGTGGTGGTGGCCCACTGGGGCTCCTAAGGTGCCCTCCGCTGTCGAAGAGAAACACGTATAAGAAGAGTGCGGAACAATAACCAATTATGGACTTTCGCACTGGATGGGAGTCTTCCTCACGAAATCCCTAAGCTGCGCTCCGTTTGTACGGACTCAGAAAAATGTCTAAGGCTGATTAGTCGTTGTCATGGTTCTGACTTTGCAGGTAAAGGTCTGCTTAGCACATTGACGAAGGTGGTCGGAATCGCCCCTCAGCGCTTGGAGGAGGGGGAGCCCGAGTCTGGTCGTCATTTCTGATGCGGGTCGACAGTTGTCCTGGACAAGCCTAGAAGCACAACTCCCCCAGTCGGCACTCGCGATTTCGTGCGTTCTGCGGTTCTGCTGGCCCAGGGCATTGCTATGGCACAACGAAGTGTCCAATGGGACTGCACTTGGTATGTTGGGCCGCGAACAGGCGTGCTTTGGACAAGAGATGCCTCGAGCAGACGTAGGCTGACCGACCCCGAACGGCCATCCGCGCGGTCACCGCATCGATGCGCTGCAGACCGTCGATGCGCGGACCTAGCGGAAACCCGGCCCCAGCTGGGGCCAACGGTTGCAGCCGATACATCGTCAGAACAGAGGACACTTGAACGGGAGCCTGAACGGGAGTCCCGTTCAAGAAGCCCTTGAACGAGAGGTTTCCCGTCCAGGCGCCTGTGGTGTAACAACGGCCTGAACGGGAGGAGTTCCCGTTCAGGGAAGCTGCGCCAGGCCCTGAACCATCTCGTGGCTGATCTCGAGGTCATACAAGACTGTCGCACTAATCCAAGCCAATGATATCCCTGCAATGGGTTGCGAAGACGTAAACTGTCCAGGTCGGGGTCCTGCACGGGCCTGGATGCCTTTTGCCCACGACGATGCGGTGCACAAGAAGTGGACGACAAGAAGTGTTCTCGGACCTGAGGTGCACGCCCGAGACCCCGGCCGCCGCTCCAGAACTTACCCGGAGTTGCTCCGTCAAGTCGATCGATGACCAAATATTTACAAACTTCGTGAGACTGCGAATGATGTCAAGCATATAAGAGAATGGCCGGCCAATCAAAGTGAGCTATGCCCCACGTAGCCCTCGTGGTAGGTCGGTCGTCTCTATGGAAAACACGGACTTACCGTGTCGATTGGAGGCACCTCAGAGTGACAGGCTAAAGCCTCCGATGACCTGACCCTCCACCACCGCGCCGCCGGCGAGCAAGACCACTTCATTCGTCATCCGAGATCGGAGCGCCCATGTCGATCATTCCCGGCTTTTGCAGTCGTGCGCCATCGCCCCCCCCCAAGCTGGGCCCCCACCTACCGTGCTGGGTCTTTGAGCCAGTCTTCCAACAGGTAAGTTGTGCGCTGTTTGTGGTTGGTTCATCTCCTGTCTATCGTTCGTCTGTCTGTCCTTGTGTGTCTTCCATCGAGGTCATTGCACCGGATGTTGAAAATAAGAGGAGCTGATATGATTTCCAGGCTGTATGGGCACATGTAAGCAACCAAGAGCACCAGGTCAGTCCCACAGGCGCATCTGATTGCTGGAGAGAGTCGGTCCGAAAGTCAGTCTCTGTCCACCAGGACAAATTTTGGGGATCAGCAATATGATGAAGGACCGACTTACATATCAACAGCTGAGTCTTGCTTGCGGGGCCGTGCCACCGGCACCGCGTGGGTCGGCCCAGCTACCTTCCGTCATCTTTGAGAGCATGCATGAGAATCGCACGTTACTGTGAAGACAAGCTGCTCACCGTACCAACCTTGTGGTTCTGAAACGGGCCAAAGACGCCATGGATTGTCATCACGGTTTACGTACACGCGTGCGAGGCGAGGCACCCTTATGAATGGCGGGTGCGTGAGGCATGGAATGCGGGAGGCCGTTGACGGGCGGGGACGTCCGAGCCCGTCGCAACACGCATGTCGTTGGCGAGGGAATGGGCGAGATTGAGTGCCAGCACGGGGCCACATCATGTGCGGGGGCGTGGGGGAGATCGTCAGAACTGTGGACACTCGAACGAAAGCCTGAACGGGAATCCCGGTCAAGGAGCCCTTGAACGGGAGGTTTCCCGTCCAGTCGTGTGTGCTGTATCAAAGGCCTGAACGGGAGGAGTTCCCGTTCAGGGAAAAGCTGTGAACCATCTCGTCGCTGATCCCGAGCTCATGCAAGACTGTCGCACTAATCCAAGCCAATGATATCCCTGCAATGGGTTGCGAAGACGTAAACTGTCCAGGTCGGGGTGCTGCACCGGCCTGGATGCCTCTTTCCCACGACGATGCGATGCACAAAAAGTCGACGCCAAGGCGTGTTCTCGGACCTGAGGTGCACACGTGTACTACCGTCCATGCATGCTCTTTGTCTGCGTATCGTGTATGTCTTTCTCCCACTTCCTGATTGGGTTTCTCTCTCCCCCCTCCTCCCTACGTCCGTCCCTCGCTTCGTGCAATATATCTCGTACGTCTTCTGTTTTGTCCCGTTGTATCGTTGCTCTTGTTTCTTAGGCTTCTTCTCTCTCGATATCTCGAGCTCTCGTTTGATGTGTGTTCGGATGATACGTCTTCTTCTGCGGTCTTTGTGCCTCGTTCGCGGTACTATCTGCCGACTGGCTCCCCCACTTGTGTTGCTGCCGCCGCTGGTACATGGTCAGCTATGGTGGGTGCATCGTTTGGTTGTCCTCATGGCCGTAGTCTCAGCCGTGGTCCCTCCAGAATTAAAACAGAGCAGCGTCGACGAGCAGTGTGCATGGGTCGCCAGTTACCTGTCATCGTCTAGAGATTAGCGCAATAGTGATTGACGCTGGTTATCAGGAGTATTAAGTGTGTGTCTCGCGATCTCGTACCGTCCGACCTCGAGATCCGGTCCGTGCACCTGAACAACGTTTGCATCAGGAGTTCCCTTGTTCAGGCGCCGTGCCGTGACAGGGGCCTAACGGGGTTTCCTCGCGTTCAGGATGACCACTGTTCTGACGATGCAGTGATACGCCGCGGGCGGCACGTGGAGGGGGCGGAGGGAACGCAAATGTGGTCGCGGCGGGGTCAAGCGCGGAGTGGGGACGAGGACACTTCCTTGTTCCTGTGCGGTGGCGGTCGTCTGCGCCCCGTGGAGCCTCGAATCACAGAGCGAGGCCGCTGTGCTCGGATCTGACGCGGACCTTCCTCGAGCGACCGTTCCGCTCTCTCCTCAGTGCCTGGCCCACCAGTGCGGCGAGTGGGGCAGTCTCGCAGCGGGTTCGCTGGTTCACCTTTGTCCCGGCAGTGCTGGGTCTGCGTTCTCTCTCCGCCCTACTATCTGCTCGTCGATCGGGATAGACGCTTCGGCGCGCCCACTCAGACGACACCGAGATTGCTGGAGGGAAGAATCGTGCAGTGCCCAGCTGCATCCGCGCAGCCTCGGGACTGTTGTCGAGATATTAGCGAGAGGACATTGAGTGCTTAGTATGTCCCGCCCGCAGGACACGCCATTGCTGGCCCACAAGCGATCTTGTTTATCTCAGATTACGATTCATCTCGTGGGGTGTGACGTTTTGCTTCGCTCCTCTCCTCGGGAAGAGGTGACTACAGTCAATATCCGCTTATGTCGCACCCTGACGCACATGACAGGCATGCAGGAACAGGTGGGCTACAAAGTGCGTGCCGCGACCGGAAATAATTTTTTCCCCACTCCACAGTGCCAGGAAGGCCGATTCTGGGCACAATTGCTCTCCCAGTTATATACCAGGGTGCTGTATAACTGGAGTGGATAAAACCGGATATTGACTGTACTGGTCTCAGATGACAAGAGGGCGTCCCATCACGGAAAGTGGGGTCAAGCGTGAAGTGACTCGACACCAAATTTGCGACAGTCTTCTTGCATGAAATTCTAGGCACGTGCGTGCAATACCCTGGCCTTCAGGGCGGTGGCGCGCTTGGCGACGCATTGACACCGGGCACGCCGGCCGGCTCTATGGCCGCGAGCGCGCACGGGGGCACGTACAGCCACGTTGCC
>Ga0115029_1001346_pt1 | contig 17635 bp, 29 predicted proteins | sample SidtaG_3_FD_87297 | JGI IMG/M metagenome (GOLD analysis project Ga0115029, IMG submission 87297) | Marine algal microbial communities from Sidmouth, United Kingdom - Sidmouth_Asex1 metaG | ecosystem: Host-associated > Algae > Red algae > Unclassified | place: Sidmouth, United Kingdom | collected... | reverse complement strand
CGCCCGTCTCTCGTCCATCTGAGCCTCCGACCCCCGCCGGAGCCGATGCGGGCGCCGCCAGCCGGGTTCGTGGTGTGGTCCATGCGAAGTATGTGTTGCTCTGGCCATGGGAGATATTGCTAACAACTCGGGCTATCGCTGTCGGCGGTTCCATTCTAGAACCAATTCCACACCCTTACATTGGTCGGTGAGAGTAAGTTACTTTAAGATATTTTACTTACTGTCAAATTGACAGTGTCAACGCATCAGCGTGACGTCACTTGCCAGAACCCTGTCTGGCTAAAACTCGAGCGTCTGTCCGAGGTGTGTCCGTGTACTTTCGAAAAAGAACGTGCCAATTGCAACGAGCAGCCTAAAGACACACGGCGCAACAAATGACACGAACGGCAACCACGAGCAGCCTAGAGACACACGGCGCAACAAATGACACGAACGGCAGCGTAAAGACACGTCCAAACCACGCCACAGCCGACCCCACGCCTGCCAGCGCCCGCTCACCTGCCCGCCCGCCCGCCCGCCCCGCCCCTCCCCGCGTCTGGCACATGGCCCACCCTTTTCCGGCGCAACCAGGGCATCGCTGTCTAAGCACAACCCTTCAATGTCCAACATCACCCAAGCTCCTTCCCAGCTAGCCGCACTGACGAGAGGGTTGAGCAGTAAAAGTTCTGTTCGGTTCAGACAGATCATTCAAAATTGGGGTCGAACGTCCGAAGCTTTGGTAATATTCAGTGCGTTCTCGTTACACCGTGTTTTGTCGCCGATTCTTTCAAACTGTGAACTGCCTGAATCGAATTGCCTCTCCGATTATTCGATGAATCACCATGGAATCACATTGAGATCAGAGTACAGAGATATATTGGCCGTCGTCGGATTAGTCTTTGTATGAAACTATTTTGATCTCGTGGACAGGTTTCTGAGACAGCCAGCGAGACATTCGACTTAGCGTGGTCACACGGAATTGTATAGTTCTCCAAGTGTTGCAAGTGTCATTTCCAACGACTGTCCGGAGCTGCTTTTCTGGATGTTCCCTGGGATCGTCCTCCTGTTCGTTCCAGATCATTGGTACGAATGTTTCTTGAAGCTGTTGTCCCAGACCGTCTCTGGAATCAAATTGGTCTGGCCCGCGATAGGTGCGTTCAAACTATCACCAGGACCGTGTCATGGGCGATAGCACGGCGTGAACGATGCTGTTACTTTCTTGTCACGGAGACAGTACAGTCGGATAGTAGAAGCGTGTTGTCATGCTGCGCCTCAGATAAAAATGTGAGATGCTCCATGCGCTCGCCTTGTGGTTCTTCCAGCATTTTCTTGGCCGTATGACGTAGTGTGCTCTGCGAGCATTGGTACTCCACGTGTTTTAACGTCCCTGTGTTGGATACTCAATGTTCCGCCGCTGGGCAATCCCCCAATCTTTGCTCCTACTTTGTGGCAGGACAACAGATTCGCAGCGAGAGACACTGGGTTGTCTGCTTGGTCGCAACAAGCGAAAAGGCTTATCAGAATACCAACAGATATGTATACAACAGCCAGTAAACTCATGAGAACAGACGAGAACGAGTTGCTCTGCGGGCCACAGAAAACTATGGGGCGAATCTTACCCTCAGCCGCACTGACACGTCAGCATCCAGCCGTAGGGCCCGTTGTTGGGCAGCACAAGTATCAATGTGCCAGCTTTGCACGTTGCTTCGCCGCTCATACACCAGCCCCACGTGTTCCTGTGATATCTGGGACAGCGCTGCCTTGGAGTCATACCAAAATAATACAGTGGCCGCCTAGTACTGATAGAAGGACAGAGTAGTGATGATGTCCATCGCCATTCGACCGAGATGCATAAGGGATCAACGCATAAACTGAAGAAGACGAAAAGGATGCGAGCCAGTCGATGGGTACGGCTAGCGGTGTCAGCGAGTGACAAGTACAAAAGTGGAGCTCCATGATACAGAGGATTGACCACGAAGCCAAGGCCTGCTGCCCTCCGACAGAGACCCCTTGACTGCTTTGCGAAAACGGTAAGTTCTGGTGATTGGAAAGTTTGATAGCGGGCTACAAGACATTATTACGTTACTCCATTGAAACAGATAAGGCAGCACCTCGTGCTGGTCTCGGGCACTGATGACGTTGAGAGAGAGCTCTGGTTCATTTCCGCCCGCGATATCGCTACTGGGGAAAAACATTGGCGCGTCTGCTGCGTCACTCACAACCTCTTTGGTCTGTGAATCACGACGACGAGCCATGGGAGGACTCAAGAGGCGCCGTCGCGGGCCCCGAGTGGCTTCCAGCTTCCGTTTTGAGCAGGACGACTCTGCCGCCTATTGACCCGTGCCAAGTGCTACCAGAGGCAATGGAATGACACCACATGGCATGGGAGATCATGGCCAGGCCGCCGATGTCGCACTCCACACGGGCACCGTCGCTCGTGGCCAAGCAGGCGGTCGCATCATCTCTGCAGGTACAGATCGAGCCCAACTCGCCGAAGGAGGCTGCAGACATGATGGCAGCGACCGCGGCCATTCCGAGAGGCATGGTGGCACTTTTTGTGCTCCTGACGCAAATGATGGAAGAGCCGCCGGGGCCATAGGAGTAGATGGGCTGGAACAAGGCTGTTCACCTCATTCCAGTGAAGGCATTGAGGGGGGCTCCACCGACACGGAGTTCAGCTTCTCTAGCGATGAGGAGAACAGGGAAGTACTATTCCAAACTCGGATAGTGTTTCATAGCTACGGATACTGGTTTAGCAAGAGTCGACTGTCCTCGAGGCAGTATGACATGATGCGCCTAGTAGAGAACCCCTTTACTGGCCAAGAGAAGTGGCCGTCAAGGTGGCGGCTCGGGCAAATACGTAAGGTGCTCGTACAAAGAGCCGCCACTGTGCAAATTGCAACTGTGCAGAGTTGCCGACCTGTAGGGAGGGGCAAGGAGCCCAGAAAGTTACCTGATGCGCAAGTGCAGTACATTCTCTTTTCGGAGCACATCAAACGGGACTTCGCAGATCCTGCTACAGCGGCTCTGTTCCACAATAAAGGCGATTCTGACTTGCGAACCATAGACACGCCAACTGAGTTCCATCAAACTGTAGTGGCAAGAGAACCCTCCCGCTTTAACTTCCGCCATGAATTCCGTCTCAATGGTTCCCTGTACGATATGGGATGTACCGCGGCCATGAGGTGGTCCTCCACCGTGCTACTGAAAGCTACTCTCCAGGAGACTGGAATAGCAGATGCGATGATATCTCGATGTCACCGTCGTCCCACGCACCGCCCGATGCCTTAAGAGTGGGGGAATTTTTGGCCTCGTTTTCTCTGTGTTTGGGCTTCCAGCCTCCAGAAGAGATGAAGGCGTACTTCAAGGAGGATGGCACCTTCTGTTCACGGATAACACGTTCAGGAGACGTATACGTTTGCGGCGTCGAAGGTGCCACGCAAACAGGCTGCTGGGCGCGCCTCTGCTCCGTGTCTGACATGAGGCTGATCACTCCAGCTGCCCCGCGGTCCGGAGTGGCCGCGCAGTTCGACCCCCATGTCGTCTTCATTGGATTGAACGGCGACGAGTTCGGGGTTCTCAAGAGACGGCGCGGGGACCTGGTCGGATACTACGGGTGCTATTTCCTCGCACTGGAAGACAGAGCAGCATGCATCAGGCCTTTGTACTACCTTCCTCCCGGAGCAGACGCCGGACCGCTCGTTCGACTGGTGGCTCAGGATCTTGTGGCACTCTCCAAGAGTGGCGTACAGGTCTATGATGCGTTCTCCAAGAGAGACGCACTCGTGCGCGTGTACCCTTGCCTGGGTCTGTTTTACTTCCCGATGGCGGCAAAATTTTCGAACTCTGTAGGCCCTAGCGGAGTCGAGCAAAGCACCAGCTGTGACATTGTCGGCCTGAAGACGAAGTCCAACCGCCTCGACCGCGCGGTAAGCAGCACAACCATCTTTGATGTTCGTGACGTGCGATACGCCCGCATTCAGGAGCGTACAATCGCCCTCGAATCGAGCGTTAAGGGTTCCGACGTCACATCCAATGAAGGGCGAAAGGCAGCGCTGATAAAAACTGGTATTTCGAAGGACATGGGCAGTCACTTCATGATGTTGGAAGAGAGCCGGGGGCCTGGGAGCTTTGACATCCATGAGCACGTCATTGTAGCGCCATCACATCTTCTATACTACGGAATGGCGTCACCACTTCTGAAGGCGGCGTGCGACGCACTTGGCGTATCACAAAGGGATGCCTTCTTGCGACAAATGAGAGCAGTAGCACCAAGCATGCCGTATCATTCTGTTCTCTCATCTTTCGAGCCGGCGAAGATATTACTAATCCCCGAATTTTGTCGTGGGGGACAGAGACAGAGACTGACTGTGAATAACAGCACTCTATTGGTCTAAAACAACAGTAAGAAGGCATCATAGCCAATAGAAGGCCCGCATTCAGTGCCAGGACCTTGCATCCAGCAGAACTCACTGTTTGTTGCCGCTTGATCCGATTTTCTTGGCACGGAGCAAGCTGCCCACGCGAGATCGTGAGATTTTCTACTGTCTCCCTGCCAGAAGTGCAGAAAAAAAGAGGAGCTGATATTGATTTCCAGGCTGTATGGGCACATGTAAGCAATCAGGAGCACCAAGTCAGTCCCAGGGGCGCATCTGATTGGTGGAGAGAGCCGGTCCGCAAGTCAGTCTCTGTCCACCGAACAAAATTCGGGGATCAGCAATAGGCGGGACCACGCTGTGTATGTCAGACTACTCTGTGCTGTTGAATGTCGCACCGATGGTGCTAGCGAACGTATTCGAGGGAGGGTTCGAGTCACCGTGCACGGGTGCCGCTCAAGATGCACTCATTTCTCGAAGGGGCTTCACGAACACTCTTTCCTATCGACCTTCTCAGCGCCAAGATGGTAAAGCCGCCGTGAAGTCAAGACCCTCCGTCGCCGACGTCCAGGCCATAAGCTGCAAGGTCATGAAAGCACTGCAAAGGCTGGCATCTCATAGAGGAAAGTTTGAAAAGCCAACGACGCACCGCCTGCTCGAGCTCATATTTCGAACGCTTCCTCTTGTGCAGCTGGGCTCATCGATTTGCGAGCATATCTTCGAGAAGTTTCACCAGGTCTCCAAAAGAGAGCTCCTGCTGAGCAACAACGGCAATCCAGTAGCTTACTCGATGCAAAGGTGGAGAGAAGTCGCCGTCCTTTCTCGGGCTGTCGCCACTTCGCTGACCTACAACATTCCCTGTGGCTGGCTGGTAGATGGTTCTGGGAAAGAGCTGAGGAATGTTGGTCACCATCGCAGCGGTGTCGGCTCAACGGCACCGATTAGGAGGCAAGGAGCATGGGCAGTACGGAGTGAGGTGCATGGAAGGTTTGAGGAACCCCGAAGAGCGCTCAGTGCTGTGGTGGGTGGTCAACCATTACGATTTTGGAAGACTGCCAGTCACCCGTCCTGGCGCTTTAAAGTGCGTCCCGATTCTACTGTTGGCGTACCAGGATCCATGACGGACGCCAGATCTGCCCCACGTGCAGAGCATACAGTATCTCATCTCGTTCGGTTCTTTCTTGTTCAGAGCATAGCTACTGCTGGCCACTCCGTCATATTTGTTTGCAGGCAATGGAAGGATGCGTCTGGCACTGAGGCTTCTACACTGAACGCCGACCAACCCATGTCGGTCGTCTTAGAGGAGGCAGAACGACCCACACTATCGCCTGCAGCGGATGCCAAGCAGCTGGCTCTCGTTCTTTCCTGTCAAACAAAACAAGTGCTGTTCTCGAAGGAGTCGGGCTTCCCATTTAAAAGTGGCTGAATCAAGGCTGTGGCGCTGTAGGAGACTCTTTGCATTGATGTTTAACAATTCTTACACCTACGGCTGCCCTTGATGCACATGTCCCATCGTTCCTCCTCACGTAGTGCTTCGGTCATCTGAAGAGACTCCATGAAGAGAAGCTTTTTCTTTTTTTCGTCGCAGAACTGCACTACGCGGGCCACATAAATGCAGACAGCGTCAATCTAACCCGATGACGGATCGTACCGCCTATTCTGCTCCACATTGTCACAGCCTGCGCTCTCCTTGGTTGCCGATCACGGTAGCCTGTGGCGCACAACGGCATCATGTTAGCCGCCAAGAGGCAGAATGAAGGCGGGAAATAGTGCTTAACAGCACGTATTTGCTTTCGCCCGAACTGGCAAGGCAGTGCACAACATCGCTTCTGAAGGCGCGCACGGGCTTGACCATGTGTTCCAGAAGCACAGAGGAGTTTTAAGAATTGGCCACAATAATGGGTCTAGAAAAGCACTCCAGCAGTCCTCAAGAGGAGCTCAACCTGTTGACAGCCTACAAAGAGTTCAACAAGGCCATGAAAGGCAGCCGATGTGCTCGCGCACAATCGCACAGAAGCACTGGCGATTATGAGCTGATCATGTGAGCATGACTGACGCGGTGACGGAAACAAAACTGTCATCGGGAGTGGCCATGCCAAAAAGCACTGTTTGCATACAGTGCCAAAGTTCACCTGTTCTCTTCGCGCCGGAAACGCTGAGCCAAAAAATCACTGATGTCGCGCCGAGAAGCTGCCGCGACGCGAGCCTGGTGGGCATGCAAGTACCGGAAGTGCACGTCGGCACACCACCAGATGGGGCCACACAGGAGAGCAATTGATGCACTAGAGACGCCGCATACCGCAGAAAATCGGCGTTGGCGCCTGCAGCAGGAACTGCGTCACAACGCGCCTTCCCATCAGCGATGGGCCTTCGGCGCTGCGATGAGATACGTCGAAAGGGTTCGTAAGCATCCAAAAACCGAAGGTGTGCGTTGGCACGCCACCGGTTGCCGCCACAATGGCGAGTACGCATCATGCCGTGAAATCCGCCCACCGCAAGTAATCGCCACTGGCGTCTGCAGCGGGCGCCCGATCACCACGTGCGTCCCTATCATCATCGGGCTGTCAACACTGGGCAAGCGAAGCGAGCTCGGCACCCAGATGCGGCCACGACGCGAGCCCCGTGGGCATCCAACGACCGAAAGTGTGCGTTGTCACGCCACCGATCGCGGCCACACTGGCGTGTACTCATCGCGCGATGGAATCCTCTCTCCGCATGCAATTGCCGAGGACGTCTGCAGCGGGCGCCCCAGCACCCCACGCGTTCGTACCTGCATCGGGCTGTCAACACCGAGTAAGCAGAGCGAGCTCGGCGCCCAGTTGCGGCGACTACGCGAGCCACGTGGGCATTCAACGACCGGAGGTGTGTGTTGTCATGCCACCGGTCGCGGCCACACTGGCGTGCACTAATCATGCCGTGGAATCCGCCCACCGCAAGCAATCTCCGCTGGCGTCTGCAGCGGGCGCCCCATCACCACGCGCGACCCTACCAGCAGCGGGCTGTCCACGCCAGGCAAGCGGACTGAGCTCGGCGCCCAGATGCGGCCACGACGCGAGCCCCGTGGGCATCAAACGATCGGAGGTGTGCGTTGACATCCCACCGGTGGCGACCACACTGGCATCTTCATTCTTTTGTGGTGCACGCGGGTCGGCATCCGGCTTCTTGCCTGGGTACGTGTGTGTTGGGGACATAAGGCGGTATCGGCAACCCCGCATGTTGCGGTTCGCTGGAGCTTGAGAAGCGATAAGGTGTTGGAGCTGTGCAAAGCTATCCCTGAGAATGTCTGCGGATTGCGCGCCTCCGGTCGCCCCCGTCGTCGTACGGAGTACGGGAATTCACAGTTGTCCGGCGCCGCTCGTCGCCGCATCGGCGACCGTCGGGGTGACTGCGCGGAGATTCCGGGGCGTCCCCGCGGCGGTCATCGCCGTCGTCGTATGAGGAGCGGCGAAGCCCTGGTTAGCGCCTGCCAGGACCACTCCCCGCGGGGCACCCGCCGCTCTCGTCGCGGGAGGGGGACGAGCGGTCGTCGTCACCGCGTGCACCTTGTCCGTGACGGTTCTTAGTCAGACCCGTGTCAGCGTCAGGGGGTGGCGAGTGCCGGGGGCTGTCTCGCCGAGACGTGCTCTCGGCGCGGCTCGCCGCAGGGTCCGCGGCGTCGTTTTCGGTCTCGTCAAAGAGGCCGTCCCCCAAACGGGAGCGGTAGGGGTTGCTAGGTCGGCGCACCTCGACGTCGTCGCTGTCGCAGTTGGTCATGTTATCTTTGAGGGAAGGACGGCAGCCTACGCCAAGCGAAGATAAAAACCGCGGCTCGACGGTAAAGGAATGGAGGAGGTGGACGAGAAAATGGAGGGATACCTGCATCCCTGCGAACTTGGCGAAGTGGGTGAGCTTATATACATGTGCTTGGATCAGTCTACTCTGAGCTTCGTTGGGCTTGAGGCCAGCCAATGAGCGCCGTTGCTGTGGAGCTTACGCCCACGTGCGCTGTGTGTGGCTGTGACTGCTTGGGAGGCAAAGGGGGACGCAAAACGCGTCCTGCGCGCTGTTGTGCTTGCCCCTGGTGTGAAAAATACACCAGCGTGACGACGCTGTTAGGATAGTGGGACGAGCAGTGGTCAACGCGAGGACAGCTGAAGCGGCGCGAGGACCTCAGCTCCGTGTGCGGCTGAGCGACGGGTGGTGGAATGTACTAATTGAGAACGGTCAAAGACTGATATGAACGGCGGCTGGAGGAGAGTGGACATGTTAGTCGGTCGGGCCCCAAATTCTGGGGCTGGTTCAGCCGCCGCCCGTGCTTGGCTGATACTGAGGCCACTGATTGTCTGGAGGGCGAGAACAGAGGCTGTGCTAAGTCCAGTGACTCTGCTGCAATCCAGCGCTGGCGGCCAGTATGGAGGCCTCACAAGGGTATCGACATAGTGCGATTCACTCACGACCCAGTCGGTGCGCTGGAACGCGCTTATGGCCCGTCAGGGAGCCCAAGCTGGCCGCCGCCATTGCGGATTCAAGACATGAGAGCACCGCGAGGCTTTGAATGTGGCAGTGCGCGCTAAAACGTGCTTCTTGCGGAGCCGTCTAATGCTGATCAATGCGTGAATTGCGTGGTCTGACCCTGCACTCCAGTTTCAGCCAACGCACATGTGACACGGAGCCGGTCGCCCTCGGAAGGCGACTGCTTCCGAGGTATTATATAAATAGGCCTCTGTTTGTGATCCACGTAAGGACAGGGGCACTGTGTAATTCACTGCCGCGTTCAAGGGACCTACGAGATGCAACGCCTCGACCGCACGCGATACTGGATGACAACGGTCCCGTGCCTGCCGGGGGTTGGCCGTGCGGACGCCGTCCGGCTTATTCAAGGAGCTCGCGGTCAACCAGGTTGCTTTAGACCGAAATGTGCGGTGCTGCGCTGCTAGGTGGGAACCATTCTGGCTGATCGGGTGGATAAGGTGGGCCTGACAAAGAGTAACGAGATTGCTTGATTGTTGCTTGCAGTTGTGCACACCAGCCGTACACTCTGCCCTGCTGAGGAATTTTCTGTCCATCAGGACTGAGATCAGCTGAATTTAGAACACTGCGTGCGGCTGTCGGCGACAGCGTGCGCTGTGCGGGGTGCCAGTCTGTCATACGCGAGACACGAGGGTGGTTCTTGGACTGGGCCGCATGCCGCCGGCGGTGGCGGCCGGGCTGACAACGTGTCATACGTTCAATGGCAGCGATTCCGAACGTCTGCGCCCACACGGTGGGTATGCGGCACAGCCGGTGTTGTGACAAAGGGAGAACCCCGCGCCACATCCGTGGGTCTTTCAGGCGAACGCCAACTCGTGGCAAGATGCTGATCGGGCTCTGAGGGGTGTCGTAGACAGTGTGTGGGTGTGGGGCGGGCGGGCTCGTGGACGGCGTGGGATAGCTGTATGTACTGGTATGGGTTCACCGCGAGATACGAGCGGTAGCATGGGAAGCTCTGTAGTGACTATAGAGCAGACGAGAAGCAAAAAGATGGCCGAGACGAACAAGGTGCACAAGTCGGTCAAGGGCGATACCACCATCATCACACCAAATTCCCCCGAACCAAGTCGTCAAGCATGAACCCCAATAAGCAAGCGCGCCATTATGAGCAAGCCGGCAACGACATCAACCCCCTTATGCCGGTGCCGCCCCAATCAAGCCCCCATGGACGCCACCACGATCCTACATCCACCACATCAACCAACGTGAAGATGGCAATACGGTTGGACGGCAAGCTTTCGAGATCCGGCCGCCTTACCGTCTGCGTGACAAGAAACACCACCTAGGACTACCCACGCCGCAGGAGCAAATGTAGTTTTGGGCGTGTGGAGTCGCACTCTTTCTAGAACCGCCTCTGTGACGCGCCACATCCGCGCACGCACATAGCGGCGCTGATCCCGGAGCACATCGTCGGCACGTCGATTCTCTGCGGCCGGCATAAAGGCATTCAGAGTGAGCATCCTGAAGTGGACTCAGCACGGGTGTCGTACGGACACTTTTCCATCGCATGAGATACTGCACGAGGTCCGTTGGATATTCGGCGCTGGCACTACTCTCTGGGCCCTGGTGTTGTGCACTGATGATGCACGTGCCCCTACTGCAGAGCGTTCACTACACGCGCCTCTGGATGCGCTGCCCAAAGGACCATCCTCCGTTCTATCTTCCGCCTTGATAGCTGCTGGGAAACAGCAACTCCGAATTCCTACATGAGAACCATGGAACAATCCCCTTTTCCACCACGCCACTTCTCTTGTGAGTCCTGTACGTGATGCAGTCGAGGCTGCGCGTACCATGAACCGCACCAGCTATTGTGTCACTCGTCAGACGTTATGGAGTGTGCTCATACGTTTTAAACGCCCGCCGCGCCACCAATTAAACGCCTGCATACGTACTTGAAACGATGAGACATTTAAGTACTGTGGAAAATACATCAAAAAGAAAACATTGAGTCACTCAAGCCTCTCCAGAATGAGTTGCGAACGTGACGATAAAGAAAATGTGGCGCTTGGATACAAACGAGACACAAGCAGCGGCTCGTGCGACCCCTTGACTTGACGATTGCGACCCGCAAATGTCTCAAAATGGCCAGTGCTAAAGCCGTCAGCAACACAGCGCCAGTAGTGCTTTTATGCATAGAATGGTGCGTTGTCGCCAAAATGCTTGATGCATGTGGGACGGAAAATAATCCCCAGCCAGTACACGAAGTTGCAGTCTGAACAGAGCGTGCCGTCGCCGGAGAAGTCCACATGCTGCACACCGTCACCTTCATACTTCTGCTCCACCCCAGCCTTCAAGAACGTGCGGACATCCGTGTCAACGTCTTATGGCGTGAGCATTGCCAGGTCTGTCCTGTGCGCGACGACGAAGTCCAAGGTAGCTTGTTGGTACTCCGCCATGTAGTCCACCAAGAACCTGACGTCTTTCTTGACCTCCTTTGGATTGCAGCCGCGCAATGCGGCTGCGTCTTGAAACCGCCACTCGCCCTTGGTCAATTGCTGGAACGAGAGCGTCAGCAGCTTCTCCATGGGAAAAATAACACCCTTAATTCTGGCCACAGCTCAGACAAGATGCGTTTCGGCAAACCACAACCAGCAGAAGCATGCTAAGTTGGAAGCAGAGGCTACATTTGGTCCGGAATGGAATCCGGCGTGGATAGCGCCTGGCGCCGTGATAACGAAGTCGCCGACTCCCTGAAGAACCGAGGTGACCTTGAAGCCGCTGTCAGTGAGCATGGGGGTCGGAAAGTATACCCGCTTGCTTTCGAGTACCTTCCAGACGTCTCCATTTGCGGCTCTCGGAACCATCGGGTTCAGGTGGGCATTCAAGAATGCCTCAAAGTCGTCCCTCTGCTCTAGCGGCACCACGGACCATGTCTTCGCCTCCCCTTCCTGGAGTTGGGATATGGATGGAAGGTCCCAGTTTTCTGAGTGCCAAGGGAACATGGACCACATAGACCCCTTGTATAGCATGTTTGTGTTGACTCCGTCGTATGTTGACAAGTGTTGTGCCATACCGGCCCGATTGATAGTCCAGAGGCTGTCAAAGTGAGCACATGTCGAAGCACTGAAGCACACTGCTTTGTACTCGGGTTCTCCAGGGCTCCTATTCAGGCCGTCATCATCAGTTGGCATGACATCATTCATGGACCGAACCACGGTGGGCTACACTTGTGATGGGCCCGATAGCTCCAGCTTTGAAAATCTCTTTCGGCCTCGCGTTCCCCATTTCCAGAACACGCTGGTGTCTGTCATGCCTTCGGAGAACTTTGCCTCATCAGCACCGAGGTACAATGCTCGCAATCGTGTGGCTCAGGCAGCACCTCTTCTATTGAAATCCTTGATCGAGAGGTCCTCCGACTTCAATACGGGCAACAGGGTTTGCACTTTCGGCAGGATGCCCCCAGAATCCTTTGGTTGGGACCGCGTGCCCACAGTTGTGGGCATCATTGGGAAGAGCTGCTTCAGGGTGGCGAGCTTCAAAGTCGCTGGCATGGGATAGTCGCCGAGACGCAAAGAAAGGCTGGCGCGTAGCACAACTGCTCCGCAGGCGTTAAGCTCCTTTGTGTACGTCCGAAGCAGCTGCGCAATACCACCAGGAGGCAACGAGTCCACAACGAAGACTGGCGCTTCCTGTTCTTCTCCCATTGATACCGGTCCTTTTGCTGGTTCACTGGCTATGGTGTCAGGCCTGCCCAAGTCACTGGGGATCTTTGCACACCCCGAAACAGTTAATGCCGGCTGGAAACTTGTCTCTGCCGTACTGTCGCTCTCTTTGCGCTGCGCGCTGAGATCAGGCTGCGAGGAGCTTGTGGGCGCATTTTCATCATGTCGTGCGCCGCCGTCGTCATGCTTATCGACATGGCGATGCCTACCTCCATCATTTGGACGGCCCCTGCCGCGCGACCGAACAGAGTTCCGCCCACTCGTTCCGCGTTGACCTCGGCTGCCTTGAGAGCCACGGCCACGCCCACTATCCCGCCCACTCCTCTCATGCCGTTCATCTCCGTCCAGGGTCGAACCTCCCCCATCAGCATCAGCTCTGCCTCGTCTCTCGCGCTTCGACGCCACAGGTCGTCCCCCTAGAGGTCCGCCGCGCGCCCTCTCTCGCCGTCCACCTCTTGCCGCGCTTTCTCCTTGCCCCTCGGGGCTTTGAACGAGAACACCAGCTGCTCGTGGTTCCTCCTGTGGCATACAGCGGCCGCGTGGCGGGCTTGGTAAAACCGCTGGGTCCGAAGTGAAGCATCCATCGGTGCCGTCACTAGGTCCAGCACGCTGGTGACACCGACCTCTTCCGTCAGTAGATGACTCATGCGAGGATGACCGAAGTCGTTGGAGCACTTGAGATGGTGAGCGGGTGCGGGAACCGATCCTTCGTAGTACTTCAGAGCTGCCTCGTATCGGCGAGCGACTTCGGCTCTTCTCCTGGCGTATTGAGGGCGACTGCCTCAACAGCGCCGACAGGCGTCGCACACGGGATCTTCCGCGCCAACACGAGCGACTTTTGGAGCTTCTCTGGTTTTCACTAGGCTCCCTTGCGCTGCTGCGAGATGACTAGCGGCTCGTGTGCCAGCAGGGGCTTGGTGAACGCGGGGGAATTGATGAAGATGACGGCGGACGCTCCGTGCCGCACCTGAATGACGTCGATCTGCTATTATGTTTGGAGCGACTGCGAGCTTCACGTGAGTGGCGCATGTTGACGTCGAGTTGCCTTGGAGACCTAGTTTGTGTGTGTGAGCGTCGCCTGCATGAAGAGCGCCGGCGGCTTGGAGAACCACCGAGTCGTGAAGACCAGGTCCGCGACGCCGACTCCTCTGGAGCCCCACCTAACGAGCGAGACCTGACTCGACTGCGTGATCTCGCAGGCCTCTCAGTTCGCGACTGTCCGCTCGGTGAAGGCACGTAGTGTGAAGCTCTCGGTCCTGGCGATCGTCTTCGTGACTGTTAGCGACTTAATCCCGGTATTTGGCTGCCCGAAGGCGAAGAACGTCGCGACGCAGACCTCCAGCGATTATGTCGGCGGTCGCATCCCCCTGGCTGTGCGTCGGAGTGTTGTCGACCTGACCGAGAGCGGCTCCTAGACTGCGACGGTGGCCGCCACGCCAAGCGCTCATGCCGTGTGCCCTGCCAATCAGACGCCCGGGGTACGCCGTCAGCTCCTCTGCGAGAAATAGTGGATCGGTGCTGATGAAGCTGTAGCTGCAACTGGTCATCGGCGCCACCATCTTCGCTTCGGGAAAAACAGGAAGCTGCTCGGTCTTTGGCGTTTCCCGGACGTCGCCGTGTGAGCGACGGGCTTCTCGGGAGCTTGAGACCCACCAAGAGCTCATTTTCAGACTCCTGGAATGCGTAAAGTCCCCTGTTCTTGTCTGCTTCAAGTAGCGAATGCACGGCATCCGGCAACTCGTTGGGCTTGACGGAACCGTACCAGGTTCGGGGGTCAGTCGACACCTCAAGTTGCATCGCACCAGAATCGTTAGAGCTGAGCATGAACAGTAGATGCGACATCATGGAAAGACCACTTGATGCTTGCCGTTGATCCCATGGCGGGTCAGCCAAGTCCACGATCTGCATCTGCCGCCGCAGCGTCTTGCTGTGCTTGAGGCGCGCTCGATGATCGCTGGGAGCTTTTTGGCCTTGCATCAGGCCGATAGAATGACAAGAAGCATCCTTCTTGCCGTACGGCGGCGCCTCTCAGCAACTTCGCGCGACGCATCAAGTCGCGCAAGCACTGCTATGACACCGTGAGCTCGTATGCCAAGAGGAAGCGCGCGAGTGGGTGTGAGCTCGTCAACACAGAGGTCTGTAAGAACATCGGTGAGGTCACACACGACAAGCACCCACCACTCGCCGCCATCATGAATGGGAACAGCCACCATCTTTTCTCGAAGACCTCCAGCCATCACAAGCGCAAGCGTTGCGCGGCCCATGGAACCGGTAGGCGCCTGCGCGTCTTGGAGATCCTGTGTGGACGTGCCTTGAATCTGGTGGTGAAGGAAGTCCGACAAATAGGAGCTCAAAGACAATTTCCTCTTCGGCGAGCGGAAGGGCGGCGAAACGTTGCCCAGTGACCACGCTATCAGTTCGTCCACAAGCGACGGCCGCCATTGCGCCATGCGCTTCTGCTGACCTCCGCTATGGTGCTCTGCAAAAGCAAGATGCAGAGGTCTGAGTGCCATCAAAGATGTGTGCACCTGTTGCAGCTGCTCATCGGGTGCTGAAGTGAACCGCCGCCGCACGTCACGTCCGTCACTGCGCTGGGCGCCCGCTTTCATGACCTTAAAGGCGCTCCACTTCTTTACGGACATGTTGCCCTTGCGCTTGGAGGGTGTGATTTGGTTCGCCACACCAGTCTCGTCGCCACCGTGTCTCTTTTCTCCAGGAGGTGACGCTGCAGGAATCTCAAGAAGAGATTAGGGAAGCGCACGCTTGGCACCCTGGTACGCAGATGCAGTGCGCGCGCGGCCGACGACGTCTTTGGTGGCGGGAGAGACGTGTACAGGAAACGTGCGACGAGGTGAGCGTACAACACCGCCTTCCGCAGTTGGATCCGATTGACCGCCACGAAGATCCTCGTCGATGTGGCCCGCATCGATGAAGACACCGCCGTCAGTACCCACGGGCACAGGGCCGCAAGGCTCCGACTCTGGCCGCGGAGGCAATTTCTCGTCGTCAGAGCGCTGGCTCTTCGGCAGCGCGGCACCAGCAAGAATGCTTCCCGTCAGACGCACGATCTCTCCCGTCTCCCGGTCGTCTTGTTGAGGACCAGGAGCATAAAAGTCGGCCTCTAGACGACCATGGCCAGGTTACATGGCGATCGGTATGGTGTCGACTCCGACCGGCTCCCTCAAGCTTGGTCCGGAGCCGCCACCACCGCCAGTGCCCTTCCCAGCGTAGAGCTCTTGGTCTGCCACGATCCCACTGAAAGCACGTAGGCACTGTCCGCGGCCACCTGGTCGCACTAGACTGTCCTGTCGTTGCGCACTCTCCCTTGTGACAGCTCTAACACCATACAGGCCTCCCGAGATTTCGGCCGGTCGCCCCTCGCTAGCGCCACTGCTCATGCGCTTTGTGTGCAGCTGGCCGTCCGCCGCCAGTCCGGGACGCTTGGCGGATCCAGTGCCGTACACAAACGTCCTGGGATCCCCGTACAATCCGAACGGGTCGAGGTTGACGTCACCACTGGGACGCATGACAACGCTGCTGCTTAGTCTAGGATGCCCCGCCCGTAACTGCGGCGCGCTTAGAAGCGGGAATCGATCTACTGGAATACCACCCATTGTCGCGCCGAGGATGCCGGGAGCTGCCCTGTATCCATCATAGGCGCCTGAAGGTATGTTTGCGGATGTCCATCCGCCAAGAATCAGAGGTTATGTGGGAGCCGTAGGACGGTTGTCAAGCTTCTGCTCAGCACACGGCTGGAGCGCGCTGCTTCCTCCGAAGGTCATCGCAACATAACGGTGTTGTCCGCCAATACAGGTGCTTGAAGCCTATAGCCCAGCCCCATGCCGATCGCCTTGCCCAGACAGCCGACTATTGGCTGATGTCATGTGGACGTAGCCAACGTCGTTCTGAGGCCCCGCTGGCGCTCGAAAGTGATTGGCGCCACGGCCCTCTTGAGACAGTCGGCTGCATTGATCACCAACGGCAATTGCAGTGTGACCACTTGGTGTACTCAGAGGGAGAGAGTCAGGCAGCACAGCAGAAGCCCAGCGCCATTGAAAATCCAGCGCGTCCTTGGCAACTAGTTGACCCGGCAGCGCTTGACCAGTCAGGCGCTCCCACATCCCATCCTCGGGCATCCGTGGCAAGTCAAGTCGAGATGCCGTCAGCAAATGCGCGTAGTTTTCCGCAACAGCCGGGGCTTGGTGCGGCGCCATAGCGCGCACATCCGAGACGTGGGCAGGGCGGCCTCTTGATTCGAGCCTGATAGCACCTCCCGCTGCTCCTTCCAGCACTTCGGACGCCGTCAGTCAGCTCCCAAGGCGAGAATTGGAGCCATGTACGGCCTGACGTGCGCTGAGTTGAGCAGGAGCAGCCCCGGACAGTCCTGCTTGGTGATGTGCGTGTGCGGCAGGCCAAGGCGTACGGGGTCCTGTCCCAAGTCCAGCATGGTGCCCGACATTGGCCAGGCCCGTCTGGCTCTGGTGCCCCCTGGCATGCTGTGCACTCTGGGCCGAGCGTCTGCTGCGCCGATCGCGAGTGGCCTTGCTGGCCACCATCATTTGTGACACACGTCCCGAAGAATGAAGACAGACGGGTGGTCAGACTCGCGAGTCCGCCGGCCGACAAGCGGATGTACTCACTCGTCGTGAGAAGATGAAGCAGCCGACGGCAACCGAGCAAGAACAGCGGGAGAGCGCCTTTCACCACGCGGCGCGCACACTACGGGAGCTCCGCCCGCAATCCGCGACACGCAATACGACGAACCTTCCCAAGGTCACAGCTGCTCCGATCCGCTCCTGAGCGGCAGTTCGACGACAGTTTCTGCCACGCAACCCACTCCAAAGAAGACAAGTGGCACAAACGTGCAGAGGAGGAGACCACCGAGGGCTGTCAACAGGAGCTAGAGGAGAGAGTCGTCCGGCTTGGCGTCGCCACAACGGTTGCACAGATGATGACTGATAGAAAGGGAAAGATCAACACCTAGTTTCTATTCTACCGGGGGACTCAATTGATCCTTTTCCGCTCATTTGATCCTCATTTTCAGCGTCTGTTTTCGAGCACTTCCCGTTGTCTGCTGTCCATTCTGACGCCAGGAATGAACTCAGCGTG
>Ga0115029_1001345_pt1 | contig 17660 bp, 13 predicted proteins | sample SidtaG_3_FD_87297 | JGI IMG/M metagenome (GOLD analysis project Ga0115029, IMG submission 87297) | Marine algal microbial communities from Sidmouth, United Kingdom - Sidmouth_Asex1 metaG | ecosystem: Host-associated > Algae > Red algae > Unclassified | place: Sidmouth, United Kingdom | collected... | reverse complement strand
GCCGAAGAATCTGCCCTATCATAATTCTGAGTGTTGACCAACTCTTGGTAACCATCATAGGCAAAGGTCAGCCCCGTCTTAAACTTACTTCGGGTATCGCCGATTATAGAATTGAAAATTAAATTGGAATATATGCTTTCGTGGTCAATATCATAACGTCGGAAACCATAATAAGAATCTTGTTTGTGTATACTGTAAGAGGCCTGAAACCCCAAACTTTGAAACGGAAGTTCGGGAAAGACATACCCCAATTTTAAAGATGAATCGAAACGGCGCGTATCGATTTCGCTACCCCAGGCGTTCGTTGTAAATCTATCCTTATCAGGATCAAAACGCGATTGGCCAACCTGTTTTTCATCATTTAAAAAACGAACATTGATAAAACTGACCCAACCGGTTTCAGGGTTTTGATATTGCCAACGGTTCATCACATTGATTTGGTCGGCCAAAGGGGCATCTAAAAAGCCATCATTGTTTCTATCTTCTATCAGGTTTCTCTGATTTCCGTGAATGTACAATCCGGTACTCCATTTGTCGGTCAATTTTTTGTTTACATGCGTATTCAGCTCAAGCCGGCCATTTCTATTGGCATATCCGTTGACGAACAATGTCTTATCCGTAAGCGGTTTTACCAGCTCGGTATTGATTTGTCCGGATATACTTTCGTAACCGTTGACAACGCTACCCGCTCCCTTTGTAATCTGAATGCTCTCGACCCAGGTTCCCGGGGTAAAAGTGAGTCCATAGGCTTGCGAAGCACCCCGAACCATGGGGATATTCTCTTGGGTAATCAATAAATACGGACTCGTAAGCCCTAACATCTGAATCTGTTTGGTACCTGTAAGCGCATCGTTGAAATTGACATCGATGGCCGGATTGGTCTCAAAACTTTCCGATAGATTGCAACAAGCGGCCTTTAGCAATTCAGCACTATTGACGGTAATTATGTTCTGTGAACTGAAATATGCTTTTTCTACGGCATCCCTTTTCTTTTGAACTACGACCTCATCCAAGGCATTGGAAGGCTTTAATGAATGATGTATCATTTTAGGCCCTTCAATCTTTAGTGTATCCGATTCAAAACCTACATAGCTAATAATCAATTTATCATATATTTTTTCGTAAGGAATACTGAACAGTCCCTCTTTATTGGTGACCGTTCCTATTTGGGAATCCATCCAGTACACGCTCGCACCCGATAAGCCGATATGCTTGTTTTCGGGGTTTGATTCCATGACCATGCCCTCGACTTTTTCCTGTGAAAAGGAGAGCAAAGGAAGAAATGCTATTAGATATAGATGTATTTTCATTTTTAATAGTCTTTTTAGACCTGTCAGGTTTTGAAAATCTGACAAATCTAACTTATTATCAACATGGCGATTGCCATTACCAACATAATCGCATTCTCGATAAAGGTCGCCTCGGTCATCGGTAGTTTTAAAGCCGTTCCCAAACAGGCACAGCGGATGCTCTTTTTATCGAGCAAAGTTTTTGTTACCCCTATAGTCGTTATGCCCAAGATTACAATAGTCGCCATCAACGCGACGGTAACCTGAAAACGGAACAGGAACATGAGACCTAAGGCGACTTCAATAAATGGATAAATCCACCCATAGATCGGTAATACCTTTGCCATCGGGTCGTACATTCTAAAACTTTCAGGGAAACCCTTTAGATCCAATAGCTTGAAAAAGCTAAAAACGATATAGAAAAGACCCATAAAATCGAGCATGGCTGCGGCAGTGTTCCATTCCCTAAAATTCAACAAAAAAGCTGTAACGAACAGATATAGGAATATCAACAGTAACGGTTTTAATTGTTGAAGTTTTGATGGTTCCTGAATAGTATCCGCTATCATTGCAGAGGCATGGGTTCCTTTTTTGGAAATTTCATACTTATCGGGAAGTGCTAATTTTAATGTGCTGAGCGGAATATGTTCTTCCATGGAAATCTCGGCCTCTGCGTTTTCCAAATCGACTTCCACGTGTGTCGCTCCATCTACTTTAGACAGCTTTTCGGTAACGGATGCCACACAATTGTTGCAGGTCATTCCGGTAATTTTATAAGTGTGTTTCATGATTTAATGAATTTAATGTCTTCCCCGTGAACCTGGCAGGCAGGCAGGAACGGGAATCTATTTCAAGCATCAATATTAGATTACAAACTTTTACATCACATCTTTCATCTTTGAACCTACAAGGAGGCCCGCCAAAAAAGCGGACACCACCTTGCAGGTTAGGCCAAAAATCTCACAATCAATCCGCCTGCCAGCCATACATAGCAGACAAAGGCGATATACTTCAATGCCGTTTCGAGCAACTGGCTTTTCGGAGCCATTTCTTTCATGTGCTTTACGTCTTTCCGTTTAAAAAACCCGAGATAAACCAACAAACCTGAAACGATCAAAAAAACTGCGTTCAGAAAAAAGGTATAGTCGATCTTGAAATGTTCGCTCTCGGTAATTTTCACTTGTGACGAATCCGGTAAAATTCCGAACAAATCGAAAGAATAATGCAATAGCAAAGAGGTCCCTATCAATGACGCGAACAATAAGAACAAAATAAACAGCGACATCTTCCAACCATAATATTTGGCATTGATCCGCAATACCGGAAAAACAACCAGATCACTAAAAATAAAGGCCATAACACCCGCAAAACTGACTCCTTTTCCGAAGAGCAGGGCGGCCAAGGGAATATTCCCCATCGATCCGATAAAAGTCAAAAAGGCTGCCACGGGACCAACGACGATATGTTCCAGAATTTCCAAAAATGAAAACTCGGTATTGCCCTGACCGCTGTTAATGAATAAAGTCTGGAAGAACGAATCCGGCACAAATGCCGCTACGATTCCGGCTACGGTAAAGCCAAGGGTAACATCCTTCCAGACCATTTTCCATTCCATGCCATATTGTTTGGCGACTTTAGCCCAGCTTTCCTGTGATTTTATTTTCTTCTTCCACGATGTTTCGGCGTCCATAGCATCTTCGCCTTCCTGTTTCAAATTGTCCTTCGCCCGTGCTATCAGTTTTTTTGGATTTATAATGCGAATCAAAATCCAGCTAATAAGAATTAAAAGAATCCCACCTACATACTCGCCTACCACAAACTGCCATCCCAAAAAGATAGAAATAATAATGCCGAGTTCCATGACCAGGTTGGTACTCGCCAGCAAAAAAGCGATGGACGAGACAAAACTTGCCCCTTTTTGAAAAAGCGATTTTGCAGATGCGAGTGCCGCAAAACTGCACGAACTGCTTATAAACCCGAAAAACGTACCAAGTAAAATGCCCTTTGATTCGGTGCCGCCCATAGTTTCCTTCATACGGTTTTCGGTCACAAAAATCTGAATCATACTACTGATAATATAGCCGAGCACGAAGGCCCATAAAGCCATCCAAAAGAAGCCAACGCTTGTGTAAGCTGCTTCTCCCCATTGTTTGATGAAATTTTTTTCCATAGTCAAAAAATCATAGCTGTCAAGCTTTTTTACGTAAACCTACAAAGAGCCCTGCTCTCGAAGGGAATACCTTACAGGTTAAAACCGTAAGCTCAGTCCACCACCGGCACCGAATCGGTTATCATAGCTTCCCATCAATGAAAAGTTTCGCGACAGCATGTATTCAATGCCGGTATTCCAGACGATTTCTTCTTCAAAACCAGTATCCACGGGCAAATCGCTTACCCAACCGAAATCTGCCCGATATTCGAAATTACCGAACAGCATCGTTCTTGGGAAAATCATGATTTCACGGCCCAGACGTATCTGTGGACGCAATTTGTTATCCATCCGCACATCCAAATTAAATAAATATGGGGTCAGATAGCGGACTCCGAAAATGGCCGTAGTACTGATGTCGTCCAAACTGTCTTCGCTTTCGTTTTCCATATTGACACCACCGAAAATCCGCAGATAATCGTGAAGGTATCTTTCATAGGTGATTTCGGCCTCGACGTTCTCGTTCCAGCCGTATTCAGCAGAAAGATTGAACTGATTTCTAAGGTTCGAGCTTACCAAGTTCAGTTCGGTCATATGGGAAGCGGCATCGACCATACCCCACGAATAAAAACGGTTGGTCTCGCCGACAAGTTTTGAAACCGGATAAGCGGCCATACGCGGATCGCGTGGTGTATCGTAACTGAATATCCGGGTCATACCGCTCATCATGTGGTACAGTACATGGCAATGAAGTAGCCAATCGCCATATTCGTTTCCATAGAATTCGATGGTCGTTTCTTCCATCGGGGGTACGTTTACGGTATGTTTCAAAGGCGAATAGTCCCCATTTTTGTTGATGACCCTAAAAAAATGCCCGTGCAAGTGCATGGGGTGGTGCATCATGGTCATATTATTGAAGGTAATTCTGGTTACCTCATCCTTCTTGATATTAATATTATCGGTTTCGGCCAACGGAACGCCGTTCATACTCCAAATGTACCGGTTCATGTTTCCTGTCAGGTTCAAAAGGATTTCCTTTACCGGAGCATCTTTATTATAGGTCGTTTTTTCAGGTGATTTTAGATAGTCATAAGTGTATTCGGCATTCATTCTCATTCCCTGCATCCCATCCATCTGCTTCATTTCCGAATGACCCATTTTTGAATGATCGTCTTTCGGACTGTCCATTTGCAGCTGTCCATGATTCATTTTTGAGTGATCCATCTTGGAATGGTCGACCGGATTTTTGGACACCTTTTTCTTCATTTCGCCACGGCCTGTCTTGGAGTGGTTCATTTTCGAATGGTCGACCGAACCTTTTGATGTCTCCATCTTCATATTGCCATGATCCATTTTCATTCCGTATTCCTCCTTCATTTCGAAACGTTCATCTTTTTTAGGCCGGAACTTCAGGGCATGGGCACCCATTTTCATATCCATTTTTGCCATGTCCTTCATCATGGCGATCTTATCTGGCGTTGGAACTTTGGGAGCTTCAAGCCCTTTTCCTTCTCCCAAAAATGCCGAAGCTGTTCCAGAGCCATCTTGGGCCATAATGCGGAATTCCATTTTTCCTTCTTCGGGTACCGTAACTAAAAAATCATAGGTTTCGGCAATGCCTATAAACGTCTTGTTTTTTTCCACCGGTTCGACATTAAGGCCGTCCGCTGCTATAAGTTTGGGGGTCGCCCCCCCAAAAGTCATCCAAAACATAGTCGAGGCACTTCCGTTTATAATCCGCAGCCTAACCTTTTCCCCAGGTCTGAAATCAGCATATTCTTGCGACGGTTCTCCGTTGATAAGAAAGGTAGGATAATATACATCGGCAATATCGGCACCTTCCATACGCTGTTTCCAAAAATTCAACTGGGCACCGAAAGCACCTCTGGCAATTACCCGGTTTAGGGGCGTGGCAGTTCCTTTTTTAATCTGGTACCATTCGGTGCCCCGTTTCAGGTTGCGCAAGACGTTCAGGGGTTTTTCATTCGTCCAGTCCGACAGTATAAGCACCAATTCTTTGTCATAGTCGTAGGCTTTTTCCTTGGGGTGTATCACAAAAGAACCGAAAACCCCACTCTGCTCTTGCAACATGGTATGGGAATGGTACCAGTAGGTGCCCGATTGTTTTAGCGGAAACGTATAGGTAAAGGTAGTGCCCGGTTTAATGGGCGGCGTTGTCAAATACGGTACGCCATCTTGAAAATTCGGCAACAAAATACCGTGCCAATGGATGGAGGTCTCGACATCCATCGTATTGGTGACGTGGATGACCGCCTGATCGCCTTCCGTAAATTCGAGAACCGGCCCGGGAATACTTCCGTTCACGGTCATTCCCATGGTTTTCTTTCCGGTTTTATCGACCATCTGTCGGTCGATGATCAAACTGTATTCTTTTATAGGTCTATTGTCCTCCGATTTCTGTGCGGTCGAAGCGATCGGTACGGCACATAGAAAGAACAAGGAAGCAAATAGACTTCTTGATAGCAATTTATCTAATCTTGATTTCATTAAATTCTTGATTTATTGTCATTTCCGTATAAGCGGGAATTGTTTTCAAAATGTTCCAACCGTCGATTTCCCTATTCTTTTGAAAAATAGCGATGATATCTTCAGATTCCAGCCGCAGTTTATCCTAAGCGGAGCCGAAGGACCGGAATGACAATAAATTAAATAATGAATACCTCGTCAAGCAACTGAATGTCCTTGACCAAAAGAGGTGGCGGGTAGTGTTCGTCCGGAACTGACCGTTCCGTTTCAATTTGAAGTAAACTTAAATAATAGGAATGCGTAAAAACGACCAAAAACAATTTTTGGTCGGCAGGTATATCGTTAAAGGAAATTTTAAGGTCGTCCTGACCCTCAATAGTGATAATCTCGTCGTTACAGCACGAATTCTCATCCTGTATATTTATGGTGCCGTCATCGGAACCCATTGCCATATCCATACCACAGTCATCTGCATGGGCAAAAAAGGAAACATCCATCAAATGGCCCATACAATAGTGCTTACCCAACGTCCACGAAGTCGTTGAGACCAAAAGCAACAAGGCCATTGAACACGAAAAAAGACGATGTAGCATTTCTTTCATTATTGCAAAAATACAAAATAATTTTTCCTAGAATATTTGTGTACGATTCCTTTAACGAAAAATTGGCGAGGGTAACATTTCAAAACAGTCTCTTAGACCTCGCTAAACCAATACTAAAAAAATCAGGACAATTTAAATTTTCCCTCCAAACATCAATTTTATGTCTTAAATATTTTAAAATCTCGGCGGATTCCGAAAAAAGACGATAAAATTTAGGTAGTCGAACATACTTTATTACGTCATATATAGTTATCTAAACATGAAACCCCGTATTAAGTTTCTTTAATAACTCTAATTAATATTTAAATTTTACTAAACATGAAAAAAGAATTGAGATTAAAAATCACCTCCGGATTTATAATCCTAGCCCTCGCGCTATTCGCAACAGGTTGTAGTTCGGACGAAGGAAATGTTTTCGAGACACCTGACGACCCCGACAAGGAAAATCCGGATGATCCAGAAGTCGAAGTAGCTACCCTGGTTTTCAACGAGGGTGATTCATCGAACGATGTTTTAGTTGCCGATGCCAGTGGTGAAGTTGGTACGGCAGTACCCGGTAGAGTTATCTTTACGTCTACGGCCACAACACAGCGCAGAATGTACATCACCCAGAATATTTCAGGTGGTGGCGATATGCCCTTTAACAATTTTAACCTTGGCGACACAGAGCTGAAAAAGGCCTTGAAGGCCGATGGATCTATAGATCTTGATGGTGCAACAAAAAAGGAAATAGACTTTACCTTCAATTTACCGGTACCCGATATCGACAATGGCGAGATTGTCTATACTTTTTGGACGACCACCGGAAAAGGGGATTATAGGGATGCCGCTAAAAGATTAGCTTTAGGCGTAGGTACCATTACGGTAAAAGTTGGTAACGGAACAAACCCAGCGGCGGAATTACGTTCGTTTACAGACGTTCAATTGTTTGCTCCTTTACAAGATGGTAGTTCTGAAACATTCTTTTCCTTGTTGAACGAAACCGTTTACAATATTAACGAAGGACCCGAATTCAGGGCGTTTTGGGATTTTGGCTATTATTGGACCAATGGCGACAAGGCCTCATTTTCATCAACTGCCAATTATAAAACGGCGTTTGACTTTGAAGTGGAAGGCTTTGAACCAAGTGCAGAGGAAGACGATGCCGCGAACGAAACTTTGAACGAAGCATTTTTCGAGCTATCGATAAAGACTGCGGCCCAATTTGACAGCACTTTGCTTTCAGGTGAACTTGACGCCATCGTTAAATCTGAAAATCAAAGCTTTACGAACATGGCCGTAGGTGATGTAATCGAGTTTGTTGACAACTACGGTAAAAAAGGACTTATTAAAATCACTGAAATCAAAGCCGGTTTCAACGCTACCGATTTTATTCAGTTCGATGTAAAGATTCAGCCTTAAGCTGAAAATCTTTTATAATCTTTGTAAAAGGGGATGCCAAAAATGGCATCCCCTTTTTTCATTTGTGTAGACCAAACGATAGTTTACATCGCTGCCTAAATATAATTTGCCTTATTGATAAACAGTATCAGTGAGTAATGACCCATTTAATAGCAAAAGCCTACTTTCGCAAAAAATTATTCCGCTATGCTAAATGAGTTAAAATCAGAAATAACAACCATTTTGATTTCAACGGATCGGTCCGTAGATTCGAGACTTCAAGAAATTTGCGACCTTCTTAAAAACACAGTACCACATTATGATTGGGTAGGTTTTTACTTTAAGAACGGCGACAAAGAAGAGCTTAAACTAGGCCCATATGCGGGGGAACCGACCGACCACACTATCATTCCGTTCGGAAAGGGTATTTGCGGACAAGTGGCCGTGAGCAACGAAAATTTTGTAGTTCCCGACGTAAAGGCACAAGACAATTATATTGCATGCAGCATCACTGTTAAAGCGGAAATTGTAGTACCCCTGTTCGTCAACGGCGAAAATATAGGACAAATAGATATCGATTCGAATACACCTGATCCCTTTACATCAGCGGATGAACACTTTTTGGAGTTTGTGAATGAGGAGGTGGCAAAGATGTTTAGTTGAGAATAAACGAATAAAGACGAAAGGAGCAAGGGAAAAAGACTATTAATTATCTTTAAGCGAAGCGTTCTTTACTCCATGCCCGTCCGGCAGGCGGGTTTTTGTCTTTTTATCACTTTCCTAGCGAGACATAAGCGTTTAAAACTTCGCCTTTTTGTTGATAACCTCATGGGCTTTTAAAAGATAAAAAAATTACTTTTGCTTGTCTTTTTGATTCACTAACTACACCTATTTAAAATGAGCACCAAAAAAGCGACCTCGGCCCTGATTTCCGTATTTCATAAAGACGGACTCGAGCCGATAGTCAGAAAATTTCAGGAACTCGGTATTACCATATATTCTACGGGAGGTACGGAGAAATTTATCAAAGAATTGGGTATTGAAGTCGTACCTGTTGAAGAAGTGACCAGTTATCCGTCCATTTTAGGCGGAAGGGTAAAAACATTGCACCCCAAAGTCTTCGGCGGTATTTTAAACCGTCAGGACAATGAAAGTGATGTGGCGCAGTTGGAGGAGTTTGAGATTCCGCAATTGGATATTGTTATCGTTGACCTCTATCCCTTTGAAAAAACTGTTGCCAGTGGAGCTTCGGAGCAAGATATTATCGAAAAAATCGATATCGGCGGTATTTCATTGATCCGGGCAGCTGCCAAAAACTATAAAGATGTGCTGTGCGTTTCCTCTATGGAAGATTACGGTGATTTCTTAGAAGTGATTTCCAACGGAAACGGAAGCACTAGCCTCGAAGACCGCAAACGCTTTGCGGCTAAATCATTTAATGTGTCGTCACATTACGATACTGCTATTTTCAACTATTTTAATAAAAATCATGAACTCTCTGCCTTAAAAATCAGCGAAACTAGAGGTCAAGTTCTACGTTATGGTGAGAATCCACACCAGAAAGGATTCTTTTTCGGTGATTTCGAAGCCATGTTCAACAAACTACACGGCAAGGCACTTTCTTACAATAATCTATTGGATGTTGATGCCGCTGTCAACCTGATGAGCGAATTCAAAAATGATGCGCCCACTTTTGCCATCTTAAAACATAATAATGCCTGTGGATTGTCACAACGCGAAACCATACACCAAGCCTATATAGATGCCCTGGCGGGCGACCCGGTTTCGGCATTTGGAGGAATCTTGATCAGCAACGTTGAAATAGACAAACCCACTGCCGAAGAGATTCATCAGCTTTTTTGTGAAGTAGTTATCGCTCCGAGCTATTCAGAAGAGGCTCTGGAAGTTTTAAAAGGAAAGAAAAATAGGATCATTCTTATTCAAAACGAAATCGATCTGCCCGATACGATCGTACGTACTTGTCTCAACGGAGTCTTGGTACAGGATAAGGACCACCGAACAGATGCACTTGAAGATTTACAATATGTTACTGAAAATAGACCTTCGGAACGAGAATTGGAGGATTTGATTTTCGCGTCCAAACTATGTAAACATACCAAATCAAATACAATCGTTCTGGCCAAGAACAAACAATTATGCGCAAGCGGAACAGGGCAAACCTCGCGTGTAGATGCCCTAAATCAAGCAATTCACAAAGCGAAACATTTTAAATTCGATTTGGAGGGTGCCGTAATGGCAAGCGATGCTTTTTTCCCTTTTCCAGATTGTGTAGAAATTTCGCATAAAAACGGTATTTCTAGCGTTATACAGCCGGGCGGGTCTATTAAAGATCAACTTAGCATCGATTATTGTAATGAGAATTCAGTGTCAATGGTAATGACGGGAACCCGTCATTTCAAGCATTAATTTTACTACTTTTGTCGGTAAAATACACCCAAATCAAGCTAGTAACGTAACCAAACAAAATTCAAATGGGATTTTTTGATTTCTTGACCGAGGAAATCGCTATCGATTTAGGTACTGCGAATACCCTCATCATTCATATGGACAAGGTCGTTGTCGACAGTCCGTCTATCGTTGCCCGTGACCGTATTTCAGGTAAAATCATTGCCGTTGGCAAAGAGGCCAACATGATGCAGGGCAAGACCCACGAAAACATAAAAACAATCCGGCCCCTTAAAGATGGGGTTATCGCCGATTTTGATGCGTCTGAAAAGATGATCAATATGTTTATCAAGAATATTCCGGCCTTAAAGAAAAAGTGGTTTCCACCGGCGCTACGCATGGTTATTTGCATTCCCTCAGGAATTACGGAAGTTGAGATGCGTGCGGTGAAGGAGTCCGCAGAACGCGTAAACGGTAAAGAGGTATATCTTATTCATGAACCAATGGCCGCGGCCATTGGTATCGGTCTAGATATTATGCAACCCAAAGGGAACATGATCGTCGATATAGGTGGTGGTACCACTGAAATTGCTGTAATTGCCCTTGGAGGTATTGTTTGTGACAAATCAGTAAAGATTGCGGGCGATGTGTTCACCAATGACATTATCTATTATATGCGTACACAGCATAACCTGTACGTAGGGGAAGCTACGGCCGAAAATATCAAAATCGACATCGGTTCAGCTACCGAAGATCTTCAGAGTCCCCCAGATGAAAAATCGGTACAGGGGCGTGACCTTTTGACCGGGAAACCTAAGCAGGTTCAAATTTCGTATCGAGAAATCGCCAAAGCCTTGGATAAGTCTATTCTACGTGTCGAAGATGCGGTCATGGAAACCCTTTCGCAAACTCCACCGGAATTGGCGGCAGATATCTACAATACAGGTATCTACTTGGCCGGAGGTGGCTCGATGTTACGTGGTCTTGACAGAAGGCTGTCCCAAAAAACAGACCTTCCCGTGTATATTGCGGAAGATCCATTAAGAGCGGTTGTTCGCGGTACGGGTATCGCATTGAAGAACTTAGAGCGCTACAAGAGTATCCTTATTAAATAATTAGGGCGGAAGACAGGTGACCGATGATGGATGATAAAAAAATCTATAGTTAATCGGACTCTACGGTGGCATCCTCTTAAACCAAAAAAAACTACTCCAAAATAATTTCCAACATCAAAGTATTCGGAAAAAAATCTTAACTAGCTCGGGGCATGCAGCAAATCATCAATTTTATCATTCGATATAAGAACTTTCTTCTTTATATCTTTTTGATGATTGTCTCCTTGGGGTTTACTATCCAGTCGCATTCGTACCACCAATCTCGGTTCTTTAATTCTTCGAATTGGCTGACCGGTAACATCTTGGAGACCTCGAACGATATTACCTCTTATTTTGGCCTCGATGATGAGAACCAAAAACTAATGGACGAAAATAAATTGTTGCGTAAATTACTTTTCAATAATGATATCGGTGATTCAATCCCTATAGATTCCGTTCAGCGCACCTATACCATCACCACGGGCCAGGTCATTAAAAACAGCTTTGCCGATCCCCGCAATTATGTAACGATAGATAAAGGAAACAACGATAGCGTAAAGCCCGATATGGGGGTCATTACCAGTAAGGGCATTTTAGGTATCGTGGAAAATACCTCGAATAATTTTGCCACCGTACAAAGTATACTCAACGAAAAATCGAATATCAATGCGAAAATCAAGAATACCGATCATTTCGGTTCATTGGTTTGGGATATGAAACGGTACAATGTGGTGCAGCTCATAGATATACCCCGATTGGTACCCTTGACCATAGGTGACACAATAGTAACGGGCGGCATGAGCAGTATTTTTCCTGAAGGCATCCCGGTTGGTACCATTCAAAAATTCGACCTCAACACCTCTAAAAGTTTTTACCGAATCGACATCTCGCTTTTTAACGATATGACGAATATCAAAAATATATATATCGTGAACAACAAGTTCCGCGAAGAAATAGTAGAACTAGAAGACTTGACCGAGACCGATGATCAGTAACTACTATTTCTTGAATGTCGTTCGATTTACACTGCTCGTGTTGGTGCAGGTGTTGGTGTTCAATAGGCTCAACTTTTTCGGTTTCATTAACCCAATGGTCTATATTCTCTTTTTATATTGGTACCCTATTAAAGAGAATAGAGCTGCTTTCATTGGCCTCGGTTTTCTTTTGGGGGTTGCTATAGACTTCTTTTCCGACACTATGGCCATTCACGCCGCATCTACAATTACTATTGCCTATATGCGCCCGGCAATAATGCGTTTTGTATTCGGCGTCAACTTTGAATTTCAGAGTTTCAAACTCGGTAATACGACCCGTGTACAACAAATCACTTTTTTAGCGTTATTGATTATAGTACACCATCTGGTTTTCTTTACGTTAGAAATTTTTAGTTTGGCCAATTTCCTGTTAATTTTGAAAAAAGTATTTGCAACAGGTACGGCTACCCTGATACTTTGCCTATTGTTCGGTTCGCTTTTTAGTGTACGTAAGGAGTGATAAGAGGTTAGAGGTACGAAATACGAGAAAAAAGAATAAAGAGAAAAAGAATAAAGACTATTTGGCATAAAGTATAAAAGCAGCCATAAAAATTCAGTCTTGGTTCTAGATTCCAGAAGCGCAGCGGTCTAATGCCTTATATAAAAACTTCATCATAGATGAAAAAACTACTCTTATCGTCCATCATTATAATCATAGGCATTACGTTTATTGGCAGGCTATCTTATCTGCAAATATTCAGTTTTTCGCCAGATCAATTGTTAGAAGACCCGGCTATTAAAGCCATATATGACTACCCAGAAAGAGGTTATATCTATGATCGTCATGGAGAATTGTTGGTCGGTAATGACCCGGCATACGACGTAATGGTCATACCCCGCGAGGTTAAACCTTTAGATACCCTTGAATTCTGCAATCTCTTGGCTATGGACAAAGATAAGTTCATTAAGAAACTGAGAAAGGCCAGAATTTATTCCCCAAGACTTCCTTCAGTTCTGGTGCATCAACTCTCTAAAGAAGACTACGCACGTTTGCAAGAGAAAATGAGGCGATACCCAGGATTTTATATCCAAAAAAGATCTTTGCGCTATTACGATACAAATTCCGGGGCGAACGTTTTGGGCTATATTAGTGAAGTCAATGAGCGCGACATGGCCAAAAACCCGAATTATGTACAAGGTGAGCTAACGGGTCGAACAGGTATAGAAAAGGTATATGAAGATACATTGCGCGGTCGCAAGGGTATTCAATACCTACAAAAAGATCGTTTCAATAGAGATATCGGTAAATATAAAGATGGAGTTTTAGATGTACGCCCCGAACAAGGGAAAGAAATAACATTGACCATCGATAAGGAGCTTCAAGAGTATGGGGAAAGATTGATGCATGGTAAATGGGGCGGTATCGTGGCTATAGAACCTTCATCAGGTGAAATTTTAACTATGATTTCCGGGCCGACCTACGATCCTTCACTTTTGGTAGGTAGAAAAAGATCTGCCAACTACAGCAAATTGCATTACGATACCATTTCAAAACCTACCTTCGATAGGTCTATATCTTTCGAAAAAAGCCCCGGCTCTCCATTCAAGGCGATTAATGCTTTGATCGCTTTGCAAGAAGGCGCGATTACACCTTCTACAACATTTAAGTGCAATCACGGTTTCTATATAGGCAGACGCAAAAAAGGCTGTCACTGCGGTGGAGGTACCAGAAACTTGAATAGTGGAATTTACGAATCATGTAACGCCTATTTCGTAGGGGCCTATAAAAAAATCTTTGAACAATTTCCATCGAATAGTGATGCGATGGATGCTTGGGAAAAACATGTCAGAAGTTTCGGCCTAGGTTCCTATTTAGGTTCCGATCTCTACACCGGAAGGCGGGGCAGTGTTCCAAGCACGGAACTTTATGACAAGTGGTACGGCAAAGGAGACAGAAGATGGTCGGCAACTACCACGTACTCGAACGCAATTGGCCAAGGAGAAGTAAATGTTACTCCATTACAGTTGGCGAATATGACCTCGGCAATAGCTAACCGCGGTTTCTACTTTACGCCTCACGTAATCAAGAAAATTGAAGGTAATGATATTACCAATCCTAAATTTACGGAACCTAAGTATACCACAATAGATAAAAAACACTTCGAACCGGTCATTCAAGGTATGGCCGATGTGTATAAAAAAGGAACTGCCAAATATGTACAGATACCGGATATTGAAGTCGCCGGAAAAACTGGTACCGTAGAAAACTTCATAAAAATAGATAGTGTTAAGACGCAACTTACCGACAACTCTGTATTTGTCGCTTTTGCTCCGGTTGAAAACCCTAAAATCGCAATTGCGGTATACATTCAAAACGGATATTACGGTTCGCGGTATGCAGGTCATATCGCCTCGCTTTTGATCGAAAAGTATCTCAAAGGTGAAATTACCAGAAAAGATCTTGAAAAGGTTATGCTCTCAACAACCTTAGAGTCAGAATATGCCAAGCCTTATAGCGGCGAACCTTTTAAAATTAATGAATATAATTGGAGGAGTTTGCATGCCATTAAACCAAAAACAGAGGAAATCCCTTCTAATTAAAGGCATATGTCTGGCAAGAGTGTTCTCAAACGTATCGATTGGCTTACGGTTCTGTTCTACCTTCTTCTAGTAGGCATCGGCTGGGTAAATATCTATTCGAGTACGTTCTCCGAAAGTGACTCCTCTATCTTCGATTTTGGTACGCTGCATGGCAAACAATTTTTTTTTATAGGGGTCAGTTTGGCCTCGACAATAATTTTGCTCGCTTTGGAAGCCAGCTTTTATGAGCGTTTTTCCAGTGTTTTCTATATGATATCGATGGTGTCGCTGCTCGGTCTTTTCGTCTTCGGAAAGACCATTTCAGGGGCTACCTCGTGGTATGACCTCGGCTTTTTTAACTTACAGCCCGCTGAATTTGCAAAAGTAGCCACGGCCTTGGCGCTGGCGAAATATTTGAGCGATATACAGACCGATATCAAACGCACTAAAGACCAGCTTTATGCCTTTCTGATTATTTTGATTCCCGCTATACTCATTATTCCGCAGCCAGACCCGGGCAGTGCCTTGGTCTTTTTTTCTCTTTCGTTCGTGATTTTTAGGGAAGGTCTTCCCGTCTATTACTTGGGCATTGCTTTTTTTGCCGTTTTAATCTTTGTTACCACATTGATGTTCGGCACGATTTGGATTGCAATTGTCCTTACCTTAATTATAGTTGCCTTTCTATTATTGAAAAACAAAAAGTTCAAAATACCGGTTTTACCTTTAGTTTCAGCCGTAATAATTACACTACTTTTTTCGTTATCGGTAAATTTTGTTTTCGAGAAAGTTTTTGAACAACGACATCGTGACCGGTTCAGCTTATGGTTACGCTTGGAAAAAGATCCCGACAAGTTAGAGAAAATTCAAAAGACCATAGGGTACAATTCATACCAATCGGAAAAAGCGATCGAATCGGGCGGATTTTTCGGCAAAGGCTTTTTAGAAGGCACACGTACTAAAGGTAATTTCGTACCAGAACAACATTCAGACTATATCTTTACAACCGTCGGAGAAGAATGGGGCTTTATCGGCACCGTTACGGTGGTACTTCTCTTCACCCTACTGCTCTTGCGGCTTCTCTACTTGGCAGAACGTCAAAAAAACGCTTTCAGCAGAATGTACGGGTATGGCGTAATATCGATACTACTAGTGCACTACTTTATCAATATCGGCATGGTCATCGGTATACTGCCTACCATTGGCATTCCCCTACCCTTTTTCAGCTATGGCGGATCGGGCATGCTCTTTTTTACCATGTTGCTGTTCATTTTTCTAAAGTTGGATGCCAACCGCTTGAAAGAAGGGATTTAAGGAAGTACAGACTCAAGTGTCAAGTTTCAAGTTCAAGCTCAAAAAAGGGATGGATGTTTGATGCGGGATACGCGATATTTCATTTTTTACAATCAATCTTTTGCAACTGGCTTCGAGCACATTTAGGCAGGCTCAGTGACCGCCGAGCGAAATAAACTCAAAATTTCCAACCACCGGTATCGACCTCTCGTTCTAACTTAGCTTCTAGGTTATCGGGAAGCCCCTCAAAGAAATCGATACCCGTCCGCTTTTCAACTTCATCCACTGATACGGTAAATTGACGCAGCGGCTTAGTGCTTTCTTTTCCTAAAAACAGAAAAGCTAATATTTTTGGAGCTTTTTTATTACCCCGAGCAACAATTTTGTAATAATAGCGTGGCACATCGACATCCTCCTCCCCTATTTCATCCAATCCGTTTTCAAGAACGCCACCCGTAACAACGAAAATTTCGTCGTGCTGTTTTGCCCATTGCCTCACCTGCATTTCAAGACGGTTCCAGACTCCCGCATTAAAATCACGGTCTTGCGGACTAATATTGCTCGTGTAAAAGGTTTCGTTATAAGCTTGTTCCGAAAACCGGCGATCGCCTGCGGGACACAGATGTCCCCTATCATAACCTGAACCTTTATAGTTGCGCCAACCGGCCGATTTCGTCTTTACTTTAGGGTCTTCTATAAAATAGGGGCGTTTACGGTCATCGTAGGTTAGATGCTGCTTTTTTAACGTATAGGCCACCCATTCCGCCTGTTCGAAGGGTTCGTCGTACGACAACATAAAGTGGCTGTGCTCAACAATGGCACCTGTTGTAGAACTTGGTAGAAAGTCAATATTAATATCGGTTTGTAGCCCTTGTACTTTGGAATCCGAATAGGTGTCCGGCGTATAAAAATTCTCGAAAAGCCAAAAACCTACGACGCAACTGGTTAACAAAATGGTATAGATAATTTTATTCCTTTGCCTCCTTTGCATCTTTCAAATTTACGGTAAATTAATAGCTATACTTTCTTAAATGAAAGTATATAAAATTTGGAATAATTCATTGTTATTTGATATGGCCTTGTAGCTAGCATATATTCGAGTAATTAAGCTTTAGTAAAATCGCTAACGCAGCATTGCGAGAAATAAAAAGGCCCTGAATAGTATAACTAACTATCCAGGGCTCTTAAATATGTTATAAAAGGTGGTCTTACCCCTTTACGGCCAACTTCCCGTGTTTGATATTGTTGATCTTTAAATCTTGCAGTACATTGACCGCTTCTTCGACGTAGACATCTTTGGCCAAGCTTTTGTGCCACCGGGCACGCTTTTCGCGTAGTACAGAATCTTTTGTAAAAAGCTCCTCCTCATACTTCAATGACTCAAAAGATAGTTTCGAATCGTAATTCGT
>Ga0115029_1001318_pt1 | contig 17976 bp, 19 predicted proteins | sample SidtaG_3_FD_87297 | JGI IMG/M metagenome (GOLD analysis project Ga0115029, IMG submission 87297) | Marine algal microbial communities from Sidmouth, United Kingdom - Sidmouth_Asex1 metaG | ecosystem: Host-associated > Algae > Red algae > Unclassified | place: Sidmouth, United Kingdom | collected... | reverse complement strand
GCTCGCACCCGATACAGCGCGGGCATGAACCCGAAGGGTCGTCCGGAGCGGTCCCGGCCCTGCGTTGGAGCGCTTGGCGGTAGCACCACTACCGCCTGCGAGCTCCGCCTGGTTCCGGAACCGCTCTGGACGATGCAGGGGGTGGCACATGGTGCAGAGGTTCCCTAGAAGCCGACGCCGACGTCCACATCGAAGGCGTCTCCGAGCTGATCGCCCAGGGAGGTCTGTTCATCCTGCCTGGCGCTCATGTAGACATCGAATCCCGGGCCAGTGTCGACCATCGTGCGTTCGGCCAGCACGCGTGCCAGGCGCACGCGCGCCCAGGGTACCCCCAGGCCGAGCGTGACCGTGACCAGCAGCAGATTGGTCAGCAGCACCCAGGCGTAGCGTCGCGCCCCCAGCGTGGAGGCGAACGTGATCGACTTGTCGAGCGCGGAATTCGACAGGGTGTAGGCGCGCTGACGGGTGTAGCTGTAGGCGTAGAGCATGAACAGGGCGAACAGCAGGCCGGCGTACAGCGCGGCGATCAGCAGCACGATCGCCCCGGTGCCGAGCACCTCGCCCAGCGCCTCGGGATCGTCCAGGGATTCCATCAGCCCCAGCAGGTCGCCGGCCACGTCGGTGGCCAGCGCGATGCCCGCCACCAGTGCCAGCACGGCGAGCAGCATCATCAGCGACAGACCGATCGTCTTTGCCAGGATCAAGGCGAAGCCGCCGGTACGCACCGTGGTCTCGAATCGGCCCTGCCCGTAGCGGTAGCCGTTGATGACGTAGTGCGTCTGGCTCCTCTTGACCCGGGCGTACAGGAAGAAGGCCAGCGCATAGCCTGCCAGCACCGCGACGATCGCCACGAGCGTGGTCAGGGTGTTCTCGATCAGGCCGGTCTCGGCGAGAAAGCCTGCCACGAACGGCCCGGACACCAGGCTGAGCAGCAGCAGGCCCGGCCACAGCAGGTAGCTGACGTAGGCACCGCCCACCGTGCCCGCAAAACTGAAGCGCACGGTGCTGAAGCTGGTCATGCGCAGGTTGAAGGCCAGGCTCTTGCACACGATCCAGGGAATCGCCAGAGCCAGCACCCCGAACAGCGCGAGCGCTGCCACCGGAAACACGGTCTGCACACCGACGTAGACCACGACCAGCAACGCCGAGATCAGGTAACCGGGCAACAGTTGCCTGCCGGTGGCGTGATAGTCGAAGCTGCGCCCCTCAAGCGTGGTGCTGCCGTGAAAGTAGCGCTTGGTGCGCACCTTGGCCCAGGGGTAGTAGATCGACAGCGTGACGATGATCAACAGGATGTTGACGATCCAGATGCGAAAGTACTCGCCGCCCCGCCCTTCGAAACGCAATGTCTGCATGGAAGCTCCTGCTATCCGCTGACGACCCCGACGGATCGACATCCCGAACCCACGCCGCCATCGATCACGGCGCCACCTTCCGTCCGGCCAGCCACGCATGAACGATGCCGAACAGCCAGCTGCCCAACAATACGACACCCGGCATCGTCGCAGGCTCGGTGACCTCGGTGACGGAGGCGTGCAGCTCGGTGAACAGCTCGGGCCCGAGCGCCAGCTCACCGGATTCGATGCGCGCCACCAGCGCCTGGGTGGTGTCCAACAGCGGCACCATCGCCATCAGCAGCGCAACCGTCGCCGTGACGAGCAGCGCACCACCCACCGCGTAGCGCTTCAGGTACATCTGCCCGGCACCGGGATAGCCGAAGGCGGACAGCAGGACGGCCTTGTTGCCGGTCTTCACGGTTTCGACGCGACGGGCTGTGGTCCGACAGGGGACCGGGTGCGAAGGGCTGAGGTGTTCAAGGCGCAGGCTTCAGAAGTGGAAGGCGTCAGCATAGACATGCTGACCATCGAAATCCGCCTTGCCGGTGTCCACCCCGCCGCGACGCAGGATGGCGAAGGCCATGCCGAGGAGGAAAAAGAGGTTGGGCAGGCCGAACAGCGTAGCGAACGTGACCGCGTCCTGGACCAGTTCGGCGGCACCGGCAGTGTGGTGGACGGTTCGGTTGGCGGCGCCGGAGAAGGCGTCGAGCGTGATGGGGGCGAGAAGCTGCTGGACGGTGCGGGCCGGGTCCAGCGGGCGCCGATCCGATGTACGTCATGCCGACAGGTAGACGCCTCGGAAAGCTGATGTCACCGAGTCGGCATCGCTCGATCCCGATCCTGGACAGGATGTCGCTCTTTCTCGGCAAGACACCCACTCGGCCAAGGAAATGGCACGGACTGTCTGTTTGCTGGCAGATGTGCAGATCTTCGAGGCGAACTTCAGGCTGATGCCATGGTGATATCGAGGAGTAGGCGATACTGACGGAGCTGAAGTCGAAATACTGGTTCGATGATTCATAGAAATCTATTGACAGCTTGCCTGACCAGAATTGCTGCTTCGAGCGTGGCTTTATGCGCACCGGTTCTCGCAGCGGACGCGCCTTCTTACGAAGAATTGTCAGCTCATATACAAGAAAAAGGAGTTGCGGAAAGCATCGAACCCAACGAGTACTACGATTCAACCAAAGAACCCGAGAATCACTCGTCTGTCAAAAAGGAGGTCTATCGGGAATTACAGTTTCCTAGCCGATGCGTGATGGAAATCGTAAGCTATCATTTCGAGGAAGTTGCACCGCCTACAGGTTCGGGCCTAGTGACCCGTTCGGGAAACAAGGTGACGCTCAGCGAGCCTGTCCGCCGGGCTGGCAAGGCGTTCGGGCGAAGGCGTACCGCGGTAGGCTGGGCGCCCCCCTCCGAGCACGAACAACGCCGTCAGCGTGGCGCACAGGCTCACCCTTCGGCGAGCCCGAGTGCGCCCACACGCCTGCGTTGCCCCTCCCCGACGCATCGATACCCTTCAGGGTGCCCCGGTGCGCCTTCGTCACGGCGCCTTGGTGTGCGGGCGCACTCGGGCTCTGAGCGTCACCTTATTTCCCGAACGGGCCACTAGACAATAGCTACGGCCTCGTGAAGCGAGAAACCTTGACAGCGACGTTGAACAAACTAGTCCCGTCACAGATATACGGATCCGAAAGGCCACCCGACGGCACTGCCGTGATAATAAGATCGAGGAGCGGTGGCGTATCGAGTAGAACGGAGAAATTTTTTGATCAGGCCGGCAACGAAAACCTGTATTGCCTAGCCATGCGCGATACCGCGCCAAATTCTATAGATTGCCCGTTCGGCAAACTAGAGTGCACGGGGAAAGCTTGCACCAGATCCAGAGCACTCGATGGATATGGCGTCACCCCTAGCGAAAATAAGTCTGCCGATGACCTGAGAGATGTGCTCATTGATACCACCAAAGCTTGCGGTGGAACAGGCTAGATATCTTGCTGTAGTGCCATTGTCTCGCCTGGGTGCACTGACTGCACCCGAGCAATACGTAGGCCGAATCGGGTAGCCGGGAGTTTCTAACTCCCGGCCCCCACACCACCAAGCAAGCGGATCCGCACCTGGCGGTTCCCGGCAGCGGAGTACACGACGACTTCAGGCATAGCCATGAGCTTTCAGCTACAACGAGCGGGTATTGATCAGCCTCTGGCCTTCAAGTCACGCGTTCGTCATGCCGGATCGCGTCGCCCGGGTCTTCGACAGACGCCACTACCCCTCGCGACCCGGGATCGTCAGGATGGCCCCGTGTTTTTCGGCACCGAACGCACAAGCAGGTGACACACCGTCGTTCGCACACGACGCCACTGTTTCCGGTGGCACAGGTGGATCCGACGGCACGACCAATGATCGAACTCTGCCACTGGACGGCAGTCGTCCGAGGCGCCTTGGCAATTCACCCGCCCTCGCGGGTGACGCGCCAACGTGTCGAGCCGATGGGCCATCGACACCGCCCGGCAGAGCCCGGTGTATCGCCGGACGTGATGCCGGGAATTTTCGAAGGCCTGCGCCGTCCAGCGCAGCGTCTCGATGGGACCCATCGCTGAAGGGCATGCGGTCCAGACGACGAGCGGAAACACCTGCACCAGGTCTTCAGACCCCGGCTATCGACCATCGCAAGTGCACCGGCCCGCGGCAGCTTGAACCGTGATCGACCATCTTGTCGATAGAACGACGTCGTTTCGCCCATGACAATGCAAGGCGCTCTCCCTTTCGACGCCCATCGGCAGTATGGTCTGCACACGTAAGACGACGCCTGATACGCCAACATTAGAGCACCGTGATGAGCAAGACGGAATGGACACCGACGCGGGGACAGACAGGTCTTGCAGCCATCGCCGGCGTGTTGCTTCTGGGCGGCTCGTTCGTCGTCGCTCACTACACCCAGGTCGGCGACACGTTGTTCTCGCTGACACCGAAGGTGGCGCCGGGGACCGATATCCCGGCCCTGGACATCATCCCGACAGATAAGCGGTACGTCTTCCACGCCACCATCTACACCGTCTGGGCGACGATGCTGCTGAGCGTGCCGGCGTTCTGCACGGTCTGGTTCATTCGGCGCAGTCCCGCGGCCGGTGCGTACTGGCTTGCCTTCTGGAGCGTGGGGCTGGTCGCGATGCTGGTCCACCTGTACCTGTCGATGGGCGTGCTGTTCGAGTGGAACTGGACGCACATCCTGAGCGATACCGTCCGGGTCACCATCCCGGTACCGGACCTGGTGCTGACCGCCTGGTGGATCGTGGACGTCGGGTTGGGGTGGTGGTTGCTTCACAGCCGGGGCATCGTCCTGCACGGGCAGCGATTGCTGCTGCACATCGCCCTGCTGACCGTCTTCCTGATCGGCTTCATTCGCGAAGGCGAGACGGACCTGTCGAGATTGATCGGCCTGGCGTGCGCGGCCACGGTCCTGATCGCACTGGTGGTCGGGCTGTCGCGCCGACGGCAGATGGCGGTACCCTCCCCTTCCTGACGTTTCCCGACGCTCCCCTTTCGCACCATGAGCAGGTTGATCATCGTCTGTGGCCCGACCGGTGTCGGCAAGACCACCCATTCGATCGCGCTGGCGACCGAGATCGAGGCTGTCCGCTTCTCCATCGATCCGTGGATGCAGACCCTGTTCGCCAAGGACATGGCCACGCTCGACTACGACTGGATGATCGAACGGGTGCACCGCTGCTACGATCAGATCTGGAAAGTGAGCGAACAGATCCTGTCCATTCGAGGCAACGTCGTGCTCGATCTGGGCTTCACCGAGAAGGCGCAGCGGGAACGGTTCGCGCAGCCTGCGCGGGCGATGGGCGCAAGCCCCGAGGTGCACTACCTGGACGCGCCCGCCGATGTGCGCAGGAAGCGGGTCGACAAGCGCAACCTGGAGAAGGATCCCAATGTGTATTCGTTCGACGTCGATCGCATGATGTTCGACTTCATGGAGCCGCGGTTCGAGGCCCCTGACGAGGCGGAACTGGCGAACGGGCGCCGGATCGACTGCGGCTGATCAACGACCCCATCGGAAGCAGCGCCTGTGAACGTGACCTTCAGGGACATCGACAAGCACAACCTGGACGCGATCTGCGAGTTGCACCTGCCCGACGAGCAGCAACGCCACCTGGCGCCCAACGTCTGGTCCATCGCCGAATCCCACTACCACGACGAGCACCGGCCCCGCGCCATCTATCGGGGCGAGGAACCGGTCGGGTTCATCATGTGGGTGCACGTGTCCCCGACCCGGACATCGATCTGGCGGTTCATGATCGCCGAGCCGCACCAGCGTCAGGGCATCGGCCGCACCGCCCTGCAACTGGCGCTGCGCACCCTCGCCGCCGACGACGCCGTGCGCGAGATCGAGATCTGCTACTCGCCCGACAACCTGCCCGCCAGGCAGCTGTACGCCAGCGTCGGCTTCGACGAGATCGGCATGGACGAGGACGGCGTCGAGATGTACGCACTGATCACGCTGGACCGGTAGACGAAGCTTGCCCTCGTGCCCTCAGGCCCAGGGATGACGCACACCCCCCCGCCACGACGCCACCGGTACTTCGTCCCGGATCTCCAGCCAGTGCGCCAGCGCACCCGGCCCGATGCGCCCGACCCGTTCCTCGCCGAGCCAGCGCGCCGGCACTGCGCTGGTCAGCGCACCGATGGCGTGCCAGTCCAGGTCCCAGCCGCGCAGCACCTCCAGCGAGGCACGCTGCGTCAGGCAGCTGCCGGCCAGCGTGCCGTCGGGCAGCAGCACGCGGCCGTCGCGCTTCTCCACCGAGTGCGAGCCCAGCGCGTAGCGCCCGTCCGGCATGCCGGAGGCGGCGGTGCCGTCGGTCACCGAATACAGCCCCGGTACCGAACGCCTGGCCACCTCGAAGGCGGCGCGGTCCACGTGCAAGCCGTCGGTGATGACCTCGGCGTACTCGGCCCAGGCCAGTGCTGCGGTGGCGGTTCCGCCGTCGCGGTGCCCGACGCCGCCCATCGCATTGAACAGGTGGGTGATGCCGCAGCCGGCCCGGATCGCCGCGTGCGCCTGCGCCCAGCTGCACAGGGTGTGGCCGATCTGCGCCCGCACACCGTGACGGCGGCAGGCAGCCAGCACCACACCGTCCGGATCGACCTCGGGGGCGAACGTGATCACGCGCACCACATCGGTGGCGAACCAGGATTCCAGGCGCTCGATATCGGGCACCGTGGCATGCGGCGGCTGCGCACCGAGCTTGTCGGGGCTGATGAACGGGCCTTCCAGGTGCGCGCCGAGCAACGTGGCGCCCGCTTCGTCCGGGTCGGCCATCACGCGCACCACGGCGTCCAGGAAATCGTCGATCTGCTGCAGCGGCGCGGTCACCGAGGTGGCCAGCAGCGCGCCGGTACCGTGCCGCGCGTGCAGCGCCAGCATGCCGCGAATGGCCGCCTCGCCGTCCATGACGTCGTGGCCGCCGCCGCCGTGCACGTGAAGGTCCACCGGTGCGGGCAGGAACAGCGGCTCGTGCGCTGCCGGTACAGGATTCAGCGCGTGCACGTGTGCATCGTGCACGCACTCGGCCTCGATGAACCCGTCCGGCGTCCACCAGCGCCCGAGAGTGCTTCGCCTTGTCTCGGCGGCAGAGCGGTGCGTCGGGCCGGTCATCGTGGTGATCCTGAAGGCTGTCGAAAGCCGTCGAGCGCGGTTCCACGCCGGGGCGCAGGACGATCGCGAAGCGTACCGCACCAGTCTCTGTTGTCGTGCCCCGATCCGCCGAACCACCCCGTTCGAACCACCCCGTCCGGATCGAGGTATTCTCGCTGGAGGGCCCGGTCGAGAACCAGCGCGTGCTTTATGCGATCTACACGGCGGGCAAGCGCGGGCGGTGGGTGCGCGTCCGAGAAGAGGTTGCGCGATCCGGATCGATCCGCTGCAAGCACTGGAGGCCGGTGCAGACTGCCCGGTACGCCCTTGCCGAGTGAGCCTTCGTGCCCGCCTCCGACCTGCTCGACGATGCCGATCGCCTGACCGGCCGTTGCCGCCCGCTCAATGACGTGCCGGTGGACCGCTCCGGTGCGCGGTTCGTGCTGTGCTGGCTGAAACGGGCGCTGCGCGGAACCTGCAACCCGGTCATCGATGCCGCCATCGCGACCGGCAACCGGCTCGGGCTGCCGGTGGTGGTGTTCCACGGTCTCGACCAGCGCTACCCGCACGCCTCGGACCGGTTGCACACCTTCGCCCTGCAGGCGTCGCGATCGGTGGAGCGGGACGTGACGGCGCGCGGCCTGCGATTCGTGCGGGTGGTCGAAACCCCCGAGCGCGACATCGACGGCTCGCTCGAACGCCTGCGCGAACGTGCCGCCGCCCTGTTCACCGACGATGCCATGGCGTTTCCCGATCGCGAACGCATCGATACCGTGGCGCGTACCGGGCGCACCGCCGTGTTCGCGGTCGATGCCGCGCGCACCGTGCCCGAGCTTGCCATCGGCACCGTCTGCACCACCACGCCGGCATTTCGTGCGCGGGTCAACGATCTGCGAGACGACTGGCTCGGCGGGACGCCGGACCTGCGACCGGTCGAACCCCGCCATGCCGGTGAACTCGCGGTGGCGCACGACGCGATCGACAGCGATGCGGACCTGGCGAGCCTGGTGGCCCGCTGCACCATCGATCACACCCTGCCGGCGGTCGACTGGTGTCGTGGCGACCGGGAGTCCGCCCTTGCGCACCTGTACTGGGCGGCTTCCGAGGTGATTCCGGGCTACGCGGACCGACGCAACAATCCGGCCGTGACCGGTGTGACCTGGCTATCGCCGTATCTGCATTTCGGGGTGCTGAGCCCGATCGAGGTCGCACGCGCGGCCCAGGAGGTCGAGTCGTCCCGGGACGTGTGGAAGTTTCTCGACGAGCTGATCGTGTGGCGCGAGTTCTTCCACCACCTGGCCTGCCATGAGCTGGCGCCGCACGCCTACGCGACGGTGCCGGCCTGGGCGCGCGACACGCTCGCGGACCATGCCGCGGACCCGCGCGAGTCGCTCCACTCACTCGATGAACTGGTCCACGGCGAGACCGGCGACGAGACCTGGAACGCCGCCCAGCGTCAATTCCTGGCCGACGGCTGGATGCACAACAACCTGCGCATGTACTGGGGCAAGCGCATCATCGGCTGGACCGACACGCCGGAAACCGCGTGGCGCACCGCATGCTACCTGAACGACCGGCTCAGCCTGGACGGGCGGGACCCGTCGACGTACGGCAACCTGCGCTGGGTGTTCGGCAGCGGCCGGCCGGCGCGCGAGGTGCCGGTGTACGGCAGGGTGTCGAGAAAGGGCGATGCGGCGATGCGGCGCAGAGCCGGAGTGCCCGAGTGGTTGCGAGCGGGTGCGGAGCGAGAAGTACCTCGCGTCGCCGTGCCGGGGTCGTTGGCGGGTACCGGATAGGGGCCCCGGGGAAATTGCCGCAACCCTCGCCGCCGCCGACGCCCGGAGACTGGACCTGGTAACCAACAGCGCGTCTGCGCCAGGACGTGTTCCACATCGCCGTTCCGGAAAGCGTGTCACCGCCGCCGCGAGCCGGCATGATCGCCCTGTCGAGGGTATCGCGTCCCTTTCAGGAACGTCCGCTTCATGCTGCTAGATCCCGGTGCCGCAGCACCGTACCTGGCCATCGCCCTCGTGGCGGCGGTGTTCGTCGCCTTCGCCTTCGAGGTCGCCGCCACCGAGACCGTGGCGTTCTGCGGCGCCGCCGTCGCGCTGGTGCTCGGCCTGATCACCACCGACGACGTGCTCGGTGCCGTCGGCAATCCGGCGCCGGCCACGATCGCGGCGATGTTCGTGCTGAGCGCGGCACTGGTGCGCACCGGCGTGCTCGAGGCGCTGACCGGGCGCCTGACCGGGCAGGTCGCGCAGCGGCCGGTGCGCACCGTGGTGCTGTTCTTCGCCGCCGCCGGTGGCGCCTCCGCGTTCATGAACAACACGCCGGTGGTCATGGTGCTCATCCCGGTGGTCGCCACGCTGGCGCGCGAGCTGAAGACCAGCGCGTCGCGGTTGCTGATCCCGTTGTCCTACGCGGTCATCCTCGGCGGCACCTGCTCGCTGATCGGCACCTCCACCAACCTGCTGGTCGATGGCGTGGCCACCGATCTGGGGCTCGCCCCGTTCGGCCTGTTCGAGATCGCGCCGCTGGGTATGGTCGTCGCGCTGGTGGGCGGCACGTTCCTGGCGATCGCCGCTCCCCGGCTGCTGCCGGACCGGGCGACGCTGGCCGGTCCGCCGGCGCGCGACGTGCGCACCTGGCTGGTGGAGCTGTACGTGCCGTTCGACTCGCCGCTGATCGGCACCGCACTCGAGGACGTGGCGGGCTTTCGCCACGGTGGCGGACGCATCGTCGATCTGGTGCGCAACGATGTCTCGCTACGCGACTCGCTCGACGGGCTGTGCCTGATGCGCGGGGACGTGGTGGTGATGCGGACCTCGGACGCCGAGGTGGTCGGGTTCGCCGACGGCACCACCGACGGCGTCGCCATTCCCGGCGCGCGCGCCTCCTCGGCCCGGCGCACCAACCGAGTCGAGGTGCTGGTCGGCCCGGATTCCCGCGCCGCGGGGCGCACGCTGGCCAGGCTGCGCTGGCGCCGCCGCTACGGCGTGTACCCGATCGCGCTGCACCGGCGCGGTGACGACGTGGACGGCCCCCTGGCCGGCCTGGCGCTCGAGGTCGGCGACACGCTGCTGCTGGAGGGTGCCGACGACGACATCGAACGGCTCGTCGACGACGCCGGCCTGCTGCCCCTGGGCCAGGCGCTGGGGCGTAGCTACCGGCGCACCAAGGCACCGCTCGCCGTGGCCACGCTCGCTGCCGTGGTGGTCTGCGCCGCGCTGAACCTGGCCCCGATCCTGTCGCTGGCGCTCATCGGCGTCGCCGTGGCGCTCGCGAGCGGCTGCATCGATGCCGACGAGGCGATGGACTCGATCGACGGCCGCCTGCTGCTGCTGATCATGTCGATGCTGGCCCTGGGCCGGGCGCTGGACCACTCCGGCGCGCTGGTGCTGATCGTGGAGTCGCTCTCTCCACTGCTGCTGGACGTACGCCCGCTGGTGGCGCTCGCGCTGATCTACGCCCTGACCTCGGTGCTCACCGAGATGATCACCAACAACGCGGTCGCGGTGCTGATGGCACCGATCGCCGCCGGCATCGCGGTGCAGCTCGGCCTGGACCCCCGCCCGTTCGTGGTGGCGGTCATGTTCGCCGCCAGCGCCAGCTTCGCCACCCCGATCGGCTACCAGACCAACACGCTCGTCTACAACGCCGGCGGCTACCGGTTCGCCGACTTCCTGCGCATCGGCGTGCCGATGAATCTCATCGTCGGCATGACCACCATTACCGTCGCACCGTTCATCTGGCCGCTGACGGCTGCCTGATCAGCCGCTCGGGCGTTCGGGCGTTCGCCTGCAGCGCCTGCATCATCACCGGGGTGGAAGGTTCGACGCCCCATTGTTAGGGAAGAACGAGAAGATGCGTCACGGCCCGGCAGCCGGTCCGACATCCGGTGATGACGGCATCGAGGGGAACGGCTGTGCCGCCCTGGTCGCCCTGGCGGTTCGCGAGGCGGCGAACGGACCCGGGGTTCGCCGCTTCCTGGACCGGTTGGGCAGGGCTGGCGCCGGTATCCGGCCGGGTGCCGTCGGCCTGCTGGACCTGGCACGCGCCGGACGGAACACGCTGCCCGGCCGGGGGTTTCGCGACGAGCTGTGCGACGGCACCGACGGGCAGGTGCGCCACTTCTGCGGCATCGTCTTCGCCTGCGGCAGGTTCGGCAGGCGGCTCACGCGTCTGATCTCGATCCACGTGCGCCGCGATCCGGCCGACTCCGCCGACGGACGCCTCACGGACCTGGCGATCGAGTTCGTCGGGCTGCTGCACGCTCGCGAGCTGGCCGTGACGGACGCCCCGGACTGGCTCCGGCGAAAGCTGTGCGCACCGGACACGCCGCGACCGCTCAGCCCCGCCCACCGCGCGCCGCCAGCAACGCCACCAGCCCCGGCATGATCAGCGCTTCGGCCCTTCGCACGCGGCCGTCCGTGTAGTGCCCCGCCTCGTGCAGGCAGTTCACCGTACCGATCACCTGCCCGGCGAACACCACCGGCACGTTGATCACTGCCCCGTGGCCCAGCGAGTCGATCAGCGCATGATCCGGGAACACCGCGGCGATGCCGGCAGGATCTTTGGCCACGAATACTTCGCGCCGCCCGATGACCCGAGCCGTCCACGGGCTGTCCGGAAGCGGCTTGGTGCCGGACACCGGGTAGCTCGCCGGATCGCTGGTGTGGAGCCGGCACGCCTCGCCGGTCGCGGCATCGAAGCGCATCAGCGTGAACAGGCGCACCCCGATCAGCGTGTCGGCCAACGCGTGCAGGGCCCGGAACGCCGACTCCGGATCGTCGCCGCCGCGCTGCACCGCGTGCAGGAACGTCTCGTGCGCGCCCGGAACGTTCATGCGGAGTGCCCCTCCACACCGCCGACCTGACTCGCGGCGTAGAGCTGCCGCGCGTACGGGTCGGCGAAGTCGCCCTCACGCAGCGTGGCCACCGGGGCGATCTCCACGATGCGCCCGCGCTGCATCACCGCCAGCCGGTCGCACAGGAAACTGGCCACCGGCAGGTCGTGGGTCACCAGCAGGTAGCTCAGGCCGCGCTCGGCGCGCAGACGCTTGAGCAGGTTCAGGATGCCGGCCTGCACCGAGACGTCCAGCGCACTGGTCGGCTCGTCCAGCAGCAGCAGCCGAGGCGCCAGGATCAGCGCACGGGCGATCGCCACGCGCTGGCGCTGACCGCCGGACAACTGGTGCGGAAAGCGGTACCGGAAGCGCCGGTCCAGGCCGACATCGTCCAGCACCGCCTCGATGCGGGCGTCCCGATCGCGCAGGCCGTGGATCGCCAGCGGTTCGGCCAGGGCCGCATCCACGCTCTTTCTGGGGTGCAGCGAGCCGTAGGGATCCTGGAACACCATCTGGCAGCGCTGCGCGACCTTCGGGTCCGGACGATGCCCGCGCGCCTTGCCGAACACCTCGATGCGCCCGCTCCAGTCCGGTGCCAGCCCCAGCACCGCCTTCAGGATGGTCGACTTGCCCGAGCCGCTCTCGCCGACCAGCGCGACGCTTTCGCCCTCGGCCACCGCGAACGTCGCATCGGACACCACTTCGGTGCGCCCGTAGCGCACGCTCAGCTCGTGCACGTCCAGGGCAGCGTTCACGTCGACATCCGGTCGTCGCGTTCGAGCACCGGCAGCGTGTCGCGCGTCTCGTGCAGGCGTGGCACCGCGGCCAGCAGCGCCTGCGTGTACGGGTGTCTTGCACGGTGCAGCTCGGATGCGATGCAGGTCTCCACCACCTGGCCGCGGTGCATGACCAGGATCCGGTCGCAGAAGCGCGCCACCAGCGACAGGTCGTGGCTGATCAGGACCAGCCCCATGCCGCGCTCGGTGACCAGATCATCGATCAGCTGCAGCACCGAGGCCTGCACCGAGACGTCCAGCGCGCTGGTCGGCTCGTCGGCGATCAGCAGGTCCGGCCGGGCGATCAGCATCATCGCGATCATCACCCGCTGGCCCATGCCGCCGGAGATCTCGTGCGGATACAGCTTCGCCACCCGGTCCGGATCGTCGATGCGCACCGCCTCCAGCATGGCGCGCACACGTTGCTTGCGCTCTCGCCGCGACAAGGATTCGTGCAGGCTCAGCGATTCGCCGATCTGCCGCCCCACGCTCATGATCGGGTGCAGGGAGAACGTCGGGTCCTGCATGATCATCGACAGGCGTGCACCGCGCAGCTTGCGCATGCCGCGCTCGGGTAGCGCAAGCAGGTCGATGCCGTCGAACTGCAGACGGGTCGCCGCCACCCGGCCGGGTGCGCGGATCAGTCGCAGGATGGCCCGGCCGGTCATCGACTTGCCCGAGCCGCTCTCGCCGACGATGCCGAGCCGCTCGCGGGCGAGCGTGAACGACAGGCCTCGCACCACCTCGATCCGCTCGGCCGCCCGCGTGGCGCCCGGAAAGCTCACCACCAGGTTCTGCACCCGCAGCAGGTCATCGGTTGCACCATCGGGCATCTCACGCATCATCGTGTTTCGGATCCAGCACGTCGCGCAACCCGTCGCCCAGCAGGCAGAAGCCGAGCGAGACCACGATGATGGCGATGCCCGGCATGGTCGCCACCCACCATTGGTCGAGGATGAAGGCGCGTCCGCGCGAGATCATCGCGCCCCATTCGGGCAGCGGCGGCTGCGCGCCGAGGCCGAGAAAGCCCAGCCCGGCCGCGGTCAGGATGATGCCCGCCATGTCCAGCGTGGCGCGCACGATCAGCGAGGAGGTGCACAGCGGCAGCACGTGCCGGATGATGATGCGCGTGTGCGTGGCGCCCAGCAGCCGCATCGCGCTGATGAATTCGGCCTGGCGGAAGGTCAGCGTCTCGGCCCGGGCGATGCGTGCGTACGGCGGCCAGGCGGTGATGGCGATGGCGATGATGGCGTTCTCGATGCCCGGGCCGAGGGCTGCCACGAACGCCAGCGCCAGGATCAGCTTGGGCAGCGACAGGAACATGTCGGTCAGACCCATCAGCACCCGATCCACCCAGCTACCGAAGTAGCCGGACACCGCGCCGATGATCAAGCCCAGCGGGGCCGAGATGACCGCCACCAGCGCCACGATGGTCAGCGTGATGCGCGCGCCGTGCACCACCCGGCTGAAGATGTTGCGGCCCAGCTCGTCGGTGCCCATCCAGTGCGCCGACGACGGGGGCATCAGCCGGTTGGAAAGATCCTGCCCGATCGGGGATGCGGGCGCGATCCACGGGGCGAAGGCGGCGGTCAGGACCAGCCCCAGCACGATCAGCGCACCGACCACGGCCAGCGGATTGCGCAACAGGGCGGCCGTCAGCCGGTAGGCACGCCCGGCATCGGCCTGCCCCCGCGAGCCGGGCGAGTCGTCGAGCAGCCACGCCCGCCAGGCACGCCAGCCGGCAGGCTTCGATGCGGTACTCGTGCCCGTCTTGCGCATGCCCGTCTTGCGCATGCCCGTCTTGCGCATGCCCGGCTTGCTCACGTCCGGCTTCTCGGGTCGAGCACCCGGTACAACAGGTCCGACACCCGGTTGATGAGAATGAATACCGCGCCGATCACCAGCGTGGCACCGAGCACCGCGTTCATGTCGGCGTTCAGCAGCGCCACCGTCAGGTAGTTGCCGATGCCCGGCCAGCTGAACACCGTCTCGATCATCACCGAGCCTTCCAGCAGCCCGGCGTAGGACAGACCGATGACGGTGATCAACGGCACGCGGATGGGCCGGAACGCGTGCTGCCAGATCACCCGCCACTCGGCCACGCCCTTGACCCGCGCGGTGATCACGTATTCCTGCGCCAGCTGGTCGAGCATGAACGAGCGGGTCATGCGGGCGATGTAGGCCAGGCTGAAGAAGCCCAGGATCAGCGCCGGCAGCGCCAGGTGGTGCAGCGCGCTGGCGAACACCTCGGTATCCCCGGCCAGCAGGCTGTCGACCAGCAGCAGCCCGGTCACCGGATCCACCAGCCCGTCCAGGAAGACGTCGATGCGCCCGGGTCCTGCCGCCCAGCCGAGCCCGGCGTAGAACACCGCCAGCCCGACCAGCCCGAGCCAGAAGGCCGGCACCGCGTAGCCGAGCAGCGCGAACAAGCGGATCAGCTGATCGACGGCGCGGCCCTGATGCACCGCGGCCAGCACACCCATCGGCACACCCAGCAGCACGCCGATCAGGATGCCGAGCGTGGCCATCTCCAGCGTGGCCGGAAACACCCGCAAGAGATCGGTGGTGACCAGCCGGTTGGTGGAGACCGAACGGCCCAGCTCACCCTGCAGCACGTTCAGCACGTAGTCGACGAACTGCACCGGCAACGATCGGTCCAGGCCCATGGCGATCCGCGCCGCCTCGTACTGCGCCTGCGTGGCCCGGTCGCCGACCACGGCCAGCACCGGATCGATCGGCACCACCCGGCCGATGAAGAAGGTGATGGCGAGCAGGCCGAGGAACGTCAGCGCCACGATCAGCGCGAATGCCGAGATGTCCTTGACCCATCGAACCGCCATCCGTCACTCGACACCCTCGTTCGGCCCTCAAGCGTTGCACGGATCGTCCGGTCGATGGGGCGCGACGCGACGCGCTAGGATGCCACCACCCTCCTCGACGAAACGGCCGCCTGCTCATGCCCGCCCCCTTCCGATCGACGCTCCTGTTCGCCAGCCTGGGCGCAGCCCTCGGCCTCGGCTCCTCGTTCGCGGTGCTTGCCGACACCCCCGCCGACACACTGGTGGTGGCGCAGAACATCGACGACATCGTCGCCATCGATCCGGCCCAGGCGTTCGAGTTCACCTCCGGCGAGCTGGTGACGAACCTGTACGACCGGCTGGTGCAGTACGACGCCGAGGACACCACCACGCTGGCCGCAGGCCTTGCCGAGTCCTGGGAGATCGACGAGCCGAACAAGACCATCGTGTTCACGATGCGCGATGGCGCGACGTTCCATTCGGGCAATCCGGTCACCGCCGACGATGCGGCGTTCTCGCTGCAGCGGGTCATCACGCTGAACCTGACGCCGGCCTTCATCCTGACGCAACTCGGCTGGACGCCCGAGAACGTTGCCGAAAAGGTTCAGGCCGATGGCCGGACCTTGACGGTGCGCTACGACGGCGACTTCTCGCCCGCGTTCGTCATGAACGTGCTGGCCGCCCGGCCGGCCTCGATCGTCGACAGGAAGACCGTCATGGCCAACGAGGTGGACGGCGATAGGGGCAACGCCTGGCTGAACGCCAACGCGGCCGGTAGCGGCCCGTACTCGCTGCGCGCCTACCGGCCGGCCGAACTGGTACGCCTGCAGGCCAACGAGGACTACTTCAAGGGGGCACCCGAGGTGGGCGTGGTCATCCGCCACGTGGCCGAGTCCGCCACCCAGCAGCTGCTGCTCGAATCCGGCGACATCGACATGGCACGGAATCTGACCCCGGACCAGATCGCCGGGCTGGATGGCGACGCCATCAAGGTGGAGACGTTCCCGCAGGCCGCGGTGCACTTCCTGTCGTTCAACCAGAAGATCGACTCCCTGACCCCGCCGGCGCTGTGGGAAGCGGCCCGCTGGCTGGTCGACTACCAGGGCATGGCCGACAGCATCGTCAAGGGCCAGATGGATGTGCATCAGGCGTTCTGGCCGACCGGCTTTCCCGGCGCGCTGGAGGACACCCCCTACCGCTACGACCCGGAGAAGGCCAAGGGCATCCTGGCCGATGCGGGCATCCGGACACCGATCACCGTGACGCTGGACGTGATCAACGCCGCCCCGTTCACCGACATGGCGCAGTCGCTGCAGGCAAGCTTCGCGGATGCCGGCATTCAGTTCGAGATCCTGCCCGGCACCGGCAGCCAGGTGATCACCAAGTACCGTGAGCGCAGCCACCAGGGCATGCTGCTGTACTGGGGACCCGACTTCATGGACCCGCACTCGAACGCCAAGGCGTTCGCCTACAACAGCGACAACTCGGACGATGCCTACGCGGCCACCACCACCTGGCGCAACGCCTGGGCGGTGCCGGACGACATGAACGAGATGACCGACGCGGCGCTGGTGGAGCCGGATCCGGAGGCACGCCTGGCGCAATACGCCGACCTGCAGAAGCGAGTGCAGGCCGAGTCTCCGATCGTGATCATGTTCCAGGCCTCGTATCAGGTGGCCATGGCGTCGGAGGTCACGGGCTATGTCAACGGGGCGACGTCGGACTTCGTGTTCTACCGGTTGGTGGAGAAGGACTGACGGCTGGGCCGCGACAGGTCGCGACGGGTCGCGACGGGTCGAGGCGCTTCAGACCCGGGGCGGTGTCGGCGGTTCGTCGGCTGCCTGCCCGGACGGGTCATCCCGTTCGGTTTCCCGCCGCGCCTCGCGGCGGGCGGCCGCGGCGTTGTCGCGCTTGAGCACGCGCAGCTCGTTCCAGCACCATAGCCCGACCAGGCCGAATACCAGCAGCATCTCGATCAGGCCGAACCAGCTACCGTTCACGAAAAGCTACCTTCCGGAACCAACCGCAAGATGACGAGACCCTGCACGAGTTCGCGTTCGAACGCCCGATAGGAGGGCACGTCTCGCAACCGCTCGAGCGGAATGTTCGCGCCGAGATCGTTCAGAGCGATCGACATCGTGTGATGCGCGCCGGGTGTGAACCGACCGTCGCGACGTTCTAGCATGGCGGCAAGCTTTCTCTTGGGCTTCTCCACCCTCTCGACCAATCGTGCCTTCCTGGGGGGTTCACCGCTATCGTCATCTGGCTCGCGGTTCAGCTCCGGCAAGCCCGGCAGGGAACGGACCGCTAGGGAACCTCTGCACCATGCGCCACCCCCTGCATCGTCCAGAGCGGTTCCGGAACCAGGCGGAGCTCGCAGGCGGTAGTGGTTCTACCGCCAAGCGCTCCAACGCAGGGCCGGGACCGCTCCGGACGACCCTTCGGGTTTATTCCCGCGCTGTATCGGGTGCGAGCCGCTCGGCGCCCCGGGCCGCGTTGGCGCCCTCGACGGTGGAACCCCCACCGCGCTTCGGGCGCCGCCAAGCCCTGCACGCCGAGCGGCTCGTGCAGGGGG
>Ga0115029_1001315_pt1 | contig 17995 bp, 17 predicted proteins | sample SidtaG_3_FD_87297 | JGI IMG/M metagenome (GOLD analysis project Ga0115029, IMG submission 87297) | Marine algal microbial communities from Sidmouth, United Kingdom - Sidmouth_Asex1 metaG | ecosystem: Host-associated > Algae > Red algae > Unclassified | place: Sidmouth, United Kingdom | collected... | reverse complement strand
CGACCCTTCGCCGACCCTTCGCCGACCTGACGTCACGACCGTTGACGGATGCGGAGCTGTGGCGAGGGGCCGAAGCCCTTTACGACAGCCTGGGTCACCGGAGCGGGGAGAGCAAGGAGGACCGGGTGCGGGAACGCCTGGGAACACGGATCCTGATCGTCACCTGTCCTGGCTGGTGGTGCGGCAGCCGCTCAGATACTCGATCGCCTCGTGCGTGGACAGCAGGTCGGCGTACTTGGCACTCATGTCGTACAGGTTCGCCTCGTGCGGCCCGCTGGCCCGGTCGCCCACCGCATCGCTGATCACCAGCGTGACGAAGCCGTGCGAGATGCTGTCGATGCAGCTGGCGCGCACGCAGCCGGACGTGGTGACGCCCGCCAGCAGCAGCGTGTCGACCTTCAGCCAGCGAAGTGTCGCAGCCAGCGACGTGCCGAAGAAGGCGCTCGGGTACTGCTTCTCCACCAGGATGTCGTCAGGCTCCTTGCTCAGTCCGTCCGCCAGGCGTTGCGAATCCCGACCCGCATCGAAACACGACAGGGCCGGTACCTTGGCGTAGAACGCCCCGCCATCGGCACCGCCCGGCTGATAGGTCACCGCGGTGAAGATCACCGGCACGCCAGCGGCACGCGCCGCGGGTGCCAGGCGGATCGCGTTGTCGAGCGCTATCCGGCAACCTTCGCCGCCGTACAACGGCCCGGCCGCGTCGTAGTAGGCCTTGGCGAAATCGATCAGCAGCAACGCCGGCCGCTGGCCGCGCGCCTGGGCTGCGTGAAAGCCGGCACGCGCGTAGTTCTCGTCGAGCGAATCAGGCATCGGCGGCGGCCACCGTGGCCGGCTGACGGGTGGCGCCGCGCCGGAACACCGGTGCGCGTGGCGGCTCGAACCCGGTCTCGGCCAGGCAGCGCGATTTCAGCTCCTCGATCGAGCTGAAGCCCCGATCGAACAGCTCGCCGGTGCCGTCGCCGCGCTCGTCGCGCATCGTCGAGCGCAGGGTATCCGTGGCCGGCTCGTCGACCGCACCGTCGACGATGACCACGCCGTAGCGCCGCGCGCCCTCCACGCTGACCAGCGCCCGCTTCACGTCGGTCAGCACCAGCGCCGCATCGCGCGCCAGCGGATCGCCCCAGCCACCGCCGCCCCAGGTGTCGAAGTGCAGCACATCCCCGGGGGACACCGCCACCCGGTCGCACTTGGACGGCAGGTTTTCCGTGGTGCCGTCCTTGCGGTGCAGTGTCTTCCGGGAGCGCATGCCGGGATGGCCACCGTTGACGCCCCACGGGGAGGTCAGCCAGCGATCGTCATGGATCGACACTTCGCCGGGCTCCAGCATTTCGTAGGCGATGCGGATGCCGTTGCCGCCGCGGTGCAGGCCCGCGCCGCCCGAATCCACGATCGTCGCGTACTCGCGGATGCGCAGCGGGAAGTAGGCTTCCAGGAACTCGTTCGGCACGTTGGTGAACGCCGGCCACAGCGAGTGCCCGTCTGCGCCGTCACCGGCCGGGCGCCCCGGAATGCCGCCGAAGCCGATCTGGAACAGCTGGTACCACTCGTCGCGCTCGTCGAAGCCCGAGTACATGAAATGCGGGCTGTCGGAGAAGCCGGCAGCGTTCAGCGCATCCGGTGCGCCCTGGCCGAGCAGCCCGCCCATCAGGTCGAAGATGCGCCCCAGCATGTGGGTGCGGCAGGACAGCGCGGCAGGTTTCTTCGGCTTCAGGATGGAGCCTTCGGGGATGTGCACGTCCACCAGCTCGTAGAAGCCGTCGTTGAACAGGATCTGCGGGTCGAACAGGTTGATGGTGAACGCGCCGAAGAACATCTTGAACATCTCCTCGTTCAACAGGAAGTTGATCGAGGAGCTGGACTGCGGGTCGCAGCCGGTGAAGTCGAAATGCGCCTTGTCGCCGTCGCGCCACAGCGTGCAGGCGATCTTGTAAGGCCCGTTGCCCATGCCGTCATCGTCGATCCAGTCCTCGAAGTAGGCCTTCTTCTCGGGGATGATCATCGAGATGATGGCGCTCATCGCGCTCTTGTTGCGGTCCAGCATGTCCTGCATGGCCGAGATGTAGACATCGGTGCCGAAGCGGGCGATGTTCTCTCTCACGCGTCGCTCGGCCAGGCGCAATGCGGCGATGATCGCCAGGAAGTCCGAGCGGTTCCACTCGGGCATGCGGCAGTTGGCCAGCAGCAGGTTCAACAGCTCCTCGTTCAGCTCCCGGTGCCGGTAGATCTTGCTGGGCGGGATGATGATGCCTTCTTCGTAGATCATCTTCGCATCGGTCGGCAGCGACCCCGGCACCTTGCCGCCGACGTCGGTCATGTGGCCGAACATCGCCGACCAGCTCACCAGCCGGCCTTCGTGGAAGATCGGCATCATCAGCAGCCAGTCGTTCAGGTGGCTGACCGCGCCGTTGCAGGCGTACGGGTCGTTGGTCAGGAAGATGTCGCCTTCCTCGATGGTGCCGTCGTAGCCCTGCATGAAGCCGTGCAGGAAGGAGCCGAACTGGCCGACCACCATCTTGCCGTCCTGGTTGGCGATCAGCGGGAAGGCGTCGTGCTGTTCGCGGATGCCGGGCGACATGGCGGTGCGAAACAGCACCGCATCCATCTCGTTGCGCGCGTTCCGCAGCGCGTTCTCGACGATGTCCAGCGTGATCGGATCGACCGTGACGCGCTGGAACGGGGCGGGGGAGGTCTCGACGATGGTGGCGGGCATGGGCGGGGTCCTGATCGGATGGAGGCGTCGAAAGAAGCGTCGAAAGAAGCGCCGAGAAGGCGTCAGAGCGGGCGGATCAGCAGATTGCCGACCGGGTCGACCGTGGCGTCGTGCGCGGGCAGCACCAGCGTGGTGCTGTCCATCTCGGTGATGATGGCCGGGCCCTCGATCCGGTTGCCGGGCCGCAGCTTCGAACGCTCGTACAAGACGGCCGCGTGCCAGTCGCCCTCGGCGTACACCTTCGTGTCGGCCAGCTTCGCCCCGGGATCGACCGTGGCGTCCCCGGCCTCGTTCGCCGCATCGATGAACTGGCGCTCCTCGCCCTGCACCACGGCACGCAGCCCGACCAGCTCGTGCGCCGCATCCAGCGCGAACGTGAACAGCTGCTCGTGCTCGCGATCGAAGCGCGCCACGATGCCTTTCAGCCCGTCTGCACCAAGCTCTTCCGGGCTGACCGCCACGGTGAGCTTCATGCCCTGACCGACGTAGCGAACGTCCACCTCGTAGGAGACGCTCTGGCGTTCGCGCGCGACACCCTCGGCCGACAGCGATTCCGCCGCCTGCTCGCGCAGTGCCACCAGCCGCTCGCGCACGTCCGCATCGTTCGTGTCCGCCAGCCGCGTGACCACGGTCTGGCTGGCCTCGTTGCGCAGGCGCGTGGTCGCGTCCCCGTAGGCGCACAGGACGCCGGGCCCCGGCGGGATGATCACCGGCCAGGAACCGATCAGCCGGGCGATCGCGTTGGCGTGCAGCGGCCCCGCACCGCCGAACCCGCTCAGCGCGAAGTCGCGCGGGTCGTAGCCCTGCTCGACCGATACCAGCCGCAGCGCGCCGCACATGTTCTCGTTGACGATGCGCACGATGCCCTCGGCGGCCTGTTCGAGCGAGACGTCCAGCGCATCGGCCACGCGCCGCACCGCAGCCTCGGCCAGATCGCGACGGATCGCCATGTCGCCGCCCAGCCGAGCGTCGGCCGGCAGATAGCCCAGCACCACGTTGGCATCGGTCACGGTCGGCTCCTCGCCGCCCTTGTCGTAGGCGGCAGGGCCCGGCACCGCGCCGGCCGATTGCGGGCCCACGCGCAGCGCCTTGGTCAGCTCCGGCACGTAGGCGATCGAGCCACCGCCGGCGCCGACGGTGCGCACGTCGATCGACGGCGCACGCACGGTCACGTCCCCGACCCGCGTCTCGCGACGGGTGCGCGCCACGCCGTCCTGGATCAGCGCCACGTCGGTCGAGGTGCCGCCCATGTCGAAGGTCAGCAGGTTGTCGACACCGGCCTGCCGCGCCACCCAGCGCGCGCCGGCCACCCCGCCGGCAGGACCGGACATCAGCAGGTTGACCGGCTGGTCCATCGCGGTGCGCGCCGAGGACAGGCCACCGTCCGAGCGCAGGATCTGCAACAGCGTCCCCTCGCCCATTCGCCGTTTCAGTTCGCGCTCCAGGTTCTCCACGTAGCGCGACACCACCGGGCGCACGTAGGCGTTGACCACGGTGGTCTCGGTGCGCTCGTACTCGTACATCTCCGGCATGATCGCCGCCGACGTCGACACCGGGATGTGCGGTGCGATCTCCTGGGCGATCTCGGCCACGCGCCGCTCGTGGGTGTCATCCACGTAGCTGTTGAACAGCGCCACGGTCAGCGACTCGATGCCGCTGGCCAGCAAGGTGGCCAGGTCCGCCCGCAGCGCATCCTCGTCGAGCTTCACCAGCACCGAGCCGTCGGCGGCGATGCGCTCGTTCGCCTCGATGGTGTGCTCCAGCGGTGCCAGCGGCGCCGACTTGTTCCAGATCACCCAGCCGCCCAGCCCGCCGGGCACGAACGAGCGGGCGATCTGCAGCGTGTCGCGATAGCCCTTGGTGGTCACCAGTCCGACCATCGCACCGCTGCGCGTCAACACCGTGTTGGTGGCCACGGTGGTGCCGTGCATGACCTCGTCGATGTCGCCCGGGTCGATGCCGGCCTGCTCGCACAATCGCTCGATGCCGTTCAGCACGCCGATCGAGCTGTCCTCGGGCGTCGAGGGCACCTTGGCGGTGTGGGTGCGGCCCGCGCGCTCGTCGATCAGCAGCAGGTCGGTGAAGGTGCCGCCGACGTCGACGCCGAGTCGCAGGCCGGCCTGGTGGCTATCGCTCAATGGATGTTCCTCGATGGGTTCAGATGATGCCGCGCTGGCGCAGCTCGTCACGTCGCTCGTCGGACAGCTTCAGCTGCGAGCCGTACACCTCGTCGTTGTGCTCGCCCAGCATCGGACCGACGTGGCGCACCGAGCCCGGTGTCTCCGACAGGCGCGGTGCGACGTTCTGCATGCGCATCGTGCCGAACTCGGGGTGCTCGATCGGCACGATCGCCTCGCGGGCGGCGAAGTGCGGATCGGTCAGCATGTCCTCGGCCCGGTAGATCAGCCCGCTGGGCACGCCGTTCGTCTCCAGCATGGCCGACAGCTCGTCCAGCGGCAGGGTGCGCGTCCACGTCTCGATCAGCACGTCCAGCTCGACCTGACGGGCGCCGCGCGCGGCATGCGTGGCGTAACGCTCATCCTCGGCCAGTTCCGGGCGGCCCATCGTCTCGGCCAGACGCCTGAACACGGTGTCCTGGTTGGCGGCGATCAGCAGCAGCTTGTCGTCCCGGGTGCGATACACGTTGGACGGCGCGATGTTGGGCAGGATGGCGCCGGTGCGCTCGCGCACGTAGCCTGCGACGTCGAACTCGGTCACCAGGCTTTCCATCATGTTCAGCACCGACTCGTAGATCGCCGCATCGATCACCTGGCCGCGCCCGCTCTTCTGGCGCGAGTGCAGCGCCATCAGCGCGCCCATGCAGGCGTGCACCGCGGCCAGCTCGTCACCGATCGAGATGCCCATGCGACTCGGCGGCGAGTCCGGGTCGCCGACCACGTAGCGCAGCCCACCCATCGCCTCGCCGATCGAGCCGTAGCCTGCACGGGTCGAGTACGGTCCGGTCTGCCCGTAGCCGCTGACCCGCACCACGATCAGCCCCGGGTTGATCTCGGCCAGCGATTCGGGCGAGAGGTTCCAGCGCTCCAGCGTGCCGGGCCTGAAGTTCTCGATCAGGATGTCGGCGGTGCTCAGCAGCTCGCGCACCAGCGCCTGGCCTTCCTCGGTGCGCAGGTTCAGCGTCACCGACTTCTTGTTGCGTGCCACCACCGGCCACCACAGGGAGGTGCCGTGCGCCTTCTCGCTGCCCCACTGGCGCATCGGATCGCCGCTGCCGGGCGGTTCCACCTTGATGACCTCGGCCCCGAAGTCGGCCATCAGCTGCCCGCAGAACGGGCCTGCCAGCAGCTGACCCATCTCGATCACGCGCAGGTCGGTCAGCGGGCCGGTGCGGGGGGTGTCGGTGCCGGGGGTGGGTTGTGCCGTCGTCACTGTCCTGTCGGGCCTTCGCTTGAGATCGTCATGGATGCCCCGTCGGTCCGAAGCACATAAACTCCTGTGCACGATAGTAACGAGAGCGGCACACGATGGGCGAGTCGATCGAGATTGTCGAGGTGGCGCCTCGCGACGGCATCCAGAACGAGGCGACGATCCTCTCGACCGAGGACAAGCTGGAGCTGATCGCCCGCGCGGTGAGCGCCGGGGTGCGTCGGCTGGAGGTCACCAGCTTCGTGCACCCGAAGCGCGTGCCGCAGATGGCCGATGCGGAAGCGGTGGCCGCCGCCTTGCCGCGCACCGATGCGGTGCGCTACATCGGGCTGGCGCTGAACCGGCGCGGCTTCGATCGGGCGGTGGCCGCAGGACTCGACGAGGTCAACTTCGTCGTCGTCGCCAGCGACACCTTCAGCCAGAGAAACCAGGGCGTGGACACCGCGGCCGGCATCGAGGCGCTGGCCGAGGTGGCGCGCGAAGCACGCTCGCACTCGATGCCGCTCGGGCTGGTCATTGCCGCCGCGTTCGGCTGTCCGTTCGAGGGCGAGATGCCGCTTCAGCGACTGCTCGACGTGGTGGAGCGCTGCCTGCAGCACGCGCCGTTCGAGCTGGGCCTGGCCGACACCATCGGGGTCGCCACCCCGCGCGACGTGCGCGAGCGGGTGGGGGCGGTGCGCGAAGCGTTCCCGGACCTGCCGATCCGGCTGCACCTGCACGACACGCGCGGCATCGGGCTGGGCAACGCCTGGGCAGGCATCGAGGCCGGCATCGCCACGCTGGACGCGAGCCTGGGCGGGGTGGGCGGCTGCCCGTTCGCACCACGCGCCACCGGCAACATCGCCACCGAGGATCTGGTGTACCTGCTGGATCGATCGGGGGTGGCCAGCGGGGTGTCGCTGGAGGGGGCGATCGAGGCGGCGAACTGGCTGGAGCAGCGGCTGGGGCGGACGTTGCCGGGGTCGTTGATGAAGGCGGGCGGGTTTCCGCGGATGGCGGAAATGGTCAGCTGAGGCGCCTACATCAGACGCCGATCGATCGACGCTCGGGCCGGGGCCGAGATCTTGATCGCGTCATCAAGATCGACGGGTGTCGCGCTCGACGGCGAGACCGCGTCGGGGATCGTCGCCACGACGCAGACCAGCGTCGGCGGCAACTCGCTCGCCTGCCAGTGGACAAGGTTCTCGAGCACCGCCAGCGAGTAGCTGGAAGCGGCGTGCACGACGGTACGTCCCGGATCGATCCAGCGGCTACCCCAGCGCCAAGCACCTCCGCCGTCGAACGGGGGGTACTTGTCGCTGACGATCCGGTAGACCCGAGTGTGCTTGTCCGACGCAGCCCTGCGCTCGGCCTTGGGCGTGGCCTCAGGCGGGGAGGCCATGCAGGCCCCGCTCGATGACTTCCTCGACGGCCCGTCCACCCAGTTCCGTCAGTGCCGTCTCGAAGGGCGAACGGTCGTCGAGCTCCGGGTGAGCCATCATCATGAATCGTACGGCGGCGGAAGAATCGACGAACGCATCGAGCGCCATCGCGTAAAGGCGGGCGATCCGTTCGATGGTCTCGCTTGCCTGGAGGTTGAAACGATCCACCCGCTGGTAGGTGGCTCGCGGCACGATCCGGTATCGCACATCGTTGGCGGAGCGTTCTGGCGAATGGTCGCCGAATCCGGAGGCCAGCGTGTCCAGGGCCGATTTCGACAGGCCGTCCGCGACGACCGCCTCCAGCTCGCGCATCGTCGTCACGTCTCGACCCAGGGTTTGCGACCGCCCAGGACGGCAGCGATGTCCTTTGCGGATATGCTCATGGGAGCCAGTCATACGGCTCGCATGGGCGAATGGCAAGCGCTTCGGTTCGAGACCGCGTGAGCGCTCAACGTTCCTGCAACGCCAGGCGAATTCCCAGCCCACAGTAGATTCCGCCGACGAACCGCCCCTGCCAGCGTCGGACCGCCAGGTTCGTTCGAAGCAACGCGCCGAACCGCCCGGCACCGAGCGCCACGATCACCGTGGTGAGCAATCCCATCGCGACGAACAGCAGACCGAGCACGAACAGCTGCAGCGCGACCGACCCACGCTCGATGCTGACGAACTGCGGCAGGAAGGCCAAGAAGAACAGCGCCGACTTCGGATTGAGGATCTCGGCGATGACCGCTTGGCGAAAGGCGATCCGGGGCGTGATGGCCACCGCGGACGTCGTGCCGAGCGTGTCCACCTTGTCGAGGATCGCCCGGATGCCCAGGTACACGAGGTACGCCGCTCCCAGGTACTTGATCGCCGAGAACAGCACGGCGGAGGTCGCGACGATCGCCGAGATGCCCGCGATCGCCAGCAGCGTGTGCGCGAGATCGCCCACGGCAATGCCGAGCCCTGTCGCCAGCCCTGTGCGGGTTCCCGCCGTCGACGCGCGCGCCAGCGTCAGCAGCACGGCCGGTCCCGGGATCAGGACGAATCCGAGCAGGACGGCCAGGTAGGTGATCAGGGTCGGTGTGTCGATCATGACGAACTCCGGGCCGGCAGGGTCGCAAGCCTCCGTGCGGGTGGTCTGCGATATTCGATCAGCGGTTCAAAGGCGATCAGGACGATCGTGGTGGCCAACTTACTCGAATCGAGCGATGCATTCGATACCTACCAGTGAATCACCAACGGCAGCGCCGGTCTGAAATCCCTCGATTGTCCTTCGGCGCCCTCGTTGAAGGTCAGCCGCAGGCAATGCGGCGTGCCGAGCTCCGCTGAAACGGCCGGGCCGCCCAGGGTCTCCCGCAGCGGTTTCGATGGATCGGTCATGGGAAGACCGATGACCGTTTCGGTCAGTTTCCAGAGCGGGTTTCCGGGGGTCGGCGCACCCTTCCGTCTGGACAGGCTGTCCGGCATGCAGATGCACAGCGGTTCTTCGAGCAGATCGGAATTCTCGCCGACGTGAAAGCCCTGATCGTCCGGCAGGTAGTCGGGGTAGTACTTCCAGCCGTCGAACGGCAGTCCGGGATTCTCTTCAACCGTTCTCGTGACCAATCCGAACGGTGATGCGCCGGGCGTCGATAACCGGTCGTGGATTCGCAACCCCTTTGCCGGCCCGCCGATGGCTTCGGCGACATCGCGCACGTACAGGAACTCCAGCGTGGTGTTCGCGAAGAAGAACCGGCGATTGGCCGTGCCTTGTCCGGGATGGCTGTTGCCGGATCCCTCGACCAGCCCGGCCGCAACGAGCAGGTCAGCCTGAGGAGCACCGGCTTCGGTGAGGATGAACAGATGGTCCGGTTCGATGGCCATTCGGAAGCGGGTTCCTTCGGTGATGGATCTTGTTCGGGGCGATGACGTAGCGCGGTTCGCACACCCGGTGGACGCTTGCCCGGAAGTGTCCGCCCTCGAAGGCATGTGATGACGGCAGATCGATCGTGCCGGTATCGATGACCGTGAACATTCCACGGTTGCCAGGCAACGCTATAGAGTGAGCGATCGGGACGATCACCGGGACAACGCATGGCAACCCTTTCCCTCATGTGCCGCTGCGGCGACATCACTGGAACCGCCTCCGACGTCACGCCATCCAGTGGCAATCGCGTCGTCTGCTGCTGCGCCGACTGCCAGGCGTTCGCCGACTGGCTGGGTCCCGACATCGGTGCGCTCGACGAATTCGGTGGCACCGAGATCGTCCAGATGGCTCAGTCCCGGCTCACGATCGATCGGGGCCAGGACAAGTTGCGCTCGATGCGGTTGAGCGACAAGGGCCTTCTGCGCTGGTACGCCGGTTGTTGCCACACGCCGATCGGCAACACGATGAGCGCGCGAATGCCGTTCGTCGGGGTCATTCACACGTTCATGGATGCACCCGATCGCAACGCCGTGCTGGGGCCGATCAGGGCGGTGGTGCAGACCCGGCATGCCAGGGGCGTTCCCGGCTACCCGACGCATTCGGCAGGATTTCCGCCCGGGATCACCGCCCGGATCGCCATGAAGCTGTTGCTCTGGAAGCTGCAGGGCCGACACACCCCGAGCGCATTCTTCGGCGATGACGGTCGGCCGGTGGTGGAGCCTGTCATCGCTCCGGGCGGTGGGCCCGAACACGTTTGCTGAGCGCAGGAGCCGGCCCAAGCGGCGGCACCGGCTCGCTGCCGGTGCGCGTGAACGAGATCGGCGCGCGGGTCGCGAGTGGTCTCCACGCCATGCGCTGAATGGCCGTGACGGACACTACAATGGACTTATCGACAGGAACGAACGGGTGTCCCGCATGAGCGACATCGATGCGATCGTCTCGCGACTCGACAGCTTGATCCGCCAGGAAGTGCCCGACGTGACATCGGTGCCCAAGTACGGTGGAACGCTCTACACGCTCCATCCGGACGAGAAGGAAGAGCAGTTCTGCGGGGTATTCCCGTACACCGAGCATGCGCAGCTGTCGTTCACCAACGGCGCCACGCTGGATGACCCCGGCGACCTGCTCGATGGCGCCGGCAAGTTCAGACGGCATATCAACTTCGCGCACGCCGAGCACGTTGTCGACAGCGATCTGCGTGGACTGATCCGGCAAGCGGCCGGGATGTGAGCGACGCTGCTCACGGTCGTGAACCCCTATGAACCATCGAGGTGGTTCCCCGCGTCACGCGCTCGCCCTGGTTGTCGATCGTCAGCGCTCGCTTGGTCTTGCTCAGGAACCACAGGCACACCGGAACCTGCGTGGTGTAGAACAGCTGCCCGGGCAGGGCCATCATGCAATCCACCAGATCGTTCTCGATGATCTTGCGGCGGATGTCGCCCTCGCCGCTGGAATTGGAACTCATCGAGCCGTTGGCCAGCACGAAGCCCGCCGTGCCGTGTTCGCACAGCTTCGAGATCATGTGCTGGATCCAGGCGTAGTTGGCGTTGCCGACCGGTGGCACGTCGTAGCCGGCCCAGCGCGGATCGTCGACCAGCTCGTCGCCGGCGCGCCACGCCTTCTGGTTGAACGGCGGGTTGGCCATGATGAAATCCGCCTTCAGGTCCGGGTGCTGGTCCTTGAAGAAGGTGTCGCCGGCCACGTCCCCGAGGTTGCCGGCGATGCCGCGAATGGCCAGGTTCATCTTCGCCAGCTTGTAGGTGGTACCGACGTTCTCCTGCCCGTAGATGGAGATGTCCTTCTGGTTGCCCTCGTGGCTCTCCACGAACTTCACCGACTGCACGAACATGCCGCCCGAGCCGCAGCAGGGGTCGTAGATCTTGCCCTTGTAGGGTTCGATCATCTCGGCCAGCAGCTTGACGATGCACTTGGGGGTGTAGAACTCGCCGCCGCCCTTGCCCTCGGAGGCGGCGAACTTGCCGAGAAAGTACTCGTACACCCGGCCGACCACGTCGGTCTCCTGGTCGGCCACCGTGTCGATGTCGTCGATGCTGTCGATCAGGGACGACAGCTTGGCGGGGTCCAGCCCGAGGCGTGAGGAGTAGTTGTCCGGCAGGGCGCCGGCCAGCGCCTTGTTGGTCTTCTCGATGGTGGCCAGCGCGGTGTCGACCTTCAGCGCGATGTCGGCCTGCCTGGCGTTCTGCTGCACGTAGCGCCAGCGCGATTTCTCGGGCAGGTAGAACACGTTGCGCATGGCGTAGAACTCCACCATGTCGACGTACTGCTCCGACCCTTCGGCGATCAGCTGGGCGCGGCGGCGCTCGAACTTGTCGCTGGCGAACTTCAGGAAGATCAGGCTGAGCACGACGTGCTTGTACTCGGACGATTCCACCGAGCCGCGCAGCTTGTTGGCGGTGTCCCACAGGGACTGCTCGATGCTCTTGTCGCCCTTGGCGGCGGACGTGCCGCTCGCCTTCGAGCGCGGACTCTTCTTGCCGGCCATGGTGGTTCGGAATCGGTTCGTGGGGCGGGTGGGGATGGGTGTGACGGCAGGCGCTGCGCGGGTAACGACACTGCCACCGACAAGCTTGACGCAGTTATGCACCGAAGGGCCGTTCCGTTCACTCGTCACGGCGCGCGGCGCTTGATTCCATCCAGACGGCAGGCCAGAGTGACCGCCTTGACAGCGATGCCGGCAGCCCATGGCAACGATCACGATCCGTGACCTGGACGACGGCCTGAAGGCGCGTCTACGACTGCAGGCGGCCAGGAAAGGCCACTCGATGGAAGAGGAAGCTCGACGGATTCTCGGCGCTGCGCTGGACGAACCGGCGCGCGATGGGATGGGCACTCGCATCCACGAACGCTTCGCACAGGTCGGTGGCGTGGATCTGGACATCCCGAAGCGGGCAGACATGCCTTCGGTCGTTGACTTCGGCGACGATGACCCGATCGGTTGATCGTTCTTGAACCAAACGTCCTCCTTGCTCGAAGGGCAAGCACATGCCTGCCTTCAAAGCACCGCCGGTCCGAACAGCAACCCCGCTTCCAGCGCCATGGCGTGCCCGGCCACGCGCAACCGGTGCGCACCCACCATGCCGGCGCCGATGAACACCGCCTCGTCCGCTGGACGTGACGCAACACCGAATCGAACTACCCGGTAGTTCCGGATAGTTGCCCCGAACGCGCTGGCGATGGCTGCCCGCGTCGGCCGGATGGTAGAGGCTACCAAGCCGAAAATCGTCCTTCGAACCAGAACGTTCCCGGTGCGGGATCTCGTCGGTTGGCAGACACTCTGCGATCGCGACGACCGTCGGCCGTTCGGTCCGAGAAAAGGAGCTTTCGTGGATCTTCGAGCAACCCAGGGTGCATCGCCGTCCACACGTTTCGTGGATGCCGGGACGTTGGGAATGAGTTCGGTAGGCAGGTATTCGAGCGCGAACGGTGGCGAGATCCTGCTCGACGGCAGGCTACGGTACGACCCGACCGGCCTCGAACGCGTCTGGACGGAAGCGCTTGGACACCACGTGGACGTCGCGAGTCGTCCCGATGAGGCGACGCAAGGCGTCCAGGCGGCGAAGAACCCGGAAGGCGCGGCGAGCAACCTGGGTTTACGTCCGGGTTTCAACGTGAACGATGACGGCTCGGTGACGATCACGATCGAAGAGGGGCCTGGCTACCACGAATTCACGGTAGGTCCCGAACAAGGCTGGCCGGATGCGTTCGAGGGCGCCCTCTGGGGAGCGGGTGTCGGAGCTCTCGCTGCGGGCCCGGCCGCGGTCACGGGTGGGTTGCTGGGCGCAGCCGGTGGCCTCGGGCCGAACGTGGATGTTGAGCATGAGTGGCACGCTCCCGACTGGATGACCTGGGTTGCCGATCTCTTCACCGGTCTTCCGCGTGCACCCGTCACCACGATCGTCTATCCGCAGAAGCCCGTCGACGGACAGTCGACGTCCACTCCGGAACCGATGACGGTCAACGGCGCGGGTCTCGGGGAGTGGGGGGGAGCACGTGATCCCGATGGCAAACCCGTGAACAGCCTTGCAGCGGCAGCCGAGGCGGACTTCGACAATGCTCAGACGACGACGGAGCGCCCTTCCAGGCCTTCTCCGTACAACCCATCGAGTGGGGACGATTGGTCCGGTGATGGTGGTGCGGGGCAGAACAGCAATTCGGACACCGACGGGATCGGCCCATGAAGATGGTGTCGTTGCGCCCATGCGAAGCGGACTCGCGAGCAGGCTTGTCAGGCATGATGTCCGGTAAAGCTCTACGCATCGACCAGTTGGACAATACCGGACTCGACATTTATGTTCGAGATGACCGACATAGGCACGTCCGCAGCCGTTGCCGTGATCGTCGGTCGTCTGGTCTTCGTGTCCGGTATCAAGGCGCGTAGTGCACCGGACCCTGGTACTCCGGCACGGCAAGGGCGACAAACCGAACGTCTTCACCCGAAGGACCGCCTGGAACTCATGGTCAAGGCATGGGCCAACGGGCTCACTCTGTTCGTTTGTCTGCTGGCGCTTGCCGCGACCGATCTCTCGCATGTTCCGTTCTGGCTTCGTACGCTCATCACGGGCGCATGTCTTCTTGCGCTGTTTCTCGCAACGCGCGCGCTCACGGCCCTCGTGTTTCAGACCTTCCTTGCCAAACGTGTCGACTAGCGGGTGGTCGTGAAGGCATGATCCGCATGGCGCAAGCGGTCACCTGGCGAAAAGACAGGAAACGCCGGCGGCCGGTTCTCGGAACCCGTCTCTCGCCCCGGGTCCACTGACAGGCGCACGCCGCGATGCGCGTCCGTTCAGACCATCGCTGGCCCGAACAGCAACACCAGCCCCAAACCCCCCAGCACCAGCCGACCGATCATCGCCGCACGCACGATCACCGCCCGCGACACGCACCACAACCCGCCGCCGACCATCACCAGCGCCAGCAACGCCGCCCCGGGCCGCTCGATCGGATCGATCAACGCCGGCCACGCCACCATCGCCAGCGGAATCAGGTACAGCCCCACCCCCAGCGCCATGGCGTGCCCGGCCACGCGCAACCACGGCGCGCCCACCATGCCGGCGGCGATGAACACCGCCCCGCACACCGGCGGGGTGATGGTGGACAGCAGCGCGAACCAGAACACGAACAGGTGCGCCTGCAGCGGCTCCAGGCCGAGCGACTGCAGGGCCGGCCCCGCGACCGAGACGCAGATGACGTAGGCGGCCGTGGTCGGCACCTCCATGCCGAGCACCAGGCAGGCGAGTGCGGTCAGCAGCAGCGCCGGCCACAGCTGACCGTCCGACAGCGACACGATCGCCGAGGTCATCTTCACGCCCAGCCCGGTCGCGCCCAGCACGCCGACCACGATGGCGGCGCACACGATGATCGCCGCGATGGTGGCGATCTGCTGTCCGGCCACCAGGCACACGCTGGTCAGGCGCGCTCCGAAGCGACGCGCATCGATGCGCAGCCGGGCATCGACCAGCAGCATCACCGCGGCCACCAGGATCGCCACCGAGGCGGCGTACTGCGGTGTGCGCTCCAGCGCGAACAGGCATACCAGCAGCACCGTGAACGGCACCGCGAAGAAGGCGGCGGTGCGCACCACCCGGTTCACGGCCGGTCGTTCCTCGGCCGGGATCGCCGCCAGCGAATGTCGCCTGGCGAAACCGTCGATGCCGAACCACACCGCGGCGAAGTACAGCAGCGCCGGCAGCGAGGCGGCGGCCATGATGCCGGTGTAGGGGATGCCGGTCAGCTCGACCATGACGAAGGCGCCCGCGCCCATCAGCGGCGGCATGATCTGCCCACCCGACGAGGCCACCGCCTCGACCGCTCCTGCGAAGGCCGGTGGATAACCCAGCCGCTTCATCGCCGGCAGCGTGACGGTGCCGGTGGAGGCGACGTTGGCGGACGCGGAGCCGGACAGCGAACCGAACAGCGCCGAGGCCACCACCGATACCTTCGCGCCGCCGGCGGACAGCCGCCCGGCGGCCGAACGCGCCAGGTTCATGAACCCTTCGCCCGCCTCGCCGGCGTTCAGCACCGCCCCCAGGATCACGAACACCGCCACGATTCCCACCGACACGCCGGTCAGCGATCCCCACAGCCCGCCCTCGGCGATGGTCAGCGTACCGAGCAGGCTGGCCCACGGCAGCCCGCCGTGGCCGAAGCTGCCCGGCACGTGCTCGCCGAACAGTCCGTACAGCAATGCCAGAAGCGCCACGCTCGGCAACGGCCAGCCGATCGCACGGCGCGCCGCCTCCAGCACCGCGATCAGCAGGATGGCGGCTATGCCGAACTGCCAGGCGCCGGCAAGATAACCGTACTGATCGGACAGCGCATCGTGCCGCCAGGCGATCCACAGGCAGGCGGCAACGGCGACGACGCCCAGCGTCCGGCCGAACACTGCGGCAACGACGCTGCCGATGCTTGCGGCCGCGCCCGCGTCCCCGCCTGCACCTGGGCCCGCACCCGCACCCGCGAACAGGATCCAGGGCAGGGCGAGCGCCAGGTGCAACGGTCGGCTGACCAGGTTCGGCACCAGCCCCGAGAACACCAGCCACAGGTGGAAACCGATCGATGCCGCGCCGAGCGCAACCCACACGGTGCCGGCCGGGTTCGACGCACCTGCCGTGTCAGCCGATCGCTCGGCGACGACCGGGGCCGAACTCAACGCCGACCCTCGACGCCTTCCCTCAACGCTGCCCGTCGGTCAGCTCGATGCCCGCTTCCTCGTAGTAGCGCACCGCGCCCGGGTGCAGCTCGGTGTCGATCGTGCCCATCAGGCCCGCATCCACCCCGTTCCACCAGGCCGACTCGCTGCCCAGCGCATCCTTGCCCTCCCAGTAGGTCTTCACCAGCGCGTAGGCGGTGTCGTCGTCCATGTTCGTGGTCGCGTAGGCCACCACCGGCAACGAGGTGGTCACGATCGGCTCGTCCTGACCGGCGTAGGTACCGGCGGGGATCTCCAGGCGCGTGCGCCTGGTCTCGGCGATCTGCTCCTCGCTCAGCGACAGCACGCGAACATCGGTGCTGGCCGCCGCCTCGATCACGTTCGGTGCCGGCCAGGAGCCTGCGGTCACGAACGCATCGATCTGGCCGTTCTTCAAAGCCGCCACCGCGTTCGACAGCTCGGCATCGGCGATCGTGACCGAGTCGGCCAGCCCGAACAGGCCGAGGTACTTCTCGCCTTCGGTCGCCCCGAACGAGCCCTTGCCCAGCAGCACCGTCTTGCCGGCAAGCCCTGCCAGGTCGTTGGCGCCGCTGTCCGCACTGGCCACGAAGTGCATCGTCAGCGACGGGATCGGGAACAGCGCGCGCACGTCCTCGAACTCCGGTCGGCTCTTGCCCTCGAACATCGCCCGCCCCTCGCGCGCCAGCGTGATCAGCGCAGGCGGCGAGGTGAACACGTAGTTGCCCGGACGCACCGCGGCTTCCATGACGTTCTGCACCGAGCCCTGGCTTTCCTCGACGGTGACGCTGATCTCGCCGTCGGTACCGGCCTTCATCGCCTCGCCCAGCTGCACCGCCATCTGGTAGTAGGAGCTGCCGGCCTTGGCCGCCTTGAGCGTGACGCGCGTCTCGGCGGAGGCGATGGTGGGCAAGGCGAGTGCGGATGCGAGCGCGGGTGCGAGCAGCGTCGTGATGGCAAGACGCTGCAACGAGGAGGGGGAACGGGTCACAGGACGGCTCCGGGTCAGGCGCGGGATGGGAAGAGGACATTACAATAGTTGAATGAATTCGACCTCCGCGACCGGCCGCAACGACCCTTGCCCTTGTGGCAGCGGGAGGAAGTACAAGCGCTGCTGCCTGCACGCGGATCGTGGCAGCGGCCCGTCGACAGGGCCAGGTGAGCCCCCTGTGCCCGACGCCATCGCCGATATCTTCTCCGGCATCCATTCCGCCCTGGAAGGGCGCCAGTTCGGGTCGAAGGAAGAGGTGAGCGGCGTGATGGCCACGCTGATGGACCAGCAACACTCCCGACCGATCGACGATTTCCTCGGATTGCGCTCGGCCGACATGCACGCCCTGCTGCACACGCCGTTCGATGCACCGGAACTGATCGACGTGGTCACCGTGCTCGACCGGGAGCCGAAGGCCCCGGCGATGACGCTGCTCGATGCCATCAGCGAGGCGATCGGCGAGAAGGGCCTGCTCGCCACGCAGACCGGCAAGCTGCCACGGGCGCTGTGCCGCGAGCTGTTCGAGGCCGATCTGATTCCGGAGGCGATCGATCCCTACCGCCTGATGCGGGTGCCGATCCGGTCCGAGAGCGATTTCCACGAACTGAGTTCGCTGCGCCATACCGCGGAATTCGCCGGACTGATCGAGCTGCGCGGCAGGCGCTTCGTGCGCACCGAGCGGTTGAAACGGGCACAGCGGCTGGCTGGCAACCGGGCGGTGTACCCGATCCTGCTGCGCACCCGCGCGGTCGACTTCAACTGGGCTTGCGAGGATGGCTACCAGGAGCTGTTCATCGTGCAGCAGGCCTGGCCGTTCCTGATCTTCCTGCTGCAGCGGCTGGTCGTGGGCCGAACATCGTCCCGCGTCGTCGAGGAGGCGTTCATCCGCGCGTTTCCGGCAGCGCTG
>Ga0115029_1001311_pt1 | contig 18014 bp, 25 predicted proteins | sample SidtaG_3_FD_87297 | JGI IMG/M metagenome (GOLD analysis project Ga0115029, IMG submission 87297) | Marine algal microbial communities from Sidmouth, United Kingdom - Sidmouth_Asex1 metaG | ecosystem: Host-associated > Algae > Red algae > Unclassified | place: Sidmouth, United Kingdom | collected... | reverse complement strand
CACGTCAGCCACCAACACGCGCGTCGCGCCGAAGGCAGCGGCCGAGACCCGAGGCGACAGTCCTGGCATTAAGTTAAAAAACACACAAAAAAACGGGAGAACGGCAACTGATTAATCTATAGATTAAATATGTATTAAACTGATTTAATTTAATGCATGCATTTTATTGGTGCCATCTCTGGGCCAGACACCGACAAACCACAGTTCAAGAAGTATTGGCTATCAACACTGCTAGGATATGGACCCACCTGAGCCCCCCCCCTTTTCTGCGCCCTCCTCATTACTCTCATCATCGCTACCACCATCCATCTGCCCCTCGACCTCATCGTCGTCCTCGTAGCCGTCGAAAGCGGCCTCCACCACCGCACACACCTCGCCCACGGCCCTGAAATACGTCTCTAACTCAATGGCGAGGTCCTCAGACTTGGCTCACAACCGCGGTAATCCTCACAGACATGGCCGCCTCCATTCTGCGAAGGGTCGCGAGCGAAAAAGATGCGTTGGCGCGCTGTATCGCCATCTAGACCGTCTCCCACCGATCGGGTACGAAATCTCGAGTGACGGTTACGTGGCTCAAGGAGGAGCTGAAGCGTCTTGGCTTGCCACCACGCTCAAAGTGAAGGCCGTAGCTCGCCTGGACGTCGGAAAAGCAGACATGGCGACGGGGGTGATAAGTGGGCGCGGCAAGTATGCCTCTATGTCAGTACACCGCGCCCGCAACTGTGATCACAAACTGACCACACTTTGGATGGGAGGAGGGATCCATAGCGACAGGCCTGCCTGACGCACGGAGAAAAGCAGAATGTGTGTCGTGAGTGCTTCAATGGCCGGCAACTGGCTGGACGAGAGTGGTGGTGTGTCCTGATGTGGCCTTCATAAACAGTTGTGAGCGTAAGTATCTACTTGGTGCTTCGCGTAGATCGAAGCCACATGCTCCTTTCGCAGCCCAGAGAGCGTTTATATGAGGTTTACCAAGCGAGCCTGGAAATGCGAACGGGCCTGAGCAACCCTACTGTGGAGAAGCATCGGATGGTGGCACTTGCGAAGAGAGTGGTTCCCTGCAATTCGACCAGCAGTAGCAAGTGGCCCTTGGTCAGCATCATGCTGACAACGCGATGATCGCGGGACCATGGCATCCAATCTGTGAGAGTACTGGCTGGGTCACGGGTGTCGGCACAGATTCTGATCACTCATTGGATGAAAAAGAGCGCGCAAATTTAACCGCGCCTCACCAACATTGCAGAATCCGCGCCCTTGGGCGCTCGACTGAAGATTGGGTTGACCTGGTGCCGCGTGTGCCGCACGGCAGCTTGAGGCGCCCACGACTCTTACACCCCCCCCTCCCCTCCCCGCTACACCTTTCTTATGCTATTGTCACTGTCATCCGGCACCCGCGTCCCCTGCCGCACTGCACCCCTCCCCACTCATGTTCACTTCATCCTCGCTTGCTGCCGGCCGCCTCCTGGCTGTGGCTCTAGTTCTTCTATTTTTCCACGTTCTTTTTCCAGTACATGCATCTACTCCTCGGTTGTTTTCTCCAGTGACATCGGGTGTGTCCAATTCTGGCTTGTTTTCGATTGACAGACACTTGGATCCACACTTCGGTACGATGCAGTGGCAGCGTAAACATGCTGTTGCTGAATGCGGCACGGTCCTGTACAGCGCCTCCAGGGAGGTGAAGCGGCCAGCACCATGGAAAGAGGGCGAGCAGCAAACGATGCGACGCAGGTGGGGGGGGGACGTCGCAACTGACACATCGCGGAAGCCAGGGCGTCAGATTGATATTCTCGACAGCTCATTACCTCGGCTGGATTGCATGACGCAGTCCTCCCACGGAAAGCACCGCGTTTCTAAAATTTTCTGGTAGCCCCCCTACAAGGTGGCTATTGCGGCGTTCGACTCGTTGCGATTTCATTGGCTGAGCGCGAATGTCCATCATCGACATTCGCCCCTCGTTTACGCCCTCGCCCTCGTAAATACCATGCACACACATGGTTTCGACTTTGATTGCAGCCTTGATGAAACAAAGGGGGGCTACTGAACAACCGACCAAATATTTAAAAGGTCAATCGCGGGGTCTGGTCGGCCAATTGGGGCACAGGAACAAACCAATGTTAGTCCGTTGTTCGAGTCTGCACGTGGGCAGACGGTAGCTTTTCTGGGCCAACCTGGAGAAGGGGAAGTGAACATCTATTGCTAGCGTCCGAAAACTGGCGGTTGCGGAGAGAAGGGAGGCAGAGCCGACGACACAGTATAGAAATGATGTCGGATTGGCTGTTCGACAAGCCACGATCGTACTATTGGCTGAGAGTTGCCGCCAGTAATCTTGCAAGCCAATCAACGTGTCTTGCAGGGGTCACGCAGAGCCATTGCAATCCACAATGAGATTTCCTGAGTTTTTTGGGCCGCTTGCTTGGGCCTGTAGAGGGCATGTAGAGGGTTCTGGGCCAGACCTTTGATTTGTCATGAGATTAACAAATTTCTCCAGATTTCTTGAGATCCGGATGTGCGTTCCCAGCGCCCAGAGCTGCATGAGGAGACTGTGTAAGGAACTCACATGGTTCCTAGCCTTTCCATTGGTCCACGTATGCTGCTGAATGATTGGAACCACTCTGCAACCGCCAATATTTGGAGGTCAGCAATTCATGATTGGCGTAATGCCCTACCACTTTTCTGAGCGGAAGAGAGAGCTCCTCGCCCTTTCCAGTGCATGCTCCGCAGCAAGGACGTCAAGTATTTGTAGTATGGTTGTCGTGTTGTAGGTCCTTTTTATGAGGCACACTATTGCTGATCCCCGACTTTGTCCTGGGGGACAGAGACAGAGACTGACTGTGAATAACAGCACTCTATTGGTCTAAAACCACAGTCAGATGGCATCTAAGCCAATAGAAAGACTGCATTTGGTACCAGGACCTTGACTCCAGCCGAACTCACTGTTTGTTGCCGCTTGTTCCGATTCTCTTGGCAGGGAGCAAGCTGCCCACGCGAGATCTTGAGATTTTCTACTGTCTCCTATCCAGAAGTGCAGAAAAATAGAAGAGCGGATGTTGATTTCCAGGCTGTATGGGCACATGTAAGCAATCAGGAGCATCAAGTCAGTCATAGGGGCGCATCTGATTGGTGGAGAGAGTCGGTCCGCAAGTCAGTCTGTGTCCACCCGGACACAATTCGGGGATCAGCAATAGTAGATTTCTCACTAAGACCTAGTGTTTCAATTAGAATGACGGATGGAAGACACAAAATGTTGATAATGTGTTTGTTTGCTCCGTGACATTGTAAACGATGACATGCATTATAAGCAGTAGCACTGAGGATGGTACAAGAATCGCAGTACGCCTGATAGGATGACTGCACTGCCGGCCAACGAGGTCTCGTTGTCGTCCCAGCTTACACAGCCGTCGTAGCACAGCGGAGTTGTCTGGACGGTCTGTGCGTCCATTTTCATCCATCTCTCTGGAAAATCTTTCTCTGGCTGCGGGAGAGCCGTCCTGGTCTGGCTTTTGGGTCGCGAGGTGTGCGATGCGGCCCGCACGCGGCGCTGAGAGTGGGGGGAATGAGAAACCCCCATCCGCTGTCAATGACCGCACGGGCACGTGGAGCGGCCCAGGGCGCCCCCACAAGGGTACTGTACGTACTGCGGCAGGGGCCGTCACTGATGGGAACGAGCCACCGGCTGGCCCGCGACTCCAAGGGGGGTCATGCATGGAATGGATCTACTGTATTCATTTGACATTAAAATACGTTATAGCTTCAACGAGCAGTACAAGCTGTTCGTATGCATTTATCATTTTCTCCTTTCATTCATAGAGGTGGCCCGAGTGCCTCTCGGAGAGAGGGAAGGTGTCTACTGTTTCCAGAAACTTCAAAAAACTTCATTCATGCGACCAATAAATTCTTAATCGTTTGATTTATCGAACTCTCTCGGTGACATGATTTATTTTATCCGTCCCTGAGAGCGGTTCTGTAGGTGAGGGGAACGAGTCGGTCGCGACCCCCACTGTACCACCTCGCCACCAAATTGTTGGGGTTCCACAACGGCACGCTCTTTTGACCATGGGGGGGTGAGGCACGGGAGGACCTGTTGCCTGTGAGTGAGGTACGGGAGGACCTGTTACCTGTGAGTGAGAGCGAGCAATGTCGATGACGCGCGGCCGTGCACCACACACAAAAAAGGAGGTACTACTAAGGAGAGAGGGGGCCCGCGGATGCCATGTGACGTTGTATTTAATAGTTGAGCTGCAGACAAAAAAAGAAAATCCGGAAACGTCCAGAAGTAAAGAAGCAGTCAAAGAAGAGCCCTCGCTTTTACGAAAAACAATGGTTTGTGCGCACCAGTGGGCGCACGCTCCGACCCAGGAAGGGAGGGAGGGAGGCGGAAAAACAGTGGACGTGGGGAGCCGGGGGAGCCGCAGCGATGCCGCGGGCGGCGTCTCCTTAAGCGTTCTGGAGGCGGATCAGGACCCCCCGTCTGTGTTGTTACAGGGGGGGGGCGGCCAAGGGCAGCTCGGTGCCATAGAAAACGGATTTCCTGTGGGATCCGATCCTCTCAGAATATCCCAGGTGGGGAATGGGAACGCGCCCATCCCCCAAACACGTTGCTAAGTTCTTTCGCCCCACCCCGCGTTAGTCGACGCCCGTGGTATTAAATAACCGTCGGACAGGACAATACGGAGGGGAGAAGAAGCGGAAGATAAATAATGCATACGGATAGAAAAACAGACAGGATGCCAGAGACAGCAGCCAGAAAAATGGGGGAACGAACACAAAAAGAAAAGGACAGGATCACACCTCCGGCTCGAGCAGGACACACTCCCTGCTGTCGTCCTGCACAGCCGCCGCCAGGGTGACGGCGGGCGACGGCCGCGCAGACACGAGCACCGGGGCACCCGTCGGATCCTCCTCCCAACCGATAGCCGCCGACGCATCCACGCGGGGCGACGGCAGCACGGTCACGGCGTCCCGCACCGCCAGCTCGACGGCGGGCGGCAACGGCGGCACCGCCACCGGCTCGTCGCCGGGTGGCAACGGCGGCACCGACATGGCCGCCCGCAGCGCCGCCAACAGCGGCTCGCCCCACCCAACCATCCCAGACATGAAGGCTCCCGCCGAGGGTGGCGCGGCCACCACTGCGCGTACCAGCGCCACGAGATGCTGCGCCGTCTCTTCGGCGCTCGCCGGCGGCAGCGCCGTCACAGCCGCCAGCACCGCTGCCAACAGCAGCATCCCCCCCCCGACCGGCGCGGACACGTGGAATGCCGCAATGATATCAAATACGTAGTTTAAACAACATCTGTAAGGTGGCCCCTAGGACGCCGTGCATGCACATTCTTGCTCAGTTTGCGTGCATGCCAAGGATTTTACTAACCGATACGCCGATAATGATCGTGGTAGAGAAGACGGCTGTCGAAGCCAGAGTCTCGCGTTCCTCCCCGTGGATATCATCGTCAGGACGGCGGTGGCCGCCTGGTACAGGTAACGTCAATGCCCACGGGCAAAGATGAAGGTCAGTACTCATCGTCGGTTGCGACCCTGCGTAAAAGAGATGGAATCAAGGCAATGTTGAACAGTGTAGCATATCTTCGCCCGCAAATTGGCAAATTGCCACAGGTAGCCCCCTTGACTGGCCAAAGCCCACGTACAGAGGGAAGTGGCCCGTGGCATGCCCTTTTGGGGGATACTTCCGCATTGTTCATTTTTTATTGTTTGTTTGCTTGCCTGTCTTGTCTGTCTGCCGGCACTCATTACGACCGCTTGTGATCGGACGGTAGATCGACCGGTGCCCTTCTTTATATATATTAATTCATTATGGGTCCGGGGTCGCCGTCGTGGGCACCACCCGGCTCCTCATCGGATGCCCTTCAACAAAAGGTCTTTCTTACTCGCCACGACGGTGATAGAACTCTCTTGATTGCTTGGCTACGGTCGGTCCCAATACACGGGTAATTGAACCATTGTTATCAATACCACAAACAGAGAGAATGATGAGAAATTTGAGAAAGCCACAAGAATTAATCAAAAAAGCTGATATTCTCTTTTTGTTTTGGCCGGCCATGCCGTACAGTCATCTGAAGAAGAGTCTGAGCCGAATTCGGCCTTCGAACGTTGTGAAACATTCTGTGTGACTCTTTGATGTGGATTGTTTGGCTGCAATGAACGGTCTCCTAGTGTCTATTCTACCGCTGCGATCAAATGATCCCATTGGGATCATATGATCCCGTTTTTGACCGCATTGTCCTGCGGAAACCGCTAGTCCAATTGCGTTTCTAATGCCAGATTCGGGCTCAGCGGTGGCTGTTTAGCTCTGGGCGAGGGGGGCGGGCTTTCACTCTCGGGAGTGGCGCGGTGGTGGCCACGCAACTGTCAATGTTTTTTGCCTGTGTGAGGTCCTCAGAGGCGGGGAATCACCGGTCTCAGACGCACTTTCGCCGCATCTCTCGCCGCTTCAGCATTGGGAAAAAAACGAAGAACTCTCTGCAGGGCCCCACCTGCAGGTGAGCCGGTGAGTCGATGCATCCGCGTTTTTTCAATCTCCGCACTCACGGCAGGCGCGCTCCGTCGCAATGCCACCACTCTCCCGACTCGGTGACACCTTCACCCGCTTGTAAGCCCCCTGGCTTTGTGATTCCGCTGATGCCTGCGGCACCCCCAGCGAGTTCCATACCCGCCGCCACCACCGCGCCTCGCGCTTCCCCACTCCCCCCCTCCCCCCCTCTCCACTTCCACTTTTTCTTGGTTTCGCGCCGCGCGCGACCACGCGGCCCCACGATGGGGGACCCTCGACTGGTTGTAGGCTCCACTATGCACAGCACAACGTCCTTCATTTTCTCCGGGTGCCGTGACCCTGGGGGGGACCGCGACACATTCGTGTGTGGTGCCAAGACGGGGCGCACCTGCTTTGCATCCCTTTTGCTTTCTGTCCATGATTCGGTTGGATGATTTGGGGGGGAGGGGGGTGCGGGCGGGCTGGCCACTGTTATCTTGGCAGGCAAGGCGGTTCGGCGGTCGGAAGCGCACGGTGGGGTGTTGGATGGTCGGGTTGGTCGAGAAGGGGCGAGCGGTATGTGAGTTCGTGGATGCCAAAACGCAACGTTCTCTTCCTTTTCCTTCAATGTGCCCACTCAGGATCCTTCTCTGGGTTGTATCCATCACACTTGAGCTGAGCTGTCCGGCAACGCTTCTCTGGGGGTCGCGCAGCGACCGCCGGAAGCGCAGGGCACGCCTGATATTGGTGATTCTTGTATGTGGGAAGGCCGGAATCGACGATTTCCGAATGGAATCATATGATCCCATTCCTGTGATCATTTGATCCCCGAGGCCGGTAGAATAGACACTAGGCCTGTCGTTATCTCACTTGGGTTAACCACTGGCTGTGAGCGCTCCTTGGGAAGCGACGACAGCCAGTCGTTAACTATTTTGGAGTCAACGATTGGACAGGAATCCTCCTCAGAATCCGGGTTCTTGTGTGTGCACCGTACAGTCATTATTCGGTTAAACCCGTCCCGGTTATATCCACAGTGGATATATCCGGGCCGAAGAACGCACCACAGGCGCCGAGAGAAAGGGGAATGTGGACTGCAAGCACATGTATGGTCGACCTGTTGAACTTATTGTCAGACAGGACCATCTTACAAAAATCCGAGCTCATCCTGGAGGAATGGTAAGCAATGTTGCCCGCGCAGATTGCCCGCCTGTCTGCCTGAAGGCGGACTTTCTGCCCAACATGGCCAACACTGAGCCTAGACGCCAGCCTGATGACGTTCAGCCTGTTGCTGACAACGAAAAGTTGGGCGTGTCTTTTCTAGTAGCCGTGATGGCCGACACGACGCTGCAGCGCGAGTTCGAGAGCGTAAGCGGTCAAGACCATGCGCAGGTGATGCCTCGCTGGGTGGTGGCTGAGACCGATGTTGAGGCCGTCGATGAGAGGGTTGACGTGGTTCTAGCTGGGACGGACGATGAAGAGTGATGGGGCATGTTATTTCTCACTTATGAGCCTCGGAATTAAGCGGATCTGGCAGGACTGCAAAAGTGGCGTTTTTACAAGTACATTGTGGGAAACTCTTCGTCTTCGTCACGGGCACCGTCCGCGTCGGCATCGAGTCGACCAAAGATATGAAGTAAGACTGTGGGATGTTTTCCCATGCATCAGACAGCGCTTATAACAGGCCCTCCTTGGTCTTGGGCTGCGGGTTCATGGCCCGGATGACCCATTCGAGGTAGTCCCATGCGTTCTCAATGGGGTTGAGATCAGGAGACTGCGGGAACCACGGCAGAAGGCAATAGCAAAGCTCCTTGCGAATCGCGCGGCACACTTTTGCCGTGTGTGGAGGCACAATGTCCTCCTGAAGATACGAAGTAAGACTGTGGGATGATACCCCATGCGTCAGACAGCGCTTGGATCAGGTCCTCCTGGGTCTTGGGCTGCGGGTTCATGGCCCGGATGGCCCATTCGAGGTAGTCCCATGCGTTCTCAATGGGGTTGAGATCAGGAGACTGCGGGACCCACGGCAGAAGGCAATAGCTAAGCTCCTTGCGAATCGCGCGGCACACTTTTGCCGTGTGTGGAGGCGCAATGTCCTCCTGCAGAACGCACGACTCGGTGTCGCCGAAAATTACTTGAATCTTGAAGTAGACGACGTCGAGGAGCATCTCGGCGTAGGACGCTCCAGTGATTTGACCCTTGACTCACACCAGCTTGGTACGCCCAGCCGCACAAAACCCCCCCCAAACCATCACAGTCTCTCGCCCTGACCTGAACGAGGGTGCGAGGTACTCCGTGAGGAAGCGCTCGCCCTTGGCCCGCGACAAACGCTTGTGCTTGTCTACGCCGCGCACCTCGTACGAACTCTCGTCCGTGAAGAGCACCTTGTTCCATTCGTTGCTCCACCCACGGTGCTCACGAGCCCAGCGCCGGCGTTTGCCGCGGTTGATAGGTCAGAAATAAGGCTTGGTGACCGGCTTGAGGGAAGAAACCCCGAGCTTGCGGATGCACCGACGTAACGTCTTGATGGAAACTTGTTTATAACCACCAGAGTTTTACTCACTGGTCAACTCGCTCAGAGATGACTAGCGACCACCCCTCACGAGCCGCTTGAGCCGTTGGAGGCACCGGCGGTTCAAAATCTGGGGGCGGCCGGTGCTGGAGGGACGACCAACGTGACCTTGGCGACGAACTCGGGCGCCAATCTTGTCCACCTTCGACTTGTCGATGTCCAGAGTGACCGCGATTTCACCGTTGGAGCACCAACGAAGAGCCATCTGCTCCACCGCGGCCCGCTGGCCGCTCGTGAGGCAGTTGTACCTGCGAACCATCGTGATGGGGGCTTGGGGAAGGTCGACGGAGCTCGCGAAGGGCGACGAAAGAACCGTCCTCGGCCAAGTCAATCACGCCAGATGGACTGGGGACCGGACTATTCTGGACTTGGCCGTGAACGGATAGCGCCAAATTGAGCATTTCCTGGGGTGGGGAAATAGTTTTGGACACCCACTATACGAGGCACACTCTTGCGTGATCAGGTTCTGCGAAGGCCAGTAAAATTGGATTTCATCTCGTCCGAGTTCCCCGTAACTGCTGTCTTTCGTACTTCTCGTTCTTCCCAGTATTGCTGATCCCCGAATTTGGTCCTGGTGGACAGAGACTGACTTGCGGACCGACTCTCTCCACCAATTAGATACGCCCCTGCGACTGTCTTGGTGCTCCTGGTTGCTTACATGTGCCCATACAGCCTGGAAATCAACATCAGCTCCTCATTTTTTCTGCCCTTCTGGCAAGGAGACAGTAGAAAATCTCAAGATCTCGAGTAGGCAGCTTGCGCCGTGCCAAGAAAAGCGGATCAAGCGGCAATACACAGTGCGTTCTGCTGGATGCAAGGTCCTGGTACCGAATGCGGGCTTTCTATTGGCTTCGATTCCTTCTTACTGTCGTTTTACACCAATAGAGTGCATTTTTTCACCACGCCCCGTTAAGAACGGACATGTGGGTGTTCTGGCATTTTCCAAGATCCGCCGAGCAGCGAGAGGATCCCATTGGGAAGCGACTGACTGTCGAACACCGATGCGGCATCACATTGGTCAGCAGTTTAACTCCTTCCGACTAGATGCCCCGGAAGTCATCTTTTGACCTTTCGAGGGGGGTGTAAAGCTTCACTACCATCCTCATCTGCTCAGAGGGCTGGTCAAACGGCCCTACGGTACACGTGGCCGCTGTCATTTTCACGAATAGATTGAAAGATGAGGTGGACTGAAGCGTATTTGTCTCATCGTTGCAACACCAGTCACGCCCAGTGGAGTCGCTCTCGTCGGCGCGCCAGACAAGGCAACGGGCGCCCTTCGAAAAAAAAAAAACCATGCGCAGGAAAGCGGTCCGTATGCACAGCTCGAGGATGGGAAAAACATAGAAAAACATAGGCTATCACAAGGGCCGCCGTTGGTGCGATGTCCTTACCCTGACCCACGAGCTCGCTATCCGTGTACTCATCATCTGAGTCATGCCCCTTCTCGTCCCGCGCGGTGAAATCATCTACACGGCGTTTGGCCGTGTCCGCCCGCTTATGGGTCCATCGGCGCATCTCGTCGTCCGTTCGAGTGTCACCGCCGCCTGTGTGCCGCTGGGCGCCCTTATTCCTGCGCAGGCGCCCGTCGTCCGGGCGGTTCGCCAGGCGCGCCCCCGCCGTGGCTGGCTTTCGCCGCTACCCGTTTTCCAGGGCTGAGGTAGCCCCCGGCTGGCGCTACAGCGCCGCCTGCTCCACCAGGCGCATACACGCCCCTAGGAAGGAGACGGCGGAGCATCACGCCTGTGCGAAATTGCAGAAGCCGTGCCAAGCTTCCAGCGCTTGCTCCCCGGAGGCGCCCAGGGAACCAAACCGCCACAAAAGGCTGGCGCGTGGTGAGCGATGGCATGCAGCTTCGGCGTTACATTCAGCCAGGGGAAGGCCGACCGCAGAGGGGGCATCAACCCTCGAGCCAATCGCGTAAACGACTCGATCTCCGCCAGTGGCACGTCAGACGCGGTGTTCAGCGTCCCCACTTTTGCCGCCCACTCGGTCCACCCAGCGCGCAGGGTGGCCAGCTTGTCCACCGCCAGGTAGGGGGCCAGGGCACCACAAACCAGGGGGTATTTGGCGGAGTTGCGGTGGCACTCGCGCCCTTCCATGGCGCCACCATGGTAGGGTACAGGTCTGACACGGATATCCTCCAACAGGGTCCGCCCGAGCGATGCTGCAGCTTCGATACACGCGGCTGCCCGCTTGGCCTCGTAGACAGCCTCCAATCCCAATTCAATCAGGGTCAGCGTGCCCCCCAGTGTCGCGTGCAAGGGGATGACCGCGGTCTCCGCAGGGTATACTGCCAGAAGGCGGCATTTTATAGTGGAGAGATGCTACCACGGTGACAACGGCAGCGGAAGTATGTCGTTGTCGCACGCGCGGAAGGCCTTCATCGCCTCCTGTAGTTGCCGTCTGGTCCACAAGTCCGCGGGAGGAGCGTCAGGCCGTTGGAGTGTGCCATACTTGGCGATCAACTCCGCGAGTAGGGGGCCTGGTCGGCTCACAGCGGGGCAAAACACACACGGGAACCGCGCCGTGGCCCCCGCATGGCCGACAAAAGCCGACAAGAATGCCAGGTGGCCCGTCCAAATGAGACGCACAGCACGGAGAGTACCGTCCACCGCTACGCCTCGAGTGAGCGTCCGTTGAAGTTCCAAAACCGACGGTCCAATCATCTCATGGAGCCTAGCGTTGTCATCTCGAATGCCAGGCATTGTTGACATCAGTATGCTGTTGGAACGGCTCTGGGGTCGTGCTTGATTAGCCACCGTCGCCACGAGCTTGGCAGTGGGAGTGCCGCGCCCCCTCTTGTCTTACCCGACACACAGAAGTAAATCTGCTGTCAAATCAGAGTGCAGGGTGTACGGTTGACCCGGCGGGGTTGGCACACAAGCCTCGGTATGCGGAACCCTAGCCCCTGTGCCGTCCCCTCAAATTGATCCACCCACTGGTTAGACGACCACAGCTCTTCCGCGAGGCACTCGAGAGCGCTTTGAAAGTCAATAAAGTGGGCTCCTCTCTCATCCGTCCGCACTTGTCGCCCCGGCTCCTTCGAAATCGCCGTAGCCGCCGCCCGCATGGTCTCGCGACTAGCAAAGCAGCTATCCCGTCCTCCAAAACCCTCTTGTAGTCAGCTCCATTGCATGCCGCTAATGTTGGTCCGCGCCGCAAGTAGTGCTCGTAGACGCGGTGGGAGGGGGCTTGACCCCTGACCGGGGACAACTGCAAGCCCCTTGCTCTGCCGAGCGTGTCGCAAGAGCCGGTCTAGGGCAGGTTGGTAGGTGGAGGCCCGGCCAGACGTAATCTGGGCTTTCAGCTTGGACAGAGTCGCAGCCTGACTTCTCAGGTGGCGATCCCTCACAGGCCCGCCTCGACCATTTGACACCCAGACGTAAGTGCGGTTGACACCGTTCTTGAACGCGACCGATATCTCTGGGGGCCTTGTTGTAGCAAGGTGTACATTAATCAGCTTATCCAGGGACCCCAGCTCAGGCGCCGTCAGCTAGTCATACCTGTCCAGTAGTGCGGCCAGGTAGGGCTGAGCGGACTCCTACGATTGGTCCCGCCGGGCGCCAGAGGATGTCCCACTACCCGATGCCACCCGGAGAGGTCGGGGGTCGTGAAGTTGAGCGACCGCAAGTGCCCGTGCGTTGCCCTCCCGGCGGTTCTTGGCAGTCGCACAATCAAGGGGCAGTAAGCCACCGAAGATATTGACGAGTTCCAGGGCCGCCGGCAAGGCCGGCAGGGCAGGGGTAGAAAAGGAGAGCACCCGAAGGTACTGCGCCGCGGATGACACCGCCGACAGTGTAGTTAACGCAGCACTGTGGCGTGTCTTGGATGCCTGCCCCGCGAGGCGTGCACGCTTTGCATCACGCTCAGCGCCCGTCTTACAGCCTGAGCGCACCCTGGTGCGGTCCGCCGGCGCGGCGGCACGCTCTTGTGTCGCCGTGGTGGGGTCCAGAGATGGGGTATTGCGCCCGGACCGAGGGTGCACGTAGCGGGGGATGAGGTGGAAGAGGGGTGTTGCCGGCTTGTGCACGGACCCCACAGCTTTCTTGTCCTTGCACGCGGCAGACTGCGGGAGGCGTCGCAAGAGGAGCAAACTCCAATCACCACACCGCAGTACAGGACTCGCGTGCGAAGAGTGTTGCGGCTCCGCCCCAGTGCCGCTACCTGGGAGTGAGAGTCCAACTCGGTGGGCATCATACAATGCCCATCCCAACCGTATGCTCAAAAACACAGGGGGCAGCTTTCTTCAAGCTGCTTCACCCGACTCCACCGGAGAGGGCGCAGACGTACCTCAGGCACTCGCTCTCGTCTTCGTGCTCCATGAAGGCCGCGGTCCCCGCAGTGCGCGTCCAAGGGTCAAATGGAAGAACAGTACCACCTCAGGAGACCAGAAGACAGCGTAACATCAACTGGGTGGGGAGGTGGTGGCGCTGATCGTCGGCGGTGGGGGTGGTAATGCAAGTGCGTGCGAGATGGAGGGTGGCTTCAGGGCTGCTGTGACGGGTTGAAAGGCGCTTCGCACTGTAAGAGTCTATCAAACGGGGCGCAGAATGGTCAAAACTATTTCGACCCAGATGTCTGGTCTTAACTGGGCGTGTCTCAGTCAGTCTCCGTCTCTGTCCCCAAGGACAAAATTCGGGGATGAGCAATAGTATTAATAACACCTCACGGCAGCCGATCGCACGTCGAGCCAGAGGGACCTGAGTTCTGTCAGCAACTGTAAACAGATGACGACGGATGTAACCGAATAATGACTGTACGAGGGCCAGCGCGCAAACGCCAGCGATTGTGCTTCTCACAAAAAACGAGATCCGCAACATCCGCATCAGCATCATGAACCGCCCCCTGGGCCAATGAATCAGTAATTTTGCAACGCAAGCTGATGCACCGAGGTCCAGTTTTTATGAGAAGCACAATAGATGAACGTCGAGTAGTCAGCAGAGGAGCTCGGTTGACAGTGAATTCTGGCCACGAGATCGGTGGATGTATGTATTTGTGTCAGTTGAGAACGAGAAGGCGGGGCCCCTCGGCCGTGGACAGCACACCCCGGGGCCGCCCCAGTAAATCCTGATCCGCGTTAACACAGAGATGGCCTGTCGGGCTCTCAGGGAGATCGGATCTGACGGTGGGCGAGGGTTTTCGCAGCGGTTACCCTAACCCCCCTACTTTGTGTCTGAACTATTCGCTTTGGAGGCATGTATTTGTTTGACTCATTTGGGGCGGCTTCTTTGGCCGCCGGCGCTCGGGTCGAAGAGGGGTTCATTCATAGCGAGGACGACCGACCCCGTCGGCGTTTAATAAAACCAACTGTGTGTTGTACGACGATTTCCCACTGGGATGTGCCGTGATCCTCTTCCCCGTCGGGGACGGCTGGGCTGTGGGTGGTTTTCCTCGGCAGTTCCTTTGACATACCGAGCTGATAAAAAGTTTACTGAGGCTGAGCGACGAACCATCGTGGTGGTGCTCAGAACCGCTACCTGCTGTTAGAATTTGTCGGCCAAAAAGGGCTCGGCGGACCTGGTCGGGATGCTTGACATGTGACGCATCACCCGGAGATATCATGGGTCTCCCTGCAGCATGGGTCAATGCTCACATTGGTCAGGCGTGCATGTTCGTTCACGCCAACGTGCATGCGCCAAAGCTTTCACAAAGCACCGTATCGAATGTGGGTAAGTTGTGGGTCGACCGACTTGCTCTTTAAGTAAGCCACATGTACACCTTTGGATCTTCTGCATGTATCACGTGTGAGTCGGCGGTACTACCACACACCTTGCGGAATCGCTTTCAGTGTGACCTGAGGATGACTGTTCACGGCGCCGGTGACGGTGCGCTGTGCGTACGCCTGCAGTTGTGGGTGGACTGCCGACAACACCTGTGACGAAGTCAGGAACCCTGGACAATGAAACATTTATGGCCACAATCAAATCAGCGTGGAAGCAGAGGAACAGACAGGATCTTCGGTGCTTGGATGGGTGGTGCGTGAACGGTTTCAGCGACACAGCGGAGGCTCGGAAGGGGAAGGCCGCCGCGGGCGTGTTTACCACGCCGCGGTGGCGGCGGCAGCAGCAGTGGTAGCGGTGGCAGCGCGCCGCGCGCAGCTGCGCCGCAGTGGCGCCGCCGGCGACGCGCGGCGGGGACCCTCCACTGCGCGGAAGGAGGTCCATGTTGACGACGGTGCGGCCGAGCGGGCAAGAGTGGGAGGGGGAGGGAGGGGGGGAGGGATGGCGGGTCCTACAAGGCGCGGTTCGTACGGCCGGCCACCTGCACCCCGAGCTGCCTTCCCCGTCAGCAGATAGAGGTCCCCGGCCGTCAACCACAGCACCAGCCCCACGACCAACCCGAACATCCACAACGCGCGAAGCAGAACCAGAAACCTCCCCGCCACGCGTAAGGCAGCTAGCCGGCAGCCGTCGGCTCGCGGTCGTCGGCGCCCCAGCCTGTATCTACGAAAGTGCCAAGGTGACGGCGGTGGCGGGACGACACAGCACTGAGGCCCACAACAAACGGCTGGCTCCTCTGTGGGTGCGCGGGTGGTGCATTCGCGTCCAGGACCAGGGCTGGAGATCTCCTTTGGGTCTGACGCCTGGTCGTCTGTCCGCGCACGCCACTTCTGATTAATCATTTCTATTGCTGATCCCCGAATTTTGTCCTGGGGGACAGAGACAGACACTGACTCTGAATAAGAGCACTCTATTGGTTTAAAACGACGGTAAGAAGGAATCGAAGCCAATAGAAAGCCCGCATTCGGTACCAGGACCTTGCATCCAGCAGAACGCACTGTTTGTTGCCGCTTGAACAGACTTTCTTGGCACGGAGCCAGCAGCCCACGCGAAATCTTAAGATTTTCTACTGTCTCCTTGCCAGAAGGGCAGAAAAAAAGAGGAGCTGATGTTGATTTCCAGGCTGTATGGGCACATGTATGCAACCAGGAGCACCAAGTCAGTCATAGGGGCGCATCTGATTGGTGGAGAGAGTCGGTCCGCAAGTCAGTCTCTGTTCACCAGGACATAAATCGGGGAGCAGCAATAGCTGCTGTCTTCCATCGGTTCTTATGACAGATCTTGTCCTTGAGTTTTTTGAGCTCTTTTCTTTCCTATCTTGACAATCTGTCATCATTTCTACGCCCTATTGTCGGCTCTGCTTCCCTTCTCTCTGCAACCGCCAGTTGTTGGAGGTCAGCAATACATCCGAGTGCCACTCATTCAAGAAAGTCCCTGTTGACCATCCCGCCCGGCCCTCAAGCTGACACCCCATCTTCTTCCACCACACCCCCGCCCCTCTCCACGATTTTGCTCCATTTCCCCGGTCCATCTATCGTCAGCGTCCACGTTGTTGTCGTCGCCGCAGCCGCCGTGCTCCCTGTCCTACTCTTTGTCCGACTCGTCATGGCCGGCGATGCTGAACTGGATTTCCAGGCGCTTCGGGCGCGCCTGCGCTGACCACATGGAGGTGACGACGACCAACCGGTAGATGGGCACCACAACACCGCTCGTCTGCTAGCTCGCGGGCACGGATGCGGATCGGCAGCAGAACTTTATGGACATCGCGTACGCCGCGTAGATTGACTTGACCCCGCTGTTGGTGGCGCTCGCGGTGTCGATGGCCCGGGTGATCGCGGCCGCGACCGTCACGCTGGAGAACGTGGAAATTGCTTCGTCTCCGCCAGGTGCAGCGCCTACTTGACGACCACGCAAAGATTGGGCTTGTCAAAGCATCACAACTCTGCGTACCGGGCGATCGCCGCCGGATTCTTGTACGCCTGCTCATCTGCGGCGGGCTTTGCCGGCGTGCGCACGTTGGTTCTACCCGCGGATGCCTTAGCCACAGCCTTACCCGGACGCTTGTGGGATATGTGGGGCGCACTTGCCCCCATCGGCTGCTGCCGATGGCGGATGTGGTACGAGGCGCTGCCGAAACGTGCAGGTTCAGCTTGGCTTGCGCGCTCGGCTTGTGCTGGGTAAGCCTGATACGCACGGCTTTGGAGTGTTCGCTGCGGAACGGACGGGGACCGGCGACTTTGTGGGGGAGTACGTCGGCGAGCTTGTGCCCCACGACGAGGCGCATGCAAAAGGGCAGGTGTACGACGCGGTGGGTGTCAGCTACTTGTACACCTTGACGCGAGACGTCGTACTCGACGCCACTCGCGTCGGCAGTCGCATGCGGTACGTGAACCACAGTCGGGCGCGGGCGAACCTCGTTCCGAAGCTGTTGAGTGTTTGCGGTTATATTCGGGTTGGCTTGTTCGCTGCGAGAGAGCTTGTGCCTGGGGAAGAGCTTTTCTTCGACTATGGATACGAGGTCACCAGCTGGCAAGAGTGGTTCGTAAACCATGGTTCAGATCAGGGGCTTTGGAATCAGGCACTTTTGGTTGCATGAGGATATAATCCACATCCCCTCGCATGCACTCTGGATTGAGTATTCGACGAGGTTATATATCCAAAATCAGACTTGCTGGGACGAACAGAGTCAGGATCAGTATTTTAGTCGGATATTCTATTAGTACGATTTTGGATATAGTTAGGATAAACAGAGTGAATATATTCTCTTGGATGATGGATCTGGAAGAAGACTAAAATTCAAACGAAATGAAATGAAAGGAGACATCTCTTCAGGTGAAGTTTTACGTAAAACATTTAAATACGCGTGTCTCTTCACAAGCGTTTGTCTCGATGAACCGCCGTCAAGTACCATTTGGTTGTTGGAATTGATTTGGATGGTGGAGCGGTCCTCGTCAGTAGTGATCGTTGGAACTCTCGTGTGCTCACCCGGGGGTGCCCGTTTGGAATCTCGCGCGGGCCGTTGACAACAAGGCAAGCGGTTTCAGACACGGGACAGAACCGTTCGGGAATTTTCCGGCAAGATCGCCGCTTGGCACTGCCAGATGATGGCGGTTGAACAGGGTGGGGAGGCATCCCCACGCGCCAGCACTGCGGCGCAGAATATGTGAGCCGGATCAGGCAAGGT
>Ga0115029_1001306_pt1 | contig 18046 bp, 16 predicted proteins | sample SidtaG_3_FD_87297 | JGI IMG/M metagenome (GOLD analysis project Ga0115029, IMG submission 87297) | Marine algal microbial communities from Sidmouth, United Kingdom - Sidmouth_Asex1 metaG | ecosystem: Host-associated > Algae > Red algae > Unclassified | place: Sidmouth, United Kingdom | collected... | reverse complement strand
CCGCTCGCAGGCTCCAGTTCGCAGGTCGACAACCCAGCAACGTCACCTTCTCCGTTTCCCATACACTGCGATCTGCCGACAGAAGAAAACAAGTACTCTCGATCCGAGCGGAGCGGGTTCGCATAGCCTGCGCATATCGCTGCCGAAACGCTTTTCGCCTCTCATAGGCGCACACGTTGCGCTCTTAAACGGTTCGCAGATCGTTCGCAACCGACGTTGTTGGGTGTGCTCTAAGCTGTTCTATAATTTCCGATCGAGCACCATTTTTGTTGGCATCTCGTTAGGGAGGGGGTCCAGCGATTCCAAGAAAGGATGGCGTTTGTTGGGCTTTCGTTGCGCTCTTGGTCTGGGGATCGTTGGGGATCACCACAACGAGTCTCTGAGGAGAGCTCTCTCGTGACTATTTTGCAAGGACACGTCTTCTTGACCACACAGGCCGAGGACCACTGGCCAACTATCACTTGAATACTGCTGTCTCTCAAGTTGTCAGTGCACTTGAGACGAGCAGATGGCGCATCAAAGTACAGTCTTTCTCCATTCCTGTAGGTTCCTTTGCTATCCACCCCTGGATAAGAACGAGACAGCTTTGCACTGCCAGGAAGGGCGATTCTGCCGTCTTCTGCACGAAAAAAGAGGGCTATTTCGGTCCCTGTCAGGCGAAGACAAGGGTGGACAGCACTGGAGAAAGACTGTAGCACTTAACGTGGTGGTGGATAAGCCCGGCAGGGACTGACTCGTGGACAGAGTGTACAGGCTTCGTCAACTCGACTCTAACTTTGCCAAATGTTCAAAGTTATTGTCGAAGGTCCCAACCGAACGCGAACGATGTTCACATGGACTTACATGAAATAGTGAGTTTGATTTTTCGGTCAGCGGTGCCTGATACGCGGGGCAACACAGCAGAGAACGTCGGGAGTTGGTGCCACCCTGACGAAAGACAAACGAACGGTACGAAGACCAAACGCGCGCTTTCGTTTGTTCTTCGTTTGTCCTTCGTTTGACTTTCGTTTGTCAAACGAAGGCTTTACGAATGTCGCTTTCGTAACGGTGCACACCGAGAGGGCTCCACACAGGGATTGCATGTTGATTGGTTGAGAGCGCACGTCGGCTGGGGCCTGTCGACCAGCGCCTGCGAGGCGCGCTCAGGCCCGTTCACAGAACTGATGCGCGAAAAAATCTGTGCTGCCGCACCGCCCGTGAATGGCCTCCCGTGGTCAATAAATGAGCATCCCCCCGCGGTGGCCGCTGAGTGGCCAGCCGACACTGCTGACAGAACCGGTACATAAATGCTCGTCGAGAGCGCGGTCAAGCTCGAGGAATGGGAGGAAAAACCAGTACATGGCATCATCGGTGTCGCCTCTAACCTCTCCACAAGGCCCGGCAGAGGGGGTTGCTAATACGCGTAGGACCTTTGATGTGTCTCGATGAAATCGCAGCCCTCAAGCCGTTCCGCGGGGTGCTATGCTAAGAAGAGAACGCCTGTGCCTTTTCATTGGCTAACGAGGACCTCGACTAATCTTCATGACTGGGGTTTTGCCTGCCTCTGCCGTAGTGACTGGTTCGATTGCGTTGAGAACATGACTAGTCAAGCGGGAGGGTTTGTTGCGTTGTGTGGGTCATGGAGACGACAGAGAGCGCAGTAATTCACGCATACCACGTTGACGGCGATGTTGATGGCACATGGGGTTGAACTGGAAGGTGGTCACCGACGTTGCTGACGCTAACCAAGAATGCGGTCTTTTTATCTGTGTCTGGTCGATAACGAAGTCCTGTTTGCAGAGCTAGCTGCCATGAGGGAGAGGAACACTGGGACGGTTTATTCTTATAGCAGCATGTGGACGCATGCACACGTTCCAGCGGCGGCAACGAGCCGCATGACAGCCGCTGGTGGCTGCCACGGGTGCTGCGTCGCGTCCCCCCCTGCTCTCGAATTGGCAGGCACCGCCGGTACCGGAGGCGAGGGGGCGCATTGAGTGTGTGGGGCATGGAGATTAGGGTACGACTCTGGGGGTTTGCTTGTGGGGGCGCTTCCATGGTTTCACGCGCCACCAAGTGCCTGAGATTAATCTCCGGCGGTGTTGGCCTCAGCGGCCAACACCTCGGTAGTGAGAATCCTGCGGGAGAATAGCACGGCACACGGGCGTGACGTTTGAGGGGGGCGCAGCAATATGTTGTGGCAGGGCGCCCTGTGTGCAGTTCCTAGAGTCAACTCGAGGGCAGTGGCGGAGTCGCAGTGGTACCGGCGACGTCAGAGGCCGCGTGATGGTTGGTTTCCAAAAGGAGGTAGACGGGGCTTCAGGAAGCCTAGAGCGCCCTGGCATGGTGAAGTCGCGCTCCATGCCAGCGGCAAAAGGACGGCCGAATAAAAACGACGGATGGGAACAAACTCGCTTCCGCGACCCGCCTGCCCGACAGCTGCCATGACAGTCTTCCCTTTTTTTGCACCCCTCCAAGCAGTTGTTGTCCTCACTTCCTCAATCCCGCGCGTTAAAGACACTCAGAGAACTCGACAAGCCTCCCCTTTCGTGCTGCACCCCATGCCAGTTACATCTTATCATCCTCGCACCCCCCAGTCCACGGGACAACAGCATTGAGAAAAAAGCGCTGGAGCGGCAGCTCATGCGGGGAGTCAGGGACCGTGAGGGGGGTGGCGTACAAGCCAAGACGGTCACAAAGGTCCTCGAAGTCCGGGACAACGTGCTCCAGTCGTTGAATGTCAGCGGTTTGCACCAAAGCCACGGAGGGAAACCCGGTGCTGGGGTCCATCTCCCACTTGTACCGGACACATCCAAATTCCGTGAGTACGCAACCACTGCGGGCGGCAGCCTCTTCGAGAAGCTGCACGACGACGACGTCCCGTACCTCGCCGTCGACGGCGCGTATCACAAGGCGCGCAAGTCCAAAGCGAGTCTTGGCCGCGTTGTGTGGGTCCCTGATCCTGACGTAGTCCCACCACGGGCTGCCGTTGTACAGTGCCCGGGCAGCCCGCACGCGTTGCCAAAAGCCCTTTGCCCCCCACTCAAAGGAGGCGTGGAAAGACGTGGAGTTGCCGACGGTTAGCATTTGCGCGCCACAGAGGCCTGGCAAAGTCAACAAGCGCCGCAGCCGGCCACCATCGGCCGCCGCTGCAGCTGCCACGCTGACGCGCCGTCTCCGGACGCGAACGCGGTTGCGCCGCGCGAACACGGCCTTGTCTGGGCCCGTCGCCGTGCGTATCTTCTTCGTGCGGCGCATGTTGTCTGCAGTCAAGGGCGTGGCGGACCGTTTGCAGCCGCGCTTGGTCGTCCCCGCCTCCGAGGCCGTTGCCGAGGCCAAGCCCGACGCGGTGGCCGAGCTCGAAGAGGTCGCCGTCTCCGACGCGGTGGCCAAGCCCGACTTAGTGGACGAGCCTGTCGTGGTGGCCGAGGCACATGTCGCCGACGACCCCGAAGCGCCCGCGAAGAGCGTGCCGTCTGACGTGACGGTCAAGCGGTCCACTAGGCTCCCGCCACTCGTAGACAGCTCGCCATTCGTCGATTCGTCGTCGTCGCCATCGGTACCGCTGCAGGTCGCGTAGCCGCTGCTGCTCACGTCATCGTCCAGGTTGTGCTCCTCGATGTTGTCCTCGCTTTTGTCCGCCGAGCCGTGGAGATTCTTGGGATCGTCACTCTCATCACTACCATCATGTCCGGTCTCGTCGTCCTCCTCGGTGCTGGTAGACCCCAAGTCGACGCTCTTGCTGCGGTCCGAAGAAATGGGCGGTGACAGCGTGCTCTTGTGTGGGGCGCGCCGCTTCTTGGCCGTCGCGCGCTTGGCGGCCTCCAACCTCTCTGCTTCACGGAGCCGCTCGTCAGCAGCTTCGGTGAGGATGTGGAGGAGAGTTTGTTCACACCTCATCATCTGCACCTGGAAATTGTCCGGGTGCTTGTTGGTGACGCGGTACATGGCCTTGAGCAACTTGTGAAGCATCTCGTTCGTGCTTGTGTCACCCTCCTCCAAGTTGCCGCGAAGAAGCAGCTCTTGTAGGAGGTGAAACGCCAGTCGATGCATCTTAGTGGTGTTAACGGCACCGAACAGCACGCGCACAAGATCTGTCACAAAGGTGCTCGCCTCTTGCTGCAGCGCGGCCGCCTCCTTCTCCGTGCGCATCGCCCCGACCGGCATGTTGTCACCGCATAATTTGCCCATCAGGCGCGTGAGCGAGCAGACCACGTGAAGAACCGCCTCGTGGACCGCCTTTCCCTTGAACACCCTCTTGTACTCCTCCTTGTTCTTCTTGCGCAGCGGGTTCGGCACGCTCCCCTTGGCAGCGGCTTCGTCCCCCTCCGAGTTGGTGTCATCTGTGTCGTGGTCGGAATTAGGCACCGGCGAGTCGGTGCCGTCAGTAAGCCCAGACCGGTCGATGAGACTTCGCGTCGGGCTCCCAGAGGCACTGCTGCTTCCACTGCCAGTCGCGGTTGAGGAGCGCCGACGCCTCCGCGGCGGAGCCGCTGCCGGTGCGGCGGTGGCGTCGTCGTTGTCATCGTCAGGTGGGCCTATCAAGCCGGCCACCATAAATGGCCAGTAGACGAGGCCATGACGCCACTGCCGCCCCTTGTAGGTCGGCTGGATGACACCTTTTCGCACGAAGTACCTGCAGCCGAGCAGACAAACAACGACGAGATGGGACAGAAGCAGATGCGTGGGTGCTGTGTTAACCACATGTTCCGCGCTGATGATTGAGCACCAGAGGCGCAACGACAGCAAGCATGATGTAAACGCGTTGGATGAAGCAGGGAACCACGGGAATCCACTCCAAACAATGGCAGGGGTACCCACATCAACGTACTCTGGAGGTGCAAGCGTCGCTAAGATGAGACGGCCCATATGAGCAATGCGCTCGTTGGCCGCGACTAGAGTCTCATCCTTCGGGCCGCAACGAGCGTCGCCTTTGCCGCACAGCTCAAACAGCAACGCGGGGATCTTGTCGGCGACCACCTTAAGCACCCCCAGCGTCATGACCTGCCCATCCACCGCCCTCAACCCAAACGACGACCAGTCAACGGGGTGGGTCACAAACATGCAATGCAAGACAGCGCAAGCAAGAAAGGAGCCAGTAAGCAGATGTCCGAAAACAGCGTGACGTGCACAGACGGCGCTTACACACAAGTGAAGCAGACAAGAGCAATGTCCCAGTAGCGTACGTGCAGTCCGTCAAACCAAAATTGCGAAACAGAGATAGCGTCCCAGTGCCAAGGCCGTGCACGGCTCCGAGAACAGGAACAACAGGCGTAATGGAGGATTGCTTGGCAAGCTGCTCAATACGAGCAGGGCGCTCGTCTTTCTCGGCCAGCTCAGTTGCCTCCATCTGGTCCTCAAGCGTCCCAAGGACGTCCCGCTTGCACGCGCCGGAGCCCGGCACACCAACATGGGACTTGAACTCCATGCACATAGAACACGGGAAGTAGCTGCCGCTGAGCTTCATGCCGAGGAGGTGCCGTTCTTCAGGCTGGTCGCACGCGTACAAGATAATCCGGGGCACCGCCCAAACGGCGCCGTGAGCAGGGAGTGTCATCTTGACACCCTTCTCGCTCGCCGTGATCAACTCGTCGATGACGACAGCCAGGCATCGTTGAAGAAGCTCGTCCCGGAGTATGCGGACCTTGGCCTTCTCTGCATCCGTGGCACTCTTGCGGTACCTCATCGCCGGGATGTACCCGATGGTAATCCATCCAGTCTTGCCCGTTACGACGTTCGGGAACCGCACTCGAATGGGGTAGACAAGGTGAGCTTCGGATGGTCAAGAAGAGAAGTGCGACAGCCATGGATACAACAGGGACACGTTAGAAACCAAGAATGATGGCGCCGGGAACAGGAAGGCACATGCACCGCCCTCGACAATAGGTCCATAACACCCAGGCAAATGGCAGGCAAGCACGTCAGCAAAAGGAGGAAAGAAAAGGACGACAACTTACTCCCATTCCAAGACACCAACGCCGCGTCGGAAAAGAGCTGTACGGCAAACGTGAACGGTGGCATCTTCCTGCCGTTGTCCTCCTTTCCCGCGTGCAGGCGCTGAACATCTTCCTGTTCCTCGAGGTAGATATCGCTGTTGGTTCTTTTGACCTCGCCTGCGTCGTTCAGCTCCCGCTTGCCGAGAAGGCACACCTTAATGGCGCTCGTAAGTGCGTCGGTCGCGACGTGCATGATGTCCCGCGAGTAGAACTTGTACACCGTGCCTCGTACAATGATGTCAGTCTCCCGCCACTTAAGCTCCGACAAGCACCTCCACTGCTCCCCCTTCAGGGACCGCACAAAAGCGGCCGCCGTAGGGAAGGCGCTCTATAGCGGCCCGATCCGCACGATGGGCTTGGGCTTCCTGCCCTTGCCATTCTTGCCCCTCTTCCTCCGTCTGCGGCGAGCATCCATCTCGGCCACGACCTTCATGGCGGCACGCTCGACAGCCACGGTGGTCTCATAATACTCCATCCGGGCCTTGCGGGAGAGACCACAGCCGCCGGCGGTTAGGGAGAACAGCCGCATATCCTTGTGCTCCTTCAAGACAAAGTCAGACGGCCGGTCCCTTAGATGAGGGGGCACGTGCAGCTTGGTCCTCAACAAATCGCCCTTGGCGCGGTAGTGCCGCGCGATACGGTTGGCCACAGTCGTAGAGGACGCGCCGATAGCGATTGGGAAACACTTCGGCATGGGCGGTTGGATGGGTGGCGATGGCGGGTGAGCGAAAGAAAGGGCATGCGCGTCAACGGCACGAGCCGTAGGCATATCCTTCGGGTCCAACGAGTTCGTGGAAGCGCGCGCTGCCGCCGCAGTTGCTTCGTGAGCCAACGTCGCAGTTGGATGCACGCATGCAGACGGAACACCATCCCGCAGCGGCTCCCTGTTTGCCTGCGCCACCGCCGCCGCCCCCGCCGCCGCCACCGCCGCCGGCGCCGCCCCGGCCGGCGCCGCGGCTGCCGCGGCCGCCCCGGACGCGGTAGTGGCTGCTGCCGCTTGGGACGCATCCGTCGCATCGATGCCGAGCGTACCTGCGTCTGGCGGCACCCTGAAAGATGTCGTCGCGAGCAAGCGGTCCTCCACGCGCTTGTGTTGCACATAATTGGCGTAAGAGCCGAAGCGCATGCAGCACCGAGGACAAACGAGCCGCCCGGTCTCGTCGAAAATCGGGTCGTCGATAGTGGAGGGTGGCGGCGGCCTAGGTCGCCCATCGCCAACCATGGCGGTCGCCGTCAGCACAAGCGCCGCGACAAAGGCACGCCACCATCGCCACACCTCCAAACTCAAACGATGGTACAGCGATTGCAGGGCAGAGCAGCCACAGGTTGGCAGCCTCTGTGTACTCTCCACACCGCGAGCACGTCTCCGTCGCGACCGCGACCTGTGCGCCGCCGACACACCACGTCCAACACGGGCGCGTCACGACCACCCCATCTGGCGGTCGACTGTCTACCCGGCCGCTGTGCACACAGCGCGTGCCCCCGCCGCCAACGTTGTTAGACAGCCCCAATCCCAACGCGTCGTGCGGTGCCGAGCACACGTCTGTGCTGCCACACCAGGAAGAGGTTGCCGACAGCGGAAGCGTAACGCGCGCAAGCCAGACCCGCAGACCCCGGACGACCGCTCGGTCGGCCGCCGCCTCGGGTGGCCCACCACGGCACGTGCACCGCTCCCGCCAACGCAACGCCGTCGCGCGTCCTCCGCCGCCACGACCGGACGGCCACCAACACCAAAACGGCACTCGGCAACCGTGACTCCCACGGGCAACGAGGTGGCCGTCGCCGACGCAGGGGTGCTCGGCCGCGGGCACGCCAGACCCGCAGCACCGGACGACCGCTCGGTCGGCCGCCGCCTCGGGCGGCCCCCCACGGCATGTGCATCGCTCCCGCTAACGCCGCCACGCCACGGCCTCCGTGGCCGTGAAACGGGCGATCTCCAGCGGTCGCGCCGCCGTGCGTCCTCCGCCGCCACGACCGGATGGCCACCAACACCGAATGGCACTCGGCGAAGCGTCGGCGGGCCGGGGGGAGCGGACGCAAGTCGAGGAAACGGCGACGGTGCGATGGGAGCAAGGCGAGCAACGTCCCGCACGAAGGGTGGCGCTGACAAGAAACCGGGCTGGTGGAGAGTACTCTGTCCGCCTCGAAACGAGGCCCCATGCGGGAGGCACGCGGGAGCGGGCGTCGAATTGCTGTTTCAATTTGAGGCGCAATTTGACGGACTTACAATGTGTTGCCCAGCTTGTCGAATTGGACAGGCGGTGTCCCGCTCATCAATGGTTGACGTGCGACGCGACGCCTTGCTCGTGTTGCTCGTGCCGACACTCGTCTACTCCCGTGGCCATGGTCCTCCGCGCCTGACCGCCCCGTCTGCGCCGTCGCTGAGTCTGCGTGAGAGCACGTGTTTTGGTCGGGCCAACGCACCGCCTCGGCATCAGCGGGCGGTGACGCGGTCGGGCTTCCGCCCCGCGTCTGCCACCAGAAGTGGAGGGAGGGAAGGATGGCTCCGTTTGACGGTTCTGGCGGGGCGGGGCGCGGTACCGAGTGCTCAGGCGGGGGTGCGGCCAACGGACGCGTGTGGCGGCATGGGGGACGGGAGGAGGAGGATGCCTTCTTTGGGCCCCCTGTGAGACCTTCCGTGTGAAATGCAGCAGAGGAGCAGATAAGGCCGCGATGCGCATCACTGTTGCGACCTGACGCCAGCCCGACTCGTCTCCCATTCAGGCTCCGTGCCGGTCGAGTGTGCACCCCTTCCCCTGCGGTCACGCCACCTCCCCCACCGTACCACCTGCATCTGCCTTTACCTCTTTCTGTTGTCTGTCACCATTTCAATCACTCCCACCCTGGTCCGTACTCACCGCGACGATGACGGTCCGCGGGAAGAAGATCACTCCGGTGGCTGCCGGCCACACCGCTCCTCCTCGCACTCGCCGGCAGACCCATCACTTTTCCGACCCCCGCCCTCACCAGCCGCTGCCCGCGCACGCCACTGGCCGCGGCCGCCTCGTGCCCTCGCCCTCTCCACCCTCCTTTGTCGACGAGGCTGGCCCCAACGGGACTGTTGTGGAACCCGGTGCGACTGCCAGCTGCGCAAGGGCGCCGTTCACGCGTGCGGCAGCTCGTCGCCTCGCGGCCGAATGCGTTTGCGATCCTGTAGATGCGCATGGGAACGACGCTGCCAGCGATATGGCTGGTAAGTTACCAGTGGCTGCACGCACCACCCGAGACGGGAACAAGAATGTGGCAGTGCCGGCCGCTGCGGCCGAGCCGACTACGGCGCTGCCCATCGTCACGAGGTCCTCGACTCGTGGCTTGACCAAGGTCATGCCGGCTGCGGTCAACCCCGCGCGGAGCAGCGCTGTTGGAAAGGCGCCGGCGTCGCGGGGGAAGGGAAAGAAGGTGGTGTTGCCGGCCGCTGCCGCCGCACTGTCGGCGGCGTCACCCGTCTTCACGCGGTTCTCGACTCGTGGCTTGACCAAGGTCATGCCGGCTGCGGTCAACCCCGCGCGGAGCAGCGCTGTTGGCAAGGCGCGGGCGTCGCGGGGAAAGGGCAAGAAGGTGGTGTTGCTGGCCGCTGCCGCCGCGCTGTCGGTGGCGTCGCCCATCTTCACACGGTCATTGACTCGTGGCTTGACCAAGGTCGTGTCTGATACAGTCAACCCCACGCGCATGAACTTTGTCGTCAATGCGTCGGTGTTCCGGGGCAAGGGCAAGAAGGAGGCGGTGCCGGCCCCTGCCGCCGCGCTGGCGGTGGTGTCACCGACTGTCCCATCGTCACCACCTGCCAAAGGGAAGAAAGTGGCTGTCACGGTGTACCCGATGCGTGCCGGCGTTGCCGTCGAGCCGACGGTGCCGCGCAAGAAGGTCAAGAAGGCGGCCGTGCCGGCCGCTACCGCCGCGCTGGCAGTGGTGCCACCGACCGTCGCACTGTCGCTCACGCGTGACAAGGGGAAGCAAGTGGCCGTCGCGGTGCACCCCACGCTTACCAGCCCTGTTGGTGTGCTGTCTTTGTCTCGCGTCAAGGGCAACGAGGTGAGTCTGTCGGCTCCTGCGCGCACGACCGGGCCCGTCACGAGGTCCACCGCCCGTCGAGGCGTCGCGTTCAGTGACGGGCAATCGCTCGGCTCCTCAATGGCACGCAACGGCACGCCTATCTCGCGGGCTGGAAGCGGGGTGTCGGGTGTGCGTGGCGACAGTCCCCCGCCTCGTGGGCCTGGTCCGGGCGGCCGCACGCCCAAGGCGCTGCGTGATCTCGCCGGCGCCGCAGGCGCCAATTTTATGGCGCAATGGACGCCGTCCTCGCCGTCTCCGTCGCCCGAGGAACTGAAGCGCCGACGTCGCGCGAGCGCCCGCCGTCGACGGTCTGACCCGAGGACTCGTAGCGGCTCTCCACTCGTGCTGCTGCCGCAGCTCAGTTCCGACCCGGGTACTTGGTCGCCGCCTCCCACCCGCGACACCCGGCGATTGGCGGAATACTCCCGCCGTCTCGCCGTGCTTCCTGCGGAAAACAGTAGCACCGACGACGAAGGGGCTGCCAGGGTGATGCGCCGTCGTCCTGTGCCGGCTGGAACCACGGAGGTCCTAGCAGCCGATGCGACGGCAGGCGTGCCCGCCACTTCCGACAACCAGGCCCCTCCTCCTGTCGGTGCCATGCATCCGCCGCTGCCGCCAGCCGTGGAGGAACGGATGGCCGTCGTCGTCGCCGCCCACGAAGTCATGCGGCAGAAGCACGCCGCCATCAAGATGGAAATGAAGCAAGAGCCGATCGTCAGCGGACCGGCGGTGACGTCCGCCGCTTCTACTCCCGTACCTTGCGCTGCTTTCCCGCCCGTGACGACCGCCGCTGCCTCTGTTTCTGCCGCAGCGACTCCTCCTCGTTCGGCAGTCGTCGTCCCGCCGCCCAAGATGGAGCCAACTTCGTCGGGTGACTGTGCTGCCACCGCAGACGGGACAGTGCAGAGGCGGGGACGGACGAAGCGACCTCCGCGGCGGCACATCGGTTGCTGATTGACGACAAGAGGAGCTTTTCTTGTCGGAGACGATGTCGCTGTCCGGCGTCTGCATAGCGGTGTATGAGGGACAGGTTTGTGGGACGGTTATTTCATGCGAGTAGGACACGTCGGATTGACGCTGACGAGGCTAGGAGACAAGTCATCATCTAGTTGGTCGTCGTCTTGTGTTCTTGGCTTCACCATTTTTACCACTTGCGTTGGTACCTGAAAGAAATTTACAGCCCGCTTGTCGGTGCGAGCAGCGTCACCTGTCAATACCAACAGCCACACGCTCCTCATGCCGCGTTCCCCTACCGATGCAAGCCATCCTCCCCACCGGCGGAAACCGATGCTACCGTCAATGCTCCCCGCCGCCCCTGGCAGGTCAGCGGCGGCTGGCTTTGGCAAATGCCCGCGGCAGAAAACGGGTGGCCGCCCTGTTCGCGTCACAGGACTGTCATCGAAAAAAACGGGGACCCTCGTCCTCAGTGACTCGGACACAATATCGTGACGCCGTCAGTGGCGTACCCGACGTCACCACCTCGCAGAAACACCAGAGCACGACCAGAGCCTCGGGCAAGACAAGCCAAGGTTGTCCGTCGTTCTGCACACCAGAGAAAGTACAGCAGTCTTATCGTCGATGCACCGCTGTGAGCACCGACAGCAACCGGCAGTTTGGTGCGCACCCATCTGGACGCTCGTCAAACGACGACAGCAACGAAGGCCGGAGGGATCAAGAAGACGGCGGGAGCGCTTCGTTCGTCATTCATACGTGGGATCCAGTCAGACTTGTCCGCGAGAAAATTGTACTTGCACTGGAACATTCCACGAGCTGATGTCAATTCGTCTCAGAAGGGTGGCCAATCCTGCTCTGCATCTCGCCCGCGCAGCCGACTGACACAGGTGACTCCCCGTGAAGCCTCGCCTACGCACGGCGAAACGCACGGCCTCTGCGTTTGTGCCACCGTGGCGCCCTCCCTAACGACAGTGCGTTCGACCCTGTCGTGTACCTACATTTTCAAGGGCTGCACACCCCTGAGCCGGGCGCTCTTGCCCGCGCTGGGATGGAGTCGGGATGACGGCGTAGGTAGGAGGTACCGACCTGGCTTGCTCCTGCCCCTCGATGACCGGCTGTTGCCTAGCCGCTCCTTGGAAGACGGTGTCTGGGGGACGTCCTCCTCTGTTCCTTCTCCTTTCTCCGTTCCGGTGCTGTCCTGAACTTTTTCCCTGGTGTACACCTTTACCCCGACCACCGCGCTCATTGCCAGCCACGTCCCGCGCTGGACCCGTCGACCAGCTGGCCCGCCAGCACCACTTGCCTTCCGTCTGTCATGGTTGGGGACGGCGGAACGCGCGGGGGGGCGGGGCGCCACCCGACGGTGCCATTGGGCAATTCGAACGTCGTGGGCTGGCCGTCGCTTGGCGCAACGACGGCTTCTTCTTTACCACAGAGCGCACCCATGTCACAGGTGTTGACGCCCTCGACATAGTTGGCAGGTCACGACCCTGGTCCGGGCGCGCACGCTCCCCTGACCGACGGTTCAACAATTCGGTTTGACTCCCCCCACCTCGGTGCGTCCGTTCCTCGTCCGGCGCATGCCGTACACGTGCCGACTGCGACTGCCTCTGCGACTGCGGGTGCCGCGGCGGCTGCGGCGGCGGCGGCGACGACGGCGGCTGCGGCAGCAGCAGGAGCACCGAGACCGGGGCATCTCTCGAGCTATGAGGCACGGTCGGGGTTTCCACCTGGAGTACCGGACGGCGCACCGCCCGACGGTCGGCCTGGTGCGTCTCCTGCAGGCGCCAATGACACGGTGGGTGCGCCATGGTCGCCTCCGGCGCCCTTGCCTTCGAGCCCGCGACCGACATCCGCAGGCGGCCCGATGTCTGCGACGCTGCCGGGCGAGACTCGTGCGCCATTGGCGTCCACCGCAAGACCGCAGCGAGACGACAACAACCGCTTCTTCGCTCAAATGGACGACGCCATTTCTCGGCTGCCGCCGGGTACTGCGGCGCGTAAGTCGCGGCCCCCCGCTGCTGCCGGAGCGTCCTCCCGTCGTCCTCCTGCCACACAAAAAGATGCGGCAGCAGCGGTTGCTGCTGCGTCCTCCGCGCGGGCGCGACTCGTCAATCGTCTGCGAGCCGCAGCAGCACGGAGGGATGCAGGCGTCACGCACCCCCTGCCTGGGGACGAGTCTGCGGCTGCGGGTCTCAATGGGCCACCCACGTCCTCCCCCGCGCCTGCGGCGGCTTTGGCATCGGTGGCGGCAGTGGTTGCAGCTGCCGCCGCTGCCGCAACAACGGCCGCAACACCCCCCGCGACAGTCGGACACGCTCTTGGAGACGGCTCCACTGCAGGCGGGGTGCCCTGCTCGTGCCGAACAGCGTTGGTGGAGATGTCGGCGGCACTGCAGCAGATTTCTACTGTGATGTCGGGGTTGTTGCAGGCCCTCTTCGACGAGAGGGCCGCCACGTCGGCCGACTTCTTCGCGCTTCGACGGAGTCTGGCTGTCGTCCTGGCCAACAGCGTCAGCAGCAAGGCCGATGTGGCTAAGGTCCATGCCTTGGCCAACGCGACGTCGGTGAGCGTGGGCACTATTGCGTCCGCGTCATCGGCGCTCGCCTACAACACGGCGGCGACCGCGGGCGACCAGACGTTGCGGCCATCCCCGCGGCAGTCCCAGCAGCAGCAGTCGGGCGCTGGGTCGCTTGCTGTTTCCAAACCGCACGCTGAGGACGAACCAATGGAGGTCTCTTGGGCGATTCCCATGCAGGTACGTTTAGTGAGTGCCTCTCGTCTGTCGCCCACTAACTCATTGCGTGCGTTGACTTGCCCTGCAGCTGCAGGTCCTCATGTGTATTATTAAGCCTTGAGGACGCGCACTGAAGCACCCTATTCTTTGCCTCGACATTTCTGCTTCTTGGTCGCGTCTGCCGTATGCCTGTACGCACACGTGCTGGTTCCTGTTGCCTACAGGACAAACTCGGCGAGATATACCAGGTCCATGTGTTTGTCGGCACGGGGCCGGGGTCGGCGTTCCTGACCACCATGCAGGTGGATGAGGAGATTGCGCTGTTGGTATCGAAGCAGTTTAACGAGGAGCTGTCTGCAGCCAAGACGCGCATGGAGACGAAGATCTTGACGAAGAGCAACACCGCCGAGACCGGCCTCGCGCCCACGAAGATTCGCATCTTTGTCAAGCGGGTGATGCCCCGCTGGCAGGACAAGTTCACCAAGCTGCTGATGAAGGGCTTCCACGAGAAGGCCTGCGCTGTGCTAAACACGGGAAAGAAGAGCGGCAAGGGCACGCGCGGGCACATCCCCATGCTGCAGCCCGCCGACGGTGTGACGTGCCTCAAGGACAACTGGTTTTTCGCCAAGCCCAATGGACGCGAGGTACTCAACTTCGCGACGAAGCACGCCTTCACGAAGCTGAGGTGCCTCTCCTCGGTTTATGTCGAGTCTACCGTCGACCAAGCCGGCTACCTCAAAATGCGTGCCGGTTTGTATGCACGCATCGTGTCGACGGTATGTTGTGGCAATGCTTTTCTGTCGGGGGTCATCTTCTTGGATTGCACTGTTTTTTTTTCGGGCGCGGATGATGACGAATCGTGCGCAGCGTGTGCAACGTAACGCATTTCTTGTGCTCTGACGCTGCTGTATTCTTCACCGGGACTTCTCGGGTTCGTTGAGCAACCTGCTTGCCTGTCCCTCTTCTGCTTCTGTGGACCAATGCGCATGCCTGTTTTGTTTTGTTGGACGTCTGATCTGAAGGTGTACCACTGTCTGCGCAAAGTTGCAAACTACCCAAGCTTGAGTGACACCGGCGGCAACACGGACGTTGTCACACGCAAAGTGTTGGCCGCCTTTCTCTCCCTCATTGATGACCTGCGGCAGAAAGACACAAGGGTGGAGGAGGGGCTCATGCTCACTGACGGTGCAAGCGCCCTGCGAGCGGTGGTTGCCGACGTACCCGCTTTGCGGCAGCAGGCGGCTCACCTCGAAATAATGGCTACGAAGACGGCCAACCCTCCTCCCTCCAGCACCAACACTTGTCGAGCCCGAGCCGTCACCACGACGCCCGCAACTCGACGCCGCAGCGGGTCAAAGCGGGCTGCCCCGGCGGGTGACTCTGGCGTGGCTCCTGCAGAAACGCCACGCAAGAAACGCGCGCGCAAACGTTGGAGCGCCCCACCCCGCCAACTAGAGAGCGTCGAGGACTCTAGTGTGGCGCCGTCGAATGACGACGGTGAGCCGTCCACGAACGATGGATTTCCGGCGTTCGGCACGCCGCCGGTGGACGGGACGGTCACCGGCGGCGCAGTTGGTGATGACGGCGGGCGCGAGTCGAACGAGGAGGAGACGTCGGATGCGCACGACGTCGATGACATGCTGGAGCAGCTCCGCGCGCGTAGGCGGCGGTTGCACATCAACGGTTGTGAGGGCAGTGCGGTTGTGCATGTTTGTGTACCGGCCAGGGCGTGCCGTTGACCAGGAGGGCGCGTGCAGTGCACCATGAGCGGGAGAAAAGCGCTCACAAGGAACGATAAAAAAAACACGTAGCCACGGTTACGTTGTACTCCACCGGTCACTAACTCAAGAAGTAATAACAACGAAGCATTAGCACCAATGTGTCTTACTACATGCAGAGTTAAACGTTGTGGGCAGCTCCTTAATGTAACACTAGAAACTCAAGACCAAGTCTCTTGCTGACTGTCATGTACGTGGGTGTGGTGTAAGAGGCATGCTGACACCCTCCCGAGTGGCCCTTTGGGAACCCTCAACCAGCCCAGACGATGGCGTTACGAAAGACAAACGAGAGACAAACGAAAGCGCACCTTACGAACGGCCAGACGAATGCGCATTCGTAACGCATTCGTTTGACAAACGAATGCGTTACGAAACCGGCATTCGTAAGAGGGGTACCATGTCCCGACGAAGAACCTCGCCGGGGCCAGTCTGGCCGCTCGCTGGAGGGGAACGCGCCCACTTATTGCTGTCTTCCCAATTTTGGCCGATGTGGTCGAAGTCAAGACAGGGTCTCGGTCAACTGCCCATTGGTCGACCCACTTTATCCGTCTGAATGGATGGCTGAGAAACAGTTTCACACAGTTGATCACCCCTCTTGACATCGACGGCATCGGCCAAAATTGGGAAGACAGCAATAATGCGTGTCAAGGTATGTCGTCATTTGTATTAATTACAAACATGTGTGGCGCCGGCATGTTCCTTCGGTCCAAACCTTCCCAAGCTTCCGGTGCTTTGACATTAATTTTGAACCCGAAGATTGAACCGAACCTTACCCCGACCAACCCTGAGAGTGTAGGGTACAGAGGCGTGGCATTCACCGACGACCCCGGGACGTCGTTGCCAGAACGACACGACATGGCGACCCTCGAAGGTGACCCATTGGCGGCCACGTCCACAGTCGGCCTGCCGCGTTCTGTGAGCTGTGACCTGCTCAACGAAGCCTGGACCTGAATGCCAAAGAAGATAGGCCGTTGTCGACGACAACGCTGTGGTTGAAAATTATATAGAACTGGGCTGGCGGGTGGGTCGCTTGGTGTACGACATCTACGCCCCAGCGTGGCCGCGTCCCGCCATTCCATGATGCACCCTATGCACCAAGCACTACCAATGATCGCTTATTCCTGTGTGGGGGCCGGCCGACCAGCGCGCGTCTCACGAAACTGGCACCGTGACGTGCGCGACGATGTTGAGCTCCGCACGCGCGGCGGTGTGCATAGCCGCCGCGGCCTGCACCAACGCCCACGCGGTGTGCTCCCGCCACGCGCTGCAGGTCGGCGCGTGGCTGATCGGCTTTGTCAAGTCCTCCGTGCCATCCTGCTGCCGCTTGCGTGGTCGATTGCGGCCGCCCTCGACGCGGTGCTCGGGGAGGAGATTGGGACGGTCTACTCGCGGCACGAGCTCAGCGGCCTCATCGACGCGCACTCGCGCAACCGCCACGGGGTGTTGACCGAGGACGAGACGACCATCCTCAAGGGCACCCTCACGCTGTCGGCCAAGACCGTGGCGGACGTGCTCACCCGTGCCGAGGACGTCTTTTGTCTGGACGTGGCGGCGGTGCTCGACCGGCCGACGATGAAGCTGTGCCTCCGCAAGGGCCACAGCCGCGTGCCCCTGTACGAGGGCGACAAGGCCAATATTGTCGGGCTGCTGCTGCTCAAGCAGCTCATCCTCATTGACCCCGATGACAAGGTGCCCGTGCGGGCGCTCATCAGCAAGAAGAAAAAGTCGCACAAGGTGCGTGTCTCCCCGCCGCTGTACGTGTCGGCCGATACGGCGCTGTCGGAGCTGCTCAACGAGTTTAAGGACGGGCGCTCGCACATGGCGCTCGTCTATGACGACATTAACAAGCCCGACGGGGAGCGCGTTTTCCTCGGCGCGGTGACGCTCGAGGACATTGTCGAGGAGATCCTCGCCGAGGAGATTATCGACGAGACGGACCGGTACGTGGACAATGTGTCCAAGCAGCCCGTCTTGGAGCGGGGGTCTGACGGCCGCCTCGTCCGCCGCGCGACGGTGCTCGCGCAGCAACGGATCTCGGGGACGGGCACGATCCTCCTCAAAGAGATTGACGTGCAGGCGCTCAAGTCGCCCCTCGCCGCCAAGGTGTCGTCCGCGCTCAACCAGCTGGCCGTCACCGCGGGCGGGGCGTCGCCGTCGGGGACGGCTGCCACCACCGCCGCCGCGTCGGGGACGGCCGCAAGCTCGTCCGTGTCGCGCACCCGCCCGGGCGCCGTTGCCGGCGACGGGTCCGCCTCCTCTGACGGGCGGGCCAGTGACGGCACGGCCGGTGCCGGCGGCGGCCGGCCGACGAGCGCCAATGGTAGCCCCGACGAGCAGGACGCGGCGGTGCTTGGCGCCAAACCCCCGCCGCGGGGGCTCCGCAAGGATGGCGCGCGGCTGCGCAAGCGTGCTACTGCACCGGCCGACCGCCGCAGCCGTGCGCCGGCGGGCGTGGACGCGCACGTGGTCGGTGTGCCGCCGCCGGCGGGGGGCACGCCGGGCAACCGCATGTGGATGCAAGTGCCGTCGGAGCTGGTTGACGAGGAGGCGGG
>Ga0115029_1001296_pt1 | contig 18132 bp, 10 predicted proteins | sample SidtaG_3_FD_87297 | JGI IMG/M metagenome (GOLD analysis project Ga0115029, IMG submission 87297) | Marine algal microbial communities from Sidmouth, United Kingdom - Sidmouth_Asex1 metaG | ecosystem: Host-associated > Algae > Red algae > Unclassified | place: Sidmouth, United Kingdom | collected... | reverse complement strand
GTTAGCATCTTTTTATTTGTTGGCTTTGGGCAGCGCATACGGCTCAGTCATGTATCATACTAAAAACATCATCGAAATGAAATTTTTAGTATCATTTTCCCTATTTGTTCTTTTCCATTTTCAGTATTCAACTGCGCAATACACTCCCCGACAGGATGTCTTGGCAGATTACGAAGAAAATTTTGTCAATACTCAAATGTATAACCATCAGATTCAATGGACTGGCTCCTCCGCAAACTGTGATCCTGGCACCATTCAAAATGAAGTGTTTGACAATACATTGAAACGAATAAATTTCTTCCGTCGACTTGTTGGTGTTGATGATGATATTGTTTGGAATCAAACCAAACATGATAAATGTCAAGATCTGGCACTCATGTTAAAATTAAATGGCTTGAGCCACAATCCCCCTTCATCTTGGACTTGCTACACATCTAATGGGGCACAGGCCGCAGGAGCTTCCAATATTTCGACTAGCAATGTGGTTGTGTCTATTGAGCGATATATCGCCGATGCAACCAATACGAGAGTCGGTCATCGGAGATGGCTTCTCTTTCCATTTGCAAAAGAAATGGGTATGGGAAGCACTAATAATAGTTCAAGTATTTGGGTGGTAGGTGATTTTGAGGCCCCGACAACAGAACCAGCATTTGTGGCATATCCGAGTCCTGGGTATTTCCCAGATCCACTTGAATTTCCTCGGTGGTCATTTTCTAAGCGGAATGGCGATTTCTCTTCAACAAATATTATTTTAACAGATGAAAACGGTGACAATATTCCTGTATCCACAGAACCCCTTGCGACAGGTGTCGGTGATAATACTATTGTGTTTTTACCTTCTATCAGTATCAATACGAATTACATCAATGGCTTGGATACTTATATTAAAGTTGAAGTAAATAATGTTGTTGTGGGTGGTCAAACACAAAATTATGAGTATGAAGTTTTAATTATTCCAACAACGTATCAAGAAGCAGAATTGACGATTCAAGATGTAAGTTGCTTGGGAGAAAACGGTTCTTGTATGATCGAAGATCCACATGGATATAATAGTATTAAATGGAGCTCAGGGGAAGTCGATGTTGATATAGTAGAAGATTTAATGGAAGGTGATTATCACGTGACAGTGACAGACAAGTTAGGACTAGAAAAAGTAATTCCATTTCAAATAAATCGCGAACTCGGACCTACATCTGAAATATCATCAAATGGCCTACTTGAATTTTGTGATGGAGATTCAGTAGCTTTAATTGCCTCTGCTGCCCATCATTATTCATGGTCTACTGGCGACACAACAGAAATGATTCTGGCCCAAGAATCGGGGACTTATCAACTGATTGCATATGATGAAAAAAATTGTTCAGACACCAGCTCTGTCATTGTAACTGTTTTTGATTTGCCATTAGTCGATTCTATTACTGGGAATTTTGCAGTCGTATCGAATGCAACCGAATTTTATTCCATTGAGGAGAATGCTAATTCTCAGTATCATTGGGAAGTGTTGGGTGGAGATATAGTTGGGCCATCTGATATGCCTACAGTTGAAGTACAATGGGCATTAGGGGTCTCAGATGGCCAAATCTGTGTCCGAGAAATAAATCAAATGGGATGTGAGAGTATCGATTTTTGCCATGCAGTGATGATGCTTTCTTCATCTTCCTCTATTGAAAAAGAAACGACACCATTGGTCTCTCCAAATCCCGCAAATGATTACTTCGTAGTTCAATCTAACTTACATTCAATCAAATACGTATCGGTATTTAATTTGAACGGGAAACTTTTACGACAAATGCATGCGCAAGAAATATATGATATCGTATCATTGCCAAAAGGCCTGTACATTTTGGAAATAAAAATGGAGGACAATGAGTATTTCTATACCAGGTTATTAAAACAATAACTGAATATAACTGTGGTGAAGTAATATATATAACGTAATGTTACTTGATAAAGAAATTAGGATAGATCATCAATACCTAAGCGAACGGCTCCACTTCGCTCGACGAGGACTTTATTATAAGCACCTGTCTCTACCCAGTTAATAACCTCATGCGCCCGCGCAATTGCCCACAGATTATTTCCATATAGAAATCGCATAAACTTGTCAAAGGTTTTTTCTGTAAATCCTTCGAATGCGCGGGCTTGGCTTTCCAATTCTTCTAGATCGAATGTAGCCCAATATTTCTCAGGTAGTCCCGCCAATTTGGTGAATAGTTGCTTGGTCACATGAACATCTTGACAGACCAAAAGCCCTCCTCGGTCGGCCGTGTATTCCGCCATCTGCGCCCAATGAAACAAGGTGTATTTCAGACCAGAAGACAGGACACTGCTCAAACCCAATGTGATACCAGAAAGTGCATCCATCAGCTCGGGGAAAATAAATCCAATCTCTTGATATAATATGTGTTGACACCTGATGTGTGCGACTTGCCTGCCAATCAAAAAAAGTAATTCTTGATTGGACAATTTGTCCAAGCACTCCGTAGATATGGCAATCATTGGTTTTTCAACTCCAAGCGTCGTGACCGTAAATTGTTCAGATCGATGCACATACAATTCCGGAATCGAACTCACATCGAGTATTTCACAGGCCGTTTCTGTCAGTTGAAATAGATTCGGAAAAGATTTCTTTGATAATTTAAGACTACTGCCCGTGTATTGCAGCTTGATAATGTTTTCAACTCCCAAATCATAAAATTTCTTCACTAGTCGATCGATGCCATTCGCCTTTTTCAATGCATTCAAGGATGCTTCTTCCTTGGGATGCTGAAAATCGGAAATCAAAATTCCTTGCAAGTTATATGGATTCATTTGTTTCTCTGCTTCACTTCAACAATCATTGCTGATATCATCATCCTAACGCTTCTTAAGTTTAATGCATTTGGCCTTCTCCGACGATAAAATAAATTTTTAATTCCCTACCCGCTTGCTCTCTTCTTCAATTCCGGTTTTACGTTTACGGCTTTTTACTTTTTGGTTTCCGAAATTGTAACTGGCGCTCAACGTTATTCTTCTTGTATCGTTTCTGCCTGAGCCATTCGATTCGAGTCCGGCAAAATTGGAAACTCCTGACCACCATGCTTGATAAAATATATCATTGGCCGCAAGTTTTACATTTAATTTATCTTTTAGGAATTTCCGTTGTAGTCCTAAATTGAGTGACCAATTGGAATCATATTCAAATACCCCACCCCAAACGCCTGGACCAGAAAAATAACCTGAAATTTCGCCTTTAAATCCCTTGGGTAGCGTAAATGTCTGTTGTGTGAAAATACTATATGTAAATGCTTGGACATCGACCACTTCTCCGTTTCCATAATCTGCTTGATTATCGATGTAAGAGCCACTCAAATTGAAAAAAGCACTCCACTTTTCACTCACTTGAATCGGGGCGGAGATATTTCCTGAGATCACAGTTTGTTCGGCTAAATTGGCCCATGTGATGAATCCGGCTCGCGGATCTCTGTCATCCGGTGCAATAAGCCTTGTAATCTGGTTATCTGTTTTACTATAACCTATTTTGAAATTGTATCTATATTGATACGTCCACCCTAGCTCTACATTATTCACAATCTCTGCTAATAAACGCGGGTTTCCTTTTTCAAATGAAAGTTCGCTCAATCTATTTTCGAACGGATTTAAAACATTGTAGTCTGGACGATTAATTCTTCTTCCAAATGCCAAATTAAATGAATGCATCTGTTTCGGTGTCCATGAAAATCCAAGATTAGGAAACGCGCTGAGATAATTTTGTTTGACTGGAGGCTCCGCCAAATTTTCATCGAAAGGAGTCAAGATTCCTTCGGCATCAGTTTGCTCGAGTCTAAGTCCCGAAGAAAAACTCAATTTTTTATTAATGGGCCTGTTAAAACTTACATATCCTGCGTAGACATTCTCTCCGTACTCAAATACATTGGAACGTTGGTCGTTTCGAATGGCGACATTATCTATTTCATCGAAAAATAAAAAAGTATTGTCCGACACCACCCGGCTAACTTTCGCACCAAGACCGAACTGACCTCCTGCCAATGGTTGCTCATAGTCAACTTTGGCTGTATAAATGTCAATGTCTGTTTCTGGATCGATGATGTTGATACGCTCGCTTAAAAACGTCTCTTCTTTCACAGTTTCATAATACCGATTAGGTGAATAGCGACTAGAAAAACTATTGTATTTACCGTAGTCCAAGTCGATATTGAAACTCTTGTCTTTTGAAATGTCGTACCGGTAGTTAATATTGAACGTATTGTTGCTCCCGCCTCCCGTCGATGTATTACGTGCAAATAAGACTGAATCAATCCGGTCGATTGTCGGAATGTTTGAAATTTCTATGATGTTTTCATTAATGTTTTCACGATCATTGGTGGCGCCCCCGATTAAAATTCCCAGCGTCTGCTTCTTACCTAAAAAGAAATCAGCTCCAACTCTATAATTAAATGAAGTATTGAAAAACGTCGTATTATTGATTTCATCCAATAAAAAGTTATTTTGAAAACTTTCAAATACCATATCATTAAAACCTGTACGGTCACCAAACCCGATATTTCCGAACACATTCATTTTCTTGTTCCGATAATTCAATGTACTCGAAACATTATAACGACTTTCTCGCCCTTGAGAAAAACTAGCGCTGACTGAGCCGTTGGTCCCATTATTTTCATCTCGTTTTAATCTAATATCAATAATTCCGGCATTCCCTTCTGCCTCATATTTAGCACCTGGATTAGTGATGATATCGATGCGGTCAATTTGCTCAGCCGTTAGATTTTGAAGGTAAGTAGTCAAGTCAGGCCCGGATAGCGGCAGCACTTTCCCATCAACGAATATGCGCACACCTGATCGTCCGAGAACACTGATATTGTCATTGTTGTCGACTGTCACACTCGGAGCCTTGCGCATCAATTCGAGTGCATCTTCTCCAACGCTGTTGATCGTTCCTTGGACATTGAATACCGTACGATCGGGCTTCACTTCTACCAACGACCTTGTCGTCGTCACCACGATCTCGCTCAAGTCAGTAGCACCGGCTGAAAACTGCAAAACGCCTAAATCCTTCGATTCACCTGCAGCGATATCGAAACTAGATACAGCGAGATCAGCTAATCCGACATAAGAAGCTTTGATGAAATAGCTGCCAGCATTGACCGAAGACATGGTAAATAAGCCGGTTTCATCTGTTGTCTCCACTTTCGCCAGACTACTATCTGCGCTGTTGTGCAAAGCTACATTGGCATAAACGACGGCTTCGTTTTGATCATCTTGTAATAAACCTGTGATTTGTGCAGTCTGTCCGAAAGCGTGCACTTGCAGCAACGATAAGAGTGTGATGAAGGTAGTTATCGGCCACCATTTATAATTTTGATTAATTGGGGTCATATTCTTGAGCTTGAATGTTTCTTTAGAATTCATATTAAGTATTGCAAAGATCGCTTATTACGATTCAATCGCAAGTATAATCGGCGCTTGGGCTATGATTAAAGACAAATTCACCGTTTGGAGGGATAAACGACGATTTGATGGGGTTTGTCCTGTTTTCTGATTCATGTTTCATGTTGCATGTTTCATGTTTCATGTTTCATGTTTCATGTTTCATGTTTAACAAAACCTCAAGAAAAATAAGGAATAATTAAAAAATCTAAAATTTGATTCTGTAAACGTGGTATTGTACGTATTGGATGAAAGAAGCGATACCCTTCACTACTTTGTTGAGTCATAGTCATGTATTAATTCCTCAAAATCGAGTTTGATCAATTCCCAATATTTTCCATTCAAACAATTGGGATCGGGATCGCTTTCTGCATTCTCAAAATTGATGAGCTGGGCAATAATTTCATCATGATTAAAATTATACGGATATCGATTTGTATAGAACTCTAGCATTGAAGGTAAATCAAAATGATCAAGCATAGCATGAATGTCCCAAAAATCTTTCTTTCTGCCACCTCTTCCAATCACATCCAACTTCATTGCGACAATTTCTTCTTGACTAGCCATTCTAATATTTTCATGATGGATGATCGGATAAATTAATGGATCCATATAATACAAATCAAGCTTGATTGTTTCTTCAGGCGAACTACCAATAAAACAAGAATTTCCCATTACTTTATTATGCCAAGCATTGTGGTCAACGCATTCGAATTGAGCTTTGAGATTTTTGAGTATTTCGATAAAATTGACGCTTCCGTACTCTGAGTCTGTAAACAAATCAATATCTACAGATGTCCTGTGACCAATCATTAGGCTGAGTGCGGTGCCACCCACAAGTCTGAAGTTTGCAAAAACATCCATCTTCATGAGCTTCATGAGCGATTGCCAGAGCATATCATTAACCGTATGTCTATGGATTTTCATAGTTATTGAGTATTGCCATAGACATATCTATTAATTTTTTGAGAAAAATTCGGACTTATTGAATTTTTTATTTTTTCCAGTTCTACTTTTATTGATGATTTGCCATAAAATTTAATTAATTCATTAATCTCATGTTTATTTCCTCTTTCAAGGATTCTTTGGATAATCGATCTTCTATGCTTTATTAGGTCAATTTTATCAAAACTAGTATCCCAAAAAATCGATTTTCTAATTTTTTCAATTAGCGGATTTAATGATGATTTCCGAACGGCTTTTTGTACTTCAAAGCTGGCTTGAAGAAGCATAAAATATTCTTGATCAACATTGAAGTAATTACCTAGTTTGATCGATAATTTTGGGTTTACACCTCGCTTTTCCTTAGTGATAGCATTAATGGTTTGAGGGTATTCATCAATTGAATTAGCCAAAACAATGGCTTTTAAGGAGCGTCTTTTTAGCTCTCTTTTTAAAATGGCACCGGGATGGATGCCTTTCACTCGATGATATTCCGGTAATGTATACTTCATGCCGAACGCAAATTTACAATAAAGTAAACAAATTTGTTTACTTTTTAGTTCATCAAGTCCAAAGCAGTTGTTAACAGACACATGTGCCCGTAACGAGACAAGTGCTAAGGGGCACTGCTGGTGCGGGGAATAAACTTGCCTTTAAGCTATACCCCATGCACAGGACTGATTTCGATAGTATCAAGAGAGCCTCGATTTTCAATTCGTCATAGATTTATATTGCTAGTGCGCCAAGAACTAAGTTTCTCCGGTATAATTCTTCATCTTTTTTCATTGCTCTTTTTCACTCATCAGTCGTGTAGCTCCGGCTATGCTCCATCTTCGTTCATCGATCAATGAAAAAATATCTTGAATTATATCGTACTTACTTAATGCTTGGGGCACTGGTGCACCAGGCACTAAATTCATGTATGATTATTTCGTCATGCTTAGTGATATCTCGTCAATGCTTATCAGTCGCAGAGCTGCGACAATTCTACTTCTTCGCGGTTCGATTTATCCAAAAGTATTTAAACATTACACAACTAGGCTTAGTGTCCATCTCAGTTTACCGATCACTAATTGTTCTATTTTATATCTCAAGAGTGTTGTTCATTTAGGTCGAGTTCAACAAATCGCGCTTATCAGGCATCACGTTGAAGGAGTGCAAACAACTGTGTATTCTTTGGACCCAACGATCTGAGCAAATTAATGCATACATTCTTAACATTTAGGCATTTTATATTAGCACAAAATATATTCAAATTTCAAGAATAAATATCTTATCTGAAGACTCATCAAAAACGTACACACGTTCATTGTCATCATCAACTTCAATAACGGTGCTATGCACGGGTAATGGCGAAATAACAGAATAATTATTTCCGTCCCAAATCCGAGTTTCTCCAATCACGATTGACGCGTCCTCATTGCAGGCAAAAACACGTTCCCCGAATGAACCGATAACAATCGCTAAATTATTTGACCGCATTTTATCTTCGCCTGATAAAATAAACTGATCATCGCGAGAAACAACAATTTTACCTGAGTTGTTATGAAAACCTTCGGTTTCATCTACTTGTTCTAGCTCGCCGTCCGTTGAGACATTAAATCTGACAACATCGTTATGGTCATTGGAATAGATGACATTTCTAGCAGGATTCGTTTCTAAAACGAAAGACTGAACATTTCCTCCAGATGAAACGAAAATTCCCGTTTCGGCATCAATGACTCTGATTTCAGTCGATTGACCTGGGACTACATATGCGAGATAATTGCCAGTCAACCAAACGAGACTGTAAGGGTTGACATGGTATGTTCCAGCTAGCGAGTCGACTGTGATATCCTTTATTTTTTCTTGTGTCTCTAAATCGATGACGGCGATATCCCTACTATCGGAATCCGCGATATAAGCTCGTGAGTTATCGTGGTTCATGTCAATATCAGTCGGGCTAGAACCAACGAAAATCGTTTTATCAACGGATTTTGTTTCTGAATTTATGAAGAGTAAAGAATTATTATATCGACCTAATGCATATATATAAGGCCGACGTGGGTCTATAATCATTTTCTTGATATTGACACCAATATCGATGTGCGCTCCTTCAATAAGATACGATTCAATATTGCTTTCCGACTCTTGACCATTGGCAAGGACGACTCTTATTTGATATTCATACGGCACCCCGACAGTGGCTTCAGCATCAGCATAGATGGTCCTGTTAATGTCGTTGATCACATGAATAAATTCAAAAGCCTCATTTGGATTTTCTCTTCGCATGATTAAATATCGATCGAAGTCCAATTCTGTTGAGACTGTCCAATTGAGCAGCAGTCCATCAACCGATGCCGTAATGGTATCTAATCTAACAGCATCGGGACGATTTGCGATCGTAACAAAAATTTGATCCAAACCACGTAAATTGTCTGAGTCCAATGCCGACAACGTGATCGTATGTGCGCCTAATGATAATTCATTCGTCGTGAATGTCGTAAAACCGGATCCTAGAGCTTGATCGGTATTTAGTTCCCCGTCAATATCACTGTTCCATATGACCTGTAAATCACTCGGATTATCGGATTCGTCATTGACATTGCCAGAAAATAAAATATGACTCCGCACATTATATGTACTTGATGTAGCTGGATTAAGTATAGTGACGATCGGATTTGCAAAAACCGATCCATTTAAAATAATATCCACTTCCAGTCTTGCATTGTTTTCGACATTGACTGATGCCGAACCGCTGCCTTTGGTCGGATGATTCGCAATGATTCGATAAACATCTGCAGGAAGACCAGATAATAACACCGTTCCAGAATCATCTGTGAAAGTCGAGGATGTGAGGGGATCTGTACTGATTTCTACATCCGATATAAGTTTGCCATCGTGATATACGTTGACCAAGATGGATCCACTCTCTTCACCTACAGGATCGTCGTCTTTACAGGATAGAATGAATAGGAAGAGGCTGAAGATGATTAGGTGTTTTTTCATAGGTTAGATTTCTGCTGTACGTTTTGAGCTATTGACCAAGACGATTAAAATCTGGGGCATATATTATATCCCACAATACAATTTTATGACACGTCTAATGAAATCTTCTATAAAAATAATTAACTTTTTAAAAATTTCTTCCTTCCAATATTCTGACCGTCTTGAATTGTCAATATGTATGTTCCAAAAGTCAAACCTGAAACATCAATATCATTGACCAATTCACCCTTTAACATTAATTTTCCGGTTAAATCCGAAATGGAATATGTCACCTCAGTATTCAAATTTTGCCAATCGATTTTAATCACATGTTTCGACGGGTTCGGATATATTTCAAAATCAATCAAATCAATCTCATCCACACTTGATTGATTCATCATACCGGCGGTAATTCCATCACTTGCAACTATGTTATAGCCAATGCCATGTAGAACTATTGTATCGTTACTCGCCGCGACTTCTATTAAAATCCAACCTAAATGGCTTTCTCCGGCGATATTTATATTTAATCCAAGGTACATTTTTCCAACACCACTAAATTCTCCTGCGCCTCCAACGTCAGTTCCTAAAACCGTATTTCCTGAACTAAAGGGGCCTGCGACATTATCACCGAAATTTAGAGCATCTGGATAACCAAAAGTTGAGCCGTCCATTATCTGAGAGTTTCCAATTGAAATTGCTCTAGCGGCTTTCAAATTGCCAGATAAGGGAAGAATTTGGAAGGTGTAATCATTATTGCCGTCACTGTCAACATCCAAATCAACTGACCCCGAAGAAGTTGTAATTGTTTGATCAATAGAATAACTGTTGATTTGAGAGATCACATTGTTGTCACTTAAGAAAAGTATAGCAACAAATAATGTTAGAATTTTAAGCTTGTGTTTCATAGCGTTTTTTTAAGGTTTTTAAAATAATTATGGTTTATCAATGTCCAAAAAAGCATCATTGAGGTTTAATTAAATAAGCTCTTAAAAATCAATGCGCTAAAGATGTTACGATAACCTAGTAGCGACACAATAGCGAACCACTCAGTTTAGTCGCTTGCATGCGTTCATTAGATTAACGTATAAAAACAGACATTCGCGACCATCTATCTTATAAAAATTATATCTCCTTCATAATCAATTGCTTATTACACTCTGAATTTCTTCTATCAAAGTCCTGGATCTTACACGGAGTCAGCATGCGAATATGAACTCTCTTTCACAGAACAGTTAAGAATAAGAGCGTAGCAAAGTCTCATAGCGACCATTAAGGTAATGTTTGTAGATGATATTGCAAAATATGAGCTATTGATAGTTGACTATTGGTCGTTAGTTAATTGTTGATGCCTGAATAAATTCTATGATACTAATTCAGGTCAAGCATAGGAGTCTGTGAGAGTCGAAGCTTTTGGATTATAGGCTTACCGCTCCCACTGTATAAACCACGGCCACAACAAATCAGCATAAACCAACGGGTGATTCGTGCCATTGGCGAATTGGTGCTCCAAGTTTTTGACAATTGTCAACTTATATTCGTTGCCTTGACCGGAAAGATCGTCCGTGAATTCAAGGGTGTTATATAAAGGTGGGTTGGGATCTTCAGTATAACTCATTCCGATCTGTAAGCTGGTCGTGATATTTTCGACACGACTCAATACTTGAGGAATAGCTAGAAGGGAATCACCTTGAATCGGAAATTCAGACAACCCTGTATTCTGTAATAATTTAGGATCCCTTGTTCCGAATAACCCCCAATGTGGTAAATAAATACTGTCCAATGGATATTCCAAGGCGGAAAGGCCAAAACTTCCTGCACCGGCAGTAGCTGTGACTACGTCCGTCATCTCAGGAAGTACCTTCGTGCGAATAAAACCCGCCCCATTAGAAAATCCACAAAAATAAATTCGACTTGTATCTATATTAAATGTTTCCCTACACAACGAAATTAACTCGCGCATAAACAAAACGTCATCTTTTATCGGAACTCCTGGTATTGACTTCCCTAAAAGCGCATCGTCATTCCAACGCGTTGTACATTCCAAATGCTCGGCAAGCACATATCGCAGCGCCGACGGATACACAGAAATGAAATTCTCGATGTCGGCTTTTTCCTTCCATCCACTGATATTATAAAATTTTGTGCCATCACCCGAACCGCCATGCAGCATAAATAGTAATGGAACAGCCTCCGTACTATCATAAATTTCAGGAACGTGAATCAGAAAATTACGCGGCTCCCCATCAATTTCACGATGATACTCATTGCGATTATAATTCCAATTTAATTTATCCTGAAAAAATGGCTGTTCACTATATTGCGTAGCGAAAAATACTCCACCAGAATCCACGACTAAAGTATTTTCAAACCCTCCATGCATATTTATTTGACCTTTTCCCGGACTATTTAAGTCACTTGCATCTTTTATATGAATGCCTAAAGCTCCAGTATCCGCGTGAATTTCCAGATAACCCTTGTTTTCAAAGCGGGCGGCACGTAATGCGGTATCACTCACATTGGTCATAAATACAAGTCGTTCGTCTTTGTTGCGAAAGAAGCCATCATTATTTAATCGTTCATGAATTATTCCACGGCTTACATGTTGAATTTTAATCGTCGAATTGTTTTCAAATTCTCCAACAGCATGAAGACCTATTTTACAATTACTAATTGAAATGATACCTGCGCAGCGATTGCGTATATTGACACCAGTGGTTTTTAATCCTGTTTGAAACGCGCTATCAACGACTATCCGTCCATGATTGAATAATGAATTGGTTATAACAATTCCATCACTCAAATTACTGCTTACCTGAACCAATCCGGCATACGAATTTTGTAAATAGTGATAAGCAATCGCTTCTTGGTGGATCGCATGAACACTCAATATCCCATAATTATTGATCACGCCCACACCTGCGGTTGGCCCGATGCCTCGCTCCATAGCCGCAATCTGTATATGTCCGTGGTTGTCTAACAAGCCCCGACACAAAACAGCATTGTTGACCGTAGCGACAATTTGCAATTTTGCAAACGTATCAATCGTCAGCCGAGCTTGTTGTTGAATAATCAAACTTGCAATCTGAGCCGTATCCAAAAATACCGGCATGCTGTCAGCTGCATTGGAAATAATAACATCATCCAGCACATCTGGCAAATTACCTGAATCCCAATTACCTGGATCGTTCCAATCGGTGGTAAGGTTTGCGCCTGTCCAAATGACCGACGATTGAGCATGTGTCAAAACAGGTATAAAAAATAAAATAAGCGATAAAATGCGAAGTTGTAGCGAGATAGTTTTCATGGTCCTATGACCGCGATAAATGACTAGGGTTTAATCCATTATCCAAAAATAAATAATATTCTTTTTCGGCTAAATAAAGGGCATTTCATACAGTGTATTAAATTATAAAAAGGTCAACAAAAAACCATGAATAATTCCATTAAAAATGCCCACTCATTTGACTGAGTAGGCACCTTTCGGAATATTGGGGTTACTAAATGTATGTGGCGCTACCGACTGTTTGAGTTCTTGAATCAGCATTTTATTGAAATATCGTGCTGCGGAAATACCAAACAGGTCAGTTTTCACAATCCCCGATTTGCATCTCAACATCACTGCCCAACTCTGCCTGGAAGCTTGGTAGGACTTCAATCGCGTTAGGAGCCCTGAATATGACTTGATTACCGGCTGGAACTCGACCGTTGACTATGATCTTATGAGTCGCTTGATACGTCCCTGATAAAATCGGATCATCGGAAATATTCAATATAGCCTGAACACTTAAACAAGGGTCGGGAAATAAATATGACATCGTATCAATGTCACCACAATTTGCTCCATACAAACAATTCCATGCTATGTTATTTGTGATTCCGTCAGCAATCGGATAATCGTGAATTTCATTCTGATTAATATTTCCAGGATCGATAATGGAGATTATTTTCGGTTTTTCAGCACTCGTAACTGTGTTTGGGATCATCCAATCGATCGAAACAGTTTCTCGTGCATAACTTGTACTTCTGGAGGCTAAATTATTTTGGATTGTGTCACAACCAATTAATTGCATCTCTTCATCGTCTTCAGTATTATAATAAAAACAAACAGGCAGCCCTGCGTTCACTTTTTGAAGTCCTAAATTATGAACACGAGCAAACAATGTAACCTCTCGACCTGGAACTGGCAAGGGAAACACTGTCACCTCTTTGCTCCGCCATCTCCTCGCTTCGGAAGGCAAAGGCTCACCTTTTTCTGGGTCGTGAATATTTGGTAATAAAAATGCCGGATCAGGTCCGTTGTAATAAGATTCCCAAAGGTCATTTGGCGTGGTATCAACTTGTATTGTATAATCTGCCACGATCGCTCCGGAAATATCCCAATAGAGAAATGGCCTGACTTCGTATTTAAACGTGGTCGGAGCCTCTCCCGATTTAAAGAATATTTCGAATTCCTTTGTGTTACTCAACGTGGTGCTTCGTGTGGATAGATTAGATGAATTGTATTCCCCTGCCACAGATGCACTGACACTTGCCCCACCGTATGCAAATCCTGCCTCTGCTTCAAACGTGTGTTGCAAGTTATTTTCTTCACTTATAGCTGAACCCGTTGCTTGACTGAATTTTAGCGATTTAAATAAATCATACGGTTGATTATCACAATCAACGCCACCTAAATCGAAAGACATAGTCGGATCGATATTATTAAGATCATCCTGATCATGCGCATAAGATAAAATATTTCCCTGTTGATGATTTAATTGATAATCGTGCGTAAAATCCTCTTGATTGATATAATTTTCTGTTGCGGAATAGTGAGGCACCAATACAATTACATGGGTTAATGTGTCGATAATACCACTATTAAAATATACAGGATATTCATACACGTCATAGTTTGTTTCATAGGCTAGCATACGGTCTGTTGATACATTCGTATAGGAATTAACGAATGTGAGTTGGCGAGTAGATGAAGCCACATTACTAAATTTTTCACCAAACGTTCGGCCGATTTTACCTTCAACTTTTACGCCATATCCACCATACCCAGCTGCCAAATTCATTGAAAGTGCCCAATCGCTGTTAATTTCAGCGGTTAAAATCGTATCAGAACTGGTTTCTTCTGTAAATACCGTGCGAGATGAAAAGTTGGAATTTGCAGGCGCTGGTAAGTCCCCAGCATCATATAAATTATTTAAATCAAATGTGTCATTATCAAAAATATCAAAGTGGCCAGGAGGCGAATTCATCACAACCATTGGAGTGATATGCGTTTGGGTTTGTCGGCGTTCTGGTTTTCCCAAAAGTATTCCTCCCCCATCAGCATCAAATAATTCCAAGGAATATTGCCGAATATCCTGATATTCCCCTAGGTCAACGTGATCCCTGCGACTCATCATCAAGGTTGGATCAGTTGTCAAATCAATTTGTCCAGTTAACCCTTCGTAACCAAAAACTTCAATTAAAAACTCTTGACGCGTCAATGATTGATCTGACGGATCAAATTGAACATCATTAGTCATAACAACAATATCGTTCGCCAAGCGATTGGCATTGACTGATGACGTTATTTCATTTACATTTCCGATTTTTAAAAAATCTTGTGCGAATTTTCCCGATAAATTATCATTTAAATCGTGGTTATAGTTCGTGACATTAAACGTGTTAATAGAGTTGATTTTCATTCTACCGCCAACTAATGAAAAATTCAGCACTCTGACTTGATCATTAAATGCCAACACTAATTCATCGCCAAGTAAGGCAGGGTTCAAGGTACCATCCAGATCGCCACTTTCCATATCAAATCGATCAAAACTGCTTGCTCCTCCGATACCACCCAGTTCATAAAATAGATAATCTGAAGTACTGCAATTGCCGGTGGCGCAATCAGGATTACATGGGCTGCAGAGCTCAACGATCAAACCGTCCTGTGTACTATTCTCTCTGAGAGGGATCAAACTTAGACGATTATCACTAGCGTTTGATGAATTTTGATTATAAATACCGACCACGATTTCATCACCAGGAAATTCAGCAAAATAATTGCCTGGTGCGACTTGAACTTGAAATGCATCTGTGTTCGCCGGATTACTACAGCCTTCCGCAAAACAAGGTAGTTCATTGGGGTCCCAGACACATTCACGATACTTTTCTTCGAGGCTTTGAGTGGACTCATTAAATTGATAGATATGTGTATAGACTTTTTCGTTAGGATAAATTACGGGCATGATAATTTCATCATAACCATCTAGATCAATATCGCCTACACCCAAATCCATGACGCGACACCGAGCACCTGTTCGATTATAACTGGGGCCTTCGATGGAATCGATTCTGATGGGAAAGGGGACGGTAAAACTACTATCACCCAGAGAGCTGTAACAAAATTTACCGGGCTCAAAGATGTATAAGAATATTTTCCCAATATTATCAGTGTAGGCCATGACAATTTCGTCCTCCCCATTATACGGCGACTGAGCCGAATCGCACATAAAATTTCCCACTACGACTTGCAAACTGGGATTTTCATCATAGGTCACTGTCCCAATTTCTTGCATCATCACTGGATCGTAAAGAACAGAAGATGCAGCTGGTGGACCCATACCCAAATAATATCCTGCGGATTCGCAGACATCAAAAAACTGTGGGGAGCGTATAGCGACTTGTGGAATTATGAAGCCATCATGATCGGCTCCTGCCCAGACCATGACTGAGGATTGAAAAGCCAGCATATTGCCAGTTGGGTCTTGATACAAGTTTCCAGAGGCCATATCAGAACCCCCAATACCGCGTACTCCGCCTTCCATTGGAAAGGGTAAATCAGTAGCACTTGTATCGGTATAATATTCGACAAAGCCTTCAATAGTTGGAGGAAAACCACCGTCTAAATCAGTGATGGACGAATTGTTCAAATTATATAAATTATTTTTCGCCTGATAAATGTCATCCACCGGAAATTGATCCGACCACCAAATTAACAATTCATTTTCCAAAATTACATTTCGCTCCTGTCCGAGCGGATCATCCATATTTAATTGTCCGAATAATACTTGTGTACATAAACAGATAGAAAAAATCAAACCCGGCATGAGGTATTTGGAAGTGGACTGATAGATATTTTTCATTTTGGTAAATTTTGAATTTCAATTGGTTATATAATTCAAAGATGATTCGAAGCTTAAGCATTTGCAACTTTTCATCACCCCATAAAGAGGGGGCAACATATAATTGGAGCTATGTATTCATGTGATTTTGACATAGACACAAGGTGTTTTGACGGCCTTTTGTTATCAATAATTAATCAAGTAACAACTTGCTATTTCTCATTTGACTTCTTTAATATCTATCTTCTATAACTACATTTCATTGAAATAAAATGGGCTAAACGTGACTGCACCTATGTAGACTGGTATGAAGACCAAGACTCACTTTATCCGCATTTTTCGGATATTACATTTCCAAAACCATTGAACCAACTATCGGCGTGATATTCAGATCGATACTCTCATATCTACTATTGACCGTTGCGTCAGTGGTTTCGCACGCCCAAGTGTCACCTTTTTCAATTGAAAACTATTCAATACAACACGGTCTGCCACATAAACATATAAACACCATATTGAAACATCGTGATGGCTTTCTGTGGGTTGGCACACGCAATGGATTAGCACGATTTGATGGATATGAATTTTTACCGATTCCGCTTCCAAAAAGACCAATGTTTACCGATGGCTTGACAGGACCTTGGGTGGGCCGTTTAAAGGCGCTCAGCGATGGGCAAATTCAACTATCTTATTTAAAACAGGAAGTGCAACTGAAATTTGTTGAATATTTATTTAATCCTGAAGACTGGAGCGAAAGAATAGTGGATACGTCAATCACGAATTCTATTATAGAAGCCGAATTATTAAATACAAAAACATATGGCGATACGATAGTGACCGATGATCGCGTTGGCAATGAAATACGGATGTTTAAAAATAATGGCAAGGTACATGCGACACTCCAACCAGCAACGGGGAAGCCAATCGACATTTCTAAAGCTTTTTATCACAGTGCAAATTATTTTGAAGTGCATGGAAAGGATTTCACTAAATGTTTTTTTTATTCGACATTTAACGGGTTGATGAAAGGCGTTCCAAATATTACCAGCTTTAAAAATTTCTTACATAATTCGGAAAGCTCCTTGGACTTCGGAATTCAATGTCGTGCAATTTTTCCATTATCTTCAACAGAACTTTTAGTTTCGGCTCAGCATAAAAAATTGATATTGCTTGATGTCGACACTGAAGAACACGAATCCATTGAATTTTTCGACACGAATACGGGAGAAGCGCTGGAAACGCGAATGCTCACGTCCATCATAGGCCAATCAACGGACTCATTGTGGGCCATATCGCATTTCGACGGACTCATGCTGTTAAATCCTTTCAAAAAAATAGGCGTTCAAGTGCCAAATCAATCTTTTTTTCGATATCACCACATGGCTGAGCTGAAGGACAAATCTCTTATTATTTCCGGTGAGACAAAGGACGAACGTTTCATCATTGCTCGATACTATCCAAAACGCCCTAATACTTATCATCTTATTTACGAAGAAAAACCAGCGGGCAAAGCCGTCGTAAATAGTTTTTTATTGCCGACTAAGCAAAACATGTTATGGATTGGCTATTCAAATGGACTTTACTTATATGATTTAATATCCAATAAAATTGTCGAATCTTATAAGTACAAAAATGATAAAGAACATATCGATAATCAAGTTTCTGATATACACCATTTGCTCGAAGGCAAGAG
>Ga0115029_1001295_pt1 | contig 18156 bp, 25 predicted proteins | sample SidtaG_3_FD_87297 | JGI IMG/M metagenome (GOLD analysis project Ga0115029, IMG submission 87297) | Marine algal microbial communities from Sidmouth, United Kingdom - Sidmouth_Asex1 metaG | ecosystem: Host-associated > Algae > Red algae > Unclassified | place: Sidmouth, United Kingdom | collected... | reverse complement strand
CGGCGCCCAAGGCCGGTGTTGCCCCGGGGTATCCCGCCGGTGGCGCGTCCGTCACCCGGCTAGTGCCGGGCATCTCAAACGGAGGAACGCCCCCGTCAAGCGGGGAAGATGAGATAGATCCGCGAGCCATGGAAGCGGGGTCCGCGTATCGATCGGGTGTCCTCCGTCACCGCACCGCAATACAACCAACGAAGATCCCCCGACTCTTGGTATCGAAAAGGTATTGATCTGCGTCACGCACGGCGTGCGTACAGCGAGTCTCACCCGGGGTGCAAAATGTAGTACCACAATCTAGGGGGTCGCCTCGAGAGGAGGGAAGTAACGGCCGTCTTAGCCGCTTGCGCGACACCTGCTATGGGCCTCGAGGTTCAGGAAGTCGGGCCGATCGAAAGGCCAAGACATCGAGACACGGTCCACTTGCCGGCGACGACGGTGCCTCCCACCGTTGACGCGCTTCGTCCTAAAAGGTCTGAAACCGTCGCCCGGATCCATTTTCCCCAAATGCGAATTGACCCGGGCCGTCACCAACCAATGCAGATAATTCCCTCCATGCATGTCAAGTCCCCCGCGGCGATTATTACAGACGAGGGGGAGAAACCGTCCCGCGCGAAACGCGCTGCACCCGCCGCGTGGCGCCCGGTCGGCCGTCGCCTGCTGCGCTCTCTCGGGCGCGCCAGCGCCCTCTCGGGCGCGCCAATCCGGCCTCCCGCGGGGCCCGCGTGCCGAGCGCGGCGGGTCGGGTATGCTCCCAGGGTGGCCCGAGCCGGTCATCGGGGTCGCCCCCTCGCCCCGGTCCCCGCGTCGCCGCCCCGTCGGCCACCACCGCCGCTGGCGTCGCCATTTCACGTCGGAAACCGCGTCCCCCGCCGTCGCCGACGTCCCCGTGGTTGCCCCCTGGCGCATAGGGGGCCCCGTAGTACTACACGACAGATACGAAAGAAGAAAGGCAAAGAAAAGATATGTGGAAGAGCGCACTTGCGTGTGGCCATCGACAGGGCAGAGGCTACCATCACGGTCCTGTTGCTACTGCTGGACACCTGTTGATTTGTCACCACTGAAACCACAATGGGGCACCACCGCACAGTCCAGCCCAATCAGTGCCGAGATAATGGAGAAGGGAGGTGAGAGACCAGACGCAGTGTCAGGAACCAGGTTTCTTGAAAGCGCAAAGAAGCGTGTGCTCGATACCGCCGCAATGCGCTCCTCTCTAAAGTAGTCAGAACGAGGGAGCGTCACGTACCTGATGATGTGACGCTGTTGCGAGCTGACAGCGGCACCCAGGGGCATGCCCCGTGATGCGCAGTCGACAGAAGTGGAAAAAATGGCCACTGCAGAAACGGGATAGATGGACAAAGCGGTCCAGGGGAGCCCATCCCCCCCTTCATTGCGAACAACAGCAGACCGCGACCCAGTCCCCACCACAGCCAGCAGCACGTTCCCGGCTCCCCGAGCGCGTGGCCGCCGCTGTCGGACGCCGGCATTGTGAGGAGGTCATAAACAAAGCCCAGTGGAGCGGAAGATCGATAAACAGACTGCCTCCAGCCGAATGGCCAACGGGGTTGGCGACGACAAGCTGTTGAAAGTGAAAGAGGCAAAACGTCCTCGAATGGGCGGTCTATGAGATGCGTATCGAGCACCAGCCATGGCGGCCCGAGCGCAACCACCTCTGTAGGGATCGTGGCGCTTCGTGCGTGAGTGTTCGCCACTGCTGCGCGATCTACGAATCTTACCGTGACACGAACGGCCATCTCAAGAGCTTCACGGCGCAACGCACTTGCCGTGAGCCGTCGCGTGTGGCTATTGGATGCGCCCGAGGGAAACAGCACAGCGGTGGATCACCACAAGATCATAGGATGCAAGGAAACGTCGACCGAAACGAGCTACAAGCAAGCAAGTAACTCCTCAATAGTCCATTAATTCCACATAGTAGCCTCTTATGTCAGCATTCAGAGATGATTCCCAGCTCGAAACTTGTACATCGCTGTTCAATAAGTTGCTTGGAACGGCGGTGGGAGAGGCAGGACTCCCGCAGCCAGCCACATGGTCATGCGGCGCATTGCTGCCGCTTTGCTCGTTGGACCTGGATCGCTCGAGTTCGCTGGTGGTGCCGCTCGGCAACGAAAACCATACATGTTGATCTCCTGCCCACACAATGCAGCCAGTGCGCAGAGCGCCAGCCGCCCCAATTCTCTGACGACGCAGGATCTCCGCCCGCCGGTGCCGTGGCGCTGGTGTTTACGGGGGACAGTCCTTCACAAAGGAGCTATTCAGTAACCGCCCGCGGTGAAGGACAAGCGCAGGTTGGGCTCCCATGCGCGAGCCGGCGCCGATCGATACAGCCTGAATCATCCGCACGCTGTGACACTGAATATTGCAGCAGCCGCCCCTGGTCAGCGCCCACGCACGCAGGATGCCCGCGAGCTCTCCATCGCTGGTCCACTCTGCGCCATTCGCCTTGTACGTCTTTTCTCATGCAGCGCGCACCTCTTGCATGTGGCGTCTTCGCCGCGGCCAGGGGGACCTTGTTTGAGAAACGTTGGAACCTGGTTCCGTCGCAATAGTGTCGGTCACCACCAGCACCTACGCTCACTTTCGCTTTTCACTTTTCAGGCAACTGGACCGATGTGGGTGGGCGATACTCAAAGCTTTTGCCCCGAGCGACAGCTTTGCTGTGCTCATATACCGTAAATCGCACTTGCTGCAGAATCAAACAGCATGCATCACCGCTGAAACAAACCAGTAAGCCCGTGCGCCAGACAGTCACTCTTGCGCATTCTCATGTGTTCGAGAGAAGCAGCTCCCCGCAGCAGTCATCTTCGAATGCTACCGGTATACAGCAGACATTAGCTATCTGGCGACGCCTTTGCACGTGACACGCTACCAGCAGAGCCGGAAGCATGAAGTTCAGCATGTGATCAGACGCCATGAAGTGTTGGACTGAGCATGATCACACGGCCATAGACGAACAGGGCGTCAGCAGCTCTGATTTATGAAAGCTAGGGCATGACAGAATGAGCAGAGCGGAGCTACAAATTATTTTTGACGCGTTGTGCAACGAAGGCCCTCATGCCGCGCTGACATATCCGGCAATACTCCGGGTACAGTGCGCGGTCTCGCCCGTAGCTCCTGACATGCGTGCCATTCACATATCGGCAGCGTTAGACCGTGCGTGCGCGTCATAGCTACGAGGCAATGGTTCTCATGCGGGACACGACAAACACGCCCACAGCCTTTCCCTCTTCACGTCCACATTCCTTAACAGCTGCGATATCCTATGTGATCCCCGTTCGTCACGGGCGGCGGCTGCTCTAGCAACCTTTCGACGCTGATCCTATACCCACTCATATCCATGCGTGTGGTAGATAAACTGCTGGCGCCACATTCCCAACGCTATGACCATCATCTGTCATCGGTACGGGAGCTATAGAACAAAAAAGGGCATTGGATGTATGTCTGTACGGCCGCGCTTTTCCCTTTTCTCTTTCAGTTTCAACCCCGCCGGCCCCCACTCCATCTGTGGAACCCGCATCGCTCCCCCTCATCGCCTCCCACGCTCACTCCTGCGGCGCCGGAGTACCGTTCTCCTGCGCCATAAAAAATCATACATATAGAAAGACACAGGCATCAGGATGCCGGCGCACCCCGGGGGCGGCGTCAGCTGCGTCAAGAGCGCCTTGTTGTTTTCGGTGGTTGAAGTCGCACGATACACCTCCGCCAACACAGTGGGAACCTTGAATGAGCCTTGAATGATGGTTTTCAATCGCGCGTTGCCAATGCCTGGCACAACATGCAACTGTAGCGCCCACATCTGCTGCAGCGTTGTCATCAGCCGCATCTTGGTCATCTTCTCTTCTTACACGGAGTACGTGGTCACGCTGTCCACACCAGCGCCTGCACGGTCCTTAGCACGATGCGCAGACAGCCAGCCGGCCCTGCCGCTCACGGTACCCCGGCGGCGGTTGCAGTGGCGCAACAAGGACGCGAATAGTCGGCCGTTTCGTTCAAATCGTCAGTGTACTTGACGAAAAAGGAGCAGGCGACGGAAAGCGCTGCCAGAACCTTCATGGCCGCCTCCTGCATGTCTGCGTCGATCTGGGACGCGCCTTCAGGGTGGCCCTCGACGATGCGCGACAACGACAAGCGGACCGACACGGCCATAAAGAAGGTCTGCTCGTGCAGGCGGCCGTCCCTCAAGGAGGCGACCACGTCTTTCGCCGTCTTGCGCTCCATCCACTGGTCGATTAAGATCTCAGTTCCTACCTGTGGAGCGCCCTCGTAAGCCGCGGGACCAGGGGCTTTTGAAACAGGCATTTTTTATTGAATCAGAATATATTCCACTTGCGCTGACATGCACTTGGATTTCAATTTTTGATACAGTCATGTATCTGATTTTGGATCTGACAGCGCTTGTCGGAGTAAGGATCAGTGACGAATTCGGAATTTATTTGCTCCGATTTCGATGATACTCTGGGTACCCAGAATGATTATATTCCGACCATGGAAGGTTATGCACAAATATGGATCGGCGCACCTGCAAACGAGAGGTGGTCGGTCGATGTCGCCGACAAAGTCTGTGGCGCCAGCCAACGTTTGGCTCTAGGTGTTCGGAATTGTTTAGAAAGTCAGAGTGGTTCAGTGTGCCTTCTCAACCAAAGCTTGTTGTGTACGCAAGGCGGCAATCTCGTCCTCGAACACTGGAAAGTTTCTGGTCCTACGGGCAGTTCCCCCCCGGTCACGATGCGTGCTTGACGGTCTGCAACAGTGCGGGACACCAGAGAGTGTTGAGACAGCAACGATGCGCAATTTGCATGTGTCGGGAAGCAGGTGGGCATGGCTGCTCCTCACCTCAAGAAGATAGGAACATGCTGCTGATATCCAAACACCCTCACGTCGTGCTGCGGGCATCCGGCTCGGGCGTGTCAGACACGTGGCCATGGTAGGCGCGACGTTTCGGCCACTATCTCTGACGTGGTGGCCAATAGTGGCATCTCCTCCGCCTGCACCGTCGCAAGGGCTGCCCCAGAATACTTGTTAATGCACAGCCAATACTGGGATTCGGACCAGCTCAGGCAAGAGAACTCAACTCTGATTACATTATGTCCTGCCGTCAGAGAATTATTAGGGCACATTTTGTTCGTGGGTTCTTGGACAGAGTACATTATGAGTACGCAGCTACGGCATGGAATTCAGATGAATCCGAGTATACTGTGCGGATATATCTGGCTCAGCTTTATCCACCTCAGACGCTGTGCGGAACCCGTGGCCGTGACCCGAGTCACCAGCAGCGCGTCGCCAAGTGGTCGGCAGCTGCAGCGGCGCCTTGGCATGCGGCATTCAACTGAAGAGGGGGGTATCAGTCTCGGCAGTGTCAGCAAGAGTGAAGGCCGCCAGCAGGTCCGCCAACGCGGTTGAGCAGGGTCCCGCCCGGCATGGGTATACGCCGCGTTGGGACGCCCCGAAAATGGGACCGCTGTGCCCAGCCGGGACTTGTCGGCCCTGGAAGCGGCGGGCCCTGGACCCCGGGTCAGCGGTCATGCGAACTCCGTCGTGCGGCGGTACCCCGTCGGAGGGGCAGGGCTCGGGCCCGAACCCGCCGGGGCTGGGCCGCCGGTGCGTCGACAAGGGCTGCGGAGCCCTTCACCTCGACCGCGGCAAGGACGGCCTACGCCGCATGCCTATCTCAAGTTGCGGCCGTTGCATCGACCGTGGCCAAGTTGTTCTTCGTCTGGGGGATGCGCCCGAGGGCCTTTCACGCAGGGGTCTTGCTCCGTGGGATCAGCGACTGCCAGTTCCGTGCCAGGGGCTTCGGGGCAAGTTTCACCTTGTCCAGCGCCCAGAAAGACTTTCTCTCCCGCTCGAGGTAGGCCTTCAGCGTCTTGAACGACGGCTCCGCCGTATTGTAATGCCGCGCGGCGGGCCGAAGGTACTCGGAAACTCCTTGCACCAGCACCACCTTGAGCTCCCTGCCATCCAAGAGGACCTCGAGGGCGGCGTCCAACGCCACGATGCGATCGCCAAACTGCCCCTCGGTCTCCCACGTGTGCTGCTTGGCGTCCTGCAGCTCGCGAGGGCGGTCGGAAAGGACGTCGTCGTCTGAGTACTCTTCCAGTAGCTCACAGATGATGTGCTTGAACTTGGTCTGAGAGGCCACCGCCGCCGTGTCACTGCCCATCGGCACTAAGCGGCGGATGACCTCATTGACGTTCCCTGAGACCAGCCACTGGAACGAATACCCCGCGGCCCCTTCGGCCACGCCGAGGGCGTCGAAGGAGTTCTTGAGCTTCTACAGGAAGTGGATGACGCTGACCCGGTACTTGGCGTCCTAACGCCAATTCTCCAAGAGCATCATCGCCTTGAGGACGCGCGGATATTCCGATAGGTGCGCGAGAACCCGGGTGTGCGGTCGTACAGACATTACGCGTCTCTCTTAAACAGGGGCACACGCCGGGGGTCCGTGACCCAGTCCAACCGCTGGTCGCGTCGCAGACGCCGGACCGCCTCGCCAACGATAGACTTGCGGAATTCTTCCATCGACGCCGCCGTTTCGCCCGTATCATCAAAATCCGCCTCACTGTCGGGGGAGTGGGCCCTTGCATGGACGCCGCCCGACGGAGAGGTGGCCCAGCCGGGCGTGGGCGCCACCTACCGGGTGGACGCCGTTGGTCCCGCCCGCTGCGCCACTCGCGACGGCGCCGGCAATGCCTCTGGCATGGCTGCCGAAGGGGCCGTCTCGGCGATCTGTTCCCGCCGAGGGCGGAGCTCCTTGAGCTCCTGTCGCATCTCGGTCATGAGCATCTGCATCTTAGTCATGTCCGCCTCCGTTGTGTCAAGCTCCGTCGTCTCCGCGTTCGCCCATCGGCTCGCGGCAGGCGCCGGGGGCGGACGGATCGCTCTGGCGTACCGGCGCCTTGGCCGGGCAGAAACGCCGCTCCGACGCATCATGTCCCGGGGGGTGTTCGTCGGCCCCCCCGAACCCCGTTGGGATCTCGTCCCCGTCAGCCCCTTGTCTGAAACGATGGCTCGGTCAGTCGCCACGGGATGCGCGTGGCCGAGATCAAATGGCGACGCACCGTGCACCGGCGCCACTGAACCACATCCCGCCGTCGACGCCACCGGGCTCTCTCGTCCCAGGACGATGAGGTCAGGCAAGGACAGCAGCCCGCCGCTTACGTTCGGTCGGGCCCTGGCTGGCGCTGCGACGATACCGTCGCTCTCGACGGCGCGGGGAGCGCCCCCGGAAACGAAAGAGGAAGACGAAGAGAAGGCGCGGTCCATGGCTCCAAGGGCCGTGGCGCTAGCCGGGAGGCGGCTATTCCATTCGGGCCGGTACAACTGGGAGATCGGGGCCAAGGGTCGTGCAACCAGGCGTGGGACGACTGATCTCACCCGGAGCACCAAATTTAGCACAACCCCGTAGCCACGGTTCAGAGAAGGGAAGCATCCCACCAGTGCCGTCCTCAGAACGTGCACCCTTTAGAATCGCCCGATCCGGAAAGAGGGACCGCCAAAGGTACAAAACAGATGGCACGGTTTACTTGCCGGCGACGTTTGTGCCTCCCACCGTCGTCGCCCTTCGTCCTAAAAGGGCGAGAACCGTTGCGTGAGCCAGATCCCTGTGACGGGAATTGGCCTGCGCTGCCGACCAACTGATGCACCTAAGCACAGTACAAGACGAGTCCCCCAATGCGGTAAGCGCAGACGAGGGGGATCGCGGCCGCCGGGCTGCGCCTGACGTGGCGGCCCCTGGCGTGGCTACGCGGTTGCGCGCGCGCGCCACATAACCGCCACGCCCAGCGGTGCCCCGACAGCCGTTCGCACCTGGCCCGGGCGTCCGCGTTCCCCGACAGCTGCCCAGGCTACGTCAAGGAGCCACCAAAGGAGGAGTGGCGGGCGTGCCGTCCGCCCCACCGCTTGCCACCCGAGAGCCGCGTCCACCCAGCCCCCGCTGGGGGTTCTCAGCACCACCCCGCGCCGGGTGGGGCTACAACCGGGACTCCCTTCTTTTGTGCCGCCGAGAGCGGTGACGGCGTGCTGCTGTTCCATCTCTTCCTCCCATGGGCATGCACTCTCGAGGTCGTGGAGGCGCCTGGGCTCGTGCCGGCAGGGTCAGCGCTGCCGCTGTGGCCGCCGGGGAGGAAAAGCGGTTCACAACGCATCAGTCACTGCCTAAGAGCCAGTTTGACACAGCCACTTTTCACGCGGCGCGCCCTCTCGCGTCGGCCGGTGGGGAGGTTTCCATTGGCGGGAACTCTGCTCGACGAGGGTGGGCTGATAATGCTTTGGTCGCTACTCAGGGAGCCGGGGCCGGGGCAATTGGGCCTAGCGGCTCCCCCCCTGCCAAAGTGCCAATCGGCAGAGGCGCGGCATTTTGTCGCAGACAGGAATCGGTCGGTGGTTGGGGTAGCCACCAGTGCCAACTTCGACTACGGTTCCATCTTCCAGCACTAATGGTTTGACTGTCGAAACTCAAAGCATGCTGTGAGCGAAGAGATTACAACTGGGAGAGGGCTGACAGCCCACTGAGTGTAAGCCGACGAGCAGCCGCAGCCAATCTTTAAGAATGACGTCAGTCCTATTCGCCACACTGAGTGGGCATCTTGTCAAAACAGCCAATCTTTAAGATGTGCCGATCTTAACGATTGGATTGAGGACGCTCCCAAATTTGATCTGTAAGTCTGTGCATGGTTCAGTGGCCTCCTTCTGGCCCTTGCAAGCGTCCTGCTGGCCTCTGCTGCTGTACGCTCTGACCCTCGGCCATGACTTTGGGCTTCGTGCCTGTCCGTCGCGCTGTTACTCCCGCCCTTGCCAACTTCCTTTCGCGCCACGGGAATCTAGACTGCACACACATTATTGGTCGACCTGTTGAACTCATTCTCAGGCAGGATCAACTCACACAGATCCGAGCTCATCCTGGAGGAATCAAACGCAATTTTGCCCCGCGCAGATTGACCGCCGGTCTGCCTGAAGGCTGACTGCCTGCCCAACAGGGTCAACACTGAGCTCAGACGCCAGCCTCATGACGTTCAGCTTGTTGCTGACAACATACGGTTGGACGTGTCTTCTCTAGTAGATATGATGAGCAACATGACGCTGCAGCGCGATTGAAGAGTGTACAGTCGTTCTCCAAAACATCCCTCCGTCCCACATCTTAACATGTACTTCAATAGATACACTTTGACCAAAGTCGACGGTTTTCAAGTTGGCTTCAGTGTGAGGCAGCTCATTTTCATGATCTGGTTCAAGTTTTCTGAGTATCACCACGCTGCATGAGCAGTGAAAGGCTGTCTTAGGACGCCCTCACGAGACAAATGGTGCTTTTCTCTGCCTCACTGCAGGTGATTTGGCCTATTCAGACCGAGAATGCTGACGTGGCCCCTGCAGCCGCTGTTAGGATCAGCTTGAGTGCGTCTGGGGAAACAGGACACAGGACTGTTGCAGTGGGTCAGGAACTCCGTCGCACATGTGCCAAGGTCAGTCAGCGGTCATGAGCCGCCTGGCTACGGCGCCCATCCCAGAATAATTCGGACCAATCAGCGCCCAGAAGTGAGGATCTTCGGCAAGAGATGCCATCAACAGTTCCACACAAGTTACCCTCCCAGACGCGTCTGTGGAACGAGCTGAGTGCTCTTACGAAAAGATGGACCACGGCAGCACTTTTGGTGGCCCAGTGTGGCGCGCCTGTCCAATTTCGTACGAATGGCCTCTGGGAGCCGCGGTGCGCGCTCACGCGTGAGGAACATCTTTGCGTGATCGTTCGAGATGCGGCGGATTATTCCTGTGGCCACTTCGATATGCCCTTGCAGTAAGGACGGGTCGCGTCGTGCGCGACGGCCTCAGAGGCACTTCTTTCATTTCCAGTATGCCGAGTATCTAACGTGGTCACTGCTACTAGTTGGAATCGAATACAAGGCGAAAGCGATGCAGCACTGAGAAGTCCGGTGTGATCGGCGGACTACTTTCGTTTCGCGGCCCAGCGATCAAAAAACCGGTCGATGCCCCATGATTGTGACAGATTGTCCCCAAACTTTTCTTTTCCGATGTCGAATTCTAATTATGTGTTGCGCTGCTGCAACTTGCGCGGCCCATTTGGATTCATAAGAAAGCAGATCATTCAACGGTGCAGTGTGTCGACCGGAACACCGCCACCCTACTGGGGACGGTGGAGCCGTCGACGACCTCCTCCCTCCCGACGGCTGTCCCCGTCGTGGACGTCGTTGTCGCGTCTTCTTCTCCTCGTCCCGCATTGCCCCTTATGCACTCAATGGTGACCCACGGCACGCCACGCGCGCTCTTGGCATGTTCTTCTGATCTGTTGCACCACTTGCACAGTTGCATGAGAGATGTGAGCGGGCAGTGGGATCATCGGCATGATGAGCATATGTCTTTGTGTATGTTTTTAAATGACGAGATGCATGAGTACGGTTGCGTTCGGGAATTTTCTGAGGCTTTGTCCCCTCCATGCTGTCGCGCATGGCTCCTTGAAGACTGCATCACTCGACCTTTTCTCGTTCTCTTTAATTGCCGCACCTTTGCTGCCACCCTCCACCCCCTCGCCATGTTCGTCCGAATGAAAGGGGTACCTGCACGGTCCCGCTGTGAGGTATGTTCTGATATTGACACTGACATTTTGGGCGTGACAATGATATCTCGGACGTTGTCTATTGCTTTTTTACTCTTTAATATGAATGTAGGGACATGTCGAGGACGTTTGCTCTGTGCTTGGGCTGTCGTTCAGCCCATTCAGATGCCTCGCTCGAAGGAGTCCGCGATGCGCTGGACGGTGGACGGGCTGAACGTCCAGACGTGCGGCTAGAAGATTCTCAAGGTCCCTGCTGCTAATTCCCCGTTCGAGAGGAGCGCACAAGAGAAGGGTGCCATTCTGTCCTGTCTTTCCACATTTTTTCTCCTTGCTTCTCTTCCCGTGAGCGACACGTATAGCTATGTCTATTAAACACTCTCTTCTTCCCACCTCAAGCCATGATGGCAGGACCCACGCGAAGACAAATACCGGGCTCGCATCTTGAGTAAGTGAGTCATACATGCGCTTCTTCGAGAAACGGAAATCCCGCGATGTATCGACTTGGTCGCTGGTGCCTGTCCCAAAATACTCTACGGCTCCTCATAGCGCGGCACTACGCGAATGACCGGCTTGGTCATCGTTTTGGTACAAAAAGCAAAACAACAACGACGGTGGTCACTTTGAGACTGATTTGTCAAGTAAAAGTCTACAACTCCGATATTGTGTAGACAAGTCCTGGCTTGTGTGTGTTCACATTGAGCATAAATATGACATCTCAATTAGAAGTATGGCAGGTTTTTTGTTGCTAGTTGCTTCCGCCCAGTTGCGTTCCCACCACGGGAAAAACTCCGTGACGGAGTGTCCTGTCTGCGCGCACATTACAGCTGCATACATGGTGTTGTCCGGCTTTTGTGTGTGCTCGTGCAGTACACAATCTTGCCTGAGTAGTAGCGACAGCGCGGCGTCTGTCACTGCACTGGTCCTGCTCTGACGCGTGTTCTGGCGACCGCAATCCCATGCACAGACACTGCCGTCTCCTCTCCCACCTCCAACCGCACTATCCGTCTTGCACACGCGCCGAACTCGTTCCACCCTGCAAAGTGGCGGCCACTGGGCATGGGTCAGCTGTTTGAGCGACGGGGCTTGTCGCTCGCGTCGCAAGCGGCTACATGTGGTGCCGCCCCCAATCGGCTGTGACGGGAATCGGGCGGTGCGGGGGATCCCGAAAAGAACGCCTGCGGTATGCGCACCTTCGGTCCAGCAGCCGTGCAGGGGTGATGGCGGCGACCCCAACCAGACCCTATGCTTTTCGCCTTCGCCCTGATGGACCATCGGTAATCTGCCGATGAGCGTAGGCCCGCCCAATCAATCCAGCTGCAGAAAAGGACGGAGAAAAATCTCAATCGTTGATGATTTTCATGCTTGCACCAGAGGTTCAGTGCTTCGGAAGCAGTGAAGACCAGTTCCTCTCCCACGTGAACTGCAAGAATCACCCTTCGCGCAGACGCACTGGCGCGAGTTCCTAACCCGAGGCGACGCAGATTTCCACCATGGACGATGCTGTGTAACGTTCGACTTCATAACGACGTGGACGTGGAATGAAGCCCCTGCATGGAAGGTCGCTGTGTGTGTGTGTATGAGCTTCTTATACTTTCGAAACTGCATATCAACGAAGATAAAAAGCGCAACTCACAGCCTCGGGCGTACGCTTGTGCGAAGAAGAGCAACAAAATGACACGTACCTCTTCGAACGCCAGCACGTTCGTTCCCCTCGCCAGCTTCGCACTTCTTCCAATTCTCCACTGCTCACGTCAGCAACACAGCCGGCACAATGCGGGAGCACGTCGTCCGCCGCTCCTCACCCGCCGCCCCATCGACAAGCGAAGCCGCCGTCGCCGCTACCCCCGCTGCCGCCACACGGGGCGCGCGCGCCCTCTGCCGCGCCGCAGGTGTCCCCGCCTCGGCGGGCGCCGCTGACTACACCCTCTTCTCCGGTGCCACAAACATTGGTTTCTGCGTCAGCTTTGGCGGCTTTTACCGCCTCTGAGGCCCTCGCCGCCGTCGCGGCGGGCGCCGCCGCTGGCGGCGCCCGTATCCACCGGCTGCGCAATTCCTGCAGCTCGTCCACTGTCGGCACTGTGCCGATCACGTACAACATGCGGCACACGTACCCCTCAGCGACCAGCGCGGCGGCCAGGCCAACGATGTTCCCGCTGTCTTCACGCCCAGCGGGTGGCGGTGAGCGTCAGTGGTGGCACAAGCGGCGGTAGCAACGCAAGTCGTGTCAGAGGCGGCGGTCGCCAGACCAGGGAGCGCCTCACACAAGAAGGCTCGGTGAGCGGGGTCGAGGTTAAGAATCGACACCTGCGGAAGGCAAATGGAACCCGGCATGTGCGGCAGCAAGGTGAGAGAATGGGAGGGGGTAGGGGGCACAGCGGTGGCGGCTGTAGCTGCGGTGCCCACCGCCGTCGGCCCACGCTCGCCGCCGATGAACCTCCCCGCCATTCTGGCTGCGGCAGACCCGAGGAAATCGACCCCCTTCCCGTCTTTGACGCGGGGAGAAAACAGCCAAACCGTGACCCACCCCCCCAGTCACCACCCCTGAGCGCCGGACGCAAGCCGTTTTCGACCCTTTTCGAGGTCTCGGCTTCGAGCCGACCAAGCTTCCAGGTCCGCGTGCCGCCCCGCCGACGCCCGAAATGTGGACCTCGGCGACGAGCTTTTCTTTGTCGCGGCGTCGAAGGCGGCCGCAAAGCCCAACGCGGGTCATCCTGCTCCCCCCTGCCACCGGCACCCGGGGGGTTGTGAGACCGGCGGCCGCCGCCGGTCAAGCCGTGTCGGCTGCTTCGACGTCGCATGTGGTGCGGGGCGGTCGGGCGGCTGGCCAGCCGCCGTGGCGTCGGCGTCTCCCCCCACGGCCCGCCATCCGAGGTCTGACGCGACACCATCGACGATTGGCTGTACAACAGCGTCCCTGATGCCTCCGCCGCGTACCAGTCGGTTGCGGAGGGGCGACCGCGGTGGGGGTCGACGCGGCGGAGGCCGCCGCCGCTGCCGCCGCTGGCCAGCGGGCGGCCGCGACGGCGGGGGGGGTCCCTGCTGCCACCGCGGCAGCGGTGGTGGAGGCGTTCCGAAGAGCACAGGCTGCAGGATTAGTGACCGCCAACAACACGCGTCGTCGGGGCACGCGGTGCCGCCCGGCTTCACCGCGCCAAAAGGCGGCCGATAGCCGCTCTGCGGCTAGCGCGGCGGTCGTGAATACTAGGTCGTTCGCGGCCGCCAGGTCGTAATCGTCCTTTTTGTTGTTGTCCTCTTCACCCATCCTCCACAAGGCGCCGCCTAGAATTGCGTCCACCGCGGCTGCCGCGGCCCCTTACCACGGCCCAAACAGCTCCGCCGCGCGGTCGATGTCAGTACACGTTCACGCGGGGCCCCCCTTCAACCCCCTGCTTGCAAACAACGACGCCGCGCCAACCGCCGCCACCCTCTGCAGGGATGTCCGCATACTCGTGTCGACGCTGGGCGGCAACGCAATGCCCAGAGCCGCAGCCGACGCCACGCACCAGTACACGGCTGCAGAACCCGCCGCGTCCCCTGGTCAGTACACGACAGCCCAGCCGCTTGCGCGGCGGCGATACGGGTGGTGGCAACCCTGGTCGGTGGGGTGCCTTCCCCGCCGGCGATGACAGGCAGCGACGGCGGGAGGTTGGGGAGGCGCCATGTCGTCGGCTTCCCTAACGCAGCGGTTAGACCCCAACCGCACAGCGACGGCCTCCGTCGCCACGTTGAGCAGCGTCCACGCGGCAATCGTACCCTTCCACGCCAGGGAGCGCATGCCCCCGCCTCTCGCAACCGCCCGTCTTACATCGCCCGCACCTGCTTCCGTCGACCCTGCAGGCGCCGACGAGACGTCAAGAGCCGCACGGTGGCCCCCCCCCCCACCGTGTGTGGCCATGCCTTTCCTGCAAAAGAGCCGCAGCGCTTTTCGTGTTTCTGAGCTCTTCCTTTCTGCTCGAAGAGAAAGCACCAGCCCATACTGTGCGGCGCAGCCCTGACCGAACCTCGTCATGGAGCGTTCTGCGCGCAGAAAGATGAAGCGCCTCTATGTCCGGTTGTTGATGACAGCCGACGCTCATAGGATGAGACGGCGTGTGGTCGAGGTGGTTGAGCACCCTATCGTCTTGTGTCTTCACTTCTTCATTCTCGGTACCCATCAGGAGCTTTCATTAATGATTGGCACTCTGAAAAAATGGATAGATATGTTCGGAGAGACTCAGATTCGAAAATGACGAGCCTGATTTTACATACTCTTATCTGAATGGTACACCCTTTTAATGGCTCGAAAGAGGATAAACGAAAAGCCAATGACTTAGCCTGCGTGGAATGCAGGCATCCAACAAACTCAGGATGCTTTACTTGCCTGGTGCCTCACAATGCTCAAAGTCAAGACAAAAGACGCAGGTACGTGTTCAAAACGTGCTAAACAGTAGTAGGCAATCTCAGGGCCGATCGTCGACAGGAAGCAGTTGTGAAAAACGTCGCGCGCGGCCCCCCATGCACGGCCCACAAGCATCAGATCGAGTATCAAGACAAAAGGCTAACCAAGATACCAAGATGGACACTAAAGCCGAAGCCCCTTGCCTCACATTGACCTTCGCACGCTCACTGCTGGTCATGATCTGCCGTGCGCCGCGTTCACAACCTGCAGCACAACCGGATCCTTGATTTTTTTTGGCAACACGCCTGGAAAGTACATCTCGTCGGACATACTGGTTCAATAATCTCATATATTCTAGATAAGTTCTGTAGTCTTCTTCATATCCTTCTTGCATCGGCTGCGAATATGTATCTTATCCGTATTCAAGGAGTTGCGGCAAAAGTCGTATCTGATTCAAAAAAATGTTAGCGTTGAGTATATCTGAGTGGTCACAAAATTTCCAGATTCATAAGCCCCTGGTTCCCGTCCTTCCAACTGCGTGTATGTCTCTCTCAGTCAGAATCAAGGACGTCACTGTAGTCGTCCAAGTGCTTACTGTCCCTTCTTTACTGTTATTTCGTCTTGACCATTTGTTCCTTGGCACTTCATCGCTCTTAGATCATCGTTACTTCATCGCAGAGCAAGTGTTGAAGACCTCAAGAGTCAGAGCAGCGGACTCCAAGGCTCGTTCTTTCGACCATAACCGAAGTTCAGGGCTTCGAAGGCGATGGGGGAGATCATTCATTCCATCCGAACTCCATCGAACTGCTTTCGTGGCAGTACATGATCGCTCAGAAGCTCCGGTCTGAATGGTCGAGAACTTCAAGCCAGGCCACTGCTTCTGTGTCATCTGACGCCAAGAACGTCCAGAAAAACTGAGCCATAAAACGATGCCATCTTCTTCTCCAAAAAACAAGAGGGGCTACACCAGATGTAGTTCCCTGGTTAGAGGGCACTCTGGTCAGGTGAAGAATCTCTGTCGACGCCCTGTGTCTCGCATTTGACGCTCGGCAACCTGCCAACCATCTTCTTCATGATGTTCGACGACACGGCGCGGATGCTGGTCATCTCGTGGGTCTTGTTCGAATACGTCAGCACCTCGGAGGCGGCCAGGCGCATGATGTGCGACTGGAGCACGGCGGCTGCTTGGGTCAAGGCGTGCAAGGAAACCCGCTTGTGGTGGCCTGACTCGGCCATCCGACATCTTCATGCGGATAACGTTCGGTTCGACGAGCACTTCGTCCGCGCCGCGAGTGCCGTCACCTTGTCGGACCCGCAGCAGCAATTAGCTGAAATGAAGGACGTTTTTATATTTTTATTGACAATGCCTGGATATCGCGACTCCTACAAGTGTTCAATTGCGACCCTTGACCGCGTGCTGCTGGCTGCGGGCTACTCATACAAGCAGCGGTACCACATATGTCGGAAACGTGATAAAGCAAGGCGAAAGGCATTCGCCAGGCTATTTCTGTCAGTCCCTCTTCGGTGCCTCGTGTCGGCCGACGAGACCCACAAGGACGGCGGGGACTTGCGGCGACGACGATGTCGGTGGCTGCGTGGCGCGCGTTACAAGTGTCAGTCGCTTGACCGGAGGGCGATGCTAAGGACTCCAACGATGATGGCCGTCTCCTACTCGGGTGGGGTGCTTTACTTGGTCACCACCTTCACCTCTTCGTCCGAGAATTAGGACGGTTGGCTGCTATTTCTCAACGGGCTGCGCAAAACGATGAACCGGTTGTTGCCCGGTCTATCGCTGAGGCTGTAGACAGACCGGTGTGTTCTACTCTTTGACAATGCACCTATTCACTTGGCGGAGACGGATGCCTTCATCCGCACAAATGGCATCTTTCATGTTCGTCTTCCACCGTACAGTCCGGAATTCCAACTGATAGGGGACGTGTTAAGTGAGTACTCGCACCAGCTCAACACGGCGCAGCATTCGTATCGCGGGGTGCCCGACGCGCTTCTACACGCAGTTGCACTGTCTAAGTTGGCTGCCCCAAACCTTGCGTGTCACTTTGAGCACAGCCTGTTGGAGGATGTTCGAAACGTCCAGAGTTGTGTGGGCCTGGTGGGCCGTGGGAGGGTCTCTTTGCATCTGTGCCTGACGCGCGAGAGTAATGGGACAAATGGTACAAAACATTAAACGTCTATCAGATGGCCATGAAAGCAAGGTACTATCGGCGATGGAACGTGACCCGCGACAAGACCAGGTCGAGCAGTCTCAGTTGGAGGGACGACACATCCGGATCAGGCTCACCCTGCTCGCCCCACTTCGATAAAATGAAAACTACGACATCCACCGCACTGACAGTCGAGCCTCACACAGTATTACGACGTAGAAATCAGGAAGTCATACCCCGACGGGCCTTTTCAACGAACGCAGCACGCTCAGAATCGTCCCCAGGTCCGAACGCATATGATGCCAGGTTCTCGGCCAAGGCAGCCGCGCCCAGCTGCCGAAACTCGCTGTCGCGCTCGCCTGTGGCTGCCGATTGGGTGCTGCCTGTCGCAGAAGGACCGACTGCGCCGGCGGCTTCTGGCATCGGAGGGGTGAGGGGGCGGTTCCTCTCCGGCGTAAAGGGCCCGCCTGTAAATTTCTCAGCCAGATACAAGAAACAAAAGAAAGGGAGAACAGAAAGAGCGCTGGAAACGGAAAAGAGGGTTACAACGTCATGTCGCACTACAAGTAAACGATGACACACACTCGAGCTGAATATCGCGCGTCCCGGCACAGTGCAAGCACGCTCAAGCACGCCCAGCAGAAATTGAACAACAACTCACACTCGGTATTGCTGATCCCCGAATTTTGTCCAGGGGGACTGAGACAGAGACTCACTGTGAACAGCAGCACTCTGTTGGTCTAAAACGACAATAAGAAGGCATCGAAGCTAATAGAATGCCCGCATTCGGTTCGAGGGCCTTGCATCCAGCCGAACTCACTGTTTGTTGCCGCTTGATTTGATTTTCTTGGCACGGAGCAAGCTGCCCACGCGAGATCTTGACATTTTCTACTGTCTTCTTGCCAGAAGTGAAAAAAAAATGAGGAGCTGATGTTGATTTCCAGGCTGTATGGGCACATGTAAGCAATCAGGAGCACCAAGTCAGTCCCAGGGGCGCATCTGATTGGTGGAGAGAGTCGGTCCGCAAGTCAGTCTCT
>Ga0115029_1001293_pt1 | contig 18168 bp, 12 predicted proteins | sample SidtaG_3_FD_87297 | JGI IMG/M metagenome (GOLD analysis project Ga0115029, IMG submission 87297) | Marine algal microbial communities from Sidmouth, United Kingdom - Sidmouth_Asex1 metaG | ecosystem: Host-associated > Algae > Red algae > Unclassified | place: Sidmouth, United Kingdom | collected... | reverse complement strand
TGTATTTCTGTTGAACCACTAATGGCTTGCGCAACATATTCTACCATTTCTTCAAAATAATCCATCATCCAATAAATGTCTTTGTAGGCTACGTACAATTCCATCATCGTAAATTCGGGGTTATGAAAACGGCTCATCCCTTCATTTCTAAAATCTTTGGCAAATTCAAAAACGCCATCAAAGCCGCCAACAATTAATCGTTTTAAATACAGCTCATTGGCAATACGCAGGTAAAATTTTTGATCTAAAGTATTATGATGTGTGGTAAAAGGTCGTGCAGCTGCGCCGCCATAAATAGGTTGCAAAACGGGCGTTTCCACTTCTAAATAACCGCTGTCCATCATAAAACGGCGCATAGCGTTAGTGAGTTTACTGCGCATTTCAAATACTTTGCGCACTTCGGGGTTTACAATTAAATCTACATAACGTTGCCGATAACGCAACTCCGGATCCGTAAAAGCATCATACACTTCGCCATCTTTTTCTTTTACAATGGGTAACGGTTTTAACGATTTGCTTAACAATTTCAGCTCTGTTACGTGTATAGAAGTTTGCCCAGTTTTAGTAACAAAGGCACGGCCTTTTACTCCAATTATATCACCAATGTCTAACAATTTTTTAAATAGATCGTTGTACAAGGCTTTGTTTTCTTCAGGGCAAATTTCATCACGAGAAACGTATAATTGAATTTTTCCGTGTGCATCTAACAATTCGGCAAAACTGGCTTTACCCATAATTCGCTTCATCATTAAACGCCCAGCAATTTGTACCTCTTGGTAGTTGTTTTCGTCTGCGTCAAAATTTTCAACTACTTCTGCCGAGGTACAATTAACGGCAAATGTTTCTGCCGGATATGGGTTAATGCCCATTTCAATTATTTTTTGGAGTGCTTCTCGCCTTACAACTTCTTGTTCAGATAACTGCATTGTATGTTTGTAATTTTTATAAGATTTTATGTTGTGCAAAGGTAAACATTTTGGATGTTTTTGAGTGTTTATAAATGTTTATTCGATATGGCTTATTATATATTTAAAAAAATTTGAAGATAAAAACCGAAGGTTTAAAATACTTGTTATTTTTTATACCAAATTAACTATAAAATGTAACACAAAAAGATTATAGCGATGGGCAGAAGTACCGTTTATGCGGGCCAATCCGTTTCGCTTCTAATAAAAATAAAGCTGCTATATTAATAGTTGCCAAGCCTCATTTACCAAACCTTTTGCCAACAATGTTTTTACTTTCTGATGCTTTTCTATCACTGTTCCTTTAAAGGGTGTTGTTTTGATATTTTTTTGGGGCAAAGTTTTTACGCCAGCTAACTTGGCCAAATCGTTGGCACTAAGTATTTCGCTGGTCTTAATATTTTGTGGCAAGGCACCCCAACCGATGGCTTGCTCATTTACTGGCTGCACTATAGGAAAAACATTTTCGCCATAAGCTTTGCAGTAAAATGCCCTTCCCATACGGGCTACCAATTGTGTTTTTTGTGGGTCGATTTTGCCCTCGGCATCAAAAATATCTTTATTAATATGTATCAGTTGCACTTCGCAAATTATTAAATGGCCTGCGCCGCCTTCTTCGCCCAAAGCAATAATATCGTTTACTTTACACTCGTAATTAACTATTGATTCGGCCACTCTTGGTGCCTTTACAAGTTGCGATTTTAGGGGCGTTAAACCTGCTTTATCAAATTCGCTAACCGTTTCGTCGTACTCAATACTGGTAAGGGCCATTTGCCTAACAATGTTGTAACTAACTATATTAATAACCAACTCTTTATGTAGCTTTGCATTTAAAAGCGTGTGCTTGGTACTGTTATCTTTTACTTTTCGGTTAGATGAAAAAACCAAGATAGGTGGCTTAGAAGAAAAACAATTAAAAAAACTATAGGGTGCTAAATTATAAACCCCGTTTTCGTTTATTGAACTTACAAATGCTATTGGTCGTGGGGCAACAGTACTCAACAAAATTTGATGTAGCTCGGCAGTTTTTATTTCTTTAGGATCAATTGTTTTATGCATCGGTCAAATATAAGTTTTAGTGTTGAGTAAAATGAAATAAATAACCTAATCCATTTGAGTTTAGTATTGTATTTCTAAATTTAATTTAAGGCTACTTATAAAAAAGTGAACACATCTTTGTTTTAAGCGTAAATACTATTAGTCTTTTGTTTTCAGTTATTTCAAATTATTTACCGAACTGATTTTAATTAAATAAAAATGAAACATGAGAAATTACGGCCTTTTGTATTCATTTTATTTTTTTTACGATGCTTTTGTAAAGAGTATTAGGTATAGGTAATGTTTTATAATAATACCACTACCAAATTACATTTGGCTTTTATGCTTGTAAGTTTTCTACTAATATTTTTTTATGAGACCATAAAAAATTGCTATTAGAAAAATTTTTTCTTTAAAAAACAGAAACGAATATTTTTTAGGACACTAAATAACTAAAGAATGTCCTTTTTTTAGAGCTGTTGCAAAACAACAACCTTTACAATTGCATTTATATTTATTGAGTTAAAGATGCACCTATACGTATACTAAAATATGTTTTCTTTCCTTAAATAAATATTTAAAAATACATCAAAAATTGTACTAATAATTAGCCACTTTGTAATGTATAAGCTACAAATTTTGTACTTTTTAAAACTTTAACAAGGTTTTTGCGTAAAAACTATTAAATATATAATTAAGTAGAATTATTAATTTCATATTCATCCCACGTTTTAAATTTTTTTATTTTGATAATGGTGGTACAAAGATAACCTGTATGCTTTGTACTGCCACTTATCATTTTTTAAAAAACGAGAAAAAAATAAATTGACCATCTGACTTCACCATTTTTCGACATACTTCGTTGAAAAGCCTTGTCTTAGCCCCATCAATCCTGTGTTTTTAAACTCGTCTATCAAAAAATGGTTTTATCGTAGTTGGTCAATTTATTTTCTCATCATTTTTAAGCAAATTGCTTCGTATACAAATTATAATACAGGCCTCTCTTTTCAATTAATTTATTGTGGTTGCCATCTTCAACAATTTCTCCTTTTTTAATCACCAAAATTCTATCACAATTTTTAATGGTACTTAAACGGTGCGCTACAATAATGGAAGTTCTGTTGCTAATCAACTCCTTTATTCCCAGTTGAATTTTTTGTTCGGTTTGTGTGTCAATAGATGAAGTAGCCTCATCCATAATTAAAATTGAAGGGTTAGCCAAAGTTGCTCTGGCAAATGAAATTAATTGTTTTTCACCCAACGACAAATTATCTCCATTTTCGCCTACCTGTTCTTCTAAGCGGTCAATAAATTGTGCTGCACCTAATTTTTTTAGCGTTAAAATTACCTCTTTTTTGGTTGAATTTTGTTTGGCATAAATAATGTTTTCCCAAACCGTACCTTTAAACAAATGTGGCGTTTGCAATACAATGCCCATTTGTTGGCGTAAGCTGTTGAGTTTAATTTTTTTGTAATCAATACCATCAATTAAAATGCTACCCTTTGTAGGTTGGTAAAACCGACCTATTAAATTGGTAATGGTAGTTTTACCATCGCCAGTAGCACCAACTAAAGCAACAGAAGTGCCTGCTTTAATATTTAAATTAAAGTTACTTAAAACAGATTTGCTTGCTACATATTCAAAATCGACATTTTTAAAATCAATAGCTCCTTTAATAGCGTTTACTGCTACAGCATTTACATCATCTTTTATGGTTGGCTCTTCATCAATTAAACCAAAAATACGTTCGCCTGCCGAAATACAATTTTGAGCATTGGCATAAAAGCGGGTAATATCTAAAATAGGTTCGAATATGCGGGTTGCAAAACCAAAAAAAGCGGCCAAAACACCTAATGTAATACCCGCTGGTAAGGCCAATGCCATATTGCCACCAATGTTAATTACAAAAATAGCAGTTATAGCACCAACAAAAATTACAATAGGCATATACATAGCCGTGTAAAATGTAGCTTTAAAAGTTTTTTGCTGCATATTTTTACTCAGCACTTTAAAATCATTACTTACCCGTGTTTCTTGTGCCGTAATTTTGTTTACTTCAACACCATTAATTTGCTCGGTAAAACTGGCCGTAATTTCTGAATTTATTTTTCGAGATGCGCGCGAATACACTAAAATTAATTGCCGTATTTTTATGGATAGAAAAAACAACAAGGGTAAACTAAGGGTAACTACTATGGCTAATTTCCAACTATAAAAAAACATAATAATTAGGGTTAGAATAATCATAGTGATGCCCCAAATACATTCTAAAAAGCCCCAACTAATTAGTTCTGCCACCTTATCAGCATCGGATGTTAAGCGTGATAGTAACCAACCCAAAGCCGATTTATCATAAAAAGAATACGACAGTTTTTGCAGCTTGCGAAACATTTCTGCCCGCAAATCAAACAATACATATTCTTGTATTTTACCACCAAACCAAACAAACACCAAAACACCAATTACTTGAAAAAGGCCATTGCCAAAAAAGTAAGCAAAATACTGCCACAAACCACTAAAGCTGACGGAATAGGGCAAACCTTGCTGTACTAATTGTTGATATTCTTTTACCATGGGCACTATTACGTCATCTAAAAAATACATCCAGATAACGGGCCAAATAGCATCACTTAAACCTACTGCTATTACTGCAACAATAAAGGCATAAGTGTTTTTTTTATATCTAAAGCTATAGCCAAAAATACGTTTTAAAAAAGGCCACAATGCGGCTTGGCCTTCAAATTTTTTATCAGATAGGTATGTTTGTTGTTCCATTTTTAAGTGTACTTAATATTAGTAAGATGTTTCTAAATTTAATTCTAAATTACCCTGCGCATCAACCATAGTTTTGTAAAAACCAGCTTGTAAAGCCAAAATTTCAGGTGAACCTATTTGCACCACTTCCCCTTTATTTAACACAATTATTTTTTGTGCATTTTGTATAGAAGTTACTCTGTGCGCAATTACAACAACGGTTTTATCTTTTAGCTGCTGGCCTAATGCATTTTGAATTTTATATTCTGTTTCAGTATCCACCGCCGAAGTAGCATCATCTAAAATTAATATTTCAGGGCTTTCTAATAAAGTACGAGCCAAAGTAATACGTTGCTTTTGCCCACCCGAAAGCGTAACCCCTTTTTCTCCAACTAAAGTTTTATATTTTTCTGGGAAGATGTGTACAATATCGTCAATGCCTGCAATAGCAGCTGCTTTATTTACGATGGCTTCTTCTTCATTGGGTTTAGCATAACGTATATTATTTTCAATGGTAGTAGAAAACAAAAATGGCTTTTGCAAAACCGCCCCAATTTTACTTCTTATATAACTTTTCGAAAGTTCGATTATCGAAACACCATCTAATAAAATAGCTCCTTCATCGGGTTCGTAAAGGCGCATTATTAAAGTAATAATGGTTGATTTACCAGCACCTGTTGGCCCAATAATGGCTACTTGTTCACCCGCATTAATAGTAAAGGAAACATTTTTGAGCGCTGGTTCGATAGCATTAGGATAAGTAAAAGTTACTTGGTTAAAAGTGATGTTTCCCTTAAAAGTATCGCTCAATTCTTTACCACTATAATCTTCTTCTGGCGCATCTAATATTATGGAAAGGCGATCCATTGCTACTATGGCCATTCCCATTTGCGAAACAATTCTACCAATTTGACGCATAGGCCAAGTTACCATAATACCGTAAGCAAAAAAGCTGGTAAACTCCCCAACGGTAATAGCATTACTCAAGGTTAAATAGCCACCAAAAAAAATAGATATTGCTATTTGGGTATGAATAAACAAATCGGATATGGGCCAAAAAATAGCATGCAATTTAGCCTGCTTTAAGCCTACTTTTCGTTTTGCAAAATTCTGTTTATCAAACCGATCAATTTCAAACTGTTCGTTAGCAAAAGCTTTAACAACCCTTATGCCATTTAAATTTTCGTTTACTAATGAGGTAAGTTTGTCGGCCTCATCTTCGTGTTCTGCCCAAACTTTACCTTCTTTTTTAAAAAAGAAAAAAGCAGTAAATATAATTAGTGGACTGCTGGCTACGGCAACCAAAGCATAGGTTTTGTGTACTACAAACATCATTACAAAAGCAAAAATAAATATGGCTGCCAAGCGAATTACCTCTACCACTTGGTTCAAAATAAATTTACGTATGGTTTCAACATCGCCGGTGCAGCGTTGTATTAACTCGCCAGTATTGGTTTTATTTATAAAGCTAATGGGTAATCGTTGTATGTGTTTAAACAAATAATCGCGTAAGCGTTTTACCGCTTTTTCGGTTGACGAAGCAATTAAAGCAGCGCTACTTACTTGGCTACCCGATCTAAACACGGCAACTACTAAATAAATTAAACCAATACAAATTAAAACCCAAGTTAAATTATCTAAACTTAAATTAGGCAATACATTATAAATGGCATTCGCTACCGGGTCTTCATATATTGCTAAATCTAATTTTTTATCAATAAAAAACTTTACTACACCATCAACGGTAACCTGTAATATTTTAGGCTCCATCATTCGCAAAAACATAGAACCAATTAGTAAAGTTGCCGCTAGTATATAGTTAGCTTTCCACTTATTTAATATGCCGAAAATTCGTTTTAAATTCTTGTAGCTATTCATAATAACTAATATGTTTTTTAGTAGTTGTATTAATTTGTTTACCTTAAATTTTTTGCTAAAATAAGTTGATGTTTTATATTTTTTTTGATTCTTTTAAAACATAAAAACCAATGCTATTTACTTTATTCAAAAATGAAGTAGGTTTAGTAAAATATACAGTTAGTTTAGAGTTTAATTGTTTTCTTTTTCTCATTTTTTTTAGTTCATTTTTTATAAAAGGTTGCGCTTACAGCCTTTTTTTCTGGGTTTGGATTTTTTGTTTTTTTTAAAATAAGGTGAATATTAGGCACAAAAAAAGCCGTAAGTACAATTGACTTACGGCTTTTAAATATTTTAATATTATGATGATTCATAGTTAAAAATGATTTTTATGCCGCAAACGGTTACTCCTGTTTGGTATACTATTTTTTACTACTATCATATATTTAAATTTTATTTTTTTAGTAAATGCAACTTAATACTACTGTATTCGTTAAATTGAAAACTATACTGGCTACTAAAAAGTTCCCGAAAACTCACTAAAAATGAAAAAAAATCTCCTTTCCTTAGTTATATTTGATAATCATTTTAGTGTTATGAAAATATTAATCCTTATTTTTGTGTTCTAAACTAAAAATGTTGACTGAATTACTTAATAAATCTGTTACTGCAGAAGCATTAGCTTCAATTTTAGATGGACAGATTGAAGGCGACAGCAGGGCAATTGCCACCTATCCCTCAAAAATAGAAGAAGGAAAAGAAGGTAGCATCTGTTTTCTATCGAACAAAAAATATGTTGATTTTATTTACAATAGTGATGCTTCGATAGTAGTTATTGATAAAAGCATAAATTTAAGCCAACAGGTAAAACCTACTTTAATTTGGGTAAGTGATGCTTATTCAGCTTTTAGTAAGCTACTTGAATTGTATAATGCCGATGTAGAACAATATAACACCCATACATTTTACTTACATCCAACAGCAAAAGTGGACCCCACAGTTAGTATTGCCCCTAATTGTTTTGTAGGTAAAAATGTGCGAATTGGTAAACATTGTATTATTCACCCTAATGTAACTATTTATCACGATTGTGTAATTGGCAACAACTGCATTATACAAAGTGGCGCTGTTATAGGAGCTGATGGGTTTGGCTTTGCTCCTCAAGCAGATGGTAGCTACAAAAAAATTCCTCAAATAGGTAATGTAATAATTGGTAATGATGCAGAAATTGGTGCTAACGTAACTATTGACAGGGCCACAATGGGTTCTACTAAAATTGGCAATGGTGTTAAGTTAGATAATCTTATTCAAATTGCACATAATGTTATAATTAAAGATAACACCGTAATAGCAGCACAAACTGGTATTGCAGGTAGCACTACAATAAAAGAAAATTGTATGATAGGCGGCCAAGTGGGTATTGTTGGGCATATAGAAATTGCGGCTGGTACTAAAATACAAGCACAAAGTGGTGTGGCTAAAAGTATTAAAGAACCTAATAAAGCTTGGAACGATACACCAGCTTTTGAATACGGCGCAGCACTTCGCTCACAAGTAATTTATAAAAAATTACCCGCTATGTTAAAACGAATTGACGAATTAGAAAAAGAAATTGAGCGCCTAAAAAAGGGCTAAAGGTATGATACAGTATCAACAAACGATTAAAAGTGAAATTAGCCTTGAGGGTGTTGGTTTACATACCGGCTTAACTTCAACAGTTGTTTTTTGCCCAGCGCCACCTAAACACGGCATTCAATTTGAAAGAAGTGACTTACCAGGCGATGATAACAAAATTTATGCAGATTGCGATTTGGTAACCGATGTTGAACGCAGCACCACCATTGAAAAAGGAACAACTAAAATTGCTACCGTTGAACATATATTAGCAGCTGTTGCAGGCTTAGAAATTGACAATATAATAATTAAAGTAAGTGCTGCCGAAATACCAATATTAGATGGTAGTGCCAAACCCTTTGTTGCTGCACTAAAAGAAGCAGGCATTCATCAACAAAATGAAATAAAAGAATATTTTACACTTACAGAAAACATTGAGTTTTACGATGAAGAAAAGAAGGTGAAAATGTTGGCCATACCTTCAGAAGAATATCAAATTACTTCAATGATTGATTTCAACTCGAAAGTATTGGGTAGTCAACACGCCAGTTTCGAACATATATCTGAATTTAGTACAGAGTTTGCTGACGCTCGTACCTTTTGTTTTTTGCACGAGCTAGAGTATCTACTAAAAAACGATCTTATAAAAGGTGGTGATTTAAATAATGCTATTGTAGTAGTTGACAAAGTGGTAAAGCCCGATGAATTAAAACGCTTAGCCAAAATGTTTAATAAAGAAAACATTGAGGTAAAACAAGAAGGCATTTTAAATAATATTGAGTTAAGATATGCTAATGAACCTGCCCGCCATAAGTTGTTAGATATTGTTGGCGATTTAGCCTTAATTGGCACCCCTTTAAAAGCTAAAATTATTGCCTCACGGCCAGGACATAAAACCAATGTTGCATTTGCCAAAAAAATAAAGGCGCATATAAAAGAGCAAAAGAAAAAAAATGCTCCACCAAGCTACGATCCAAATAAAAAGCCTTTATACGCCACTAAAGATATAATGAATATTTTGCCACACGCATCCCCAATGTTGTTGGTTGATAAAATAATTGAATTAACCGACACTAAAGTAGTTGCCATAAAAAATGTAACTTACAACGAACCGTTTTTTAGAGGCCATTTTCCTAGCAACCCAATAATGCCAGGCGTGTTGATTATTGAAGCCATGGCGCAAGCAGGTGGTATATTAGCGCTTAATACGGTAGATGAGCCGAATAACTACGAAACCTATTTTATGAAAATTGAAAAGGCTCGGTTTAAAAGTATGGTAGTGCCTGGCGATACTTTAGTTTTTAATTTAAACTTAATGCAACCAATTAGAAGAGGCATTTGTGAAATGAAAGGAACGGCTTATGTGGGTAATAATATTGTTACCGAAGCCATATTGATGGCGCAAATTGCCAAAGTAAAATAAATGGAATTTAACACAAACAAAATGGTAAACGTATCTCCAAAAGCAGAAATTGCTGCAAATGTAACCATTGCCCCTTTTGCAACGGTTTGTGATAATGTTAAAATTGGTGCAGGCACTTGGGTTGGCCCTAACTCAACTATTATGGAAGGCACTACCATTGGTGAAAATTGTAAAATTTTTCCTGGCGCAGTAATTGGTGCAGCACCACAAGATTTGAAATATAACGGCGAAGCCACAGAATTAATAATTGGAAACAATGTAACTATTAGAGAATGTGCTACTTTAAATAGAGGCACAATAGCCAATAAAAAAACCGTAATTGGAAACAATTGTTTAATAATGGCCTATGCGCACATTGCCCACGATTGCGTATTGGGCAATAACATCATTTTAGCTAATAATGTAAATTTAGCGGGCCATGTGGAAGTAGGTGATTATGTTATTTTTGAAGGTTTGGTAGCTGTACAACAGTTTGTTAAAGTTGGGGCGCACTCTTTTATTGCAGGTGCTTCGTTAGTACGTAAAAATGTGCCCCCTTATGTTAAAGCTGCACGCGAGCCTCTTTCTTATATTGGGGTAAATAAAGTTGGTTTAGAACGCAGAGGTTTTGATGTTTCTTCAGTTGAAGAAATACAAAACATATACCGAGAGCTCTATGTAAAAGGATACTCCATAACTAAAGCAATAGAAATTATTGAAACCCAATACCCTGCAACTGCAATTAAAAATGAAATATTAGATTTTATAAAAAACTCGGAAAACGGATTAATGAAAGGTTTTAATGCTTTGAATGGTAACGCTACAAGCAACTGAACTTACCAAGCGGTTTAACTACCAAACAATCATAAAAAATTTCAACTATACATTTGAAAGCACTTCTACTTATGCTGTACTTGGGCATAATGGCAGCGGAAAATCAACCTTATTAAAAATACTTTCGGGTTATTTAACACCAAGTGAAGGCCATACATCTTTAATAATTAATGAGCAAAAAATTGAAAAAGACCAACAGTATAAATATGTAAATTTTATAGCACCATACATTCAATTAATTGAAGATTTTACTTTGCAAGAGCTACTCAATTTTCATTTTAGTTTTAAAGATATAATTCCAGGCATCACACAAAAAACATTGTTTAATATATTAGAATTAGCAAACGTAAAGAATAAGTTTTTATATCAATTTAGTTCTGGTATGAAACAACGAGTAAAACTAATTTTTGCATTTCTTACCCAAAGCAGTATTATTTTATTAGATGAACCAGTAACTAATTTAGATGATAAAGGAGTGCAATGGTATCATCAACTTGTTCAACAATTTTCAAACAATCGGTTAATAATAGTAGCCTCTAATAGGGCAGATGAATATCAGTTTTGTAATAAAAAAATAAACATATCCGAGTTTAACATAAGATTATAAATTTAAATACTTATTTTAGCATCGTAGTAAAACAACAAAACTGTAATTTGCTACAGTAAATAAATAGATATGAAAAACGGTTACTACCGATACCCTACGGTTTACAAAAACAAGTTAGCATTTACTTGTGAAGATGATATTTGGCTAACCAACTTAACTGGATATAAAGCAGAACGCCTAACCAATAGTTTAGAATGTAACTTAAATCCACATTTTTCGCCTAATGGAAAATCAATTGCTTTTTTAGGAAGAGATGAAGGGCAATTAGAAGTTTATATAATGCCTGCCGAAGGTGGCCCAGCAAAACGCTTAACCTACTCTTTTAATTTGCGAACACACCTATGTGGTTGGAGTGCCGATGGTAATTATATTATTTATTGCAGCAGCTTTCAGCAACCTTTTTATAGAAACAATATGTTTTATAAAATTCACAAAAATGGAGGCTTGCCCGAAAATTTAAATTTAGGTCATGGCTATCATATTAATTATGCTACCAAAAACCGCTGTGTTATAGGCAGAAATACAGATAGAATTGACCGTTGGAAAAGATACAAAGGCGGTACTGCTGGTGTAATTTGGATTGATGACAAAGGTAAAGGAAATTTTAAAGAATGGGCAGGCCTTGGCGGCAACATTAATTGCCCAATGTGGATTGAGGAACGCATTTATTTTATTAGCGATCACCAAGGTTTTGGCAATATTTATAGTATAAAACCTAATGGCGATGATGTTAAACAACACACCAAACACAATATGTATTTTTGTAAACAAGCCACTACCGATGGTGAAACTATTGTATATGCTAATGGTGCAGATATTTATCAATTAGATGTAAAAACTAATAAAAGCCAACAAGTAAAAATTGATTTTGTTTCGGCAAGTATGCAACAACAACGTAAGTTTGTAAAAGGGGCCGATTATTTGCAAGGCTACAACATACATCCGGAAGGCCATAGCTTAGTGTTAAATGCCAGAGGGAAAGGTTTTGAAATGGCTAATTGGGAAGGCCCAGTTAATACAATAGAAAGTGAAGATTGTTTACGGCAACGCTTGCTAACCTATTTCAATAATAAAGAAATGGTGGCTTATATAGCTGATAACGATAGCAATAAAAGTGAACATATAGAATTATACGATCTTAAAAAAAACAAAATAACTAAGTTTAAAACCTTAGATATTGGCCGGCCAACCAACCTAAAAATTTCTCCTAACGATAAAATAATTGCCTTAGAAAATCATAGAGGAGCATTAATTATTGTTGATATTGCAAAACAAACTAAAATACTTGTTGCAAAAACTGCTGTTGGCAGGTTAGGAGGCTTTAATTGGTCGCGCGATAGTAAGTGGTTAGCTTTTGGAATTGAAGATGATTCTTATAATGGGAGTATACAATTATATGCGCTAAGCAATAAAAAAACTACAAAAATAACAGAAGGCACTTTTTTAGATACTGAACCTTGTTTTTCTTACTGTGGCAACTATTTATACTTTTTATCTAACCGAATATTTAACCCGGTTTACGATAGCGTTTATTTCGATTTAAACTTTCCGCAATCGCAAAAACCATTTTGTGTGGTTTTAAATAAAACAGCAATCAACCCATTTATTCCACAAAAAAAATCTTTTGAAGAAAAGAAAATAAATGGCACTTACAAAGCAATAAATGCTACCAATATAAATTTAGACGGAATTGAGCAACGCATTATAGCAATGCCCATTAAAGAAGGTATTTATCATAACTTGTGCTGTACGCCCGAAAGTGTATTGTATATTAAAAAGCCAATTACTGGTTCTTTAGATGTTGCGAGAAGTGCCGAACCTGATAACGGAGCGTTGAAGTTTTGGGATTTTATGGGGAATGAAGAAAAAACTTTGTTAAATGGAGTAAGTGATTTTAAATTGTCTTTTAAAAGTAATGCTATTGCGGTAAGAAGTGGAAAAAAATTACGAGTGCTGCCTTTTGAAACCGATTTTAAATTGGAAAAAGCTGAAACTACCAACCGTAAAACAGGTTGGATAGATTTAAGCCGTATACAAGTTGAAGTGCAACCTAAGCAAGAATGGAAGCAGATGTATACTGAAATGTGGCGTTTGCAAAAGCAACATTTTTGGTTAGAAAGTATGAGTGACATTAACTGGGATAAAATTTATAAACGCTACTTACCATTGTTAGAACGTTTAGGAGCAAGGTCAGAATTTTCTGACTTGGCCTGGGAAATGCAAGGCGAATTAGGTACCTCGCATGCTTACGAAATTGGAGGAGATTATCGCAAAGCTAAAATTTACAACATCGGTTTTTTAGGTTGTGATTTTATTTTTAATAAAAAAGAAAAGGCTTATCAAATTACCAATATTGCCGAAGGCGACAATTGGTTTAGTGGTTACCAAAGCCCATTGTTAAGCCCTGGTGCTAATGTAAAAGTTGGCGATTTTATTACTTCAATAAATAACAAAAAACTTACCGAAAATTACAGCCCATATCAAGCATTGGTAAATTTTGCCAACAAAATAGTTATCCTTCATATTAAAGATGCTAAAACAAAAAAACAAAAAACTGTTAGCGTAAAAACCCTTGGCAATGAGCAAAAGCTACGTTATCGTAATTGGGTAAATACCAATATGGCTTATGTACATAAAAAAACAAAAGGCAAGGTTGGCTATGTTCACATACCCAATATGGGACCCGAAGGTTATTCAGAATTTCATCGCTATTATACTACCGAAGCTAATAAAACAGGGCTTATTGTTGATGTTCGTTTTAATGGTGGCGGCCACGTATCGCAATTGATAATTGAAAAACTGGCTCGCAAACGTTTAGGCTATAATATCGCAAGGTGGGATAAAGTGTTGCACTCCTATCCATCGCATGCTGTATTGGGCCCAATTATAGCGTTAACTAATGAAGATGCAGGAAGTGATGGCGATATTTTTTCGCACGCTTTTAAAATGATGAACATTGGCCCATTGGTTGGCCGCCGAACTTGGGGTGGCGTAGTTGGTATTTGGCCACGCCATGGTTTAATAGATGGCAGTTACACTACCCAACCCGAGTTTAGTTTTTGGTTTAATGATGTCGGTTTTGGCATAGAAAACTATGGTACCGATCCTGATATATTTGTAGACATTAGCCCGCAAGATTACAAAGCTAATAAAGATGTACAGTTAGACAAGGCCATTGAAGTTGCCCTCGAACGCATTAAAACCGAAAAACCTAAAATACCAGATTTTGGGCCTACGCCAGATTTGAGTTTGCCGGGGTAGTTAGAGAATAGATAAGGGAGTTTAATTCCTTTGTGATTAACTCAAAGGAGTAAGCATTGCTCCTATTTGTATTTTATTTTCATTTCCTCAACACGGGCAATCATATCTTCAACAGTATCTTTTAATTCGCTGCCCATTTTTAAATATTCATCGGGATAGTCGTCTTTTAGATAATGCATTAGGGTGTACCAAACGGGTTTGTAGCTTTGTTTTAAATTTCCGCTATTATCAAATAGTTTTTTGGCTATGTGCAAATTGTTTTTTGAGATCAGCAATAAAAAAAATTCAATTATAAGCGAAGATTCAATTCCTTTATGAAACCGAACCACTTCTTGAGTATATTTGTTTACTTCTTCAATATTGTCAACCCATAATTGAATTATTATGTAAATCAATTTCACATTAAGATAATCAATCTTATCTAAATAATATTCCTTTAGTGATAATGCAATATTTTTGTCTAAATTGTTTTGATACAAAAAATATCCATAGCATTTAATTGCATTAAAATCCCCTGCTTCTAATCCTTTTTTGTAATAGAAGATAGCTTTAGTTATATCTTTTTTTTCATATAAATGTGCTAAATGATGGTTAGCTGATTGAATACCTAACTTCTTTGCTTTCTTGAAATACTTTATTGCTTTATCCTCTTTTCCTGCTCTTTTATAAAATTTTGCTAAACACAAAACTGCTTTTTCGCAACCTAACTTTATTGCTTCTTGAAAATCATACTCATTATTTTCAATATGAGCAAGTTGGTGATGTGCGTTTGCTTTTTCTTCTTCTGTAGAATTACTATCTCTTATAATACTTAGATGTTCTTCTTTTTTTTCTCTAATTTTGGTATAAAAATTTTTATGCAAATGTCTATTTAGGGATAGAACTTTATCACCTTTTTTGGTGAAGATATATTCATTAAATTTGCCTAATTTGAAATTATATGAATCATCATACTTTTTATACTGTTTTAAAGCATTGTATAGTGGTTTTTTTTGATTTCGCAAAAGAGGAGCACGCAGCCCCAATTCAACATTGAGAAAGGCGAATGCATCATAAATTACCTGCGGACTAACACAACTTTTACTCTTTAGCTTTTGTAAAACATCCTCAACCAAATGCATCAATTCTTCTTCGGAGTAAAAATTTTGATAAATATCTGTCAACCAAACTTGTTTATATTGATTTGCCGATGTTGAAATACACATTAAATACCAAATACTAAAGAAGCGGTCTTTCAAAAAATACAATTTCTTTCGTGTGCTGCTTTCTTTAGAAAATACGATTTGGTTTTCCTCTAAAACTTTAAGTTGAGCAGCCACTTCATTGCTTTTCATTCTTGTACCCTCCGCAATTTCTTTTACGAAAGTGCCTTCCCAAGTTTTAGCTAAAAAATCTACAATTTTTCGTTGTTTGTTTTTTAGTGATTTTAATTTGTTTCGATATTCGGGTGATAATCCTTCAAAAAAATCTTCCAAATCTTTAATGTGAAAACCATTGCTATTGGTAATTAAAACATCAAACATCCTAATCATATTTCTGATATTACCACCAAATCGGTTTCTAATAAATTTTAATTTTTGTGTTTTGTTGGTGATAAATTTACCTGAACTTTCTAAGTCATTTATTTTATTTCGAAATAATTCCTCCGTTTCTTCAAGGCTTAAACCTTTCAAATTTATCTCCACAAAATGGTCATAAAAAGCTTTATCATACCTAAAATTGTGTTCCATGGCATTGGCACTCGTACCAATAATCCGCAAGTTGTTTTTCGTTATCATTATTTCTCTCAATCGCCTATTTTCTTTCTCTGAAATGTTTTTTAAAATCTCATCAAAATTGTCAATCAATAGTAGCAGCTTTTTATTTTGTTGATTAAGCGTGTTGTTTAAAATTTTAAATGCACGCTCTTCTGTTTCATCATTAAATGCTAAGTTTTCTAATTCTTCGCCTAAACCACAGAATATATCTGGATAATCTTCGCCTAAATACTCTGCCGTGTTTAACCATAAATCATACAACTCTGTCACGTTATTCTGTTCTTCCGGATAAGTTATTGGTATAAGCCATTTACTCAATTTTTTATCATGCTGAACAGAATATTTTATTTTTGTTAACAGCATAGTTTTCCCCATACCACGTTCACCAACTATAAAGTAATCTTGCTCTGGAAATTTCATAGTTGATGTTTGCAGATCTTCCCAAATTGCTTCAAACTCTTTAGTTCTTACCACAAACTCTTTGTTTACTTCTGTTGCAGTTTTTAAGCCAGTATTATATATTCTTCTTGTTATGTTATTTGTCACCATACTTTACCCACCATTGTTTAAAAATTGGAGAATTGAATCGATATTCGTTTTCATTAGCTGAGTTGTCAATGTAGCCATCATATTTTAAGGTGTCAATTATGTAGCTGTAATTTTCAACTTTGTACTTGGCAGCCAATTCAGGTATGTTATTTTTTTGTATGAAATTGTTATCGGCTATACTATGCAACAATTCTTTAGAGAAATTGAGTTGCTCTTTCTTAAAAACTTTATTCAATCTTGTTCTAAAATGATCTAAATAGATATTTATGTTTTCAATAATATTATTAAATGCTTGGTCTATAAAATTATTGTCAATGGTATCTGGTTCTTCTTTTCGGTACAAATCTCTAACCTCTCTAAATAAAGTTTGAATGTAAAAAGGCATCAACCATTCCACCTTTTCAATAATATATTTTGAAGTGCTTTTGTCAATAGGAATTTTATAGTTTGAAGCTAAAGAAGCAAGCAATTTTAAAGCGTCTTTGCTTTCAAGTGGCGGCACAGTTAGTTCACTTAAATCGTTTATATCTTCCGTCATTCCAATATTGCTAACCACATTTACTAAACCTATGGAACCAGTATATATGAAGGATATTTTATCTGATAATTTAGGATTCAACCGAATAGTGCGATTCATTTGCAAAAATTTCTTTACTTCGTTGCTACCATTTGAATCATCTTTTCTTTTAATGTTTTCAACAGTTACTGGAAATTCATCCACCAACAGCACAATCTTTTGTCCTTTCAGTTCAATTTCATTGAGTAATAACTCAAACTCCTCGTAATAGTCTACAATAGTTTGAGCAGCTTCCTTTTCAATGCCAATTACACCACCTACATTTATTTTCTTTACCCTCTTGGCAGTATCTTTAATTTTTTCAATTACTGAAGAACCAAAACCATCATATTTATCAATAATTTCGCTGTCTGTAATTTTATTCAGTAGTTCTTTAAAATACTCTTGAATGCTCTCGCATTTTTCTGTATCTACATAAACCACTAAATAGTTTTTTGGTGGATTATCGTACAGATTTAAAATAATAGAAGTTTTACCTACTCTTCTTGGAGCAGAAAGCAAAATATTGGCATCTTCCTCCAATAATTCAAGCAACTTTGAGCTGATATTTGTTCTCGGATAAAATTTATCTCCTCGAACGGGCTTACCTATTCCTAATTTCATTCCGCAAATTTTTATTTGCAAATATAGTCTGCAAATTTTTATTTGTCAAATTATTCTGCAAATTTTTATTTTCAGAAATATTAGAAAGGAGCTATAATGACTTTCATCGCTTTCTTTGAAGACTTGAATATGGCTGTTCTGATGTTGATTCACGAAAATAATAACCCCTACTCCAACCCATACTTCTTCATAAACTTATCGCTCAACTTGCTTTGCTTGTTGCTTAAATCTATTTGACGACCGTCAATAAAAGCGTGGGTAACATTATGGGTTTTTACATCTAAAATATCACCACTTGAAACAAATAACGTGGCGGCTTTGCCTGCTTCTAACGAGCCCACTTTTTCAT
>Ga0115029_1001286_pt1 | contig 18220 bp, 17 predicted proteins | sample SidtaG_3_FD_87297 | JGI IMG/M metagenome (GOLD analysis project Ga0115029, IMG submission 87297) | Marine algal microbial communities from Sidmouth, United Kingdom - Sidmouth_Asex1 metaG | ecosystem: Host-associated > Algae > Red algae > Unclassified | place: Sidmouth, United Kingdom | collected... | reverse complement strand
TTGATATTTAGACAAGGCAGAGTATGTGAAGTGTAGCTAGCTACTCGAACATACGATAACGACGTATAAATTTCAAACAGGTACTGCCCTCTGGGTTCATTTAAAACGAATTTACTCATTGCTATTCGCTTCTTTAATAGAATAATTATTAGACAAAGCTCACATCGCGATTAAATTCGTTTTAAATTGAATAAAATTTAACCCTGAAAGATCAACAGACCCTAGTGGCTTCTCTAATAATTATTTCAACGTCATTATTCACAAAACTACACTTGAACGTTAGCTTGATATCTATTTACCGGGTAACGTTCAAAGTCTTCCCAATAATGTATGCCTCCAATCATTTCTTTTACAGCAAAACCCAAAGCTGATATTTTTTTAGCGGCTTTAGTCGCGCCATTACAACCGGGACCCCAACAGTAAACAACAAATAATGTGTTCTTGTTATATTTTGCAAAAGTATCCTCTGAAATGTTCGTATGGGGCATATTTAATGCGGTAATAGCATGGCTTTTGTTAAAGGCTTCTTCTGAGCGAACATCAAGTAATATAAAATTATTTGTACTGGCTTTAATATCGGCATAAACATCTGAGCAATCAGTCTCCACACTTAGTTTTTGAGAGAAAAACTCATGGGCTAAAGCACTATTAGCGGGTAAAAATTTGAGAACATTTGATAATGACATGATATTTTCCTTTATTTATTAGGGCTGTTTTTAAACGTTTGTATTATGTAATACGAATTAATTGTCGACGTTTATAAAGTACTGTGATTTTTAACACTTAGCCATTCATTAAAAATGAAGGTAGTCTTCATTTTTAATGAATGTTGTAATTTTTAAAATGAGCTAATGTAATATTGTAATTATTTTAATGTTTAAAAATAAAGCTTTGAACATTTTACTTAACTTGAGCTTAACTTAGGCTTAACTAATTACTTAACTTAGGCTAACGCGTAAAACCTTTATCAAGATTCAGGAGAGAAAGACTACAATGGAATTTTATCATTTACGCTCATTTGTCGTTGTTGCCAAAACGGGTAATCTCACCGCAGCAGCTAAACAACTATTTACAACACCGCCAGCAATAAGTGCTCATATAAAGAGCCTTGAAGAAGAATTAAAAACACCGTTATTTGATCGTTCAAGTAAAGGAATGGCGCTCACTGAAAAAGGCAGGTTATTATTACCTAAAGCTGAAATAACCTTAAATTCAGCAATCGATATAGTTAATTTAGCGGTTGAAAATCAAAACGAATTGATGGGCACTTTTAAAATTGCAATTAACCAATCGTCGAATCAACTCAAATTACCTGTTTTATTGCAAAATATTGTTGAGAATTGCCAAGGCATAAACCTCACTCTTGAAAGCTTATCCACTGGAAATGCTATTAAAGCTTTACAAAATAATATTATCGATGGTGCTTATGTTTATGAAAATGTACCAACAGAGTTATTTTCACTTGCTATTAAAAAGCAAAAAATCACCACTATTGCCCCTCTTAACTGTTACTTAACCGCAAACAGTTCATTGACTGAGTTAGCGCAATATTCTTGGGTAGCTATGGGGGGGAATTGTCCTTTTGACAAGCACCTAACAACAAAGTTAAAGCCGTTTACTCGGAGTAATTTACATACGAGTAATGACCACACACGCTTACAATTGGTTAAAGCCGGTTATGGGCTGAGCTTTATTGAATTATATGAAGCAAAAGAGGCTGAAAAGCTAGGCCACGTAAACTTATTGCCACAATTAGATTTTGACTTGCCGCTTTTTTTTGCTGTAAAAAAAAGCAGAATGAATGAACCCGTTATTAACGCTATATTACAAGAAATAAAAATACTGTGGAATAGTTAGCAGGCATTTTTGATACCTTAAAATTAAAATATAAAACAAGCTTAAAACATAAGTATCGAATTAAAGTAGACCCTTTCCAGCACTAGGGTAAACTCAACCTTCAACCATTATTAATAACAAAATGATATGCCTACTGAAAATTTACTTGAACAAGCAAAACATGTTTGCCAAACTCGCGGCGCGCGATTTACCCCTGCTCGTGAACAAGTATTTAAAATCCTTGCTAAACATGCCGGTGCAATCGGTGCTTATGATCTATTAGACCAACTAAAAAAAATTGATCCCGCAGCTAAACCTGCCACTATTTACAGAGCATTAGATTTTTAGGTAAACAAGGCTTTGTTCATAAAATAGAGTCTATTAACTCTTTTGTTATGTGCCATCATTTCAGTGAATGTAGCCACCCTGTGCAACTGCTTATTTGTAATGTTTGTGATTATGTTGAAGAAATACAGTCAAACGACTTGGATTCATCTTTGAGAGTAATGGCCGACAACCATGGGTCTTCAATTAGTCACCAAATTGTTGAAGCGCACGGTACTTGTAAAAGCTGCCAGTAACCTTTTATTTAAAATTAAGTGAATCAACTAAAAAAATTGAAATTGTTCATCAATTGATTGCTCTCGATTTATAAAATGCTATTGCAGAACTTAACTAAATAATCTTTTTGCCTAAGCATAAAAATTTCATAAAAACTCTATTGAAAATAACTTTGCTTTAACTAATTTAACTAAGCACATTTTTATTAATGGGAATACGTTAAAGTTAAGTAAAGCAATATTCTTATTTACTCAATAGACATTTTTGAAAATTTTTTAGCCAGATTATTGGTAAAAAACGAGTAACTCACTAATACTTACCTTAAGCAAGTGGATACTGTAAATTTTCAAGATAATAAAATACATGGTAATTTAACATTTACCTGTTTAAAAAAAGCTTTGGAAATAGCCAGTATTGAATAAAAGTTTGATCGTAATTGATCAGTTTAAATAATCAGTATTGATTTACATTTATATTATTTGCATGCAAAATCAGTACTAAGCAATTTAATTAAGGCCTTGGAAACATACATGAATGTAGAGTTTATTAACCCGTTTTTGTCATCAATGCTTAACGTTATGTCAACAATGGCACAAATGGAATTAACCCCTGAAAAACCTATTTTGAAAAAAAGTAGAGTCGCTATGGGCGATGTTTCTGGATTAATTGGCATGGTAAGCGAACAAACTAAAGGTTCACTTTCAATAACCTTTCAATCTGGGTTAGCGCTTGCCACCATGAAAAATATGGTGGGTGAAGCTCCTGATGAAATTAACGAAGAAATAACTGATTTAGTGGGTGAAATCACCAATATGGTTACCGGCGGTGCTAAGCGTATGTTAAGTGAAAAAGGTTTCGAATTTGATATGGCAACACCTGTGGTAGTTTCAGGAAAAGATCATACCATTAGCCATAAAGCAGATGGGCCTATTGTTATTATTCCTTTATCATCTACTTTAGGTAAGGCTTATATTGAATTTAGCTTCGATAAGTAACATATTTACATTTCTCTTAAAGCCTCATTTTATGGGGTTTTTTAATAACTAAAATTTACTTAACAACATAATTTATAGAATTATTGACAATAAATAAAAGGCATTAATGACAATGTTTTGGCAATTTGAGTTTTCAATAACCAGTAAAAATCGTGGTTTTCATTTAATTACTGATGAAGTAATAGCAAATGTATCGAAAATATCAGCTATTACATGTGGCGTTATGCATTTATTTATTAAACATTCTTCCGCTTCTTTAAGCATAAATGAAAATGCAGATCCTACTGTACGTTCAGATATGGAAAAACACTTTAACGTGATGGTACCTGAAAATGCACCCTATTATCAGCATACTTACGAAGGTAGTGACGACATGCCGGCTCATATAAAAACCAGCCTGCTCGGTAATAATTTAACTATTCCCATTACTAACGGAGAACTTAATATAGGTATATGGCAGGGTATTTATTTAGGAGAGCATAGAAATTACGCAGGGGCTAGAACACTTGTCGCAACAATCCAAGGCGAATAATTTAGTCTAATAACTTATCTTCCGGTACTTATTAATTGTTGATGAGTGAAATTTTTACCCTTCTGCTAATATTACATAATAACTCGTAAGGGATAGTTGTTGCATATTTGGCAACTTCCTCAACAGGTAAGTTTACTCCCCACAAAGTTGCTTCATCACCCACTTTATCAATTAATTGCTCACCTAGATCTACAGTGATCATATCCATTGAAACTCTGCCCACAAGCGAAACTATTCTGCCGTTTATATACACTGGTGTGCCATTTTCAGCATGACGAGGGTACCCATCTCCGTAACCTATCGCTATTACTGCAATATACGTGGCTTTATTGCTTGTCCACGCAGCACCATAACCAACCGAGTTCCCTTTTGCTATTTTTCGAATAGAGATAATGCCTGACTTTAAGGTCATTACCGGTTGCAATGCTTTATAGGCTTTATTTGGGGCTAACATAGGCGATACACCATAAAGCATTAAGCCTGGTCTTACCCAATCAAAATGAGTATCCGGCCATGCACATATAGCTGCCGAGTTAGCTAACGAGCATTTATTCTCAGAAGTAGTTAATTGCTTAAAAAGTTGAAGCTGCAAGGTGGTAGAGGGGTTATTTATATCATCAGCACAACCTAAATGGCTCATAAACACAATGCCGCGTTTTACATTTTTACTACGCTTTAAAATTTGAGTAAAGCTAGAAACATCATCAGGGGCAATACCTAAACGATGCATACCCGTATCTATTTTTAACCAAACACTTATAAGAGATTTAATATTTGCAGAAGCCAGGGCGTTGAGTTGTTCTATATTATGAATAACAGTATCAAGATTATATTCTGACAAAAGCGTTAATTCGTCAGAAGAAAAAAAACCTTCTAATAAAACAATCGGTTGCTTTATACCCGCATGGCGCAAAGCAATAGCTTCATCAATACGAGCTACACCAAAAGCATCGGCCTGTGGTAAAGCTTGTGCTATAAGTTCTAAACCATGCCCGTAAGCATTGGCTTTTAATACTGCCAATACTTTACTATTAGGTGCATAACTTTTTGTAACGCGATAGTTATTATCTAATGCCTTAAAATCTATTAACGCGGTTGCAGTACGAATAGTCATACGTTAGTAATAAACATAGTAGCGTTAATCTTCATCAAGAACGTGAGATCCTGCATAGTTATCAAAGCGAGAAAATTGCCCCTGAAAAGTTAAAGGTACACGACCAATAGGGCCATTACGCTGTTTGCCAATAATAATTTCGGCCATGCCTTTAAATTCAGAGTCATCATGGTAAACCTCGTCTCGGTAAATAAACATGATCAAATCAGCATCTTGCTCTATCGAGCCCGACTCACGTAAATCTGAGTTAATAGGTCGCTTATCTGAACGTTGCTCTAAGCTACGATTTAACTGAGAAAGTGCAACAACAGGTACTTCTAATTCTTTTGCTAAAGCTTTTAATGATCGAGATATTTCAGCTATTTCTAAAGTTCGGTTATCTGAAAATTGTGGAGCACGCATAAGTTGCAAGTAATCAATCATGATCATGCTAATTCCACCATGATCTCGGTGAATACGTCTCGCTCTTGAGCGTACTTCTGTTGGAGTTAAACCTGCCGCATCATCAATAAACATTTTGCCTTTTTCCATGAGTAAACCCATGGTAGAAGACAATCTTGCCCAGTCTTCGTCTTGTAATTGACCGGTACGAATTTTAGTTTGATCAATACGACCTAAAGACGCCAGCATTCTCATCATAATTTGATCTGAAGGCATTTCTAAACTAAAAATTAATGCCGGTTTATCAGAGGTCATTGCCGCATTTTCAGCCAAGTTCATTGCGAATGTGGTTTTACCCATTGATGGACGCGCAGCAACAATAATTAAATCAGATTTTTGTAGTCCTGCGGTCATTTTATCTAAATCAGCAAAGCCCGTAGATACACCTGTAACGCCGTTTGTTGGAGATGAACAGAGCTTTTCAATGCGATCTACTGTTTTTTCAAGTACTGAACTTAATGAGGCTGGGCCCTCTGATTTATTTGTTCTTTTTTCTGCAATAGCGAAAACTTTTGTTTCCGCAAAATCGAGTAAATCAGCACTCGATCTTCCTTGTGTATCGTAGCCTGCCTCAGCAATTTCATTGGCAACACTAATCATTTCACGAGTTACCGCTCTTTCTCTTACTATTTCTGCGTAAGCGACAATGTTAGCGGCACTTGGCGTGTTTTTCATCATTTCAGCTAAATAAACAAAGCCACCAGCTGAATCTAGTTTTTGATCGTTTTCTAAACTTTCAGATAAAGTAATTAAGTCAACGGGTTCCCCTAATTCAATTAATGATCCAATACATTCAAAAACAATACGATGAGAGCGGCTGTAAAAGTCTTCAGCCACCACTTTTTCGCTTACTCGATCCCATGTTTCATTATCAAGTAATAAACCACCCAAAACCGACTGTTCAGCCTCTAAAGAGTGTGGTGGCACTTTTAATTCGTCTAGCTGCCTGTCATTTTTAAATTTTCGGTCTTTAAAAATTTTATCGGGCTTACGGTCAGCCATTTAGATACCTTGTTGAATGAGGGAGTGAAACTTATATCAAGCGCATTAATTAATTGACCTATTTTAAACAAATATAAATGATCAATTGGTTATTGCGATTGGTATTACTTAACCTGAGTTATGGATAATAAAAATTAAGTCATTGAAATTTATATGATATTTCAGGACACGTCGCAATAATGATAGTTTATTCGTCATTAAGATACTTTTAAGTACTCAACTTTTATTATCAATAACGGGTTATTAATAATAAAAAAGTAACGCCGATAACCTTTAAAGTAGCGTTATTATATAATATTGCTTATCCAGTATTCAGGTTACTTATATTTAGGTACTATTTAATGGCGACTAATGTAGCAGAAATTGATAAAAAGAAGAATATAAGAACGTTAAAAGCCAAGTATTTATTCCATTATTTACACGCCAGCTAAACTGCAAACATAAAAAAAGCGCCTAAGGCGCTTTTTTTTGATAATGTTATCTTTACAAGCATTACTTCTTAGAAAGAGCACCAAAACGTTTGTTGAATTTATCAACACGACCACCAGTTTCAGCTGCTTTTTGCTTACCAGTGTAAAATGGGTGACACTCTGAACATACGTCTAGGTGAATATCTTTACCTATCGTTGAGCGAGTTGTAATAACATTACCACAAGAACAAGTTGCCTTGAACTCTGCATATTTAGGATGAATTCCGTCTTTCATGGGGTTTACCTCTGTAAGGCCGCATCGCCACTTGATCAGTCTACTTTCTGCCAAGTACCATACGAGTTAAATAATTTGGACGCGCATAGTAATTTAATTACTTTAATTAAGCAATATTTATTGCTGTAAAACACACCAAATTTAGCCGGTTTGTATTCATTACACCTAAAATCACTTTTCGACCTTGGCAAGCTGGTGATTAAACGTCAAAATAAGTTATTATTTATTGATAAGCAGTTACCCGTGACGCCATCAGGAAAACCTTTTTACGTACAAATTGCGATCCCTGTTCCTTTAAGACAGTTATTTACTTACAGCGTTCCTGAACACTTAATTGAAAAACCGCTAACTATAGGAGAGCGTGTCGCTGTACCGTTTGGCCCAAGAGAAGTGATTGGGGTGATATTATCGATAAGTGATGAGACTAATCTACCACTCAATAAACTTAAAAACATTACCAGCCGTGTTGTAGACAATTTTCATTTTGATGCGCCTCTTTTACAATTTTTACAGCGTTGTGCTGATTATTACCACCACCCAATTGGCGATGTGTTACAACAAGCACTTCCGGTGCTTTTACGACAAATTAAACAAACTGATGTTTCGCTACCACTTGCTTGGGTATCAATAAAACAAAGTAAGGAAGATGGTCAGGATGCAACATTAAAAAAATCTTTGGAAAAACTTAAAACCAAAGCCGCTAAACAATATGCTTTATATAAACTTATTGATAAACACCCTTCTATCACTTGGGCTGAATTACGGACTTTAGGCTATATAAAGTCTCAGTTAAATGCGCTTGAAACTAAAGGCTTTATTGCCCAAAAAGAACGTCAACCTACCGTGTATAAATGGAATGACATTGCATTAAATAGCGATAACAGGCTAACTTTATCAACGGAGCAAGCTATTGTTTTATCTGCAATAGCGCAAACTAACAACAGCTTTTCTTGCCATTTAATTGATGGTATAACCGGCAGTGGAAAAACCGAAGTTTATTTACAAACTATGGAAACCGTATTAGCCGCTAATAAACAAGTTTTGGTATTGGTGCCTGAAATTGGATTAACACCACAAACTCTTAACCGTTTCGAACAACGCTTTAATGTGCCTATTTGCTTACATCATTCAGGCTTAAATAATAACGAAAGGCTACAAACGTGGTTAGAAGCGCAACGTGGCAGTTCAGCTATTGTTATTGGCACTCGTTCTGCTATTTTTACGCCTTTACATCAACTTGGTATGATCATTATTGATGAAGAGCATGACGGTTCATTTAAACAACAAGATAATTTTAGATACAATGCTCGCGACATGGCAATTTTAAGAGCTAGACAATTAAATATTCCAATTATTCTGGGCAGTGCAACGCCTAGCTTTGAGTCTTTACATAATGCTTTGTCTGGTAAATATCATTACCATCAATTACTCAACCGAGCTGGCAATAGTAGTACGTCTAAAATTCAATTAATTAATATTGCCCAACATCAGATGAAGCATGGCTTATCCGACACATTACAAAATGAAATAGTAAAAACTATTGCTCGTGGTGAACAAGTATTACTATTTTTAAATCGTCGTGGTTACTCGCCGGCGATTAATTGTCAAGAGTGCCATTGGGTCCCTGACTGCCAACGCTGTAATAAACCCTTCACGTTTCACCAAAGTAAGCAGTTATTAATTTGCCATCATTGTGGTAACCAACATCGTGTACCCACACAATGTAATCAATGCGGTAGTGTTCGTATAAAACCTTTAGGGCAAGGCACCGAACAACTCGAACAACATATAAGTGAATTATTTCCAGAGGCAAGTAGCGTTAGAATTGACAGAGATAGCACCCGAAAAAAAGGTGAATTGGCAAAACTATTACAAGAGGTAACCGAGAAAAAACATCAAATATTATTGGGTACACAAATGTTAGCTAAAGGGCATCATTTTCCTGATGTAACCCTTGTTGCCATGTTAGATATTGATGGAGCGTTATTTAGTTTTGACTTTAGAGCCGCAGAGCACATGGCACAATTATTAGTACAAGTTGCAGGGCGAGCAGGACGAGAGAGTAAACCCGGAAAAGTGCTGGTACAAACAGCCTACCCAGAGCACCCTTTATTACAAGATTTAGTCAATAACGGTTATAAGCATTTTGCAGAATATGCACTTACCGAACGAAAACAAGCATATTTGCCACCTTTTGGCTTTCAAGCGCTAATTCGAGCAGAAGCAAACTACCCTTCCTATCCCGAGAAATTTTTACGTGAAATATGTTCTGTAGTATATGAAGGCTGCGAACTTGCAGGCCCTTTACCTGCCGTAATGGAGAAACGTGGTGGAAAATACCGTTTTCATCTTATTGTGCAATCAAAAAGTCGCAAAGATTTACATCGAGCTATTTACCTAATGTTACAATTAATCCCTAACAATGAGTGGCAAGCAAAAGTGCGCTGGTCTGTCGATATAGATCCAATAGATTTAAGCTGGTAGCGAAAAATATTAGGCACTATTGATTACTCAGTTTTTTTGCAGTAATAAGCTTGTTTTTTTTACAAGGCATTGTAATTGAAGTTTGATTACTTCTCATAAAATGACGATAACGCCCTTGAAACATCAAACTCACGTTGTACAAGGTTCTCTGTAAAAGCAATTGAATCTTCGTTGAACGTTTTCACATAAAATAGCTATGTGACAAACGTTTGCTTTGCCTGCATAACAAAGGTCTGAGTTTTTTTGGAACCTAAACCTGTGATTAATACGCTTTATGTTGAACAAAAATCATACTCAAAAGTTCAACAGATCCTAAGCTATTATTATTTTTTACTTAATTATATAAATAAAGTATCAATTACTAACAACTGCGTTAAAATTAACTATTATTTTTCATTAAAAATTATTTTCCATGGCGCACCAAGATTACGTTTCTCGATCACGAAACACTAAAAAAAGCCCTTATAAAAAATCTCCTGCTCAGCCACCCAAAGGCGTGGACATTAAAGTGAAAATTATTGGTTTAATTACACTGTGCATTATTTGTGGTTTTATTTACTTTTTATGGAGCATTAAAGGCAATGGAGCAGCGCCTGAAAACATAATCCCACCAACAATTGAAGAGAATAAAAAAACTCCTACGCCCAAAGCCAACTTACCTACTCCACCTAAAGAAAAGTGGGTTTACCGTAAAGAGTTAGAAGATAAAAAAATTGAAGTCGGTCAATACAATGTAAAAAAGGGCGGACCATATAAAATGCAATGCGCCTCTTTAAGAACCCTTAAAAAAGCTGAAGAATTAAAAGCTAAAATAGCTTTTGTTGGGCTCACTGCACAAGTAAGTAAATCCGTTGGTTCTAACGGTACTTACTATAAAGTTTTTCTCGGTCCTTACATTAAAAAACGAGATGCTGAAAAAGATAAACATAAGTTAAAATCAAACAACATTAATTATTGCCAAATTTGGTTATGGAAATAATTCACAGCTTATCCTTGAAAATACTGCCCAACACCCCTATTTATTGAACATATAATTATTAAATATCAGTACACTTAGTGTACTGATTAAACTAATAGAGGTTAATTTGACTACTATCGTTTCAGTTAGACGCAATGGCAAAGTCGCTATCGGCGGTGATGGGCAAGTATCGCTCGGTAATACCGTAATGAAAGGCAATGCTCGTAAAGTCCGTCGCTTATACAATAACAAAGTATTAGCTGGTTTTGCTGGAGGTACTGCCGACGCGTTTACCTTATTTGAACGTTTTGAAAGTAAATTAGAGCAACATCAAGGGCATTTAACTAAGGCAGCAGTTGAACTGGCTAAAGATTGGCGTAGCGATCGTGCTTTAAGAAAGCTTGAAGCGCTTTTAGTGGTTGCAGACGAAACTGCTTCATTAATTATTACCGGTAATGGCGACGTAGTTCAACCTGAGCACGATTTGATTGCCATAGGTAGTGGCGGTAATTTTGCACAATCTGCCGCAACCGCTTTATTCGAAAATACAGAATTATCTGCCAAAGAAATAGTTGAAAAATCATTAAAAATAGCTGGCGATATTTGTGTATTTACCAACCATCAACACACCATTGATGAGCTATAAATTACCCTCTTAAGGAAATAAACATGTCAAATATGACACCTCGTGAAATTGTTCATGAATTAGACTGCCACATAGTAGGGCAAAGTGATGCTAAGAGAGCCGTTGCCATAGCATTACGTAATAGATGGCGTCGTATGCAATTAAACGAAGAGTTGCGCGCTGAAGTTACACCAAAAAATATATTAATGATTGGTCCTACAGGCGTAGGTAAAACAGAAATTGCTCGCCGTTTAGCAAAGCTTGCCAATGCACCATTTATTAAAGTAGAAGCGACAAAGTTTACAGAAGTAGGATATGTAGGAAAAGAAGTAGAAACTATTATTCGTGATCTTGCCGATATGGCCATTAAATTAACAAAAGAGCAGGAAATGGCTCGTGTTAAACACTTAGCCGAGGAAGCAGCAGAAGAGCGTATTTTAGATGTACTTATTCCTAATCCGCGCGATTCGTTTGGTAAAGATGAAGAAACTAACAACGCGTCAACACGTCAAGTGTTTCGTAAAAAGTTGCGTGAAGGAAAATTAGACAACAAAGAAATTGAATTAGACTTAGTCGCGCCTCAAATGGGCGTGGAAATTATGGCGCCTCCCGGAATGGAAGAAATGACGTCACAATTACAAAATATGTTTCAAGGCATGTCTAGTGAAAAAACTAAAAAGCGTAAATTAACCATTAAAAAAGCGTTAAAAGCACTTCAAGAAGAAGAAGCTGCGAAAATAGTGAATCAAGATGATATTAAACAAAAAGCGATCGAGTCAGTAGAGCAAAACGGTATTGTTTTTATCGATGAAATTGACAAAATTTGTAAACGAGGCGATACCTCAGGCCCTGACGTTTCCCGCGAAGGTGTACAGCGTGATTTATTACCATTAGTTGAAGGTTCTACCGTAAACACCAAACACGGCATGATCAAAACCGATCACATCTTGTTTATTGCCTCTGGCGCATTTCAAATGTGTAAACCCTCTGACTTAATCCCAGAATTACAAGGTCGTTTACCAATAAGAGTTGAGCTACAAGCATTAACAACCCAAGATTTCATTCGTATATTAACGGAGCCCAATGCCTCTTTGACTGAGCAATACATAGCTTTAATGGGCACAGAAGGGTTAACCATTGAATTTACCGAAGACGGTATAAGTGCGTTAGCTAATGCTGCATGGCAGGTAAACGAAAATACTGAAAATATTGGTGCACGACGTTTACACACTATGATGGAACGCTTAGTTGAAGAAGTTTCTTTTAATGCTGATGAACGTTCTGGCGAAACAATTAAGATAGACAGTAAATATGTTGCTGATACGCTAACAGAACTTGTTAAAAATGAAGATTTAAGTCGCTTTATTTTATAGCTGAATCATTTAAAGTCCTGATAAAGCGCTACTCATGTGTTATAAGTGCTTTATCAGTATTATATACTTTTGCTTTGCTATTAAAGACACTAGTTTAATTGGTAACTAAAACAGCTCATTCATTTTATTTTATATAAGTTATATTTTAGCAAAAATCATATTATGCGTAAAATTACCAAATTCGTACTTAACAATAAGCAAAAATCGTTAACTTTCATAATGAAAGAGGTTGAAGATAAAAATCCAGAAAATAAAAAAAACCAAAGCTTTGTATTAAACTATGAATATTTACGTATTTTTTCACCGTCAGAATGCGCCAAAGTAAAATCAAACAAGAACCCCACACCAATACCAGCGGTTTTTCATAAAAAAAATATCAGTGTTGTGACACTAGAACCTTTAGGTAAACATGGGTATAGAATAGGTTTTAATGATGGGTTTAGCGACATATACACAGATAGCGAATTACTTGAGTTATTAAAAAATTTCAATGTAAACTGGGAGCTATATTTAGCTCAATTATCAAGCACCAATAATAGAGAAGAATCTATAAACTTCAAGGCTATTTAACGGTTAAATAATTAACTTATTATCTATTAACCCTACTCTTTTAAAGTGACTAACCTGGCATAGTTAATTCAAAATCAATTATCAACTAACCCACACGCTATTAAATCATTAAGGTTTAAACCTGATCTTAAGCAAGTTATACTAAATTCTCTTAGTCATTTTACCCCTAGGAAACTTCCATGGAATACAATACAACCAGATTATGCTCTATTTATACTGATTTAATTGATGTTGTTGATCCGATTTTTAGTAATTATGGTGGACGTTACTCTTTTGGTGGCAAAGTTGTAACTATTAAATGCTTTGAAAATAATGGCTTAATAGAACAAATAGCCTCTACAGATGGTGTTGGTAAAGTAATGGTTATTGATGGTGGTGGTTCAACTCGAAGAGCATTACTTAATATCAATATTATTGATTGTGCTGTTGAAAACGGCTGGGAAGGCATTGTTTGTTATGGTAGCTTATGCGATGTAGATGCTCTTGAAGAAGCTGATATAGGCATTCAAAGTTTAGTATCTATACCTGTTGGCGCTTCTACAAGTGATGCTGGGGAAAGTGACTTAGCCGTTAATTTTGGTGGTGTAACCTTCTTACCTGACGATTATTTATATGCCGACAATACGGGAATTATATTATCTCCCGAGCCTTTAGATATTTAACCTTTAATATATACCCGTAACCATTCAAAGTGCACGATTTCAGTGGGAACTAACATGGCTTTAGGCAAGGAGAATAATTCAAACATAGTCGCTCTATGTTTTGATTATTGACCGCGGCATAAAGCCATTTTAAAGCCATCAAAGAAGGGTTTGAGCAATATCACTTCGTCGTTGCTGAGATTCACAAGGAAATAACCCTTATTTCATCACAGCGCCCATGAATTGAAATCGCTCAAGCGCTCTGAAACATGCATATTGAATGGTTACGGGTATAAATATCGTCTGTCGCTTATAATACCAAGCTGCACCGCTTACATGTAAAAGTAAAAAGGCTTCAAATAGTTAAGTCTCTTTTCTATTCTATTTATAGTAATTTACATTAACTGCGGTGTGTTATTTATTTCAGTGGTTAAGTCACAATATTTGCGCTTACATTCCAAATCCTAATAGTAAACTTTAACACCAATAGCTAACGCCTATAAATAACTAAGCTAAGCTGTCTTAACGGTTTATATGGGTTTAAACAGGATTATATAATTTATTCCAAGAATTTATCCATGTATCAATTTTATCAATGTTTACCCCGTTACTTATTATATCTCCTTGTGCAAGCTCTCCTCCCATCTCTGTAAATCCTTGCTCTATTGATTTATCGTCTATTGATGTACCGATAAGCGGTAATTGCATTTTGTGAGTTAACTCGACCAAAGCTGTTGCGATTGCATTCTCTGACTGGTCATGCTTATCAGCTATATGCACACAATTAATTTTTACCTGATGGATTGTCATTTTTCTAATATAACGAAGTGAGTCGTAACTTCCTGAAAAATCTGAAATACCTATATTTACCTCTAAAGATTTAAGTTCATCAATAATAGTTCTTACTCTAGCTCCTGCCGATAAAACTATTTTTTCAGGTAGTTCAATCACTAAGTATTTAGCTGGTACATTATAGGCGGCAATTTGTTTTTCAATAAAGTTCACTAAATCTGGCTCTAATAAATATTGACTCAATAATTTAATTGATACCGTCTCATAATTAGATAACCTTTGAAGCTTTAAAATTAATTTAAACGCTCGAGTGATCATTTGCTTAGTTAATAAATATATTTCACCGCTGTGTTCGGCTATATCAACAAACTCGTTAAAATCAAGCGGGATATTATTTGCACTATGCCATTGAACTTGTAGCTCAAATCCTACTAATTTTTTGTTTTTTAAAAATATTTGCGGTTGTACGTACCATTTGAGATTATCTTTTATTATGTCGTTTTTTAAACGCTCCATTTGTAATAAATGCTGCTCATTATAAACAACCTCTTCTTTATTAAAAAAACTTAAGGACAGCTGGTTATTTTCTGCTGATAACAAAGCATCCTCTGCGTAAGCGATAGTTTGAGATAAGCTGCTACCATCCCCATTCAAAAAAGAAATACCAAAGGTTAATTCAAAATTTAATGAAAAACTTTTAAAACTCATAGCATCAGGTACTGCAAACGTAAGTGTTTGGCAAAGGTTTTCTACAGTATCGTTATCATTTAACTCATCATTCTTTAATTCTAAAGCGACTAAAAAGTGTATACCTTGTAATCTAGCTATACGAAGAGGCTGGTTAAAACAGTTAAAATTAATCAACGACTTATTACTTTCTACGCTTTTTTGTAAACAATAAGCGAGCTGAAGTAATAAGATATCTGAATTATGGTGACCTAATATTTTATTAACATGTTTAAAGTTAATTGGCTTGAATACAATGATGGCGAAATGAGGTTTTTTCTGGCGCTTTAAAATATCTTGCATTTTTTGCAATGCTTGTTGCTGGGACGGTAAGTTAGTATATACATCGTCAGGTGATTTACATGCCTCAACATTAGGTGAGCTAGCTACATTACCTTGGTTAGTATTATTTCCCGCAAAATCCTTTATTGTGCTTCTAGCATTCAATACTAATAAAAAAATATAACAACTCACACTCATAACCACAAAGTAGTAGGTATCTATATGTTTGTTTAACCATAAAAAAACAGCAAAAGAAAAAAAGATCGATGGCACCCATTTTAATATGACTTTGTAAGAAAAATGTTTAATATTATTTGTAGTTAATCGAATATTAACTACAGTAAAAACTAGTAGTAAACTACTGACTATAGCCCATATGATATCAGCATTTTCCTGTGGATAAAGGTATAAACTAGCAACATAAAAAGCAACTAAAATAATCAATAAACTATGGCAAAAAAGCTTCATGAGATTACTTAAATCAAACAATTGTGCGGTGTCACTAAAATAAATAAAAACTAAAAAAAGCATTGAGCATAATAAGAAGACTTCTGTACTTCCTACAAATAAAAAAGTAGATAAAAACAATATTGCTAGCAAACTTATTGTTAGTAAAATAAAAGTTAATAAATTAAAAAGTTTTCTAGCTTTGTAAAAAAACATCATACAAATAATAGGTAAACTTAGACCTAGTACAAAAGCTAAGTTTATCACCGTGAAGGTTTGAATAGATGTTGCTGAAAAAACAGGGAAAGGAAACACACCAATAAAACTAATCAATAAACAGGGTAGGATTTGAGAAGAGCGCTGAATAAAAAAGTCCATATTATTTATACTCGGGTCAAAAATAAAAAGACAAAAAGCCTATTAGGTTAAATTATAATTAATATGAACTCACTTCACAATATAACGGTTACCAATCAATATACTTACTTTAGAGTGATTGAGCGTCAATTTTTATAGTACGTAGTCTAAGGCAATGCTTTATTGTAATAGGCGTTCTCTTATAAAAAGCATTAATGGCGAAGTCATTTTTAAAGCAATAAACGCTCAAGCACTTCTTCGATGGGTTTGAATAATTTATACTGCGTTATTAAATTTAATCAGTTTTTTATATGGATGTAGAACTTAGAATTCATCTGAAGCACATTAAATTAATACGAAAGCTATCGCTAAAATCAGCAGCACTGAAGATATAAGCCAAGCTAAGTTACTTACTTTGGTCTGAACATTACGGTAAAAGCCTAATCCCGAATTTAAAAAAAAGTAAAAACCTACACTGATAAAAACAATCAGTAAATGTGTAATGACTGTTTTAATTTCTAAATTTTTATTAACTAAAAAAACAAGACCGTTATGTGTTACAAAAAACAAATCAAGTAATGTTACATGTACGAGTAAAACAATAAATAAATAGAATGTTTTATTTTTAAACCATGTCATAAAATTTGTACTTAGGTTGGTGTGAATTACGAATGATTATTGAATATTAATTTAACTCTTAGCTAACCCTTACCTAACTATTATCTAGCCAAGCAAGCAAATCGTCATACTGGAAAGTATAGGCTAGCTTTTCTCTTATTTTATTTGAAATTATTTTTTTACTTGCTGCTGCACAACTGTCTTGGTGAGTGTTTGTAAATTTAGGAGCGAGTAATCCCAATGTACTTGCCGCTTTTTCATAATATTCACGTTTACTAACATGAGTATTACTTGAGCCATTATAAATATCGGTATGATAAGGCTGATTAATTAAACCAAACAATAACCCAACTGCATCTCCTTGGTGAATAAGGTTAGTGATGGCATTAGGATCCGATAATTGCTTACCTCCTTTTAGGAACTTTCCTGGATGTCTATCCGGACCCAGTAAACCTGAGAGTCTTAAAATAACAGAATTACCACTAAAAGTTAATAATTCTTGCTCTGCTTGATGCAAAATCAACGTTTTTTCTGACTGTAAATTTAATTGGGCATACTCGTCAACATTACCAGTTAAACCATTATAAATTGCAGTAGAGCTGATCATAATAAGCTGTTTAACAGAGCCAGCTTCTGCTAATTGTACAATATGTTTAATTTTATTTGGGTAATCCTTTTTCCCATGACGGATCATTGGTGGAATGGCTATAATAAGGCAATTTTGTTGAAATAAAGATAGTGTTAAATCATTTGGAATCGGTGATTTTTCCGAAGAAGAAAAACATTCAACATCAGCACCTAGTAATGACAATGCCTTGATCTTTTGTTCATGTTGAGTTGATACAGTAACCGCATAATGCTGACTAACTAGTTTACGTGTTAGTGCTGACCCTAACCAACCACAACCTATAATACTGACACTATTTTTGTTACTCATTGCAATGTTACCCATATCTATTAGTTAATTGGTTGATTCTTTTACAGCTCATATATGCATGACACTTAAACTAAAATTTCTAGGGTCTGTTGATCTTTCAAGGTTAAATTTTATTCAATTTAAAACGAATTTAATCGCGATGTGAGCTTTGTCTAATAGTTATTCTATTAAAGAAGCGAACAGCAATGAGTAAATTCGTTTTAAATGAACCCAGAGGGCAGTAC
>Ga0115029_1001281_pt1 | contig 18247 bp, 13 predicted proteins | sample SidtaG_3_FD_87297 | JGI IMG/M metagenome (GOLD analysis project Ga0115029, IMG submission 87297) | Marine algal microbial communities from Sidmouth, United Kingdom - Sidmouth_Asex1 metaG | ecosystem: Host-associated > Algae > Red algae > Unclassified | place: Sidmouth, United Kingdom | collected... | reverse complement strand
TAAAACGAATTTACTCATTGCTGTTCGCTTCTTTAATAGAATAACTATTAGACAAAGCTCACATCGCGATTAAATTTGTTTTAAATTGAATAAAATTTAACCCTGAAAGATCAACAGACCCTAGTATATAAAGTATAAAAAAACCAATTTATTGCTGCAAAAACATACCAAAAAATCAATCGACCTTATAACCGACATTAGTCGTTATGTGCTGATACATTGCGGTTCAATTTTGTAAAAGTTATTTATTTACAGTTTTACCTAAATTTAAGTTTACCTTAGTGGTGAAAACGGTTAAAATTCTGCCGCAATATTTACTCCTGATCACCCCTTATTAGTGAGATGTTGCGATGCTAAGAATTGCCCAAGAAGCGTTAACTTTTGATGATGTTCTACTTATACCTGCCCACTCAACAGTGCTTCCTCATACTGCTGACTTAAAAACTCAATTAACCCGTAAAATCAGTTTAAATGTACCTATGGTTTCAGCCTCAATGGATACAGTTACTGAAGCTCGCTTAGCGATAACATTAGCTCAAGAAGGCGGAATTGGTTTTATTCATAAAAATATGACGATTAAAGAACAAGCCAAAAATGTTTCTAAAGTAAAGAAATACGAAAGCGGTATTGTTTCAGATCCTGTTACTGTCTCTCCCGATCAACCGATTGAAAAAGTATTAAAATTAGCTAACAAGCTTGGTTTTTCGAGTTTTCCGGTGGTGGATAAAGATAATAATCTTGTAGGTATCATAACCGGTCGTGATCTTCGTTTCGAAAATGATTTATCTCTGCACGTATCAAAATTAATGACTGTTAAAGAAAAATTGGTAACGGTTAAAAAAGGTGCAGAACGAGAACAGATCCTTGGCTTAATGCATGAACACCGCATTGAAAAGATACTCATGGTTGATAATGAATTTAAACTAAAAGGCATGATCACCGTTAAAGATTACCAAAAAGCAGAAAGCAAACCTAATGCATGTAAAGATGAATTAGGGCGTTTACGTGTAGGCGCTGCCGTTGGGGTAGGTGCTGGAACTGATGAACGCATTGATGCCTTAGTTATTGCTGGTGTAGACGTATTATTAATAGATACTTCACATGGGCATTCTCAAGGAGTGCTAGATCGCGTAAAAGAAACTCGTGATAAATACCCAGACTTACAAATTGTTGCCGGTAACGTTGCCACAGGCGCTGGCGCTAAAGCGTTAGCAGATGTTGGGGTTGATGCAGTTAAAGTAGGTATAGGTCCAGGTTCAATTTGTACAACACGCATAGTTACCGGTGTTGGTGTCCCGCAGTTAACAGCAATATCAAATGCAGTTGAAGCCTTACAAGGTACAGGCATACCCGTTATTGCTGATGGTGGTATTCGTTTTTCAGGGGATATTGCTAAAGCTTTGGTTGCTGGGGCTCATTGTGTGATGGTAGGTAGTATGTTCGCTGGTACAGAAGAATCACCTGGTGAAGTAGAGCTATACCAAGGACGTTATTACAAATCTTATCGTGGCATGGGATCTTTAGGCGCTATGAATCAAAAAGAAGGTTCAAGCGATCGTTATTTCCAAAAATCTGACGGTGAGGCTGACAAACTAGTCCCCGAAGGTATTGAAGGTCGTGTAGCTTATAAAGGACCTGTATCGGCAATTATACATCAACAAATGGGCGGACTACGCTCTTCCATGGGCTTAACAGGTTCAAAAAATATTGAAACGATGCGTACTAAACCTGAATTTATGAAAATAACCTCAGCCGGTATGGGTGAGTCGCATGTTCATGATGTGACCATCACCAAAGAAGCACCCAATTACCGTATGGGTTAATCAAATAGATTTGTTCTTTGTTAAATCAGGATAAAAATCCAAATAGGCTGAGTTGAAATATTGTTATGAGAAGATCAGCCTTTTACTTAAAATACCCGCTTTAAATGAAAGATCATTAGAGCCGTTAATATGAGAAAAGAACCATGAGTACAGACATTCATGATCACCGTATACTAATTTTAGATTTCGGTTCGCAATACACTCAACTTATTGCGCGTAGAGTACGTGAAATAGGCGTTTACTGCGAACTCTGGGCGTGGGATGTAACCGAAGAGCAAATAAAAGGGTTTAACCCTACGGGTATTATTTTAGCAGGTGGACCTGAAAGTGTAATTGAACTTGATTCACCGCGTGCGCCTGAATATGTATTTAATTCTGGTGTTCCTGTTTTAGGTGTTTGTTACGGTATGCAAACCATGGCTGAACAGTTAGGTGGTGGCGTAGAAGGCTCGCAACACAAAGAATTTGGTTATGCCTCAGTAGAAGTTATTAACGAATCAGCTTTATTCAAAAATATTCAAGACAACATCAGTGAATCAGGTCATGCGTTACTAGACGTATGGATGAGTCACGGTGATAAAGTGTCTGCTATTCCTGATGGTTTTGTAACGGTTGCACAAACACCTAGTTGTAAATATGCAGCAATGGCTAATGAAGAAAAGAAACTATACGGCGTGCAGTTTCATCCAGAAGTTACACATACTAAACAAGGTTTACGTATTTTAGAGCACTTTGTTTTAGAAATATGTCAGTGTGAAAAACTATGGACACCCGCATCAATTATTGAAGATGCGATTGAAAAAATGAAAGCTCAAGTCGGTGATGATGAAGTTATTTTAGGGTTATCAGGCGGAGTTGATTCATCGGTTGTCGCTATGCTTTTACATCGCGCTATTGGTGATAAACTCACTTGCGTATTTGTTGATAATGGCTTACTTCGTTTAAACGAAGGTCAGCAAGTAATGGATATGTTTGGCGATCATTTTGGTTTAAATATTATTAAAATAGATGCTGAAGATCGCTTTTTAGATCGCTTAAAAGGCGAGAACGATCCTGAGAAAAAACGTAAAATTATCGGTAATGTATTTGTCGATGTATTTGAAGAAGAATCAAACAAATTAGATAATGCTAAATGGCTAGCGCAAGGCACTATTTACCCCGATGTTATTGAATCAGCAGCCTCTGCTACGGGTAAAGCACATGTGATTAAATCTCATCATAACGTTGGTGGCTTACCTGACTACATGCAACTAGGTTTGGTTGAGCCGTTACGTGAATTGTTTAAAGATGAAGTGCGTAAAATAGGCTTAGAGTTAGGGCTACCTTACGATATGCTTTATCGTCACCCTTTCCCTGGACCCGGTTTAGGCGTTCGTGTTTTAGGTCAAGTTAAAAAAGAATATTGCGACTTATTACGCCGCGCAGATGCTATTTTTATTGAAGAACTTCACAAGCATGATTTATATAATAAAGTCAGCCAAGCATTCACCGTTTTCTTACCGGTACGTTCTGTTGGTGTAATGGGTGACGGTCGTAAATACGATTGGGTGGTAAGTTTGCGCGCAGTTGAGACGATTGATTTTATGACCGCTATTTGGGCGCCATTGCCTTATGAGTTTTTAGGTTTAGTATCGAATCGAATTATTAACGAAATTGATGGTATCTCTCGGGTTGTTTACGATATTTCGGGTAAGCCACCAGCTACCATCGAATGGGAATAACCATTCTCTCAATCAATGCCTTGCATACATGGATGTATGTACTTAGATTTTGTTTTGAACGTAAAATCTGTGCTGATAAACCTTTAAATTACCGCTAAGTGATCAATTCATTAATTCAATTGGTATTAAGCTGTATATTTTATGAAACCTCATTGTTGAAAAAATTGGGGTTTTCTTTTTACCTTAATGAGGAACTCAACACGTTTGAGTGATATAAAATGACAATAGAAAGAATTGAAACAAAACAACGTATGAGTCGTATCGTTAAAAATAACGGCACTATTTATTTATGTGGTCAAGTATGTGCTGATGCAACGAAAGGTATTTCTGAACAAACACAAACCATGTTAGACAAAGTTGATGAGCTATTAATAACTGCGGGTAGCTCGCGTGAGCACATGTTGTCGGCAACTATTTATTTAAAAACAATGAATGATTTTGTTGAAATGAATGCAGTATGGGATGCTTGGGTTCCAGAAGGATGCGCGCCAGCTAGGGCATGTGTAGAAGCTGCAATGGCTAGAGAGGTATTGTTAGTAGAGATAAGTGTTATCGCAACAGAAAAAACGCAATAAAAATATTTTATTTTAATTGCTACGAATGAATGACGTGAAACTTATCATTCATTCGAGAGTAAAAAATTAAAGAGCCAACTCAATAACCATTTCTTTAAGTTCACTTTTAGAAATTGAATTGTCGTGATTTTTATCAAAACGATGAAAAATGGTTTCACACATACTAATCCCTTTATCTTGTAGTAGTACGTCAATTAATTCAACAAATTCACTACGGCTAATAACACCATCTTTATCTACGTCAAATACTTCAAATAATTCGTCAACCCATTGATTTATTTCCATGAGTGTTCCTGCCTGTATAAGTGTTTCTATTTACCTGTAACTTTATCGCTTATCAGTCGCTATGTGAATCAAAAATTTTAATTTTTTTATGAGAAAAGCATTATTGGCAAAAAATCAACGCTTGTTTTAGGGTGTAATTTTTTTGTTATCAATTATTATTTATCATAAGCTAAAAATTTTAACTTGGATTCAAATAATAATACCGCCTATATTTTTAAAAATTAATACAACCCCCCCATAATGTAAATTAAGATGTTTATTGATTTTTTATTCTAAATAAGTGATTTTGTATTCATTTTTATTTAAGATGAATAAACAAAAATATACGTTATATTAACTTTTTGTATTCTTCTATTTACTTAATAAACTTATGTGTTTTTTATTTTTAGTCTTCTAACACATGATATTTTTTCATCCCTTGCTCTAAACTATCCCAATAATAATAAAGTGATGCCAATGCTCCTCGAATTATAACGATAAGCTTAATTATTAAAAGTTGACTGTTTACTTAACTGTATTTAGTGACTTTTATTTTAACTTTTTGTTAATGAAATATTAAACTTATATCTGTTTATTTTCGAAAATGTTCTTTTTTTATAAAGTAAACAACAAAAACAAAAAAATTGACACTTGTAAAGCATCATTTCCTGTTTTATAAATGAACCAGTTTTTTTAAACACACAAAGCTGTTAAATGTTTGTGGGTAATTATAATAATAAATAAAAATTCATTTTAAGAATTAATCTTTACATATTAAATAAGGGAAAAAAATGTCTATAAAATTCCGTAGTGCTACATTAGCAATTGCTGTAAGCCTTGCTTTAGGAACAACTACAGTCTCTGCCGCGCAGAGTAAAGCTGGTGTAAAAGATAAAGATGTTGAGCGTATTGCTGTTGTAGGTTCTCGTGCAGCACCTCGTTCAGTTGCCGACTCACCTGTTCCTATCGATATTATTGGTGCAGAGGACCTTGCAAAAAGTGGCTCAAGTGACATGCTTGATCAACTAGTGGGTACAGTTCCTTCTTTTAATGTTCATGCTAATCCTATAAGTGATGCTGCTACATTAGTACGTCCAGTAAATTTACGTGGTTTATCATCAGATAGTACTTTGGTTTTAGTTAATGGAAAACGACGTCATCGTGCATCAGTAATTGCTTTTCAAGGTGCTGGTATTAATGATGGCGCTCAAGGTCCCGATATTTCTGTTATTCCCAGTATTGCTCTAAAGCAAGTAGAAGTATTGCGTGATGGTGCTGCAGCACAATATGGTTCTGATGCTATTGCGGGCGTTATGAACTTTGTTTTAAAAGACGCTTCAGATGGTGGTAGCTTTTCAGTTAAGCATGGTGAGTACTACGAAGGAGACGGTGCAACAACAACTTATGCCGGCAATGTTGGTATGCCTCTTACAAAAGATGGCTATGCAAACCTTAGTTTTCAATTAAAAAATGCTGATGCGACTAGCCGAAGTATACAGGTAGCAAATGCTGCAACTATCTCAGCGGCAGGTAATGAATTTATTAATAACCCTGCTCAAATCTGGGGGTCTCCTGAAATTAATGACGATATTTCCTTATTTGGTAATATTGGTTTGGATTTAGGTGGTGATAAAAAATTCTACATGTTCGGTAACTATTCAGAGCGTGACGTAAAAGGTGGCTTTTACTGGCGTAATCCACATAATCGTGGAAGTATTTATTCTAACGATGGTGGCGATACATTATTGGTAGGTGATGTTGGTTTTGCTAACAATGGAGTTCCTACGTGTTCTGTCTCTAACGTTTTTAATGAAATTATCTTAGGTGCAGTAAATGATAAGGGTGAACCTGATAGAGGTTCTTCATTAGTACCTGCAAATGTAGGTGATGTTCTTAGTACTGACGCATATAAAAATATGGCATCTGATTCAAACTGTTTTTCAGTTAATCAAATTTACCCAGGTGGTTACACACCAAACTTTGGCGGTAATGTCGTTGATACTGCATTGACTATAGGTGTTGAGGGTGAAATCTCTGGTGGTATATTAGATGAAGTTTACTTTGATGTTAGTGGATCTGTAGGACGTAATGAGGCATCGTTTAATATAGTTAATACGATTAATTCATCAATGGGTTCAGAGTCTCCTAAAGATTTTGAATTAGGCAAATACATTCAATTAGAAAAAACCTTCAACTTAGATTTAAGTAAAGGCGTTGACGTTGGTTTGATTGATCCTATGAATGTTGCTGCAGGTCTTGAATGGCGTGAAGAGTCTTTTGAAATTGGTGCTGGTGACCAATACTCTTTCTTGGCTGGTCCATTTATTGATCAGGGCTTTAACTTAGGTTCTCATGGTTTTCCAGGTTTTCAACCTTCTCAAGCAGGAGTGTTTTCTCGTAGAAACATGGCGGCTTATGTGGATGTTGAAGCTTACATAAACGAAGATTTTTTAGTAGGTGCGGCATTGCGCTACGAAGACTTTTCATCTTTTGGTGATACCCTAAACTATAAATTAACAGCGCAATATGCTGTTTCTGATGAACTCACATTTCGTGGTTCTGTAAGCACAGGTTTTAGAGCGCCAACAGTTGGTCAAGCAAACGTAAGTAACGTTTCTACTGCTTTAGAAGATGGTGAGTTAACTGACTCAGCTTTATTGCCCCCAACGAGTCAATTTTCGCAGGTTTTTGGTGCTAAAGAGTTAGAGCCAGAAGAGTCACAAAGTTACGCTTTCGGTGTGGTATATCAAAACGGTGGCTTTTTCTTAACAGCCGATTATTATAAAATCGATGTAACTGATAGAATTACTCAATCTGATCGTAAAAAATTACTAGAAAGTGATTATGCAAAGTTAGAAGCATTAAATGTTGCTAACCCACGTTCAGTTGGTACAGTAAGCTTTTTTGCTAACGACTTTGATACTATCACTCAAGGCGTAGATCTTGTTGCCAACTATGGCATGGAACTTTTTGAAGGTGATACTAAGCTTAGCTTAGCGTATAACTGGACGGACACAGAAGTTGAAAGAAGCTCTGATATTACAGGTGCTTTTAAAGTAAAACGTTTAGAAGAAGCCCTACCTAACCACAGAGGTACTTTCACCGTTTCTCAAGGTTGGGATAATCTCAGTATGTATGTACGTGCTAATTACTTTGGTGAATATCACGCAGTACACGTTGATTATGATCTTGCGGCTCAAGATGCTGATGCAGCGGTAACATTTGATGCTGAATTAAGCTATTTTGTTAACGATTCTGTTACGTTATCAGTAGGAGCTCAAAATATATTTGACCAAGATGCTGAAGAGTTAAACTTTGCAGAAGCATCACGCACTCATCCCGATGGTTTTACACCAAATAACAACTGGGGCGGTAAGTATTATGAAACATCTCCATTTGGATTTAACGGTGGTTTCTATTACGTAAAAGCTACATATAACTTCTAAATTGTTATTTAAATGTAATGATAAAAAGTCTCTTGCTTAGCAAGAGGCTTAGTTTTAAAAATCAGCTACAGGTAGCTGATTTTTTTATTTCTGTAATTTTTTTTAATTTTTCCTTCTCCATTGCGTCTTTAATTCCTTTACCTTGTAATCCTTGCTCAACAAACATTTTAGCTGTTACTGTATTGGCAGCTTTAAGGCATTGCCTTAAATAATCAGCTTGTGGGTATTCTTTGGTTTCAAAACCGGTTCTACCTCTCATGTCTGCCGTACAGGCTAAAATAAAGTCGTTAAATTCTTCAGGCTTTCTCCATACGTCTAAAGCATTAAATACTTTTAAAATAGTACTTGGCTTCAGTTCAAAAGCTTTATGGCAATGTAGGTGGTATTCGCACACTTTAAGGGCTAATGTTTGGTATGAATTAGGCGCCTTTATACGCTCACACATTTCTTTAAGAATAGGTAAGCCTGATTTTTCATGGCCTCTATGACTAGGCCAATCTGATTCAGGTGTTAGCCCTTTACCCACATCATGGCAAAGCGCAGCAAAACGGACTTCAGCTTTATTCGATAATTTTACTGCTTGCTGCAATACCATCATGGTATGTATACCTGAGCATATTTCAGGGTGCCACAATACTGGATTTGGTATACCCCAAAGTACATCGATTTCAGGCAATAACACTTTTAAAGCGCCACAGGTTCTTAATGTTTCAAAAAACACTTTAGGATAAGCTTCAAGTAAACTTTTGTTTAGCTCATTAAAAACCCTCTCACTGCTTAGAGAGAGTAACTCGGTTCCTTGCGCTATTTTACTCATTAGCGCCATAGTTTCTTCTGCAATAGTAAAACCATAGCTGTGATAGCGCGCTGCAAATCGAGCCACTCTAATTACTCTTAAAGGGTCTTCAATAAAAGCATCAGATACATGGCGAAAAACTCTATTTTCAAGATCTTTTTGACCTTGGTAAGGATCGATTAACTTACCGTCAGTAGTTAATGCCATTGCATTAATTGTTAAATCACGCCTCAGTAAATCTTCTTCAATGGTTACTAATTTTGATGCGTTACAAGTAAAACCCGTATAACCTGCGCCAACCTTTTTTTCAGTACGAGCTAGGGCATATTCTGCTACTATTACACTTTTATTTATATGAATGTGATGAAAAGCAATATGGAACTTGGTTTTTAAAGAAGTGGATTGAGAAGTCTCATGTTAGAGCTAAAGTTGTGAAAAACTGAGTGCTAAATTTTATTTTTCACAACTTTATCCATGTACCATTCAATAACTCAGCTAGCGGTTTTAGAACAAATATCGTTTAAATTTGTTAGTGAACCATCTTCTAAATGATAGACCTGTTCAGCCATATTAATCGTTTCTTGCCTGTGAGCGATCATAATTCTAGTCATAGGTAGATGCTGAATTTGCTCACTAATTTTAGCTTCATTGTCTTTATCAAGGTGACTTGTTGCTTCATCCATAAATAGCACGCAAGGTGATTGATAAAGCGCACGGGCAAGTAATAATCGCTGTATTTGACCACCCGATAAGTTAGATCCCATATCGCCAACTAAGGAATTATAACCCATCGTCATTTTATTAATATCATCATGAATTGCAGCCATGTGCGCACATTGTTCAATTTTTAAATAATTGGTTTGCGGGTCAAAAAAGCTAATATTATCGGCAATAGAACCCGCTAGTAGTGTGTCGTCTTGCATCACTGCGGCTATTTTCTTACGATAATTTTTCAAACCAAGCTGAGTAATATCTTTGCCATCTAGATAAACTTTCCCAGAAGTAGGCTGCAATAAACCCAGCATAATTTTCATCAGTGTCGTTTTACCTGCCCCTGACGGACCTGTAATAGCAATAGACTCACTAGCTTCAAGAGTTAAATTAACCTTATTTAAAATTGGCGCTTGCTCATCACTATAGCTAAAACAGATATTTTCTAGTGCTAATTGACCTGTTGGCTCCTGACGATCATTATTTGAAAAAGTAGCTTCACCTTCTCTATTAGCCTCTTGCTCAGTTAAGGCTATGTCAGCAATACGATCAAGATGTAAACGCATCATTTTAAATTGAATAATTTGCTCTATAAAGTTGGCAAACCGTCCCGTTAACTGGCCCTTATAAGCAATAAAAGCTAATACCATACCTACCGACAAGCTATTAGCCATTACCATAAGTGCGGCAAAGTAAATAACTAATACGTTTTCTAAGCCAAATAACAATTTATTGAATGAATCAAAACTGATATTTAAACGCCCTAAACGGATCTCACTATTAATAACTTCAGCATAACGATTTTGCCATAGCCCTTGGCGTTGTGACTCATTACCAAACAGTTTAATGGTTTGCATGCCACGAATATTTTCTAAAAAATTCGATTGCTCTTTTGCTGAGCTTTGTATCATCTCTTCTGTGGCTTGATGCAATGGTCGATATAACGCTAAACGCACTATGGTATATAAGGCTATTGCACCAAGTACCACTGCGGTAAGTTTCAATGAATAAAGCGCCATCATAATCAATACGGTGATAGCCATTACCCCATCCACTAAGGTTTCAACAAAACCTGTAGTAATGCGCTCACGAATTTGTGCAAGCGAGCCAAAGCGAGAAACGATGTCGCCAATATGCCGTGACTCAAAATAGTTCATTGGTAAACGTAATAAATGCCTGAGGAGATTTACGCCCATTTGCATGTTAAGTAAACTAGAAAGTCTTAATATTAACCAACTTCGTACGGCATTAGTCACCACTGAAATAACCGCGATTAACGCAAAACCAATAGCCAATACAGTCAATAATGGTTCATCAAAACTAATTAAAACCTCATCAACTACCCACTGCATATAATAAGGGGTCATTAAGGCAAGTAATTGTAAAACAAGGGATAAACCAATCAGTTTTACCAATCCAGCCTTTAAGCCTGACATTGAACTCCACAATTGCGTGAACTTCATTTTGGCTTGCTCTTTTTTTGCTTCAAATTTACTGGTTGGGGTTAACTCTAAACAAATACCTGTAAAGTGCTTACTAAATTCATCAACAGTTAATGTTCGTTTACCTACTGCGGGATCATTTACAGAAAACTTTGCTGATTTCCCCTTGCTTGAAACTTTGGTTAATACAACAAAATGATTTAAATCCCAATGTAAAATGCAAGGTGTCGCTAATTTATGTACTTCATCTATGGGGCATTGTAATGCACGACTAGCCAATCCTAGACTGTCACTCAACTCAATCAGTTGTTGAAGGTTCATGCCTTTCAAATTGGCGGAAAAACGTTTACGCATAGCAGGCATATCAAGTTTATGACCATAAAAACTAGCCACCATAGCCAATGATGCTAAGCCGCACTCTGCAACTTCAGATTGTAAAATAATATTTACTGATTTTGAAAAGGAAAAGTTAAGCAATTTTTTATTACCCATAAGTCGTACAAATAGTCCTTTCTTTAAATATGAAGGCTCACTACTTGTATATTTAACGTAAATTAGTAATGTTGAAAATCAAAGCGGCACAGAACTGTTAAGATACTGATAAAAATAAAACACCTAAGATTGGACGGAGAGTTTTAACAATAGTCTAAATAATCTTAGGTAATTTATGTTGAAATTACTTTAAAAGTTTTTTTAAAACATATTGGTCAAATAGTGTAAAAAACAATGTAAAATATAATGCTCCATAAACTATATCTTCAAAATTTTTATAGGGTGATTCAATAAAACTAAACCAATTTTCGGCTTGCCCTAGCAATAATAATGAAACAAAGAAACCAAAAAAGTATAAAGCAGCAACTTTTAATATTCTCATCTTAGAACCTCATAGTTAACTATATTTATAGGCTTTGGCAAAGCCAAAGCCTATAAAAATTATTATTTCATCGCGTATTGAATCATGACAAATGCACCACCGAGTGCAGCACCAAATAGCATACCACCTAAACCGCCAAGTACACCTCGTCCTGCTCCAAAAGCAGCGCCTCTAGCTACGCCCCCTAAAAAACCAAGTGTACCACCTTGACCCGCACCACCTGCAGCTTCTCCAGCAGGAGCTACACCACCGCCATTTACTATTGTTAATTCATTTACGTTTAATTCACGCATTCTGTTATACTCCAAATATCCGACATAATTTGCCGGGTTGTTTAAGTGCTAGCTCAATCATTTGAGCCAGCGATTAATTTGGCTGGCTTTAGTTGTCCTCGCTAAAGTTTGACTAAAGTCAGCAGCTCCATTTTCCAACAAGATTATTTCTCTTAAACAAACAACCTCATTAGAAAAATTCTTTTAGTTTATATACAATTCACTTAGCTAACTCGACCTTTTAAGCTATAAATGGGTTCAAGTAGCCATTCGATTAATGTGCGTTGTTCTAACATAATATCTGCTTCAAACAACATACCGCTTTTTAAATCAAACGCTTTACCAAAAGCTTGCATTTGTTGTTGATTTAACTTTGCACGTAAACGGTAAACAGGCTCTTGTAACGATATGGGTAATTGAATTTCGTTAGGGGATATCAAGGCTTGATCGATTCGTGTTATTTCACTTTTAATAAAGCCAAAGCGTTGATAAGGAAATGCATCAAAGCGTAGTCGAGTATTGTTACCTAACTGAACAAACCCAGCAGAACGAGTAGGTAATAACAATTCAGCAATCAGCTCTGAGCCTTCAGGTAATATATGCAGTAGGGGTTTAGATTGTGCTTTGCTTTGCGACAAGGTTTCACCTTCAACCACTTGAATACCCGTTACTACACCGTTATTACTTGCTGTGATAGTGTACTTGTAATTACCTGCTATTTGGGCTAATTGGCGCTGAAGATCTGCTTGCTGACGTTTCAAGCTATTAATTTTTAACGTGTATTGTTGCGGAATATTTTTAATATTAAAAGCAACTTGGCTTAATTGATTTAATTGTTGCAATAATAAACGGGCTATATTTTGCTTTTCTTGTTTAGCTTCAAGTAGTTCTTGCTGTTGGCGATCTTTATCTAAGTTAGACAAATAACCACTTTTATTGAGTTGATTAAAATCTAATTGCTGCTCATTCAACAGTGTTAACTTTTCTTCAGCCAATGTTAACTGATTTTCAAGTGCGATTTGTTCATTTCTTAAAGCAGTTTTCTGAGCTTGTAAATTAAGTAACTCTTGCGCTTTTAAGGCTTGATGTTGCGATATTTCATCACTCAATAAATTTGCTTGGGCATTCAATTGCTCAGCAAGCTGTGTACTTAAATCAACACCTTCACTATTGTTTTGCTGTACTAAAAGTGTTGCTAAAGACTGGCCTTTAGTGACTTTATCACCTTCTTTAACCCAAAGTTTTTCTATGGTGTCGCCTTGGTTAGCGAAGCTTTTAATAACGCCTTTATTGGGCATTAAGAAACCACGCACGGTTTCTTTACGAGAGTATTCAGCACTAAAAAGAAATGCGACAATAGCAACAGCGACAGATACTAAGATTAGCACAGTTAGCTTGATAAATAATGGTTGAGCTAAGCTTATGGCACCTGTTAAGCGCTTACTTTGATGGGAAACAGCTTCCTTTCTAAATAACGACATATCATTTCCTTTGAATATTTAGCGGTGAGGATGTCAATCCATTAAAATGATTTCGTCAAGCAATTATTTTTATAAAAATTAAATAGATAAGGCTTCCCCCCCCTAGGAATTATATAACTTGTTGTATTTAAAAGCCTAAGTTGGTTAGTGTGGCTTGTCAAAATTATTTTTTATTTCTTGAATGATACTCACTCTTTCCTTGTTCATTGCCTCTTTTATTTGCTTGCCATGTATGCCTTTTTCGACAAATTTTTTGGCGTTTCTCTTTAAGCATTCATTTACGGCAAGGTGGAGTAAATCAGCTTGGGGATATGCTCGTTTTTCAAATCCTAGTCTGCCTTTAGCATCAGCCTCACAAGTCATTAAAAAGTCTTCAAATTCTTGTGGTTTTCGCCATACATCAAGTTGGTTAAATAGCTTTAAAATAGTGCTCGGTCTAAGCTCTAATGCTCTATGGCTATGTAAGTGAAATTGGCACACTTTTAACGCCAGTTGTTTATACTCATTGGGGACTTTAAAGCGATTGCAGGATGCTTCAACCAGAGGAAGCCCTTTAATTTCATGCTGTTTATGGCTAGGTAGTTCATTGTGAGGCGTGATACCTTTGCCAAGATCATGACAAAGTGCTGCAAATCTAATGGTCGTTTTAGAAGATAGCTGTGCCGCTTGTTGCAATACCATCATGGTATGAATGCCTGTGCAGATTTCAGGGTGATGTTGTACTGGGTTAGGTATCCCCCAAAGTGCGTTGAGTTCAGGCCAAATGATAGCCAGTGCATTACACTCTCTTAACACATTAAAAAAGATCTCTGGATGATCTTCGCTTAAGGCTGAATGAATTTCTTGCCATACTCTTTCTGGTGTTAAATATTCCAATTCCCCAGCATCTGCGATGCGTTGCATTTCTGCCATTGTTTCAGGAGCTATGGTGAAATCATTAAATCGTGCTGCAAATCGCGCAACCCTTAATACTCTCAAAGGATCTTCAACAAAAGCAGGGCTTGTATGACGTAGTATTTTTTTTTGAATATCCGTTTTGCCGTTATACGGGTCTATAATCAAGCCTGTATCAGGATCTTGTGCCATTGCATTGATGGTGAGGTCTCTTCGGCTTAAATCTTCTTCTAGGGTTACATTTGGGTTAAAATCTACTTCGAAGCCTTTGTAGCCATTACCCGTTTTTTTCTCTGTTCTCGCTAGTGCCCATTCTGCTTTAGTTTCTGGGTGTAAAAACACAGGGAAATCTTTGCCAACTTGAGTAAACCCTAACGATAGCATTTCTTCAACGGAGGATTTTACAACCACATAATCTTGGTCATAACTTTTTATATTCAGTAATTTATCTCTAACTGCACCACCTACGAGGTAGCTTGTTATTTTTGATTCAGGATTTTTCATTTAATTATCTAATACCTATCCTATCTTCGATTAACCAATACATTTAAGTAACTTGTTACATGTTGAGTTTATCATAAAGCAATAGTGTTTTGACATCTGGTAAGCTAAAGGTTAATTTCATTGGGTTGATTTTTAAGATGTTGTAATTATGTATACCGCCTATTTTGGTTTAAAAGAAAAGCCATTTTCTATTGCACCCGATCCTCAATATTTATTCATGAGTGATCGTCACCGTGAAGCACTCGCTCATCTAACATATGGTTTAGGTGACGCTGGCGGTTTTGTATTGTTAACAGGTGAAGTGGGTACGGGTAAAACTACTGTCAGTCGCTGTTTAATGGAGCGATTACCTGAAAATACTCAAGCCGCTTTTATTTTAAACCCGACACTTTCAAGCCATGAATTATTAGCAACTTTATGCGACGAACTAAAAATTCGTTATCGTAAAACAGGTGCCACCTTAAAAACGTTAACTGATAAAATTCAAGATAAGTTACTTAAAAACCATAAAGAAAATACTAATACTTTATTAATTATTGATGAGGCACAGCATTTACAACCCGAAGTGTTAGAGCAATTAAGGTTGCTCACCAATTTAGAAACCAACACCAAAAAGTTATTGCAAGTTATATTGATCGGGCAACCTGAGTTACAAACATTATTAAAACGAAGAGATCTTCGCCAATTAGCCCAAAGGATCACCGCTAGGTATCATTTACTGCCCTTAAATAAAGAAGAAGTTGCGCAGTATATAAAGCACCGGTTATCAATAGCCGAAGGCGTTAGAGCTTTATTTTCAGTATCGGCTATGCACACTATTCACAAAATTTGTGGCGGTATTCCTCGTTTAATCAATTTAGTGTGTGAACGTTCGCTCATTAATGCATATAGCAGCAATACTGCGATAGTTAACAAGCGTATGGTTTTATTGTCGGCTTACGAAGCTTTAGGAGATGATTACAAAATAACGCCTTGGTGGCAAAGTCACTTAAGTAAGATGATATTACTGGTGTTGGTGATAGGTATTGTTTCTACGTCCGCTTATTTTTTAGGCACTTATCAATTTAAGAAAAACGAGCTAACAGCTTTAATAAATAACAATTTACATTCAAATACAAAAAATAAACATAATGTAGAAGCATTAAAAGATGAATCTACCATTCTAAAAAATGAGGCAATAAATACTAAAGCTACCGATTTAAATACCATTGAAGAAAACAGCAACAACAATAATAACTCGACAGATAAAATATCTAGTGATAATAAAATATCAAATAAAGATGCTATTAAAGATAGTCAAAACAGTGATAAACCGGATATGCAAATAAAGAGCAGTAGTGAAAACAATAATCTGGCTGCAAACCAAACGATGAATAAACCAAATATTGAAGTAAAAAGAAATGAAACACAAAGAGAGCCAAATTCAAATTCTGCTTTAGATCCAATAAATAACAATAATTCTGCCACTACAAAAGACATTGAACTTACTCAAGTTGAAGGCGTATCAAATGAGCTACTCGAGCAATTTAAACAAGCGTTACAACTTGAAGAAGGCTCGGATAGTAATAAGGATTCTACTTCTTCCAACGCTCCATTAGATAATCATAATGAAGTCGAGTCTATCGATAAAATGCCACTATGGGTTCAAAATGGTGTGCCACAATTGCAGTTTGAGCAGCACATATACGCAAGTGATGGCAAGGGTTGGGTAAAGGTGAATGGGAGGGATCGTTACGAAGGTGATACTATTGCCAGAGAATTGATCTTAGTAGAAATACTACCACAAAAGGTAATTTTGAATTTTAGAGGCGAAAAATTTACTATGTTAGCTTTATCAACATGGTAAATTACCGGATTTAAACTGTATTGGCTTAATTTAAAAAAGCACTATTAAAAAATCTTAGTAAATCCAGTTTAAATTCTTTAGGTTTAATACAACTTTCAATCTGATCGTTATACTTAGGTTTACTTAAATTTATTTCTTCCATTGGAATGGCTTGGTTTAATCTAGTATTGTAAAAAACACGCACAAAGGGTTTTAACGGTTTGCTTTTATTGAGTTGACTAATTAACCCTATCTTTCCGCTATTAAGTTTTACCAACGTCCCTACTGGATATAGACCTAAGCATTGAATAAATTGCTCAACAAGTTCGCTATCGTAACTATTTGGTGATTCAGCTACCAATATTTTAAAGGCTTTAATAGGATGCATTCCTGCCTTATAAACTCTTTCTGCCGTCATCGCATCGTAACTATCTACAATTGCAATCATACGCCCATATTGAGAAATTTGATCTAACGACAAGTTATAAGGGTAACCTTTACCATTAATACGCTCATGATGTTCTTTAACCACTGTCATCACAATATCTGGAATATTAGGGGTTTCTTCTAAAACCTTTACTCCTAAAAGAACATGGGTTTTCATGATGGTATATTCTTCATCAGTAAACTTACCCGGTTTATTTAGAACTTCATTTGGTACTAAAACTTTACCAATATCATGCAGAAAAGCGCCCAAGGCTAAATCTTCCATTATTTTACGTTCTACATTCATGTGTTTACAAAAAATGGTCATCAAAATTGATACATTTAAAGAATGCTCAACAAGGTAATCATCTTTTATTCTTAAACGAGACATGCAAGAAAGCGCATCTTCATTTCTAAATATTGAATCTACAATCGCATTAGTACTATCTTGAACCGCTTGAGTATTAATAACCTTATTATGGGTAATGTCCTTTAGAATTTTTTTCTGTAAAATTTTAGCATTGTTATACAATTTACTCGCTTTTTTCATTTCATTATCTAATGAGGTTGTTGATGGCTTTTTTATTGGTGCATCATTAGAATTAGGTTGTTTAATCGTATTTTTCTTTTCAGACTGTTTAGTTCGAGAGGGATCTATTTCAACGAAAGTCACTAACGATTTTTTAAGTTGAGCAATACTAGAGTCTTTAAAAATATACCCTTCAGACTTGATATTCACACCTTTGTTTTTAGTAAAAATAGACAACACATACATGCCTATTTTTAAATCACTCAATGGGATTTTTTTTAATTTTTCTGTAGCGTTGTCTGAAGAAGATAGAGTAGACATTTAAGATCCTAATATAACTAAAATATTGATACAAAATGAACAACAGGCTCAATGTATGTCATCAAAATAAGGCTGATAATAATGAATTATATTAGTTTCATTATTAACACACGCTATTGTAATATTTTGAGTATAGCTCATAAGTTTATTTTGGTTATGGTAAAGCTCTTTTAAGATGAAGTACTTAAATTTAATCTAAATAGCATAGGGTCTGTTGATTTTTCGAGGTTATTTTTACAGCAAGGTGTTTGATATTTAGACAAGGCAGAGTATGTGAAGTGTAGCTAGCTACTCGAACATACGATAACGACGTATAAATTTCAAACAGGTACTGCCCTCTGGG
>Ga0115029_1001271_pt1 | contig 18344 bp, 14 predicted proteins | sample SidtaG_3_FD_87297 | JGI IMG/M metagenome (GOLD analysis project Ga0115029, IMG submission 87297) | Marine algal microbial communities from Sidmouth, United Kingdom - Sidmouth_Asex1 metaG | ecosystem: Host-associated > Algae > Red algae > Unclassified | place: Sidmouth, United Kingdom | collected... | reverse complement strand
GGCGAGGACGCCGACTTGACCGAAGATGACCGCTCAGAGTAGAACTCGACCGCCAGTGTCGCGGCGGTGAGCAGAGCGGTCACGATGACCGGAATGCGCGATCACGTTCGCCGGAATACGCACAGGCGTTGGCCGAACGGATCGGGTTGTCACCGTCGGCCTGTCACGCTCGAGTCAAGCGGCTGCGCGGCACCGGCCTGATCGAACGCACCGTGGCGCTGGTCAACTCCGAGGCCATCGCCGCCTGTCTGTACGTGGTGGTCGAGGTCACCATGGAGCGGGACGACAAGCGCCTGTACCGGCGCTTCGAGCAACGGGTGCTGGAGGCCGTCGAGGTCAAGCAGTGCTACAAGGTCACCGGCGAGTCCGATTTCATGCTGATCGTGTCGGTGCCCGACATGGACGCCTACGATCGGTTCTGCGATCGGGTGCTGTACGCCGAGCCGAACCTGCGCAAGTTCCGTACGCTGCTGTCGCGCCATCGGGTGAAGTTCGACACGTCGGCCACCCTCGCGCGCAACGTCTGACGACGGCCGTCGTCTCACCGCCAGCCACCGCCCCATGCCGAGCAAGCGCCCGCCATCGACCCCTGCTGCCAGCGAGGCTGCAACGCGCGCCCCGAAGAAGGTGGCGAAGAAGGTCGCGAAGAAGACCCTGGGAAAGCCCGCCCCCGTGGCCGACGCGTCCAGGCGCCCCGCCACGCTGGCCGAGGCGCTCGCGCAGACCGAGCACTGGTACGAGGCGCAGGACTGGACGCTGTTCGACTTCCAGCGCGACACCTGGCAGGCCTGGCACGACGGCCGTTCGGGCCTGGTGCACTCGCCCACCGGCAGCGGCAAGACGCTGGCCGCCTGGCTGGGTCCTGTGCAGGAGGCGATCAGCCGCTCGACGCCACCGGAGGGCCTGGAGGTGCTGTGGATCACCCCGCTCAGAGCCTTGGCCAACGATACCGCGCGCAGCCTGCAGGAGGCGGTCGATGCCCTCGGAGGCGGAAGGGGCGGTGGCCTCAGGGTGGAACTGCGCACCGGCGACACCTCCAGCCACCGGCGCAGGAAGCAGCGCAGCGAACCGCCGTTCGCGCTGGTGACCACGCCGGAAAGCCTGTCGGTGATGCTGACCCATGCCGAGGCGCGACTGGCGTTCATCGACATCGGCACCGTGGTGGTCGACGAGTGGCACGAGCTGATGGCCTCCAAGCGCGGCGTGCTGCTGCAGCTGGCGCTGGCCCGGGTACGCGCGATGAAGCCGGGCTTGCGCATCTGGGGCCTGTCGGCAACGCTTGCCAACCTGGACCAGGCGCTGCAGGTGCTGGTCGGCCCCGGCCAGCCGGGCACGCTGGTGCGCGGGGTGGTGCCGCGCGCGATCGAGATCGAGACGGTGCTGCCGACGGCCGGTCAGCGCATTCCGTGGTCCGGGCACTACGGCAACCGCAACGCCGCCGCGGTCATCGACGCCATCCTGGAGGCGCAGACCTCGCTGGTGTTCACCAACACGCGCGCCCAGGCCGAGATCTGGTTCCAGGCGCTGATCGCGCTGCGACCGGATCTTGCCGCGGACATCGCGCTGCACCACGGTTCGATCGACCGGGCGCTACGCGAGGAGATCGAGGAACGCCTGCGGCGCGGCACGGTGCGGTGCGTGGTGTGCACCTCCTCGCTCGACCTGGGGGTGGATTTCAGCCCGGTCGAGCAGGTGCTGCAGATCGGCAGCCCGAAGGGGGTTGCCCGATTGGTGCAGCGCGCCGGGCGCAGCGGCCACCGCCCCGGCGCGGTGTCGCGCGTGCTGTGCGTGCCGACCAACGCGCTGGAGGTGGTCGAGATCCACGCGGTGCGCGCCGCCCTGACGGCCAACCGCATCGAGGCGCGCGAGCCGGTGGTGCGGGCGCTGGACGTGCTGTGCCAGCACCTGGTGACGGTGGCGCTGGGCGAGGGCTTCGAGGAGGCCGAGATGCTGGCCGAGGTGCGCCTGACGCACTGCTTCCACGAGCTGGGCGACACCGAATGGGCCTGGGTCATGGACTTCATCACCCGCGGCGGCCAAGCGTTGCAGGGCTATCCGCAGTATCACAAGGTCATGAAGGTGGCAGGACTCTGGCGGGTCATGAACGACCAGGTCGCGCAGCGCCACCGCACCGCCATCGGCACCATCGCCGGCAACACCACCATCGACATCGCCTTCATGGGCGGCAAGCGCCTGGGCAGCACCCCGGAGAGCTTCATCACCCGGTTGAAGCCCGGTGACGCCTTCCAGTTCGCCGGCCGCTACCTGGAACTGATCCGCATCAAGGAGATGACCGCCTACGTGCGCCTGGCGAAGAAGCGCAGCCGGGCGGTACCGCGCTGGACCGGCACGCAATTGCCGCTGTCGAACGCGCTGGCCGACACCGTGCTGGAAACACTGCAAGCCTGGAAGGAGGGGAAGGTCGATTCGCACGAGCTGGAAGCGGTCAGCGGCTACCTGGGCTTGCAGCAGCGGCGCTCGCTGCTGCCGGGTCCGGACGACTTCCTGCTCGAGTGCACGCGCACCCGCGAAGGCTACAGCCTGTTCTGCTATCCGTTCGCCGGGCGTCTGGCGCACGAGGGCCTGTCGATGCTGGTCGCGCATCGTCTGTCGATGGAACGCGAGGTCACCTTCACGCTGCAGATCAACGACTACGGGTTCGAGCTGATGAGTCCGACACCGATTCCGTTCGACGAGGCGACACTGCGAGCCGCCTTCGCCCCGGAACGGCTGACCGACGACATCCTGGCGTCGATGAATGCCGGCGAGCTGACCCAGCGGCGCTTTCGCGACATCGCCCGGATCTCCGGCCTGATCTTCGAGGGGCTGCCCGGACGGCATCGCTCGGCCCGTCAGGTCCAGGCCTCCAGCAGCCTGATCTACGAAGTGCTGCGCGACTACGATCAGGACAACCTGCTGCTGGCGCAGGCGCGCCGCGAAGTGCTGGAGGCGCAGCTGGAATACGCTCGCATCGAGCAGGCCCTGTCACGCATCGGCGCGCAGCGCTGGACGCTGAACGAGACTGAACGGCTGAGCCCGCTGGCGTTTCCGCTGTGGGCCGCCGGCCTGAGCACGCAGACCATCTCCAGCGAAGCGTTGCAGGATCGCATCGAGCGCATGCTGGGCGAGATCGTCGACGAGCACGACGGGGTATAAGCCGGATGTGACGAACCGTCAACAATTGGGATATCTTGACCATCCGGCCCTCCTCCCCGCCGTCATCGCATGTCGCTCGGTCTCGCCAGTTCGTCCATCGCCGATGCCGCCTGCTCGCCGCAGACCCGGCCACCCCGCATCGCCAGCGTCGCGGCCGCACCGGTCCGCGTGCCGGCCGACAACGAGGTGACGGTGATCGCCTGCCAAGGCGAACAGCTGCACCTGCTGCCGCAGCAGGCGGTGCACTGGCCGGTACGCCGCACCGTGTTCGTGGCGGACCTTCACCTGGGCAAGGAACACGCTTTCGGTCGCCAAGGCATACCGATCCCGGCAGGCTCCAGCGAGGCGACGCTTGCCCGGCTCGACACGCTGCTGAGGATCACCCACGCCGAGCGTCTGGTCGTGCTGGGCGACCTGATGCACGCGGCACCCGAGGCCGACGAGAGCTGGCTGGGTTCCCTGAGCACCTTCCTGGACGAGCATCGCGAGCTGGACGTGCGCGTGTGTGCCGGCAACCACGACCGGGAAGCGGGGCGCACCCGGATCGATGCCCGCGTGCGCTGGCACGCCGAGCCGATCGTCGACGGACCGTTCGTACTGCAGCATCATCCGGGCGAAGATGCGCGCGGCTACGTGCTGTGCGGGCACGTGCACCCGACCTTCATGCTGGGCAGGAGCCGCCGCGACGCCCTGCGCGTGCCGGCCTTCTGGTTTCGGCCCGGGCAGGCGGTCCTGCCGGCGTTCGGCGGCTTCACCGGCGGGCACGCGATCCGGGCCGAACGCGGTGACCGGATCTGGATCAGCGGACCGGAGCGGGTGGTAGCGGTGTCGCAGCGGCGACGTTGAACCGGGGTCATCGGGTATCCTGATCCGCCGCTCCTCCTACCACACAGGGTACCTGCATGACCGTTCCCGCTCGTCCCATCAGTGATGATGTCGTGCGTCGCGCACACCTGGATGCCGATCGCTATCAGGCCTGGTACACCGCCTCCGTGGAGGATCCCGAAGCCTTCTGGGGGGAACACGGCAAGCGACTGGACTGGATGACGCCGTACACGCGCGTCAAGAACACCGACTACGGCTACCCCGACGTCTCGATCAAATGGTTCGAGGACGGCGTGCTGAACGTGTCGGCCAACTGCATCGACCGCCACCTGGACACGCGGGGCGATCAGGTGGCGATCATCTTCGAGGGTGACGATCCGGACGATGCGAAGAACATCACCTACCGCGAGCTGCACGGTCACGTCTGTCGCCTGGCCAACGCCTACAAGGCGATGGGGGTCGTCAGGGGCGATCGCGTGGTGCTCTACCTGCCGATGATCCCCGAGGCCGCCTACGCCATGCTGGCCTGCGCACGCATCGGTGCGGTGCATTCCATCGTGTTCGGCGGATTCAGCCCGGACGCGCTCGGCGACCGCATCAACGGCTCGCACGCGAAGCTGGTGGTCACCGCCGACCAGGGTCTGCGCGGCGGCCGCCGCGTGCCCTTGAAGGAGAACGTCGACAAGGCGCTCGGCAAGGTCGAGCACGACGTGCAGACGCTGGTGGTCAAGCGCACCGGTGGCGATGTGAACATGCGGGCCGACGCCGACCACTGGTACCACGACCAGGTCGCCGCCGCCTCGAGCGAGTGCGAGCCCGAACCGATGAACGCCGAGGATCCGCTGTTCATCCTGTACACCTCCGGCTCCACCGGCATGCCCAAGGGCGTGGTGCACACCACCGGCGGCTATCTGGTGTACGCCTCGATGACCCATCAGTACGTGTTCGACTATCACGAGGGCGACGTGTACTGGTGCACCGCCGATGTCGGCTGGGTCACCGGGCACAGCTACATCGTGTACGGGCCGCTGGCCAACGGTGCCACCACGCTGATGTTCGAGGGCGTTCCCACCTACCCCTCCCCGGCGCGCTTCTGGCAGGTGTGCGAGAAGCATTCGGTGAACATCTTCTACACCGCGCCGACCGCGATCCGCGCGCTGATGGGCGCCGGCGAGGAACACGTGCAGGGGGCGGACCTGTCCTCGCTGCGACTGCTCGGCTCGGTCGGCGAGCCGATCAACCCGGAGGCCTGGAACTGGTACGACCGGGTGGTCGGCAAGGGTCGCTGCCCGATCGTGGACACCTGGTGGCAGACCGAGACCGGCGGCATCCTGATCACCCCGCTGCCGGGTGCGATTCCCACCAAGCCAGGCTCGGCGACCCTGCCGTTCTTCGGCGTGCAGCCGGTGGTCCTGGACACCGACGGCAACGAGATCACCGACACCGAGGCGGAAGGAATACTGGCCATCCGTGACAGCTGGCCGGGACAGATGCGCACCGTCTACCAGGATCACGATCGCTTCGTGTCCACCTACTTCGAGACGTTCAAGGGCTACTATTTCACCGGCGATGGCTGCCGGCGCGACGCGGACGGCTACTACTGGATCACCGGTCGGGTGGACGACGTCATCAACGTCTCGGGGCACCGCATGGGTACCGCCGAGGTCGAATCGGCGCTGGTGGCCCATGCCAAGGTCTCCGAAGCGGCCGTGGTCGGCTACCCGCACCCGATCAAGGGCCAGGGCATCTACGCGTACGTGACGCTGATGGAAGGCATCGAGGCGGACGATGCGGTGCGCAAGGAACTGGTCACCTGGGTGCGCCAGGAGATCGGCCCGATCGCCACGCCGGACAAGATCCAGTTCGCCCCCGGCCTGCCCAAGACACGCTCGGGCAAGATCATGCGCCGCATCCTGAGAAAGATCGCCGAAGACGACTTCGCCGCCCTCGGGGACACCTCCACGCTGGCCGATCCGGACGTGGTCGACGACCTGATCGACCATCGGGAAAACCGCGGCTGATCGACGGATCCGGACGCGCTGCCGGACGCGCCGCCGGACGTGACACGGCCGCGTCCGGTGGCGAGCGACCGATGCCGGCTCACGGCCGCCAGGCCAGGTCCGCCAGGCGTAGCGTATCGGCATCGCTGCGATGAGCCAGCTGGGCGAGCAGCAGCTCGCCCACCCCGATCGCATCGCCCAGCGCGTCGTGCGCACGATAGCGCGGCAGTCCGTAGCGGGTGCGCAACGCGGCCAGGCGAAGGCTGCCGGGGCTTGCCACCCGGTTCGCGCGCGACAGCGCACGCCGCTCCAGTGCCAGCGTATCGATCACCGGCACCACGAACGGGCAGCCGAACATCCGGCGGCAGGCCCGGTCCAGGAAGCCGTGCTCGATGGCGGCATGATGGGCCAGCAGGACACGTCCGGCGAGCGCCTCGAGCAGCGGGTCGAGGGCGTCGCGCAATCCGATGCCGGTGGCGGCACGATCGTCCAGGATGCCGTGCGTCACCGCCGACGTCTCGGGAACGGCGATCGACGGCCGGACCAGATCGTGCCGGCGCGGGGCCAGTTGCAGGCAACCGTCGGCAACGCGGGTGTAGCCGATCGACAGGATCTGGTCGTGCGCCGGGTGCAGACCGGTGGTCTCGATGTCCAGCGCCAGGCACTCGAACGCATCGAGGCGGCAGCGCGGCGACACGAACGGCACGCGGTAGTAGTCGGCCATCGGGCCTGCCGGCGCACGCGACGACCAGAAGCGACGCTGCGCCTCCAGCGTGAGGACACGGCGACCGAACGAGCCGACGAGCCGTTGCAGCGGAGCGCTCACCGGGCCGGATCGCCGATATCGGCGGCGTGCGCCCCGAGCCGCTCCAGGATCCTTCGTCGCACCCCGTGCAGCAGGCCGAAGACCTCCCCCAGCTCGCCCCGCTCCCGGCGCGAGAGATGACGAGGAGCAAGCCTGTCCCCCGCCGGATCGCCCTCCTTCAACCGGCGTGCCTGGTGCCGCAGCCGCAGATCGCAGAACCAGTCGTGGACGAGCAGCAGGTCACCCGCCGTGGCGACATCGAACAGCTGGATCGACGAATCGTTCCCGACGTCGGCGGTCAGTCTCGTCGGTGTGTCGACACCCGGCAGCGGTGCGCGAGCGCGCGCCAGGCCCGCGATCATCGCCAGCGCATCGGCCCGCGGATCGAGCCAGGGTCGCGTGCTGCCGTCGGCCAGCACCACCGCATCCCGGAACACGCAAAGCGGTGGCGCGCTGCGCAGCGCCGCCCTGGCCAGACGCCAGGTGAGCCGATCGGGGGGCTCGTGCGCATTTCGGACCCGCTCCTGCAGCAGGTTCGCGAGCGCATCGCGGAGCTCGGGCGGACCGTGCACCGTGCGCAGGTCCAGCCAGTCGGCAAACGCTGCCGACCCGTCTTCGGTGTCGCGCGCGACGCCCTCGACCAGCACGTCTCGCCAGCGGCTTGCCGTCGCGTAGCCGACGGCCTTCCCATCGCCATCGACCACGGGCCCGAACGGCGGTCCCGCCTCGTGCAGGCGCTCGCACGCCTGCCGGATCACGTCCGCGAACCAGGCCTCGTGCCGTTCGGGCACGTAGCGCTCGTCCAGGATCAACGCCACCGACGGGCGCAACGCGGCACACGCTTCGCACCGGCCTTGCGCACCGAGCGCCACCCAGGTGTACGGCACGGGAGCCGCGCCCCGCTCCGCCTCGATCAGTTGCAGTTGCCGGCGGGTGAACGCATCGCCGACACCGGCGATCAGTCTCGCGGCACGGGGCGCGGGAACCGCCGCATCGACCAGCCCGCCGATCATGCCGGCGACATCCTTCACCGTGTGCGCCAGCTGCACGGCGTCCTCGCAGCGGCGGATCCCGGCGATGCGGCGGATCGTCGATGTCGCCCGGCGCTCGATCAGATCGGAGGAACTCACCAGGCCGATCACGCGATCATCGCTCACCACCGGCAGGTGGTGCAGGCCACGCTGCGCCATGATCAGCAGTGCATCGCAGGCGATCGCATCGGGCGGCACGACCACCGGCGAAGTCGTCATGACACGCGCCAGCGGTGCCTCGTGAGGACAGCCCTGCACGATGACCCGCAGGCGAAGGTCGCGGTCGGTCACGATGCCGACCAGGCGCTCGTCGTCGATCACCAGCAGTGACGAGACACCGCGCTCGCTCATCCGCTCGGCCGCCTCGCGCACGCTGGCCCGCGAAGGCAGCGACACCGGTTCCGGGCTCATCAGCTCGGCCAGGCTCGTCGTCATGCGCGAGGCCGGTTCGCCGGCCGGGTTCACGCGTCCGGCAGGCGCGGGTGCGAACCAGCGGGCCAGTGGCGGGTGCTCCTTGCACAACGCGTCGAGCCGCTCCATCGGCAACCGGTACAGCAGGCAGTCCTCGAGCGCGTGGGCGCGCTGCTCGCCGCTCGCATCCCGCGGGCGGGTGCCGGGACCGAACAGCTCGCCCTCGCCGAGCCGGGCGAGCAGCACGCCCTCGGCCCCGGACAGCTCGATCGCACCCGCGCGCACCAGGCTCAGCGCCGGAGCGCCTCGATCCCGTTCCGGTACCGGCGAGCCCCGTCGAAGGTAGCGGATCGACAGCAGGGCCGGCAGCGTGTCCAGCACGGTGGCCGGCAGCCGATCGAACGGCTCGTGCTCGGCCAGGAAATCGCGGAATTCGAGCAGTTCGACATCCATCGGCTCAGATCCTCGCTTGTCCGGCTCATCCTTGCGATGCGCGCCACGATGCGCGCCACGATGCGCGTCGTCATGACCGAACGCGCGCAGGAGGCGTACCGTAGCGTGCCGTGCCCCGCGTGGCGATCAACGCGACACCGTTTGCCGATGTCCGATCCGAGCCTGCGTGCCTTTCTCGCCGAACAGGTGCTGCCCGATGGCGGGGCCGCCGTGGACGTGCTGCTCGGTGTCGTGCACATCGAGCACCTGGATGCGGGCAGTGCCTGGTGGACACCGACCGGCAACGATGCCCAGCTGATCCTGGTCATCGACGGGCTGGTGGTGGTGGAACCCGAGGACGAGGAGGCGCCTTGCGCGCTGAAGCGCGGCGGCGCCCGGGCCTTGCCGGCGCGGCGCGATCCGGCGCGCTCGGTCGCGCTGCTGGCGGTGCGTGCCAGCCGGCTGGCAAGGATCGTGGAGACGGACTACGCACCGGCGCGCGATGCCGGATCACCCCCGTTCGAGCTGCTGCTGCGCTCGGTACCGGTGATGCCCGGTCTGAGGGTACCGGGCGAGCACCAGTCGCGCGCACCGACCAGCGAAGCCGGTCCGCTCAACCAGCGCCTGCGCACGTTCATGACCCGGACCCCGATCGTGGTCGGTCCACGCGAGGCGATCGACGTCGCGGCTCGGCGCATGCGCGACCACCGGGTCTCCTGCCTGCCGGTGACCGAGGGTCGGACGCTGGTCGGCCTGATCACCGAGGCGGACATGACCGCCCGGGTGGTGGCGGCCCGCCGCTCCCCGGACGACCCGGTCGGCAGCATCATGTCGGCGCCGCCGCTGAGCGCGGGCAGCGACGCCACGCTGTACGACGCGCTGATGCTGCTGACCGAGCACGACATCGCCCATCTGCCGGTCACCGACCGGGAACGGCTCGTCGGGCTGATCACGCAGACCGACATCGTGCGCCGACAGACCGCCTCGCCCTTGTTCGTGGCCCGCGACATCGCACGCTGCACCGATGCCGACGCGATCGCCGTGTTGACCGCGGGCATCGGCCAGACCGTGCGTTCGCTGGTGGATGCCGGTACGCGGCCGACCGACATCTGCCGGGCGATCACCTCGATCACGGATGCGGCGACCCGACGACTGGCCGCCCTGGCCGAGCGGCATCTCGGTCCAGCGCCGGTGCCCTGGGTCTGGGTGGCCTGCGGCTCGCAGGGGCGAAACGAACAGACCGGCGTGTCCGACCAGGACAACGCCCTGATCCTGTCGGACGACTACGACGAGGCGGCCCACGGCGCCTGGTTCACCGCGTTCGCCGCCCACGTCTGCGACGGTCTGGCCACCGCCGGCTACGTGCACTGCCCCGGGGACATGATGGCCACCAACCCGCGCTGGCGGCAGCCGGTGTCACGCTGGCGCGAACGCTTCCTGGACTGGATCGCCCGTCCGCTGCCCGAGTCCCGCCTGCTGGCCAGCGTGATGTTCGACCTGCGACCGATCGTCGGCGATGTCACGCTGTTCGAGCCGCTGCAGCGCAGCGCGCTGGATGCCGCGGCGAAAAACTCGCTGTTCATCGCCCACATGACCGGTCATTCGCTGGGCCTGCGCCCGCCGCTCGGCCTGTTCGGCCGGCTGGCGACCGAGCGGCGCGGCCCTTTCCGCGATCACATCGACCTGAAGCATCGCGGCACCGCACCGGTGGTGGACATGGCCCGCCTGTACGCGCTGTCGGCCGCGGTGCCGGCGCTGAACACGGTGGAGCGCCTGGACTGTCCGTCACGCTCCCCGGCATCGTCACCGGCGCTCAGCGACAGCGCGCGCCTGTCCCTGCGCACCGCCTGGGAGTCGATCTCGCGGGTGAGGCTGCGCCTGCAGGCCGATCAGGTGCGTGCCGGTGAACCGCCCGGCAACCACCTCGATCCGGACACGCTCTCGGAGCTGGCGCGCGAACAGCTGCGCGATGCGTTCGTGGCGGTGCGCGACATCCAGAACGCCTTGCGCGATCGCTCGATCGGTTGACCGGTCACGCTCGGTCGAAAAATCGTCGGGCAGCCTCCAGCGCGTGTCAAGCGAACACTATCCGGTCAGCGTTTTTTACTTCATGATCCCGTCGCGGGAAAACGCGCCTCTACTGTCGACCGTGCCCCCCTACCCGGCCATCCTGATGAACGCATCGCAAACACAATGACTGATCTGGATCCCGCTGCCTACTGGGCAGCCAACAAGCGCCTGATCTTCGGTTGCCTGATCGTCTGGGCGCTGGTCTCGTTCGGGTTCGGCATCCTGCTGCGTCCGCTGCTGTCCGGCATCACCGTGGGCGGTACCGATCTGGGCTTCTGGTTCGCCCAGCAGGGCTCGATCCTGACCTTCATCGCGCTGATCTTCTTCTACGCGTTCCGCATGAACGCGCTCGATCGCAAGTTCGGCGTGGACGAGGAATAGACCATGAGCCAGTACGCTCTCAACCTGCTGTTCGTCGGTGCCAGCTTCGCGGTGTACATCGGCATCGCGATCGCCACGCGCGCCAAGTCCACCGGCGAGTTCTACGCCGCCAACCGGGGCGTGAACCCGGTGGTCAACGGCATGGCGACCGCCGCCGACTGGATGTCGGCCGCCTCGTTCATCTCCATGGCCGGCCTGATCGCCTTCGTCGGCTACGACAACTCCAGCTTCCTGATGGGCTGGACCGGCGGCTACGTGCTGCTGGCGCTGCTGCTGGCGCCCTACCTGAGAAAGTTCGGCAAGTTCACCGTGCCCGAGTTCATCGGTGACCGGTTCTACTCCACCACCGCCCGCCTGGTCGCCGTCGCCTGCCTGATCATCGCCTCGGTGACCTACGTCATCGGCCAGATGACCGGTGTCGGGGTGGCGTTCTCGCGCTTTCTGGAGGTGTCGAACACGGCCGGACTGCTGATCGGTGCGGCCATCGTGTTCTTCTACGCGGTGCTGGGCGGCATGAAGGGTGTCACCTACACCCAGGTGGCGCAGTACTGCGTGCTGATCGTCGCCTACACCGTGCCCGCGGTGTTCATCTCCCTGCAGCTCACCGGCGTGGCCCTGCCGCCGCTCGGCCTGTTCTCGGACGTGGCGGGTACCGGCGTGCCGCTCCTGACCAAGCTGGATCAGGTGGTCACCGACCTGGGCTTCGCCGCCTACACCGAGCACCACACCGATACGCTGAACCTGGTGCTGTTCACCTTGTCGCTGATGATCGGCACCGCCGGTCTGCCGCACGTGATCATCCGCTTCTTCACGGTGCCCAAGGTGTCCGATGCCCGCTTCTCGGCAGGCTGGGCACTGGTGTTCATCGCGCTGCTGTACCTGACCGCACCCGCGGTCGGTGCCATGGCCCGGCTCAACGTCATGGAGACGGTCTACCCGCAGGGTGTCACCGGCGAGTCGCTGCAGTACGAGCAACGCCCCGACTGGATGAAGAACTGGGAGGTGACCGGACTGCTGACCTTCGAGGACAAGAACGGCGACGGGCGCATCCAGTTCTACAACGACCAGAACGAGGAATTCACCCGATCGGCGGCCGCGGCCGGCTGGAACGGCTCCGAGCTGGGCGTGAACCGCGACATCCTGGTGCTGGCCAACCCGGAGATTGCGCAACTGCCCGGCTGGGTCATCGCGCTGATGGCCGCCGGAGGCCTGGCCGCGGCGCTGTCGACCGCGGCGGGCCTGCTGCTCGCCATCTCCGGGGCCGTCAGTCACGACCTGATCAAGGGGGCGATCAACCCGAACATCTCGGAGAAGAACGAGTTGCTGGCGGCCCGGGTGGCGATGGCCGTCGCGATCGGGGTGGCCACCTGGCTGGGCCTGAATCCACCCGGGTTCGCGGCCCAGACCGTGGCGCTGGCGTTCGGCATCGCCGCCGCATCGATCTTCCCGGCGCTGATGATGGGGATCTTCTCCAAGCGGGTGAACAACGTCGGTGCGGTGGCCGGCATGCTGACCGGTCTGATCTTCACGCTGGTCTACATCTTCGTGTTCAAGGGCTGGCTGTTCATCCCGGGCACCAACCAGTTCCCGGACACCGCCGAGTACTGGGTGTTCGGCATCTCGCCGCTGTCGATCGGTGCGGTGGGGGCGGCGCTGAACTTCGCGGTCGCCATCCTGACATCGCGGGTGACGGCCGAGCCGCCGCTGCACGTGCAGGAGCTGGTCGAGTCGGTACGCGTACCGCGCGGTGCCGCCGGCGCAAGCGCTCACTGAGCGTGCCGAAGATGAGCGTGCCGGCCGCGAGACGGCCGGCATGCTGATCAGGCTGGTGGCCGCCGCGGTCGTGGCGGCCACCGTCCTGTTGCTGATCTGGGCGATCTGCCGGAGCACCGGCCGGACGATGCCCAGGATGGCCTGGCCACTGGTCATCGCCGCCTCGATGTTCGGCTACGCGGTGTACGACGAGTACAGCTGGGCATCGCGCATGCGGGCCGGGCTGCCCGAACGCGTCGTCACCGTCGGCCAGGGCAGCGGCGCCTCGCCGTTCTCGCCGTGGACCTATCTGGTGCCGCGCACCGAACGCCTGTCGGTGATCGATCGCGCCACCATCCGCCACCATCCGGATCGCCCGGCGTTGCGCCTGGTCGAGGTCGTGCTGCTGGAACGAGCGAGATCCACGTTGCGCGTCAACGAGATCATCGATTGCGCCGGCAAGCGACATGCGGTGCTGGCGATCGAACCGGTGTTCGGCGCGGATGGCCTGCCGAACGAGGCCGACTGGCACGCACTGCCGGACGAGGCACCGCGACTGCGGGTGGCCTGTGCGGTCGGGTGACCCGCGCCGCCGAGGAGCCGGGACCCTATCCGCGCTCGTTCTTGGGCGAGTCCATCACCACGTAGGTGGTGATCGTGGCCACCTGCGGCAGCGAGCCCAGCACCTCGGCGTGGAACACCTTGTAGGCGCTCAGGCTGGCCACCTCGATGCGCAGCAGGTACTCCACGGTGCCGGTGATGTTGTGGCACTCGCGTACCTCGTCCGAATCGGCCACGCCCCGCTCGAACGCCCGTTGCGAGGCCTTGGTGTGATTCGACAGGCCCACGGCGATGTAGGCCACGAAACCGATGCCCATCGCCATCGGGTCCAGCACCGCCCGATAGCCCGCGATCACGCCGCTGGCCTCCAGGGCCTGCACGCGCCGGAGGCAGGCCGACGCGGACAGTCCGATGCGACGGGCCAGGTCGACGTTGCTCAGCCGTCCGTCCGCGACCAGCTCCTGGAGAATCCGGGCATCGTGACGGTCCATCATCCGGTTCCGCTCACCTGAACCTCGACACGGCTTCTCGCAACATTCCCCGACTCCTGGACGTGTCTTCAACACATCGTTGCGCAAACGGTCGCTCCAGACTATCGAAACGACCGCACCTTCGGCAAGCCGCGCCACACACTGACCGGCATGGAAACGCAACTGCTCACCGGCCTGGCGCTGTTCGCCTTCGTCAGCTCGATCACCCCGGGTCCGAACAATCTGATGCTGATGGCATCGGGTGCCAACTACGGACTGCGACGCACGCTGCCGCACATGCTGGGCGTGGCCCTGGGGTTCGTGCTGATGGTGGTGCTGGTGGGACTCGGGCTGGCCGGCCTGTTCGAGCGCTTTCCGCTCGCCCACCAGGTGCTGCGCGTGATCAGCGTGATCTACCTGCTCTACCTGGCCTGGCGCATCGCCACCGCGGCCGCTCCCGACGCGTCCGATCCGCAGGGCCGTCCGTTCAGCTTCCTGCAGGCCGCCGCCTTCCAGTGGGTCAACCCGAAGGCCTGGGCGATGGCGCTCACCGCGGTGACGGTCTACACCGCGAGCCGTGAACCGATGGAGCTGCTGGTGGTGGCGATCGTGTTCGGCGCGATCAACCTGCCTTCGGTCGGCTGCTGGGCGCTGCTCGGTCAACTGATGCAGCGCGTGCTGACCGACGCGGCGCGGCTGCGCGCCTTCAACCTGCTCATGGCCGCCCTGCTGGTCGTCTCCCTGTACCCGGTGCTTCTCGACTGACTCGGTTGCCGGTCGGCTCATCGCGCCGGGCGGCGAAGAAATCCGCCAGCAACGCGGCGCACGGTTCGGCGAGCACGCCCTCGGTGATGGCCACGCGGTGCTGCCGGCGCGCCGCCGGCATCAGCGTCTCGAACGCACTGACCACCGCACCGGTGCGCGGCTCGCGTGCCGCGAACACCAGCCGTGCCACGCGCGCGTTCAACAGCGCGCCGCAGCACATCAGGCAGGGTTCCAGCGTGACGTACAGCGTGGCGCCGTCCAACCGGTGGGACCGCAGCCGCCGGGCCGCCGAGCGCAGCGCCAGCACCTCGGCGTGCCCGGTCGGATCGAACGTCCGGATCGACGCGTTGCCCGACGCGCCGATGATCTCGTCGCGGTGCACCACCACGGCACCGACCGGCACTTCACCGGCGAGCGCGGCCGCCTCGGCAAGACGCAACGCCTGCTCCATCCAGTGACGATCGGCACGCCGATGCACGCCGGGTGACACGTCAGGCGGCACGAAACCCGCGACCGGCCCGCTTGCCTTCGTACATCCGTCCGTCGGCCTCGGAGAGCAGATCGTCCGTGCTGCGCTGCCCGCCCCGTGCCCGCGCCACGCCGATGCTGCACGCGACGCGATGCTCGCCGGAGGCCAGCGACACCGGCTGCGCGAACACCTTTTCCAGGCGCCGCATCAGCTGTTCGACTCGCTCTGCATCCTCGCCGGTGGCCAGTATCACGAACTCGTCACCGCCCCAGCGAATCACCGCGGAGTGCGGTCCGATCGCCTGCAGCAGCCGCTCCGCCAGCACCACCAGGATGCCGTCACCAGCCGCGTGCCCGTGAGTATCGTTGATCCGCTTGAAGCCGTTCAGGTCCAGGAACAGCACCGCACGCTGCGGCACATCGGGCAGGCTTCGATCCAGCAGCGCGATCAGCTCGTTGCCCCGCTGACGGTTGTACAGCCCGGTCAGCCCGTCACGCCGAGCCTGGTGCAGAAGCTGTCGCTCGGCCTGCGATCGCTGCCGGATGTCCTCGACCAGTTCGCGCGCCAGCGTATCGATGCTGCGGGCGGTATCGCCGATCTCATCGACCGAATGGTCCGATATCGAGGTTCGCAGTTCGCCACCGGACACGCGCTGCGCGGCTTCCGCCAGCCGATGCAGCCGTTGCCCGAGCGGTCGCAGGAATGTCAGCCAACCGGCCAGGATCAGGAAGACGAGCACGCCGGCGGCGATCAGCAGGATCCTGCGCATCTCGGCGATCGGCTCGAACGCCTCCTCGGCATCGATCTTCACCACCAGCCCCCACCCGACCTCCGGCAAGGTCTCCACGGCCAGCATCGAGACGACGTCGCGGTAGTCGGCCGCGTACAGCAGCTGCGCCTGCGGCGACACCAGCGACCGGTTGATCGGCAGACCCCGCTCGCGCGGCACCACGGTGTCGAAGGCTGCGTCGCGCTTGAAGCGCAGCAGGGTGATGAACTCCGCATCGCCCCGTGCGGTCGGCTGGGCGATGTGCGCCTCGCTGGTCCGCCCGAACCCCTCGTGCTCCACGATCAGCCGCACGATGGGTTCAAGGCGCATCTCGGCCACCAGCAGGCCGACCGGCGAACCCTGCGTGTCCAGCACCGGGGAGACGAGACCGAGCCGGTCCTCTCCGGAGACGCTGCGAAAGGCGTTGCCGAACAGCGTGCGCCGCTCGCGCACCGCGCGCGTGAAGATCGACGGATCGTAGGGCTGCCAGCCGTATCCGACGGTCTGGCCCAGCGATTCGCCGGCCACGCCGGTCACCATGAACTCGACCGCCTCGGAGCTCACCGAGTCGGCCTTCGCGGCGAGCCGTTCGACCAGCCCGGTCAACGGCGCCTGCCCCTGCGGATCGAGCGGGGCGGTCCCGCCCCCCTCGCCGAGCGACATCATCACGGCCGAGGCGGCGGTGGCGTGACGGTGCAGGCCCGCTACGAAATCGATCACCAGCTCGCCGCCGGCGAACGATTCGAGTTCACGTCGGTACTGATCCAGCGTCTGGCTGACACGCAGCGCCTCCAGGCGCTGGGTGTTCATCAGGTCGACGCCGATCCGTTGCGCCAATCGCTGCTGGACGCTGTGCAACGCCAGAGCGCAACCGACGATGACCGGCACCAGCAATACGCACAGCCACAAGGCGAGCTTCTGCTGGACACCGAACCTGAGCCTACGTCTCATCTGTTCATCATGGCATCCGGAAGCGTCGAGCGTCCCTTCCCGTCGACTTTCGTCCAGTCAGATCATGGCGACGATCAGATCATCCCGTGACCGCCTCGCCCTCGGCCACCGCCTTCATGCTCAGGCGGATGCGGCCCTGCTTGTCCACCTCCAACACCTTGACCTTGACCATCTGGCCCTCGGAAAGTTCGTCGGCCACGTTCTGCACCCGCTGCTCGCTGATCTGGCTGATGTGCACCAGACCGTCCTTGCCCGGCAGGATGTTGACGAAGGCGCCGAAGTCCATGATCTTCTGGACACGCCCTTCGTAGATGGTGCCGACCTCGATGTCGGCGGTGATCAGCTCGATGCGCCGCTTGGCTTCCTCGCCGGCTGCCCGGTCGCTGGAGGCGATCTTGATCAGGCCATCGTCGCCGATGTCGATGGTGGCACCGGTCTCCTCGGTCAGCGCGCGGATCACCGCACCGCCCTTGCCGATCACCGCGGCGATCTTCTCGGGATTGATCTTGATGGTGATGAAGCGCGGGGCGTGCTGCGAGAGATCCTCGCGGGTGGCGCCGAGCACCTTGTTCATCTCGTCGAGGATGTGCAGTCGACCGGTGCGGGCCTGCTCGAGCGCCTTCTCCATGATCTGGCGGGTGATGCCGTCGACCTTGATGTCCATCTGCAGCGCGGTCACGCCGTCGGCGGTACCGGCGACCTTGAAGTCCATGTCGCCCAGGTGATCCTCGTCGCCGAGAATGTCGGTCAGGACCGCATGGCCGTCATCCTCCTTGATCAGACCCATCGCCACGCCCGCCACCGGCGCCTTGATCGGCACGCCGGCATCCATCAGCGCAAGGCTGGTGCCGCAGACCGAGGCCATCGAGCTGGACCCGTTCGACTCGGTGATCTCGGACACCACGCGAATGGTGTACGGAAAGTCCTCGTCCGAGGGCATGACGGCCTGCACGCCGCGCTTGGCCAGCTTGCCGTGGCCGATCTCGCGCCGCTTGGGCGAGCCCATGAAGCCGGTCTCGCCGACCGAGTAGGGCGGGAAGTTGTAGTGCAGCATGAAGGCGTTGCGGTGCTCGCCGGCGATCGAGTCGATGATCTGCGCATCGCGCGTGGTGCCGAGCGTGGCGGTGACGATCGCCTGCGTCTCGCCGCGGGTGAATACCGCCGAGCCGTGGGTGCGCGGCAGCACGCCGGTCTGCACGCTGATCGCGCGAACCGTATCGGTGGCGCGCCCGTCGATGCGCGGCTCGCCATCGATGATGCGACGGCGCACGATGCTCTTCTCCAGCTTGCCGACCGCCGCCTTCACATCACCCTTGGACGGTCCGGCATCGCCGGCCAGCTGATCGACCGCGCGGTGCCTGGCCGCCGCTGCGGCGTCCTGACGCTCCATCTTGTCGGCGATCTGGTAGGCCTGCGTGAGCTCGTCGCGAATCAGCGCATCGACCTGGTCGGCAAGACCGGCATCCGCTTCGGGTGCCTTCCAGTCCCACATCGTC
>Ga0115029_1001245_pt1 | contig 18638 bp, 11 predicted proteins | sample SidtaG_3_FD_87297 | JGI IMG/M metagenome (GOLD analysis project Ga0115029, IMG submission 87297) | Marine algal microbial communities from Sidmouth, United Kingdom - Sidmouth_Asex1 metaG | ecosystem: Host-associated > Algae > Red algae > Unclassified | place: Sidmouth, United Kingdom | collected... | reverse complement strand
GTCATCCCTCCCAGACCATCGAAAAACGCAAAGATCAATGCCAACCCTAAGCCAGAATTCTGAATACCCGTTTCTATAGCAATGGACTTCACATCAGCAGTATCGAGCCCTGCCAGCATAGCGATACAGGCTCCTGTGACATAAGCGAGGAGATTATGCACTATTACGATACTCAGAATAGAAGGTAGGTTCTCTAAGAAGATATGTAAATTAGGATAGACGGCAGCCACCACGATAATGATGAAAACGACCATGGAAAGGGTCTTGAGTATAGGCTGACATCTCGTGATAAATGCAGGGCTGACTTTCCTGAGATACATACCTAAACTGAGAGGAACTATAATAATCAGTAAGATTGTCAAAAAAACATTCAAGAAGTTTAACTCAATGCTTACCATAATATCTTTCGCAGGCTCGTAAAAACTTCCCCAGAAGGACAGGCCCAATGGAGTCAGCAGAATCGCACTGACGCTCGTGAGAGCCGTCAAACATACGGAGAGAGCTACATTAGCTTTCGCCACGCTGGCCATAAAGTTAGACACATTGCCACCAGGGCAGACGGAAACTAAGATCATACCCAGCGCTACGCTGGCTTGAGGCTGAATGATGGTAATTAAGATCACTGTAGCTAGCGGCAGACAGATTAGCTGTGAGAAAAGACCGACAATAACTTTTCGAGGCTGCTGCAGCACTTTATAGAAATGATCAGGTGTCAGTCCAATGGCAACGCCAAACATGACGAAAGCCACCGCTATGTTTATATAAATGACACCATTAGCATCAAAATTGAAATCTATAAAATCTAATTCATTCGGCATTCAGGTCGCAAAATACTGTAATTACAAACTATCATGATTTAAGAGCGGTGTATTTAAGCTTTTCCTTATTATATCATTAACAATCTCTTTTAACTATTCACTGTTATAGATTCGTCTAAACTACTGTTTCTAAGTGCTAATAAATGTTATACTAAATGGTGAAGAATATTGCATTAATTGTTTGTACGATTGTATTGGGGCTCAACTGCAGCTCAAGCAAAAGTAGTATAGTGGAAAAAAATTCTAATTCGAATCAAGGTGATTTCATTACAGAATGGTCTGCTGTGGACTCACTTGACAGCAAGGGTTTATATCAATCAGCACTGGAGCAAGTACTAAAAATCAAGGAGCAAGCCATACAAGGTCATGCACATAATCACGTGGTCAGAGCATTGTACCACCAAGCTAAGTATACGAATATGATCGAAGAAGATGGTATGCGTAAAGCAATAGCTATTTTAGAAACAGAAGAGGTAGCACAGCTGCCAGCCGGCCATCAAGCCATCACTCAGTCAGTTTTAGCTGAGCTGTACTATCAGTATGCCAGTCAAAACCAATATAAGATCCAGGGACGAACAATTACAGAGGACATGGGTGACGACATTGATACCTGGAGCCTTAGATCTATAATTAAGAGAAGTAATGATCTTTTTCTTTCCTCAGTCAGCAATAGCGAAGAAGGTGGTGAAGAATTGGCCCAGTATAGTTTTCTAATCAAGGGGGAGAGCGAGGAGCTCAAAAACGAATACTCGCTCCAGACGCTGCTCATGAAGCGAGCGACTGATCATTTTAAGAATTCTCGTAATCTGATCGTAGAGCCTATAAATGTGTTTCGGCTGACCGATCCAGTGGCCTTTGCCGATTCTAAATCCTTCTCAAGGCACAAATTTAATACCACTGATACATCCTCATACGCCTATCAGGCCTTAGCCTTGTATCAAGAATTGGAGAATAGAGTAGAGAATCAAAGCTTGTTGTTCCAACTTGTCATTGAGCGACTACAGTTTGCACATCAGATCTATCAGAGTGACGACGGAAGAGAACAGTATCGTTCCGCTCTTCGTGAAATCGCAGATGGTGATGTTATACCGAATACTGAACGTAAGAGTGCTACCTATCAACTTGCTTTAAACTATTACAAAGAAGGCTTACGATATCAAAATGAATTTGACAAAAGCTTGAAAGGCTCTTTTACTGAAGCATATAATCTGGTCAATGGTGTCACAGCTTCATCACCTAAGGACCAATTAGATTTAGCAATAGATGCCTTAATGCATAATATCAATAAGAAAGACCTCCAACTTTCGACTGAGCTGGTGTATCTTCCTGATGTATCTGGACTCTTTTACATTAAGTATAGAAATGTAGATCAAGTTAACTTAAGATTAATCAAAAGTAATCGAGACTTCATCCAAGAGTTAAGGCAACAAAACCGCCAAGAAGTCAAAGAGAAACTCCTCTCGCTAACCAGCCTGAGAGAGTGGTCCGAAAGCACAGCTGCGGATGACTATAATACCCACGCTTCAGAACTTATGTTAGATCCGCTCGAATTGGGAGAATACATTCTGGTAGCTTCTTCTGATGATGTCTTTAGCTATGGATATTTTTACATATCTAATTTGTCTTACCAAGTCCAAACGGGTAATGCTCATTTGGACTACGCCGTGACCCATCGGAAGACTGGTCTGCCACTCTCGGGTGTCAAACTGACATTTTATAATCAACAATATAACAGCAATAAAATTACAAGGATCCCTATTGGTACAGCATATACAAATCAAGATGGCCGTGTGCAAGCGTTGAAGTCATTATTAAATATAGACGAATCAAAATCAACTGGGCGATATAATGATCGTCAATCCATAGGAATAACATTAGAACATCAAGATGATGTGCTGGACCTTGGAGAATTACACTACTACAACGGACGCTATGACGAGCGGACCCAGCAATATATACATGTGCTTAGTGATCGACAAATATATAGACCCGGACAAACCGTACATATCAAGGGTATTGCTTTAGAAGCTGATGAATACGGTGATGCCAATCAAATCATAACAAACGAAACATTGACCTTAACTCTTAGAGATGTCAATGGAAAAGAAATCCACAGGAAGGAGCTCATCACCAATGAGTACGGAAGCGTGAATTCAGAGCTGAAACTACCCCAAGGAGGCCTTTCTGGAAGGTACAGTATTGAGCTGAGTGGCTCTACTTCTCATGGCTACCAATCCATCACAGTAGAGGAATATAAGAGACCTACCTTCGCTGTCCAAATAGAGCAGCCAGACTCTGATTACAAGCTCGGAGACGTGCTGTCAGTTAGTGGTGGTGCCACACTATTTTCAGACGTAGCTGTGAGCGGTGCTCAAGTACGCTACCGGGTCATTCGCAGGGCGCGATATCATCATCATCAAATATATCGAAGCATTCCCCAACAACAGGCTCAAGAAGAAATAGCCCAAGGCCAGATTATGACAGATGAGGAGGGCAAATTCATCATTAGCTTTAAGCTGAAGGAGCCTTTCGGCGCTCAGGATCGGACTGTCTATCAATATGAAGTGACAGCTGATGTAACTGATATTTCAGGAGAAACCCAGTCATCAAGCACCGTAATTTCAGCCAGTAGACAACGTCTATTCTTGACTCTTAGCCAGTCAGGTATCGTTGATGTCAGCGAGTTAGATTCGCTAAATCTATCCATAAAAAATATAGCAGGTGGTGCTATTTCTATGAAGGGGTCGTATCAGATAGTAAAACTGATGAGCCAAGATTTGTACAAACGACCCAAATACTGGGGCAGGTTGGATACATTCTTATTATCGGAAGCTGAATACGACAAGGTACCCGCTGACTATATGGGGAACGATGGCTCATATGAAAATTGGGCCGTGGAGAAGGAAGTTGCTGCTGGTAAGATAAGCGCCACAGGTAACTATCTCATTACCTGGCCTGAAAGTGAACGCAGCGGTGTGTATAAACTGAATGTTACTGCTGAAGATGGAGCGGAAGAGACATTCTATCTTAGAGTGAATGATCAGAAGATGCATGAGTATACTAAGAGTGAACTACTGCATTTTCATTTAGACCAGAAAGAATATAAAAAAGGTGAGACAGCCACCCTTACGATTGCTTCCTCCTACTCAGATGTAAATGTGAGCTACGAAATTGAAAAACGTGGTAGCATAATCAAGTCTGAAAAGCTTAGCGTCAGCAATACCCACCATGCCATCACTATACCCATTGCTGAAGACGATATTGATTTCATCATACACATCAGCTGCGTACATCAGAATAGAGCTTATCTCTTCCAACAATTAGTGAGTGTATCTCAGCCTGAGCATGATCTAGACATCAGCATTCACAGCTTTAGATCCACATTATTGCCAGGAGAAAAAGTAGAGGACTGGACCATCCACGTCACAGATAAAAATGGTAAAATAGAGAAAGCTGAGATTGCAGCATCCCTGTATGATGCTTCGTTAGATAAATTGTCGGCCCTTCCATTTGAATGGCGAGACCTGACCAAAGCTAACTACCACTCTAACTTCAGGACTGATATGGTGGGATTTAGAGCACAGTATTTCAGTCAGATTCACGACCAAAGTCATATAGCGACCTATAATCTCACTGTTCCCCATCCTAGCTTAAACACCTATAATATACTGCGCCTTAGCGGCAGGATGGCTGGATCATCTAAAATGCGAACGATGAGTCGATCAGGGGATGCTGGTGCTGCAATAATGGCTGCACCTGCAGCTGAAGAAGAGACTATGATGGCTATGGATTCAGACGCGACGGGTGAGAGCAGCTTCCAAGTTTCTAAGGTAATAACAAAAGAAGCTGATAACAAAGAACCTGCACAAGCAGAGTGGAGCTCTATGCGGACTAATCTTCAGGAGACAGTCTTTTTCTACCCACAGCTATACAGCGACAATAATGGACAAGCAGAATTGAAATTTACCATGGGAGAAGCACTGACTAAATGGAAGCTGCAGTTATTCGCTCATACACCCAAAGCTGCTTCAGGTATTAAGGTCTTAGATGTTTATACTAAGAAGGATATCATGATCTATCCCAATGTATCAAGATTTGCCCGAATGGGTGATAAGTTAAGACTATCAGGTAAGGTGGTGAACCTAACGGATCAAGCCACGACTGCGACTGTGGAACTGCAGCTGACTCATGCGCTCAGTGACCAAGATCTGACTGCTCAACTACTTAGCTCGGACCAGAAATATAGTGTACAGTTAGGCCCTAATGAATCAAGAGAAATAGAGTGGTGGGCGACCCCTGATGCCACTGTCCTTAATGGATTAATATACCGAATGAGAGTAGAGGCCGGAAACCAAAGCGATGGTGAGGAAGGCTATCTACCCGTATTGACTAATCAAATCTTAGTCACCGAGAGTCTGCCTCTGTATATTCCCTCCATGACGAATCGGTCGTTTGTTTTTGAAGATCTAAAAGAGGCGCTCTCCTCACATTCAGCAGAAATCTTAAAGTACAGCATAGAGCATGTGTCTAACCCAGCATGGTATGCTGTTCAGGCTTTGCCTTATCTTTCAGCCATTCACAATGAAGGAATTGCACAGCTGGCAGAGCGATACTTTGCTAATCAAGTGGGACGCGCCATTATCGATGCTAACCCTGTGATAAAGCGAGTTATGGATGAGTGGCGGAGAAATGGAAGCGATCGCAGTCAGTTGTTGAAGAATCAAGATCTTAAGTCCGCCTCAATCGATGAGACACCGTGGCTAAGGGCAGCACTATCTGAAACTGAAGCAATGCAAGAGCTTTCCAGATTCTTTGATGAAAACCAGCTAAATATGTCCTTGACTTCTATCGGCGATGAAATAATCAAACGGCAGAACGCTGATGGTGGCTTCAGTTGGTTTCCTGGAAGAAGATCTGATCAATTTATGACTTCGCAGGTCTTAGATAACATAGCCAAATTGGAGGATCTTAATATAGCTCATGGATTATCCGCTGTCAAAGTTAATGCCCTACGTTACGTGGATGCAGCATTAGAAGATTTCTTTAAGCAGTATCAATTAAAGAAAGGAGATAAAGTCGGATCAGCTATGCTTTCCACGTTGTTTATTAGATCGTCTTTTGCTAGTGAGCATCCACTGAGCCAAGCTGCTGAACTGCACATCAATCAAATACATGAGCATTGGACCGAGCTGAATATGTCTGATCAAGCCATGTTAGCGCTCACCCTGAATAATCTAAGCTTAGATGAGAAGGCTACGGAGATATATAGGTCTCTTCAAGAGAGAGAACTCACAGCAGAATCCAAAGGTACCTATTGGAAGCATGATGGTAGCTGGGCTAATCGATCCGCAGTAGATAGGCAAGTACTGATGATCAAAACATACCAAGCAATGGGTGCAGACCAAGCTAAACTGGATGAGCTGCGTACATGGCTGTTAGTGAATAAACAGGCCAATAATTGGAAATCAACCAGTGCCACTACTTCAGCGGTATATGCCTTACTGATAGATGGAGAATCTCATCAGTCAGAGTGGCTGACTACTTCTGACGATAGTAAAGTGATAGTAGGGGATCAGCAGATTGTGTCTGATGCCTCAGAGGCTGGCGGATTATACTTTCGTAAAGATTTTTCTGGGTCAGAGATTACACCATCATTAGCTGACATCCAAATAGAGAATAAATCTGATCAGATCAACTGGGGCTCCGCCTATGTGCAGTATATGGAAGATATCGATAAAATCGAATCCAGCGCTTCAGCGCAGCTATCCATAAGTAAAGAAATTTATAAAGAAATAAGAACCGACGATGGACCACAGCTGGTTAAACTTAGCTCTGCTGATCAGTTAGCCTTAGGTGATAAATTAGTGGTTAAAATCATTTGTCAGACTGATCGACCGATAGAATATGTGCATGTTAAGGACTACCGAGCATCGGGTACCGAGCCAACTCAGACGCTTAGTCAGTATAAATCACAAGATGGCCTTTCATATTATGAAGTGACAAAGGACCTCAGTACTAATTTCTTCATCTCTCATATGAGTAGAGGCAGCTATGTATTAGAATATGCTCTGCGAGTGAACCTTGAAGGCACATATTCTTCAGGTATAGCATCTATCCAATGTCTTTATGCGCCAACTTTGGAAGCTCATTCTAACAGCGTAAATCTAAATGTTGGTGATTGAAATGTTTTTGGTTAAAATTGAATCCCGCTTTAACTCAGTAAAATCTGCTGGGAGAAATGATTTAATTGATAGTGAAACTTTTAATCGTTGATATGGCTGGGCTGATCGAAATACTAGCTATCTATGAAACTAAAATCATCACTATATCTATTTTAGATATATTCAAGCTAATGACTTATGACTAAGAAAGTGACAGATAGAAAAGACAGCGCTAACTCCATCGTTAAGAATCATATGATCTGGTCCATGGGCGCAGGCTTTATACCAGTGCCAATAGCTGATTTTTTTGCAGTCAGCGCTATCCAGCTGGATATGATCCGCCAGCTCTGCAAGCTCTACGATATTGATTTTAAAGAGACAGAGGGTAAGGCAATGATTACTGCATTGACAGGGACAGGATTAGCCAGATTGGGAGCGAGAGCGATTAAATTTATTCCTGGTGTCGGCTCGGTCTTAGGCGGTGTGACATTAGCTGTCCTATCTGGGGCATCGACATATGCACTGGGTGAGGTCTTCAAGACACATTTTGAGACAGGTGGTACCTTTTTGGATTTTGATCCTGCCAGGTTAAAGAAGTATTACAACGAGAAATTTGAGAAAGGGAAGGAGATGGCTAAGGATATCAAGAAAGATCAAGATGAAGCCAAAGACCTGATCATTGAAAAAAAATCCAGCACTAAGCCAATGGACGCTGTCGATAAGCTAAAGCAAATAGCGAAACTGAAAGATGACGGTATAATTACTGGGGAGGAATTCGATAAAATGAAAAAGCGCATTATAGAAGGCTGATCACGAGTTTCAGGGTTTTAAAAGAAACGTTCCTTTATGATTAAATGTCGAGGTAGCTACATTATTCGCAGAAGATCAAGTCTCGGCATTTTACGACTACCTATGATATAGGGCTATCCTGTTGAGCGACGCCTCTAATTGAAACATACTTTAATTTTTACAAAGGGTATAGCCACCTAATTATAACTATTAAGCTATTAAGATTCCATACGCTGATCACCTCTCATTAGCACTTTACTCATTAGCTCGAACGGATCTTATGACCTTATCTACTAAGGGAGAGGTCCTATCACAGCTTAATTATAGGACAGCCTATGACTAATATTCATTTAATTCTTCTCACCACTATACCTCAGAGCAAAGTGAACTTGTGTGGTCAGCGACGATTAGCCATTTGCCTTTGATCTTTCTCCAGATGAGTAGAAAGTGTCCTCCTAGCTCATCAGATTTACGCGCTAAGGACCAACTACCTGTCAGACTGATGACCTTGCGGCTGTGTTTCGTTATGTCCTTTATCTCAAAACGAAGCATACCCATAGCAGCCTTGTTAGGATAGACTTTCTTATACCTAGCTATGGTCTCGTCCCAGCCTCTGGTGATCCCCGAAGATCCTCCAAACTGCAGCTCATCAGAATTCCAATACGAAGTCATGAAGGCATCGATGTCGCCTCTATTCCAATCTTCTTGCTGCTGCATTAAAGTATGGCTGATTTTGTTAAAATCTTTATCGGCGTATTGCGCATGAGCCGTGAGCGCAAAGCAAATAATAAGCCAGGTCACAGATCTACTGAGTGAGAGATATATCATATGATCTTAATATTTTAAGATGTATAGAATGTATAAGGCTAATTCCAATCATCCGCACAGGTGCCATAGCTTATAGATATTAGAGATGTGGCACAATGCTTTACGCTTAGCCATCTTGCTCTGCGAAGAACAAAATAGCTACCTATAATTTTACCTTACAATATTCGTATACTATTGGTAGATTTACTTATTGAAATTAACTAAAGAAATTGGTACCCATGTATAATCATAAGAAAATTGTTCTGGCAATAGCTGTGCTTCTGCTTATCGGTGCCTGTCAAAGAGCTGGCATCTTAGACCAGTTAAAACAAGAAAAAGAGGTGGTCGAATCATCTCCAGCAGCTATAATAGATCAAGCTGCGAGAACTCCGGCCTTGAATTATGCAGAGTATTGCTCAGGCTGTCATGGTATCAAAATGGATGCCTTCGTGGACCGCGCATGGAAGCATGGTAAAACCGATCAAGATCTTTATAAAGCGATAAAATTTGGTTATGAGGACGAGGGTATGCCCGCTTATGAAGTGACCTTCTCAGAAAGAGAATTAGAAGAATTAGTGGATTTCATTCAAGAAGGTATTGCCAATGTAGATGAGTATGATTTCGAGAATAGAAAAAACAAATCCAATGTATATCCATCAGAAGAATTAACTGTCGCACTCGATACAGTCAGCACTGGGGTGGATGTGCCATGGGGTCTCACATTCTTACCTAATGGCGACCTGCTGATCACTGAGCGGTCAGGTAAAATATATAGACAATCAAACACAGAGCTGACCGAGCTAACGGGAGCTCCCGATGTCGTTTCAGGCGGGCAGGGTGGCATGTTGGATATAGAACTCCATCCAAACCATGAGACTAATGGCTGGATTTATATCGCTTACTCACAGCGTAATCCGGATAAGAGAAGAGAGTCTGCCACCAGCGTTCTAAGAGCGAAACTCACTGGTGACGAATTTACGGATCACGAAGTCATCTTCACAGCCTTGCCTTACTCATCTAAAAAGTTGCATTTCGGTAGCCGATTAGAGTTTGATCGAGATGGGTACCTGTATGTATCCGTTGGAGATCGCTTCAACCGAGATGTCAATCCGCAAAATTTAGACAACCACTGTGGTAAAATTCACCGAATAAATGATGATGGAAGTATACCGGATGATAACCCTTTTGTAAATACTGAGGGGGCCATGCCAAGCATTTTCAGTTACGGACATCGTAATCCTCAGGGGGTGGCGATGCATCCAGAGACTGGCGTGATATGGAGCCATGAGCATGGACCAAGAGGTGGCGATGAGATTAATATCATTCAAGAAAGTAAGAATTATGGATGGCCTGTCGTATCCTATGGTATTAATTATAATGGCACCACATTCACAGAGAAAACTCAGCAAGAGGGTATGGAAGATCCAGTTATGTATTGGCTGCCCTCCATCGGAGTCTGTGGGATGTCCTTTGTGAAGTCTGATTTATACCCAGGCTGGAAGAATAATCTGCTGTCTGGCTCACTCAGGTTCAAATACTTAGAAAGAGCAGTCATCGAAGGTGACAAGGTGGTGCATACGGAAAAGCTGTTGCCCAATATTGGGCGACTGAGGACTGTAGAAGTCGGCCCGGATGGATACATATATGTGGCTGTGGAGGATCCTGGATATGTGTTTAGATTATTACCTCAATCTAAGACGTCTTCCACACCCGAATAGTGGCTATCTGAATAGGCAAGCTTCATATCTTGGAAGGCACTACAGTGCCCAGGGTCTTGTGAATCTCAGATAAGGTAGATTTGGTCTTTACGTAGGCTGTTAACAATAGAGAGTAAGTGTCGTCAGTATCGTCGATAGTCTTTAGGCGCTGCTCTATTTCCTTAATTGTCCGAGATAGCTTTCTTTCTTTCAAACGCATAATGGACTGTAGCCCATCTGCGACAAAGTTGTCCTCGGGTGGTTTTTGAGACTGCAGATACAGTTGTTGTCCATCCCAATTAGCATATTCATGTTCCTCCTGCATCAGATGAATACAGACATTTCTTACTTCCACGTCTTCATGATTGGTGAAGTGATGTGCACTAAAGCTTTTATTTTTTTCTATAAATTGAGCACTCTCACTAATGATGGTCTTGTAAAGCTCATTATCAAATGAATCTAGTATCTCTCTAATATTCACAATAATGTACGCTGCCACTGAGGTCTTACTTTCCTCTTCATACATGAAGTGACCTAGATTAAGCAATATTCTGATGACATCCCTCTCTTGATATTCATCACCAATAGCTGCCGCAGCCATCTTGCCCGACTGGGTGAGGCCTGGCTTGGGTCTTGGTGTTATGAAGTCAGATCCTTGACGAACAATTCCAGCTCTTTTCGCTTGATATTTCAGTCTGGAATGGATCATTTTATTTGATTCATCATTCAGTATTTCTTCCGATACTTCTAAGAGCTGACTGCACTGTCTAAGATAAAGGGAGCGCTTAAGTGTGTCAGGTATGAAGGAGATGCTTTCAACAATATTTTTTATAACGCCAGTCTTCTTCACCGGGTCGCCTTCTGCCTCTGTCAGGAGCATATCTATCTTGAAAAGGATGAAATCCTTCTTATGCTCTTTCATAAATAGTTCCAGTCCTGATGATCCGTAGGCTTTCACGTAGCTATCAGGATCTTCCTTCTCAGGTAGTAACACGATATTGACATTCATATCCTGCGCCAGGATGAGGTCGATACCGCGCATGGCGGCTTTTAGACCAGCAGCATCACCGTCATAGAGGATGGTCATATTAGGCGTATATCGCTTCACCAGTCTAATCTGGCCTTCCGTGAGCGATGTGCCCGATGAGGCAATGACGTGCTCAACCCCTGCCTGTGACAGTGAGATCACATCCGTATAGCCCTCCACGAGTATGCACTCGTCAGCCTTACGGATGGCTGTTTTAGCCTGAAATATACCATAGAGACTATTGCTCTTCACGTATATCTCAGTTTCTGGAGAATTGATATATTTGGGAATCTTCTTATCAGAGGAAAGCGTCCTACCTCCGAATGCAATCACCTTTCCACTGAGATTATGAATGGGAAACATCACGCGATCTCTGAAGAAGTCTTGATCGTACTGGCTGGTAAGTCCCAATTTTTTTAGTGATTCTATATTGTAGCCCTTCTCTATAGCCAGCTTGGTGAGGTGATCTCTCTGCTTCACGGCGAAGCCCAATTCAAATTTTTTGATAGTATTCTCCCTGAAACCGCGCTCTTTAAAATAGCTGAGCCCGATCCGTTTTCCTTCGTCCGAGTCTAATAGGTTGTCTATGAAGGAGTCCTTAGCAAATTCATTAATAATATAGAGGCTGTCTTTCTCTAATTGAGTATTGGGGTCGTAATTCTTACTGAAAGTCTCTTCTATTTCAATACTGTATTTTTTAGCCAAGTGCCTGATGGCATCTGGAAATGTCATGCCTTCGTGATCCATCAGGAATTGGACACTATTGCCAACTTTGCCACATCCGAAGCACTTGTAGATATTCTTAGTCGGAGACACATTGAAGGAGGGAGTCTTCTCATTGTGAAATGGACAGAGGCCTATCAAATTGACCCCGCGCTTCTTCAGGACCACCACCTCTTCGACGATATCTTCTATTCGTGCAGTATTAATGACTTCTTCTACAGAATGTGGTTTGATCAATGTATTCGATTTTATTACAAAGGTGTCCTTTTAAAAGGTCAATTCTAAGACGATGAGCAAATTTTCAATTTTTGATAATTGTAAGTATACCAACCTTTCTTTATCATCTAATATTATCGTGCAGATTAGCTGCACGATACATAGCATATTCGTGTCAAAATAAAAAAACGCATTCATCATGGATTTAAACATTAAACTGAATCACCAAGGAGACCTGCTAATAAACGGCTATGACGAATCTCCACGCATCAGAGATGTCTTTAAGAAAGATATTATAGAATACTATATTGAATTATCGAGGTTTCAAGTGATCCGATTACTTGAAGTGTTAGCATCAATGTATAAGTACGATGAGAAAGCTGACCTTTGCAGCTTTTTAGAAAGCTCATTTTTCTATGAAGGATCGTGCAAGAACTTCTTGTCAATGCTCGAGGAGAAAAAAATTAGATACAATTTTCAGAACTGGCTTAACTAATTGATCTACTTGTCCAAAAAAGTATAATCATAGGTATTGCCAAGATATGGCATCTTTTAGGAGTGCTTGTCAGTAATGTTGCTGATAGGCATTCTTTATTTTAAATGTCTTCAATATCGGCGTGACATATATATAGCTCTTTTGCATGTATTCTGTCTTTAGAAATTAAGAAGACATAACTTACTTTAAGCTTATTATATTTTAAAATTTAAATGTGTAGTTAGCTGATTACACTTATATTTACAGCATCTTATAGCATCTTCCGATTCTTATAATAAGACTGCGTCTATATCGTGATTCACAATCCACTGTATTGATCATTTATATTCGATAACCCCAAAAACCTTTGCCATGAGACTAGTGCTTATATTATCCGTTCTATGTGTATGGAGCATCTCTATGGACGCTCAGGGCCATGCCGAAGAGACCCCTGATCGACTATGTACAAGAGCATGTGCAGATCAAGCATTTGCACCCAATCCGTTACCATCACAAAGCCAAGGAAGAAATGCAAGAGCTCAACCTTGCAGCTATAGCGAATTGGAAGAATTCGCTCAGCTCAGCACCACCGGTCTATTTCAATATTTAATAAATGAAGATGATCCCTTTACCTGTCTATATCGGAAAGTATTTGCTTATAATAACGTGTATAGCTCTCAGCTTTTCTCCAATGCAAATGTTAATTATATTTCGCGACAAGCTGTCATATACGCACGACTCTTCAACGGGCAGAGTGATAATGGAATCTATGCTCTATTCACGTATCTAAGTGTTGCATCTCAGATGGCTCAACACTATAAGAATGATATCACTTTCACAAACACTACCTGGTCTAATATAGAATCTGCCTGTGTAGCTCTCGCAGCTAATCCAGATGCTCTATCAGAATCTGCTCTCAGTCTCCGAGTCGTAGCAGAGATGATGAATACAGCTGCCAGGCCATATATTAATGGGAATACAGATATACTCTCATTTGCAGAAAATCTCTTACAAAACTTAGCATCTGGCACTTATAATAATCAGACAAGCTACTATAACTATTATTACTGCTACTACTTTTTATTGGATATATACTTTAGGTATGCTCCTGAAAACGATGATTTTATCGATGCTTTGGTGGCTAATCCTTCGCCTATCACAGCGATGGCAGACGTAGCGACTAATGATGAATTGCTTGATGAATCATATATCTATTTCGCCGATCTATCCTCATTTAGTGTGGCAGCTTTGGCTAGACTTGCAAATTATTCAGAACTGCACGGAGCTATAGGACCAGCATTACTTACCATCACTGATCACTATGAGCAGACAACACCTCAATGGACTAAGGCGGCCATCGCACTTGCGTCTAATGGGCTGCCTTTTGATATGACAGAACAGCAAATTATCCAAAGTATAGAAGCTGACTTATTTCCAAATACCTATGAATTTGATGATGGGCGTTTCTCCGTGTCCACGCCGTTAGCATATGACGAGGTTCTATCATTATATCAGGCATCACAGGAGGTGAAATCTCAATTCTTCCGCCTACTTCAGGATGATACGCCAGTGACTGGAGATACTAACGACACACTCTTCATCAAGCTGCATGGGACGCGTGACTCCTATAGAGATTTCAATGGCATTCTTTTCGGCGTAAATTATCCTAACTCAGGCGGGGTATATATAGAGGACTATGCGACTTTCTATACATATCAGCGCACATCACAAGAGAGTACCTACACCCTGGAAGAACTTTTCAGACATGAGTATACGCATTATTTACAAGGGAGATATATCATCCCTGGTACTTGGGGAGAGAGTCCTATGTATGATAATAGTCGGATGGTTTGGTTTGAAGAGGGTATGGCTCAGTTTTTAGCAGGCAGCACTATTAGCGATGGTATAAAGAACCTCGAGCTTATCAGGAATCGGATATTATCTAGGGGAGATGTCCAAGACCTTAATACAGTGCTCAGTTCTAGCTACAGCAATGGCAATGCAGATGCCTTTTACATCTTTGGTTCAATGCTGTGGTCATCATGGTATAATGAGGATTATTCTCGGATCAAGCAATTAATTGATTATTTAAGAGACTCAAATCTTTTAGCTTTTGATCAGGCCATAGATCAGTTTAAAGTTAATACAGCAGAGAACATTAAATACACTAACCATGTAAACAGCAGTCTTGTGGATGACTCACAGTGGATACTGCCGATTAGCACATTAGTAAAGCAAGATGATATATCATTTGCTGGTCTCAGCCAAATTGAGTCAGATCTAACGTCTGTAGATGCTGCGCTAAGTCTAATGAGCTCGGATATAAATATCATATCTGAACCTCAGCGCTTTACGATAACGGCATCGTATCAGCTTTCATCTCCGATCAATGATCTGGACCAGTTTAGATCAGTCTTAGAGGCAGAGCTCGATGAGATCCTGACGGATGTCCGAGAGGCCTCAGACATTAACGCCTTTGATTACAGTAATGGCTATTTTAAGAATTTGGTGACCGGAAATACACCTTCCGCGACTTTCGTGTTTACGGGACCGATTAATGATGCATGCGCGACACCTGATGTCGATGAAGTATTAGTAGAGAATTTTACGAATTATATCTTGCTCTATACACCTGATATATCATCGATGAAGCATCAATATCGCTACAAAGAAAAAACAAGTACGCAGTGGACTTTGCTAAATCAGACCTCTTTCTCTCCAGAATCTGTGGTAAATCTTAGCTCGATAAATGGCTATGACTTTCAGATCCAATATGAATGTGGGGACAATATATGGAGTGGCTATTCAGCTTCAAAAGATATCTATCCCTGTCCAGATCACAGCGAATTCACTATTCCGAACTTGGACAATGATCAGAAGTTCTTCGCCTCTAAGACGATTAAATCCAACAGTACTGTATCCGCGGGTGCCAATATTGGATTCACAGCTGGCTCATCCATCGAATTGTTACCAAGTTTTGAGGTGCTGTCCGGCTCCAGGCTAACGCTGAATATGAATAACTGCCGTAATAAGCAATAGATAAAGTATTGCATTAAAATATTGCCTTGAGAGTAGCTATCATGATAGCAGATCTCTGATGCTGGTGCTGGAATTTTTACGTACTAATATTTCATCATGTGTCAGAAAGGTATATCTTTGCACTCGCTTTCCAAAATGGCCCCGTAGCTCAACTGGATAGAGCAGCTGACTTCTAATCAGCAGGTTGCACGTTCGAGTCGTGCCGGGGTCACCAATTGATCTATTGACTGTATTCTCTGAGGAGAGGACCGATTTTCCTCCATGCTTCTCAGCTTGCTTTTAGCCTCGAGATGATGCTAAATAACACGAGTGACTGGTGAAGATACGAAATGAATTTCCCCATTAGTTAGGAAATGTTAGCTTGAAGATGCTGCCTTCTGATGATGATTTGTATAGTGTAAGTTCGCCATCATGTTTTCTGAGGATACGCTCGCAAAATGATAAACCTAAACCAGTACCTTCATATTCATTAGCTGTGTGGTATCTGTCAAATGGTTCAAATATTTTATCCTGATATTCTTCGGGTATTCCTATACCATTATCCTCAATAAATACGTCGTGTGTCTCGATATTGCTTTGCGACCATATGTTAATCACTGGATGATGGTCATTATCGCTTTTCTGCTGATACTTTAAGCCGTTAGAAATGATGTTTTGAAAGACGGTCTTCAGTACATCCACATTTCCTTTGACAGTAGGTAACTTACTAGAATTAATTTCAGCATTATTTTGCTCTAAATCAAAGGTAAAAAAGGGAATCACGTCATCGACTAAATGATTAAGATCGACAGGTCGAAGTTTAATATCCTTAGTATCTAGCTTAGAATAGTTGAATAGATCATCAATAAGTACGGCCATCCGCTTGGCTGAATCGGAAATAAACTTTAGATACCGTAATGTGGACTCACTTATATGCTCAGATTCAGCTCTGAGCTGTATTAAGTCTGAGAATGATTTGATTGTCCTAAGCGGAGACTTAAGGTCATGGGTCATGACATTTGTAAACACGACCAATCTATTATTTTTTTCATCTATTTTAGCAGAATATTCTTCTTCTCGAACAATCTTATCTTGCAGCTCTTGATTCAATTTTCTTTGTACAACCTGTCTTTCTTTTTGCGATATGTGAATTAAGTATGCCAGCACAGTGAGGACGAAAATACCAGTTAATAGAGCCCAAATCTTTAAGTTATTCGATTTCTTTTGGTGTTCTAAGTTAGCTAATCTTTCTCTTTGAATATTGGTGTTTTGCTCTGCCTTGAATAGCCTTAGTTTGTCCTGAATGGCGAATAAGTCGGCATTGTTTTTTGAGCGGCTATCAAAGATCAGAAAATCTAAAGAGTCAGCTTTCTTAGATATACTCAGCGCCATTTGGTAATCTCCTTGTAGCTCATAGATTTCTGAGAGCTTTTCATATACAGTTACCGAGTAGTCTAAATGACTATTCAGCTCGATTGAATAGTCTATAGACCTCTGATAGTAATCTATTGCTTTATTATAATTAGAGATACACCGCTGAGCATCTCCCATAGAAGCATACGGCATGATGAGCTGCTCCGGATATTGGCTACCCATTTCCGTTATAATCGAATCAATGAGAGTCGCAGCTTCTAAACATTTATTTTTGGCAATTAAAATATTCGCCTGATTGTGGTAGATAATGAGTCTTGTGTATGAAGTTTCTCTTTCGATTCCTATTAGGAAACAAGTGTCGAGGTATTGTTCGGCTTGTTCAAATTCTTCTATTTCAATACAGAAGGCAGACTTAGAGAAATACACTGGTATCAGATCTGAAGATGAACCATCACCCGCCTCTATCCTGCATCGAATTATCTGCTGAGCTAAATTAAAATACTCAAATGCCTTAGCTCTCTTTTTAGAATACCCGTAATGCCTTCCTAATTGCAGATACGCCGAGATCAGCTGTTCTTTTAGACCTGCTTGGTCAGCTAACAGTATCATTTGCCAAACCCTTTCATAGGCTGCATTATAGCGACCTAAATTGCCATTAATAAGATTGTCTTTTCCTAAGATCCTAATCGCGTTAATGGTGTCTCTTTCAGCATAAGTAAGCTCCAATGCTTGCGCTAATACAGTTAAGCTACTATCTGGATTGAGGTGTCTGAAAGAATCCGATAGTTCTACCAAATCCTCTACTGAATAAGATTCGTATTGGTACGCTGATGACTTTGTATAGCATAAGAAGACGATAAGAAAGCTTAGCGAAAATCTTATCATAAAGAAAATGCTAGTTGCTGTATATGAATCTTCTATTGGCTGTGCTGTCTCTTTTTTCATTATTTGTAACCTACATAAATTGCTTTCAGTTGCGAGTACTCAAATCCTGACATTGTTTATAATTATTACGTAGAATGGTTATGATATACTGCAGCGCTAATCGAGGTGTCAAAGGAGTGATAATAGTTATGCATTACACTGTTCATGAAGTTATGTTGAATGAGTCATGCCTAAAATTAGAGATAATCATAATAAAATTAGACACTGCGTACATAAAACAGCTTATAACGGCACATTTTTTAGAATATTTTCAACTTTTATATAACTGCTATATAAAACCTAAATTAGATCAAATGACAGCTACAAGTCAAATTTTAAATAGTTAGTAGACATTATACTTGATAAGCCGAGAGTCTTTCAAATTGGTGACAAAAGCCTAAAATTCGCGGCTTTTGAGGGCCTGTACTGGTAACAATTATGCCAGTTACATGTTATGATTAGGATGACCAAAACTAATGTATCCGTTCCTCTGCCTTACATCATATTTAATGGTATTAGACATGCTAAGGATCCGATCTATCTGATCAGTAAGACGCTGAATGCCTACGATACATCTACCTATCATTTAAATATACCGCGGTCTAAAAG
>Ga0115029_1001224_pt1 | contig 18885 bp, 15 predicted proteins | sample SidtaG_3_FD_87297 | JGI IMG/M metagenome (GOLD analysis project Ga0115029, IMG submission 87297) | Marine algal microbial communities from Sidmouth, United Kingdom - Sidmouth_Asex1 metaG | ecosystem: Host-associated > Algae > Red algae > Unclassified | place: Sidmouth, United Kingdom | collected... | reverse complement strand
CTTTCACGACAAGGCGCATTGGCGAAGGCGTGCCGGGGCACGTCGAGACGATGCAACGACGGCGTGCAAGCTCCGAGGGGCTCCCTGCGGGCGAGTCTGTGCGCCGCGGTGCCTCCTCTCGGAGTACCCCGGTACACCTTCGCCAAGACGCCTTGCCACCACGGCGGACCGACTCGCTGGACCCGACACTATCAAGCTGGAGGACCACTGAACGATGCGCATCGTCGGCCACTGGCATCCGGCAGGCAGTGCCGCCAGGCATCCGGGCACGCTGGTGGTCCGATCGTCCGAGCATTCGGGCAAGGCGGCGGTGTTCGCCATCGAGGACGAGGCCGGCGCACCGGTGGGGCCCGGCGAGGCGATGCCCTCGGTCAGCGACCGGGTGGGCAACATCGAACGGCGGCTGCGCTTTGCCGACGGCACCGTGTTCGCCACGCGCGACAACGACGCGGTGGATGCGGCATTGGCGGTGGCAGGCAATGGCTTTCGCAACGGTGCCCACGCTGACGCCAGCGGCGGCGGAGGCGCCGACGCTACCCGCCGGCGCGGTACCGGCTGGTTGCACCGGCTGGAATCCAGCGCTCGCTGGATCGCGGCCTCGGTGCTCGCCGCGCTGGCCGTCGCGCTGGCGTTCTTCCTCTTCGGCATCCCGTTCGCCAGCGAACGCATCGCGCACGCGCTGCCGCAGCGCACCGGCGAGATCATCTCCGCCTCCACGCTGGAGTTCCTGGACGAGTGGGTGTTCGAGGCATCGCAGCTGGACGATGCGCGGCAGCGGCAGATCGAGGCGCACGTGCGCGAGCGATTGTTGCCGCTGGACACCCGCAACGACGGCATCGACTACCGGCTGCACTTTCGCGACTGGCGCATGGGGAACAACGAGATCCCGAACGCGCTGGCGCTGCCGTCCGGCGACATCGTGCTGACCGATGCGTTCGTGAACCTGACCGCCTCGCAGGACGAGATGGACTCGGTCATCCTCCACGAGATCGGCCACATCGTCGAGCGGCACTCCCTGCAGCGTCTGGTCCAGGGCACCTTCGTCGGTGTCACGGTGATGCTGGTCACCGGCGATGGCAGCGGCCTTGCCGACCTGGGCGTCGGCATGGGTTCGCTGCTGGTCGGCAGCCACTACTCGCGCGGGCACGAATCGGCCGCTGATCGCTACGCGTTCGATCGCATGCTGGAGGCCGGCATCGACCCGATCGTGTTCGGCGACATCATGGCGCGCCTGGAGGCGAGCATGACGGGGCGCGCACAAGGCGAATCGGACAAGACGGGCGACAACGAGGCGGGCAACGACGAGACCGGCGATGACGAGACGCCCGACATTCTCGACTACCTGGCCACGCACCCGCGCAGCGCCGAGCGCATCGAGCAGGCGCAGCGCTACAGCGCCTGCTTCAAGCGCGGTCTGACCACCTGCCCGATGAAGTGAGCCGCCGGACGTGGGCCGCAGGCGCTAGCGCAGCGCGCGGAGCCGTTCGCGCAGCGCCACCATGTCCGGGCGCTCCCAGAAGAAGCGAACCTTGGCCGCACCCGGCAGATCGCCCGATTCCGGTGGCCCGTCGAAGGAGACGAAGTGCTCGAACGATTCGGCGAAGTCCTCCAGCTGATTGGTGGCGGCGTACTCGGTGACGAAGGCGCCGGGGAAGGCCTCGTACAGGCGGCGAGCGCTGCCGGGCTCTGCCTGGCTGCGACGCCAGACGCGTTCGACCTCGCCCTCCCAGAAGTTCGTCAGGAAGGCGCCCATCAGCGAGTCGCGTCGGTAGGACAGGCCCAGCATCCTGAAGTACACCGGTTCGTTGCCGACACCTTCCAGCGCATCGTCCGCCTGCAGGATGTGCGCGAATTCATGTGTCGCCAGGCGATCGAAGGCGTGGGTACCGTAGCCGGCATCGATCCCGTCCAGCGTCTCGACCACCAGCGCCTCGTTCATGCCCAGCGAGGTCCGCTGTTCACCGGGTACCGTGGTGAATCCGTAGGCACTGACGAACGCCTGCGGGTAGGCGAACTCGTTCCGCGGATCCACGCTGAACGTCACCGTTTCCATCGAACTCCGCAGCTCGGCCGGAATCAGTTCGGCGAAACGTTGCCAGACGCGGCGTTGTGACAGCGGCGGCTCGAAAGCGTCCGAGACGAGCTGGTCGCCTGCCAGCCGGTAGTTCCACAGCAGGGGGCCATCGCTGACGACGTGATCCGGGTCGGGCACATCGGCGATCGGCTCGCTGAACACACGCGTGCGATCGGGCAGCAGTCCGGGCAAGAGCGCACCGGTCGGCACGAACGGATCCGGCGCCGCCTCTTGCCCGCCATCCTGACCCATGGGATCGGTCGGCGCGTGCGCCGGTGCATCGACGAGCCTATCGATGGGCCTATCGATGGGCCTATCGATGGGCATGTCGATGGCTGGCTCACCCGGCGCATCGTCCGGCGTGCGATCGGGCGGGGTCGTCGCCGGCGGTGTCGCATCACCGGTATCGGGTGCGGCCGGTGAGAACGGTCCGGTGGCAGGCGCCGACGGCGGCGTCGCGCCCGTGCCGTCCGCCGTGCCGGGGTCGGTCGGGTCCGAGTCGCTGCAGCTTGCCAGCAGAAGGATGCCGAGCAGCAGGGCGGTGCCGGCGCGCCGCGAACCGGCATCGGTGCGGTGCGCATTGCGAGGGCGTGCATCGCCCGGTCGGAAGGGCAGGAGACGAGAGGTCATCGACAGCAGGATGATCGGACGGTGCGGGTGGCGAGGAGGCGAATATGCACCCACGGCGAAGCCTTCGCACCGGTCGGTGCGCGATTCCCGTCACGCCATTTTGACCGGTCCTCCAGGGCTCGCCGTCACGTTGCCCGGACGGGAGGGGCTTCACCGTCCGACCGTCCCCGCCGCGGTGACGGCCGCCTCAGCCACCCGGGCCGCAGTCGATGCAGCGCGCGGGCGGATTGGCATCGAACCCCAGTCGCGCGTTCAGCGTGCGCAGCGCGGTGCGCAGCCCTTCCTCGATCACCGGGTGGTAGAACGGCCGCCTCAGCGCCTCGCTCACCGTCAGGCGGCCGTCGATGGTCCAGGCCAGCAGGTGCCCCAGGTGCTCGGCCGCCGGGCCGATCATCTCGGCGCCCAGCAACCGTCCGGTATCGCGTTCGGCGTAGACGCGCAGCAGGCCGCTGTTCACGCGCATGACACGCGCGCGTCCCTGGTCCTCGAATCCGACCTCGCCGATCTCGAAGGCTGCGCCGCGCGCGCTCAGCTCGGCATGGCTTTCGCCGGCCATGGCGATCTGCGGATCGCTGAACGCGATGCCCAGCACGGTGCGGCGGGCACGGCGGTAGGTCTCGGGAAAGCGTGCTGCGTTCTCGCCGGCCAGCCGCCCCTCGTCGGCCGCCTCGTGCAGCAGCGGCAGGTCGGCCGAGGCATCGCCCGCGATGAAGATCGCGCTGTCGCCACAACGCATCGACAGCGGGTCGTACTCGGGCACCCCGTGCGCATCGAGTGTCAGCGAGGTGTTCTCGAGGCTCAGCGAATCGACGTTGGCGCGCCGGCCGGTGGCGGCCAGCAGGTAGTCGAAGCGTGCCTCGCCCGAGCCGTCATCGTCCGTCCAGGCGACGGTGACCGCATCGCCGTCGCGTCCGATCTTCGTGTCGGCGTTCCAGCTCACCGGCATCTGGGCTGCGAAGATCTGCCGGGCGCGGGCGCGCACGTCGGGGTCGCTCAACGGTCCGACCGATCCGCTGCGCCCGAACAGGTGCGTGCGCACGCCCAGCCGGTGCAGCGCCTGTCCGAGCTCCAGCCCGATCACGCCGGCGCCGAACACCGCCACCGATTCCGGCAGATCCTGCCAGTCGAACACGTCGTCGTTGACGATCAGCCGATCGCCGGCCACTTCGAACGGCTTGGGCACCGACGGGCGCGAGCCGGTCGCGATCACCACGGCACCGGCCCGCACGCGCCGCCCATCGTCCAGCACCAGCGTGCGCTCATCCTCGAAGCGGGCGTACTGGCGGATCAGGTGCGCATCACCGAACCCTTCGACCGCCTCCAGCACGAAGCCGACGAAGCGGTCGCGCTCCTCGCGCACCCGCCGCATCACGGCCCGGCCGTCCACGCCGATCGTGCCGCCGATCAGGCCGAAGCCTTCCACATCCTGGGCGCGGTGGCGCGCCTCGGCCGCCGCGATCAGCAGCTTGGACGGCATGCAGCCGACCCGGGCACAGGTGGTGCCGAGCGGGCCGCCGTCGATCAGCGCGATGCGGTCGGTGTACTTGCTGGCCTCCCGGTAGGCGGCCATGCCGCCGGTGCCTGCGCCGAGGATGGCGACATCGACGTCGAGGTCGGGGGGATCTGCGTGTGTCATGGTCATGGAAGGGTTCGCGGGTGAAGTGGCTGCCGTTCGGTGAACGGTAGCCGGAATGAAGTGTGTGGACGGCCGGTGGCGCGGCCGCCGATCGTCCGCCGGATCAGCGCTGTCGCGACAGGGCCTTGCCCAGCAGCGAGAACGCCGCCGCAGGCAGCACGACATCCTTCAACAGAAACTGCCCGGGCACCACCGAGGAGGAGGTGAGAGGAAATCGGCGAGGGCGTACGAGACGTCGGTGCGAATTCAGGCGGCCCGGCTGACCAGGCGCGCGAGCAGGCCGGAGGCATCGGCGGCGGCCAGATCGTCGCTGCCACCGACGTGGAGGCCGTCGATGAACACCTGCGGCATCGAGGTGCGTCCGCTGCGTGAGAGCATCCGGACATCGGCGGCCGGGTCCGCGCCGACATCGATCTGGCGATACTCGATGCCACGCGCATCTTCGATGGTGGGTCGGTAAGTCGACGAGAACATTGTCGTCCAGCAGGATCTGGCGCCTCCATGCCGGACCGTCGTTCTCTTTGGGACCGATCGTCCGGACCGGGAGTTCAAAGCAGACGATCGAACGAGCAGGGTAGGGCCAGGGCCGGAGATCGGGAGTCAGGGGCCTGCCGCGCCGAATGCGTGGTGGATCACGCGTGCCGGCCCTGAGCGCACCGTCACGGCTTCGATCCGATCGATCCTGACCCGGTCGGTGGATCCATCGGCGGACCGCACGATCGAATACTCCGCCGATCCGTCGATTCGAAGCGTCAGCGCCGTGCCGACCAAGTTTCCCTTCGGGTGTACCGGTGGGGGAGTGCGGTTGCCGTGCGGTCGGTGAATCGATGGGTGCCGTGTGCCCCGGTACCCGACGCGCACTCTTGTCCGAATGTCGATCGTTCCCGCATCGATCGTCCCGTTCGGCAACCGAGACGCGCGAGCGAGGCGGCCTGCGCGGTACTGCCTGTTCTTCCAGTAGTTCGTCCGCGCTTTGCTACCATGCGGGCATGGACGTCTCCCATCTGCTCGATTCCCTGAACGACACCCAGCGTGACGCGGTCACCGCTCCGGCCGGGCACCTGCTGGTGCAGGCCGGCGCCGGTTCGGGCAAGACCCGCGTGCTGGTGCACCGCATCGCCTGGCTGAACCAGGTCGAGAACGTCTCGCCGTTCGGCATCATGGCGGTCACCTTCACCAACAAGGCGGCGCGCGAGATGCGCCAGCGGGTGGAGGATCTGCTGGAGCAGCCGCTCGGGCCGATGTGGGTCGGCACCTTTCACGGCATCGCGCACCGCTTCCTGCGCGCTCACTGGAAGGAGGCCAACCTGCCGCAGGCGTTCCAGATCCTGGATTCGGACGACCAGAAGGCGCTGGTCAAGCGCGTGGTGCGCACCCTGAAGCTGGACGAGGCGCACTTTCCTCCCAACCAGGTGCAGTGGTTCATCAACGGGCACAAGGACGAGGGCCGCCGCCCGCACCAGATCGACGATCGTCGCGACCCGATCACCGCCGAATACATCCGCGTGTACGTCGCCTACGAGGCGGCCTGCCAACGCGCCGGCGTGGTGGATTTCGCAGAGCTGCTGCTGCGCGCGCTGGAGACGCTGCGCGACACGCCCTCGCTGCTGGCGCACTACCGAAAGCGCTTCCGGCACCTGCTGATCGACGAATTCCAGGACACCAATACCATCCAGTACGCCTGGATCAAGCTGCTGGCGGGCGACGACGGTCACGTGTTCGCGGTGGGGGACGACGACCAGTCGATCTACGCCTGGCGCGGCGCGCGCATCGAGAACATACTGAACTTCAACCAGGACTTCGAGGGCGCCCGGATCATCCGCCTGGAGCAGAACTATCGCTCCACCGAGACCATCCTGAGCGCTGCCAACGCGCTGATCGATCGCAACGAGGGTCGGCTGGGCAAGACGCTGTGGACCGATGGCGCCAAGGGCGATCCGATCACCCTCTACAATGCCTTCAACGAGACCGACGAGGCGCGCTTCATCGTCGAGACCATCATCGATCGCGTCGCCACCGGCGCGCAGCGCCAGGACTGCGCGGTGCTTTACCGCAGCAACGCCCAGTCACGCGTGATCGAGGAATATCTGGTCGCCTCGGCCGTGCCCTACAAGGTCTACGGCGGCTTCCGCTTCTTCGAGCGGGCCGAGATCAAGGACACGCTGGCCTATCTCAGGCTTGCCAGCCACGCCTACGACGACGTCTCGTTCGAGCGCATCGTCAACCGTCCGGCCCGCGGCATCGGCGACAAGACCGTCGGCGAGATCCGCACGCAGGCGCAGGCCGCCGGCGGATCGCTGTGGCGGGCGGCCGAGACGCTGGTGCGCGAAAAGCGCCTGGCCGGGCGTGCCAACACCGCGGTGGCGAAGTTCCTGGACCTGATGAACGCGATGCGCGAGGCGATCATGGATCAGGCGCTGCCGCAGCAGGTCGACACGGTGGCCGAGGTGTCCGGGCTGATCGAGCATCTGCAGAAGGACGGCAGCGAGAAGGGTCAGGCGCAGGTGGAGAACGTGCAGGAGCTGTCGAACGCGGCGCGCGCCTTCCTGCATCAGCTGGACGAGGACCCGAACGTGGCGCCGGTGGACGAGTTCCTGGCGCACGCCTCCCTGGAGTCGGGCGAGAACCAGTCCGGCGACGACGACGATGCGGTGCAGCTGATGACGTTGCACTCGGCCAAGGGGCTGGAGTTCCCGGTGGTCTTCATCGCCGGCATGGAGCAGGGCCTGTTCCCCAACCAGCGCTCGATCGACGATCCGGGAAAGATGGAGGAGGAGCGGCGGCTGGCCTACGTCGGCATCACCCGCGCCGAGAGAAAGCTGTACATCACCATGGCCGAGCAGCGCCGGCTGTACGGGCGCGATCAGTACAACCCGCCCTCGAAGTTCGTCGGCGAGCTGCCTCCCGAGCTGCTGGAGGAGATCCGTCCGCGCATGAACGTCAGTGTGCCGGTCTACCAGAAGGCGCACCCGGTGTTCCGCGAAGAGGTGGACACCGGCCTGTCGATCGGCCAGAACGTGCGGCACGGCAAGTTCGGCCCCGGGGTGGTGCTGGATCAGGAAGGGCGCGGCAAGCAGGCGCGGGTGCAGGTCCGGTTCGAGGAGGCGGGCTCGAAGTGGCTGGTGCTGGCGTACGCGAACCTGGAACCGGCGTAAGGGCCTGTGAAGGAATAAAGGGTGCATCCTGCCGGCCCGCAGGGTCGCTTCGCCGGGCGCGCCATCCGTTGTTGCTCGTCGGTCGCTTGGCCCTGCCAGGCTCCGCTCCTCGCGCCTAGGCTGACACGCCCTGCGAAACGACAGGATGTACCCGTTATTCCTTCACAGGCCCTGAACCCCCGGTTCGGCGCTGCTCCCGGTTGCCGTACGGCAACACGATGGTGAGGGGCGATTCGGGGCGCGCCGCGGTGGGAATGCAAGGCCCGGACACGCTACGCTCCCGGCCCGGGCAGGTTCGACACTTGCTACAGCCGTTCGTCATGAGCGCGCACCCCCGGCGTTCACCCCGAACGCCGCCGCCGAGCTGGACCATGAACAGTGACAACCGACGTGCCTATGTGCGCTTCGACGATGACGTGATGCTCGGGCTGAGCGTGCTCGAGGGCGTGGAGGCGGATGCCGAGTTCGCCCGCCTGAGCAGCGAGCGGGCGATCGGCGGCGCGGGCGAGCAGGCGGCCGAACGTCCCCGCATGGCGGATGCGTTCGACGAGATCCGTCGCGCCTCGCCCGACATCGCCGCCTACCTGCGCTACCTGGAGCGGCGCATCGATGCGCTGTCCAGCGAGCTGGCCCGCAGCCGTCCGCTGGAGCCGGATGCGCTGGAGCCACGCCGCATCAACCTGTCGGCCCAGGGCCTGCGCACCGAGAACCGCGAGCGGTTGCAGGCCGGCCAGCTCGTCGCGGTGTCGCTGGTGCTGCTGCCGCGCGGCGAACGGGTCGTGGCGATCGGCCATGTGGTGCGGACCGAGCCGGCCGACGAGATGGCGCCCTCGTGGGCGTCGGTGGCGTTCACTCACCTGTCCGAACAGGATCGCGACGCGATCGTGCGGCGCGGGCACCGGCTGGAGCGCGAGGCGCTGGCCAAGCGCCGCTGATCCGGGTCACCGGGTCCGATCGTCGGGTCGGACTATCCTGTCAGATGACGCCGGCCTCCAGGCTGGCGGCCATGATCAGACCGAGCTCGTGCGCCCGGTCCCGGTGCGCATCGTCCCAGTCACCGGCCAGCACCAGCGGCGGCTGCACCTCGCGCCAGCGCAGCCCGGTCACGATGCGTGTCAATGACGACACCGCGCCCGCCCCGTCATTGCCGGCGCGCACGTACAGCGCCCAGGGGCGCCCTTCGGTGCGCTCCAGGCACGGCGTGTAGACCCGTTCCAGGAAGTCCTTCATCAGGCCGCTGAGCAGCCCGAAGTTCTCGGTCGTGCCCAGGACCAGCGCATCGGCCGACAACACATCGTCCGCCCGCGCCTGCAGCGGTTCCAGCCAGCGCGCTTCGACGCCGTCCACCTCGGCCGAGCCGGCGCCCGCCAGCACCGCCTCGGCCAGCGTGCGAGTATTCGCCGACGGCGCGTTGGCCACGATCAGCAGCCGTTTCACCTCTCCGTCATCCCTTCGCAGACCCTCGCCTGTTCGCGCATGCCGGCACGATACCCCGAACGCATCGTCTGTCTGACCGAGGAGTCGGTCGAGACGCTGTACCTGCTCGGCGAGCAGCGACGCATCGTCGGCATCTCAGGCTTCACGGTGCGTCCGCCGGTGGCCAGGAAACGCTTCCCGAAGGTGGCGGCGTTCACCTCGGCCAATCACGACCGCATCCTCGAGCTGCAGCCGGACCTGGTGATCGGCTTCTCCGACCTGCAGGCCGACATCGCCGCCGAGCTGATCCGGCGCGGCGTGAACGTGGTGGTGTTCAACCAGCGCTCGGTGCAGCAGATCCTGGACACGCTGCAGACGCTGGCCTCCCTGGTCGGCCAGGCGGCCCGCGGCGAGGTGCTGGTGCTGGGCTTCGAGGCGCACCTGGCGAGCCTTGCCGCCGAGGCCGAGCGACTGGCCCATCGTCCGCGCGTGTACTTCGAGGAATGGGACGAGCCGATGATTTCGGGCATTCGCTGGGTGTCGGAACTGATCGGCATCGTCGGCGGCGACGACTGCTTCGCCGAGCTGGGCACCGCCTCGCTGGCCCGCGATCGGATCATCGCCGATGCCGACGAGGTGATCCGTCGCGATCCGCAGCTGATCGTCGGTTCGTGGTGCGGCAAGCGGTTCCGGCCCGAACGGCTCGCCGCACGGCCGGGTTGGCAGGCGATCAGCGCGATCAGGAACGGCGCGGTGCACGAGATCAAGTCGCCACTGATCCTGCAGCCCGGGCCTGCGGCCCTGAGCGTGGGCGCCGATGCGCTGGCGCACTGCGTGCGCGACAGCATCGAGCGTGCCGCGTGAAGGCGATCGCCAGCGAGGACCACGCCCTGCACCGGCCCGCCGCCGAGCTGTCCGGCAGCGCCTTCATCGCGCCGTGGGAGTGCCCGGCGCGCTGGGAGCAGGTGTGTTCGGCGCTGCTCGCGGCCGGTCACCCGATCAGCGCACCGGTCGGCAACGTGGACCCGGGGCTGCTGGGCCGGGTGCACGCACCGGACTACCTGTCGTTCCTGGAATCTGCCTGGCAGCGCTGGCACGATAGCGGCGCCACCGGCGATGCGTTGCCGTCGGTGTTCGCGGTACGCCGCACCAGCGATCGGAAGCCTCGGCACATCGACGGGCAGCTGGGTCACTACGCGTTCGCGACGGATGTGGCGATCACCGCGGGCAGCTGGCGCGCAGCCCTGTCCAGCGCCGCCTGCGCCGACAGTGCGCGCCGGCTGGTATCGGGCGGAGAACGGGCAGCCTTCGCGCTGTGCCGCCCGCCGGGGCACCATGCCGGCATCGACCTGTACGGCGGCTACTGCTTCTTGAACAACGCGGCGATCGCGGCACAGGGGCTGCTGGACGACGGGGCGACGCGCGTGGCGGTGCTGGACATCGACTTTCACCACGGCAACGGCACGCAGGACATCTTCTACGCCCGCGACGACGTGCCGTTCGCCTCGTTGCACGGCGATCCCGCGCTGGCGTTTCCGTACGTGCTGGGGTACGCGGACGAGACCGGGCAGGGCGCGGGCGAGGGGTTCAACCTGAACCTGCCGCTGCCGGAGGGCTGCGACGCGACGCGCTGGCTGCAGGCGCTGGACACGGCACTGGCACGCCTCGCCCGCCTCGGCTGCGATGCGCTGGTGGTGTCGCTGGGCGTGGACGCGTTCCAGGACGATCCGATCAGCTTCTTCACACTGGGCACCGAGGACTTCGCGCGTGCCGGGCAACGGCTTGCCCGGACCGAGCTTCCGACCGTGCTGGTCATGGAGGGCGGCTACGCGATCGATGCGCTGGGCGCGAATGTGGTGGCCGTGCTGCACGGGTTCGAGCACGGTTGAGCCATCCGGACGGGCACCGCGGCCGTCACGCTCCGCCTCGCTACGGTTCGCTGTCCATCAGGAGTTGCAGCCTCGGCGCGTCACCGCCCGGCAGCGGTGTCACCAGGTAGGCGGTCGCCACCTCGCCGGCCGTCAGGCTCAGCGAGTACGTCGCCGTCGGATCGGACGATACGCGCAGGATGTACTCGCCCGGCGACAGCACGAGGTAATCTGTCGCCGGCTCGGCGGCGCTGATCGGATCCAGCGGCTGGTCCGCCTCCGTGCCCGACAGGCTCAGCGGTGCCGAGCCTTCCGCGTTCGCCTCCAGCGCCACGGTGCTCACCACGCGCAGCATCGACAGCGCCGGGTCGGGGGGTTCGATCCGGGTCGGCAGCGCGATCACGGCGCCGGCATCGAAGCCACCGGGTCCGACCACCAGCGTGGTGACGCTGCCCGGCACCAGCGCCAGCGGTTCGAACACCGCGAGCGGTGCCCCGTCGTCCAGCGTCACGAGGCGCAACGGCGCACTCGGCAGCGCGGCGGGTGCACCCGGCCTGGGCTGTCCGTCGGCCACCAGCGCACCGGTGCCCGGGGTCCGTGCAAGAGCGCTCACCCGGCCGATCACGCGGTCCGCGTCGGGTCCGCTGTCCAGCGCGACCGCCACCGCCCCCGCGTTGACGATCCTGATCTCGGTGCCCTGCCCGCGCACCGCCACCGCGTTGACCAGGGGGCGTGGCTGCAGGTCGGACGAGGGCGCCTGACCATCGCCGGTCTCGACGGTGCCGCTCGGCGTGGTGGGCCCGGTCGTGTCGATCGGTGGAATGCCGGTGCCGGAAATGCCCCCGTCGCAGCCACCCAGCATCAGGATGAATGCCAGCGTCGTCATGGGGCGAACGAGTCGCGGGTACCGGCGCATCACGAGCGCTCCTCGATGAAGTAGATGCCAAGACCGGTCCGGTGGCGAGGCGCATCGTCTTCGGCGGGCTCGCCGTTCAGGTCGCGATCGTGTGCGGACAGCTCGCCGTCCAGCTCGCGCAGCAACGCCATCGCCCGCTCGGCCGACAGGCGCCGGAACGCCTCCAGGCCCGCTGGCGTCACGTTGTCGTAGGCGACCGACAGCTGCAGCCGGTTCGGCAGCTCCCCGGCCAGGTTGTGCTCCAGCGTGTCCAGCAGGTCCGCCGCGCTGGTGGCGAACAGCGACAGCATCGCCTCCTCGCTGCGATGCGGCTGGTAGCCCTGCCGGTCGAGCGTCACCCGGTCCTTCTCGCGCGTCACGGTGCCCACCCGTTCCAGCTCGTCGAGCAGGGCGCGGGCCGGCACGTCGCCACCGTGCCGCCTGACCAGCCGGTTGAACCCGTCGTCGATGCCGCCGTAATCCAGCGCCAGCGGCCGTCCCCGTTCGTCATGGAAGTCCGGATCCTGCAGCCAGCCGGTGACCACGCGCACCGCCCGATTGTGCTTCATCAGGGTGGTACCGACCGCATCGGGCAGTTCGCGCAGGCGCTTGACCTCTTTCCGGTTGATGCCGGTGACGATCGCGATGCGCGATACCGTCGGCTTCTTCTCGCCGATGCCGAAGTGTGCGTCCGCCTCGCGCACGTACACCTGCCGCGCCCAGTCGGAGAACGCCGCGTGCGACACGCCGTGGCGCAGCAACAGCCGCACCAGCGGTGCGAGCACGTGCATCACGGCCTTCTGGAGACTGGCCTGCATCCGGTCGATGGTGCCGGTTCGTTGGCGTGGGAAGATCGTCCCAATACTGACAGGTTGTTACGCCGGGCGGGGGACATGGACCACAGCGGCGCACGCGATCGACGGTGGCTGAATATCATATCGGCCGAATCCCAGAGAGCGCAGGCCATCCATGACCGCTTCCGAAAACGCCACCGCGTCCACGCTGTTCGGCTGCTGGCTCAACCTGGGCGACGAGGCGGTGGCCGAGCTGGTCGGGCGAGCCGGCTACGACGTGGCGCTGATCGACATGGAGCACAGTCCGTTCGGGCTGGAGAGCGCGGTGCGGCTGGTGCGGGCCGTTCAGGCGGGTGGCGCACGGGCCTTCGTGCGCGCACCGGATGCAGAGCCACGCTGGATCGGACGCCTGATGGACCTGGGCGCCGACGGGGCGATGGTGCCGATGGTCGGTGATGCGGCCACCGCCGAGCGGCTGGCCGCTGCGGCTCGCTACGCGCCCGAGGGCACGCGCGGAATGGCGGCAGGCATCGTGCGCGCCTCCGGCTACGGCTGTGCCGTGGACGACTACGTGCCGGATGCGCGCGCCCGGTTCACGTTGCTGTGCCAGATCGAGTCGCGCGAAGGCGTCGACAACGCGGCCGGGATCGCCGCGGTGGACGGCGTGGACGTGCTGTTCATCGGACCGTTCGACCTGTCCGGCAGCCTGGGTCGGCGAGCCGAGCCGGATCATCCGGTCACCCGGGAGGCGATCGCGGCGGTGATCGCCGCGGCGCGGGCGGCGGACAAGCCGGTCGCCACCGTGCCCACGTCGGCGCACCCGGCGGCTGCCCTGGTCGGGCAGGGCTACGACATCGTGTTCGGCGGTTCGGACCTGAGCATGTTGCGGCAGGCCTTCGAGGCGGACCTGCGCGCGTGCCGCGAAGCGTCGGCGGCCCGGATCGGGAAATGATCAGCGTGTCGCAGTGTGCGACGAGTTATGCTTCCGACGATCAAAGTTGGTGAAATATTGTCCGAAACGGTAAGGTTCCGCCCGGAACCGGTCGCCGGCACATCACCCGTGCCGGCATTGCCGCCCCTGAGAGTGCCGGTCTCCTGCCGGGCACCAACTGGAGAAGCCTCCCTACATGCAACGTCGTAAATTCCTTGGCCGCGGAGCGGCCGCTGGCGCCGCCGCCGGTATCGCCACCACCGGGCTCATCACCGGCGCTCCGGCCATCGCGCAGGACTCCCGGGAGCTCAGCGTGGTCTCCACCTGGCCGCGCGACTTCCCCGGTCTGGGCGTCTCCGCGCAGCGCCTGTGCGAGCGCATCACCGAGCTGTCCGAAGGGCGCCTGCAGGTCAACTACTTCGCCGCCGGCGAGCGGGTCGGCGCGTTCGACGTGTTCGACGAGGTCGCCTCGGGCAACGCGCAGGCCTACATCGGTGCCGAGTACTACTGGACCGGCAAGCACCCCGCGTTCGCCTACTTCACCTCCGTGCCGTTCGGCATGACGGCTCCCGAGCGCAACGCCTGGATCAAGTACGGCGGCGGTCAGGAGCTGTGGGACGAGGTGTCCGGCGAGTTCGGACTGAAGGCGCTGCCGGCAGGCCTGACCGGCGTGCAGATGGGCGGCTGGTTCAACAAGGAGATGAAGACCGCGGCCGACTTCAAGGGCCTGAAGATGCGCATTCCGGGCCTGGGCGGCGACGTGCTGTCCAAGCTGGGCGCCTCGACCGTCTCGCTGCCCGGTGGCCAGATCTACGAGAACCTGGTGTCCGGCGCGATCGACGCCACCGAGTGGGTCGGCCCGTACAACGACTTCTTCATGAAGTTCTACGAGGCGGCCAAGTACTACTACTACCCCGGCTTTCACGAGCCGAGCGCCATGCTCGCGTTCGGCATGAACCTGGAGTTCTGGGAGGACCTGTCCTCGTGGGAACAGGCGGTCATCACCGCGGCCTGCATGGAAGAGAACGCCAACGCGCTGGACGAGGCCAATGCCAACAACGGCCTGTACCTGCAGCGCATGGTCGACGAGAACGGCGTCGAGCTGCGCGAGTTCTCCGACGAGATCTACGAAAGCTTCGGCGAGGCGGCCGCGGAGGTGTTCGAGGAGACGCGCGATCACAGCGAGCTGGCGGCCAAGGTCGATGATGCGTTCCAGCAGAAGCTGCGCGAGATCGGCACCTGGGCATCGATCTCCGACATCTCGTACTCGCAGAAGCGCAACAAGGTGCTGGGCATCTCGATCTGATGCACCGCCGCCGCCCGGTTCGCCGGGCGGCGGCTCGTTCGTCCTTCTTCGAGTGCTCGACACGACTCGATTCCATGACACGACCGATGCGCCATGACACACGCTGCTGCCGCGCCTGAGCCGACCCTCTCCGGAGCATCGACCGCGCCGGGTTCGGCGCCTTTGCTGACCCGCTGGTTCGGCTGGGCCATGCTGGCGGCGCTGGTGGCCTTCCTGATCAACATGCAGCTGACCATCCGTGGCGGCTGGCCGGGCGTGGTCTCGCTGTTCGAGGCGCCCAGCGCGCGTGCCGCGTTGCAACTGTCGTTCTACGTCATCGGGGCAGTGCTCGCCTGGGTGCTGGTGCGCCGCCATCGGGAGCTGAGCCTGCGGGCCGACGGCGCCCGCATCGCCCGCTTCAATGCCTGGCTGATCCGCGCCGCCTTCTTCTCCGTGCTGTTCATCGGCCTGGTCGATGCCGGCATCTCGTTCCTGCGCGTGGAGGAGCTGCTGGAGGCGGTGGTCGGCGAGGACATGACCCGGAACCTCGGCCGGGCCAACTGGCGTGGCACCTGGGTGCACATGCCGCTGCTGGCGCTGGGAATCCTGATGGCCCTGGTGACCCGCACGCTGGGGTTCACCTGGCTGACGCTGATGATCGTCACCGCCGAGCTGCTGATCGTCATCACCCGGTTCGTGTTTTCCTACGAGCAGGCGTTCATGGGCGACCTGGTGCGCTTCTGGTACGCCTCCCTGTTCCTGTTCGCCAGCGCCTACACGCTGCAGCACGAAGGGCACGTGCGCGTGGACGTCTTCTACGCCGGGTTCGAACGGCGCACCAAGGGCTGGATCAACGCGTTCGGCTCGGTGCTGCTGGGCATGACCCTGTGCTGGACCATCCTGATCGTCGGACTGGGCAGCCGCTCCTCGATCATCTATGCCCCCATCCGCAGCTTCGAGACCTCGCAGTCCGGCTACGGGATGTACGTGAAGTACCTGATGGCAGGCTTCCTGGCCGTGTTCGCCATCTCGATGCTGATCCAGTTCGTCAGCTACCTGATGTTCGCGGTGGCCGACATCGTCGACGAGGACAGCGAACAACCGCTCGGCCACCCGCGTGACCAGGCCTCCGAGCAGGCCGCGGTCGAGATGGCGCCACCGGCGAAGCACGACGACAGCGTCTCGGTCGGCTGACCCGGGATCGACCGGCCGGTAGCGGCCTCCCCCTGCAACGACCGTATCGCTAGAGCGCGCCCATGGAACTGCTGTTTCTACTCCTCCTGCTGGTCAGCATGGCGCTGGCGCTGGGTTCGGGTTATCCGGTGGCCTTCGCGCTGCCCGGCGCCTCGATCTTCACCATCGTGGTGGCCGCCGTCGTCGGCTATTTCCTGGCGGGCGACGTCGATGCCTACTTCCTGCAGGACGGCCCCAGCCAGTGGCTGTCGGCCGGGGTGACCAACCTGCGCGGGGTCTACTGGGAGGTCGAGCGCGACACCCTGATCGCGATCCCGCTGTTCATCTTCATGGGCATCATGCTGCAACGCTCCAAGGTCGCCGAGGACCTGCTGCTGACCATGGCGCAGCTGTTCGGCACGATCCCGGGCGGGCTGGGCATCTCGGTGGTGTTCGTCGGGGCCTTGCTGGCTGCCACCACCGGCATCGTCGGGGCCACCGTGGTGGCCATGGGCCTGATCTCGTTGCCGGCCATGCTGAGGAACAACTACTCGCCGGCGCTGGCCACCGGCACCATCGCCGCCTCCGGCACGCTGGGCCAGATCATCCCGCCCTCGATCGTGCTGATCATCCTGGCCGATCAGCTGGCCAGCGCGGCCGATCAGGCATCCACGATCAGGAAGGAGCTCTACAAGGACGCCACCGGCGACTTCCAGATGCCGACCACGTTCGACGTCATCTCCACCTCGGCCGGCGAGATGTTCCTCGGCGCACTGATCCCGGGGCTGATGCTGGTGGGGATCTACATGGTGTACATCCTGGTGTACGCCTTCCTCAGGCCCAAGGCGGCGCCGCCGGTGAAACGCGAAGGCGTACTGGATGCGCAGTTCTTCTTCAAGCTGGCACTGGCGCTGGTGCCGCCGCTGACGCTGATCTTCCTGGTGCTGGGTTCGATCCTGACCGGTGTGGCCACGGTCAACCAGGCCGGCGCGATCGGCGCCGCCGGTGCGCTGCTGATGTCCAGCTACCGGCTTCACGAAGGCAAGCGCTTCGCGTTCGGCCCCTCGATCATCGCGCTGCTGTCGCTGGTGGCGATCGCGCTGGTGGTGCGCGCCTACGACACCAGCATCAAGGGCGATGCCTTCATCGAGAACCAGACCGGCATCCTGATCGCGGTGGTGGCCAGCGCCACGCTGCTGCTGGCGCTGGGCTGGAGCGCGGTGCGCGCCTACCGCACCGGCGGCATCCTGGGTTCGGTCATGGTGGAGACCGCCAAGGCCACCTGCCTGGTGTTCATCATCCTGCTGGGTGCGGCCATGCTGACCGCCGCCTTCCGCGCGTTCGGTGGCGAGGAGCTGGTGCGCGATTTCCTGAACGGGCTGCCGGGCGGTTTCTGGGCCAAGTTCGCGATGGTCATGCTGGTGATCTTCCTGCTCGGCTTCTTCCTGGACTTCATCGAGATCGCGGTGGTGGTGGTGCCGATCGTCGCGCCGATCCTGCTCGCCGACCCGTCCGCCAACATCACCGCCGTGTGGCTGGGGGTGATGATCGGGCTGAACATCCAGACCTCCTTCCTGACCCCCCCGTTCGGGTTCGCGCTGTTCTACTTGAGAGGCGTGGCGCCGGCGATCGTGCGCACCGTGGACATGTACAAGGGCGTCATCCCGTTCATCGGCCTGCAGCTGCTGGCGCTGCTGATCGTGGCCAACTTCCCGGCGCTGGTGAACTACCTGCCCAACCGTGTCTCCTACCTGTCCGAGACCGCGCCTCCGCCGCGCAACCCGCGGCTGCAGATGTGCCTGGAGGACTACGTGGTCGATCGCCTGGCCCAGGCGCCCGGGGCGTTCCGCGCCCAGCTGGACGCGGCGGGCCAGATCGACCTGTCCGCGGTGCCCGAGGAGCTCACCGAGGACTTCAACGAGGGGCTGGAGCGGGCACGCGAGGCGCTGGCGCTGCTCGACGAGATCGATGTCAACGAGGCCGCCGCGCAGGCCGCGGCCCCGGATTACCGCCCGCTGCACGACGAGGTGCGCAGGATCCAGGCCGACATGCGCGACATCCAGGCCGTGATCGATGCGCGCAAGACCACCGCTTCGCGCCTGCGCGGCGAGGAGAATGCCGAACGCAAGCAGGCGCTGCTCGATACCGTGGAGCAACTGCAGGCCGAGCGCGAGGCGCTGGGCGAGACGATCCCGGCCGAATGGGCCGACATCCAGAGCGCCTACGTCACGCTGGACAAGGCGACCGAGCGCTCGCGCATGCAGTTCCAGCGTGCCTCGGACGATGCCTGGTCGGCGCTGTCACCGGTGACCGAACGCGTGGGCGGGGTGGAGCGCTTCGCCGAGGTGGGCGAGCAGCTGGCCCGGGTGCGCGAACGGCTGCTGCTGGTCGGTGACGAGGAGAACGCCGCCGCCCTGACCATCGCCGCGATCGCGGCGACCGAGTCCCGGCTGCAGGAACTGGTGGGCGGTGACGAGGTCGCCTCCCTGGTCGGTGACATACGCCGGGCGCTGGATGCCGAGGAACCGGACGCGGCGGCGGCGGGTGAGGCGCTGGATCAGGCCGATGCCGCGTTCGCCGCCGAGCTGCAGTGGCGTCGCTCGATCGATGCGCAGAGCGCCGCGACACTGGCCGAGCTGAGCGTGACGCTGAAGGATACGCTCGGGATTCGCTCGCAACGCAACATGACGCGCGAGCAGGCCCTGTACGTCGCCTCGTGCGGTAGCCATCACACGGACATCTCGCTCAGCTTCTGAGTCTGAGCCGACGATGTCCCGCCGACTCTCTGGAAGGTCGGTGCGGCGTCGCCCGGCACGACTCAGAGATCCATCTTCAGCCGCGAGTCGTCGATGATGTTGTTCAGATCCACCCCTTCGTAGAAATCGAAGATCGTGCTGACCGCCTCGTCGGGATCGTCGGTGATCGTGAACAGGTCCAGGTCGGTCTCGCTGATCGTGCCGGTGGGCACCAGCGTGTCGCGCATCCAGGCCACCAGCCCGGACCAGAATTCCGATCCGTACAGGATGAT
>Ga0115029_1001202_pt1 | contig 19183 bp, 10 predicted proteins | sample SidtaG_3_FD_87297 | JGI IMG/M metagenome (GOLD analysis project Ga0115029, IMG submission 87297) | Marine algal microbial communities from Sidmouth, United Kingdom - Sidmouth_Asex1 metaG | ecosystem: Host-associated > Algae > Red algae > Unclassified | place: Sidmouth, United Kingdom | collected... | reverse complement strand
GTTTATGGTTCACTATTTACCATTTTGTTTATTGGTTATGCCATTTGGGCTTTTTTGAGATACCGGAAATTAGTAGGTAAGCCTATGAAAATTTTGAGTAACGAGCTAAACAATATTAACAATAAAAAAATTAATTTAATCAATCAATATTTAAATACTGAAGGTGAAAGTCATCAACTAAAATTTAACCATTTGCAACACGCCAATGCTTACGATAGTTTATTAACTATTAAAAAAACTGTTGAAAACACCAATGAACAATTAAACGGTTTTAAAAATGAAATATTAAATGCTTATGAAAATGCTACCCACAAGTTTGAAAATATAAGCTTAACCAACAATCTATTTAAAAACAACATTATTACTAAAGCCGATTTAGATAATTATAAAGAACCAGTTACCGCAGCAGATTTTTTTGTAGACAAAGAAGGTAGAAGCGTAGTTAATTACTACAAAAATTATGCAAGCGAAAAAAAAGTTACTTCACTTCAAAACGATTTAGATGCTTTTTTTACAACGCAGTATCGGCATTTGGCTAATAAAAATGTGTACGATTTTTTATTTAGAGATGATTACCTAAATACAAATGGCACTATTGAAACTCGGATGAATTTAATTAACGAAGCATCTCAAGTGTACATCAATTTAAAAGATTTTGGAACTGGCGATCAAACCGAAGAAAAATGTGATTTGTTTTTATTTGAAACAGGTGGAAAAGATGCCCAGCAGTTAACCAATGCTTTAGCCGAACAAGGTTTTAGGGCAGAAAGTAAAATAGAAAATAGTGATAAAAATAGGATTAGCATATTTAGGGCAAAGCGTGGTTTTCCTGCGTTTAAAATTACCCTTATTCAAAACTGTAAAAATGTTTTAGCACAGCATTGTTTAGATAAAGAAAACATTGAAATTGGCAATTTTTATATTTATGAAAAAGCCATTGAAAATGACCTCTACCCTTCTAAAATAGTATTAGGTAATAAAAACGATTTAGTACGAATCAATTATCTAAAAGGGGTGGTACTTGGTTTCATATCCAGTAAAACCAAAACTGTTTTTTTAGAAGATAACAAAATTGGAAACGATCAAAAGGACGCCATTAACTATTTAAAATCTGTACGTGGCGAAAAAGCTAAACAGCGATTATTTGAATTGGTACAGCAAAAAATTAATACGATTGAGCAAAATAATACGGAGAGTGAGCTTTCAAGTGCTGTAAATCAATTAATAAAAAGCAATGTTAAATTAGATGAAGTTGATGAAGCTATTTTAGATGATTGGTTAAAACGATTAATTTAATTAGTAATAGCTTGTTATGAAAGTAAACAGTTTTTTGGCTTTAATTTTGGGTTTTTTACTTGGCGTTATCAGCTTGTATTTTGTTAGTCTTAATTTTTGGGGAAGCAAGGCTACCACCAGTTCTGAAATTTTATTAAAAAACATAAAAAAGGTATGTAAGCTTACTACTGTTGAAGGAAATTTTACTGACATTTTAGATCATAAAGAATATTCAAAATTTGATTTTTATCCATTTCAAAAAAAAGCTATTTTAAAAGTAAAAGCTAAGGTTGGTGCTGGCTATAATTTAGAGGCCTTACATTTTGAAATTAATGATGTTAATAAGCAAATTAAAGTAAGCCAATTTCCCAATGCTGAAATTTTGTTTGTTGATATGGATGTTCAATATTTCGATATTTCGGAAGGTATTTTTAACACCTTTACCGAAAAAGAATTAACCGAGTTAAATACTATGGCCAAAGATTTAATCACTTTAAAAGCTTATAACTCAATTTTACTAAAAGATGCAGAAGCAAAAGCTTTTGAGCTGTTAGAAAGTTTGCGCTTAATGGCAGAAAGTTTTGGGTGGCAATTGGTTTTTGAACGCGAGATTGCTATTGAAAGTCACCCAACTGAAAATCAATGATTATTATAAATTACTTTAAGGCATTCTTTTCTTATCTCCCAAATTTTATCAGTATCAAATTCTAAACCTAATTCACTTTCTTTTAACCAATTTATGATAAAAAAACGGTGAAAGTGAAGTTTAAAATCTATAATTTGATTTGGTAAAATAGTCATTTCGTTTTTAATAGTCTCAAAAGGGCTTTCACTATTGTTTTCGTCTTTTGTAAAATCATAACGATTGTCTTCAAACAAAATATAATTATAAGCCTCTGGTATGCTTTGCAAATTATTACGTTTTAATACCTCACTAACTTCGGGGTGTGTTTTGGATGACATTTCATAAAAACCTAAGGCCAATTGAATATCAGGCCTATCATTTTCTCTGGCAGTTTGCACCAAAAAAGCGTGTTTAGTGCTGCTATCACCTTTTTTTTCGGCAAGCACAGTACTTAAATCTTCTATAATTTCATTTTTTCCATAGGCTAAATTTTTAACATAGTTTGTTAAGCTATGAAAATCGCATATATCAAAATCTACCAATAAAGCAGACATAGGACTATTTATGTTTAGCTCAAAGTTAGGTAGCATTTGTATTCTCGCAGTAGTTCATATTTAAATTATGTGAATAGTTGAATTGTCATTTCTAAATATTGTTGATCCATTTGATCAAAGTGGTCTTCAAATTCGCTATCTACATCCAAAACAAATATAGTTTTATTTTCCTTAATAAATGGAACAACTATTTCAGATTTTGATTTTTCATTACATGAAATGTGATTGGGAAATTGATTCACGTTAGGTACCACTACTGTTTTTTTTGTAGAAGCAGCTTTTCCACAAACCCCCTTATTAAAAGCTATGCGTGTACAAGCAATAGGTCCTTGAAATGGCCCCAGCACTAATTCATTACCTTTATTAAGATAAAACCCCACCCAAAAGAAGTTAAATATTTGTTTTAGTAAAGCTGCTGTATTAGCCATATTTGCCACTACATCTGGCTCGTCTTTTAACAAACTATCAATACTTTTATAGGCAAGTTCATACTTTTCTTTTTTGTTTAAATGCTCAATAGCATTAATTTCTATGTCAACCATTATTTAATTTAATACATCGGTATTGAATTATCTACTTCTTTTGCAAAGGCTAATATACCACCTTTTAAATTATACAAATTATCAAATCCGAATTGAGCTTCTAATAGTTTAATAGCATCAGCACTTCTTTTACCGCTTTTACAATACAATACCACTTGCCTATCTCTATCTATTTTTGCTACTGATTTAGCTACTATGTTTAATGGAATTAGTTCGCCCCCTATACTGGCTATTTCAGTTTCATAAGGTTCTCTAACATCAATCAATTGCAATTTTTTATTTATATTGTTTAAAATTGAACTTAATTCAATGGCCGAAATTTCCTTTAAACCATTGGTTACTTCATTATCATTTACTATACCACAAAACTGTTCGTAATCTATCAATTCGTTTTGTGTAGGGTTTTTTCCATTAAGAGGGTTGTTCTGGTCTCTTCTAATCTTTAAAGTTTTGGTTTCAAAATTTAAAGCATCAAACAAAAATAATCTTCCACTTAAAGGTTCTCCTATACCTGTTATTACTTTTATTACTTCGTTTGCTTGCAAACTACCAACTATACCTGGCAGCACGCCTATTACTCCGCCCTCGGCACAGCTTGGTACAAAACCTGGTGGCGGTGGTTTTGGAAATAAATCGCGATAGTTAGGGCCTAAAACTCCATTTTTATTAGTGTAATTAAATACAGAAACTTGGCCTTCAAAGCGATAAATTGAGGCGTAAACATTGGGCTTGCCTAATAAAACAGCGGCATCATTCACTAAATATCTTGTTGGAAAATTGTCTGTTCCATCAGCTATTAAATCATAATGTTTAATAATGTTTAATGCATTTTCAGAAGTTAACTTCATATTAAAAGTAGTAACATTAATATGTGGATTTAATGCTAAAATACGATCTTTTGCTGCTTCTACTTTTAGCTTTCCTACATCATTAACATCAAATAAAACTTGCCGTTGAAGGTTAGAGTCGTCTACCACATCAAAATCTACTATGCCAATATTGCCTACACCTGCTGCTGCCAAATACAATAGCATAGGGCTACCTAAGCCACCCGAACCTACTACTAATACTTTTGCGCGCTTTAACTTTCTTTGCCCTTCAATATTAAATTCAGGAATAACAAGGTGTCTGCTATATCTTTCTAATTCTGCTTTTGAAAAATCAACGGTTATCATACCTGCTACTTTAGTTTAAAATTATAATCACCAAACAATTTCATTATTACAACAACAATTTCAATTATTTATCAGTCAATTGCTGGTTAGTTTAAATATCTACCTCGAAAGGCTAAAAAAAAATGCTTCTGAAAATTAATCCAGAAGCATTTTGAAATAATCTCTATTGATTAGAAATTATTCTTTTATAAATTTTTCGGAGAATACATTCTCACCGTTTAACATTCTTATAAAATAGACACCAGCGGGTAAATTTGCAATGTCTATTGAAATATTGTTAAGCCCTGCTTCAGCATTAGTATTCTCTACTTCTAACATAGTTTGACCAATGATATCAACTATGTCAAAAACAACAGGAGTATTACTATTTGTTGTGAAAGTAAGCTCAATATTGTTTAATGCCGGTATTGGCAGTATAGATACGATACTAACTGCACTCTCACCTCTAATCAATTCTATTTGGCCCAAGTTTTCTGTTGTACCATCAAAATCTGTTTGAACTAATTTGTAGTAACTGCTGCCAGCAGTAGCTGATCTATGTAAAAAAGAGTAATCGCTTGTTGAGCTTGTAGTACCTGCACCATTTATAACCTCAACCACTTCATAATTAATACCATCTTTTGATACTAATAATGTAAAGTGGCTATTTTCAATTTCTGTACCTGTTGTCCATTTAACTAAATTACCATCTTCTTGTACTTCGCCTACGAAATCTAACAATTCAACTGGTAATTTCTTACACTCAACATCTTCACTGAAATTACCGCCACAACCATTCGCATCACTTGCTTGAATGGTATAAGTAGTATTTGAAATTGGCCCAAATGTGTAAATATTATTTGGTAAACCACTTGCGGTATTGAAGTCGCCTGTTATTGCATAAGTTTCGTTAGCATCATACGATGGTAAACCACCGTTTACTGTAAATGCAACAGTATATAAACTTGTAGCATTGTCGCACTCAAACTGAGCATCAATAACAACAGGGTCTAACAATACAACTGTCATTTCATTTGAGAAATCACAGAAAACGGGTAAAACTATTTCGCCTGGTTCTGGTTTTTCTGGACCTACAAGGCTTTGTATTGTGTATGCTGTATTTGTTGATAAATCACTTGTTGAGAATACACCATTTTCACTTACTTCTATAATATTATAAACATCAAAATCACCGCTGTATAATACATATACAAATTCAAAACCTGGTGGAATAAGTACATCTGAAGCCGTAACAGCTAATGGAGTACCTGCACACACATACAAGTTAGATGGAAGTAAACCTGCATCACACAATTGAGCGATAACTTCAATTATAGCGGGATCGTGATCATCTTCATCAGTTGCTGGATTGGTACCATTTGGCATACCAGTACCATCACCATCAATAACATTATCAGAAGGACTTCCAACGTTACCTCCTGCATCATTACCATTAATTCCATCTGGAGTAGAATCAATATCTGTAACAGGGTTACCATTACCATCAGTAGCACTTAAAATTTCAGCAGTATTTACAATTGATTTACTTTGTACTAAACTAGGATCAATAGTAAATGTAATATCAACTGAAACAGAACCACCTACAGGAATAATACCTGGGAAAGTATATGTTCCATCAGCATTCCAGTCAGGATCATTTAAAGTAAGAGAGCCATGAACATAGTCAATAATTTCTACATTTGCTGCATCTACACTACCTTGGTTATACACTGTAATAGTAAATGTTACATTATCACCAGGTATAAAAGATAAAGGTTGACCAGCTGCAACTTCTTTTACTAATGCTAAATCAAATACTGGAGAACATCCTTGTGCATCAACAAAAATTTGATCTGGATCATGATCATCTTCATCATTAGTGCCATTTCCATTTATATTGTTATCAAAAGGGCCATCAAATTCACCACCAGCGTCATTATTAGGATTGTTGTCAGGAGTACTGTCAATATCATCTCCATCGTCGGCACTTATTTCTGCATAATTAGTTACAAAACCTCCAGGATGATCAGAATCTATAGTTAATAAGATACTAATTCCAGTTGCATCACCAGCGGCTAAGAAGGTAATTATGTTTGTAGCATAAGAACCATTTTGTACCCATCCATAAGTATCATTATCACTTAGCATAAAGCCTTCTGGAATATAATCTGTAATTTCTATGTTATTGGCATCTATATCACCTTGATTATAAACAGCTATTGAGAAAAGTACATCATCGCCAGGGCAATAAACATCGTTGTTTTCATTACTGAAAGTTGATGAGATATCTTTAAACAATGCTAAATCATAATTTTCAGATGGTATATCACAAATATTTATTAAGTGAGAATCGTGATCATCTTCATCACCTTTTTCATTATTAATAACGTTATCTGTAGGTGAATTAGGCACACCTCCCATATCGTTTGTAGGATCTGAATCTGCAAAACTATCAATATCATCACCATCGTCATCACTAATTTCAGCATAGTTTGTGATGGTAGAAGGCCCACTATAATCAGCATCTATTACCAGCCATATTGATAATGGGTTTGCTACATCGTTAGGGTAAATACCGCCTGGTGGAATGCATTCGTTAATTGTAGTTGTAGCAATTGAACCATTAACAGACCAACCTGCATTATCAGGATTGTCGCTTACTGACATACCTTCAGGTATGTACTCTGTAATTTCTATGAAGCAAGCCTCAGTTCCACCTTGGTTGTAAATAGCCATATTGTACCTTACATCGTCTCCTGGACAGTAAGTATCAGGCCGTGAGCTTGAAATTGCCTTTATGAGAGCTAAATCGTAATCACCTGTTGGTGTAGAACAAACATCAATAATAACAACGTCGTGATCATCTTCATCACCATTTTGACCGTTTATAGTACTGTCGGTTCCTGATGGGTCAGCCTCATCTGGGTAAGTGCCATTGGGTATTGCCCCTGCATCATTAGTATTATCATTATCTGGTGTACTGTCAACATCATCACCATCATCGGCACTAATTTCTGCATAATTTAATAAGGAACTTCCACTAAAATCTGGATTTATTGTTATAACAATTGACAAACCAACTACACCACCAGCAGGAATAAAACTAACTATATTAGTTGCGGTATTACCATTTACCATCCAACCATTGTTATCGTTAACACTAAGCGAAGTACCTTCTGGAAGATAATCTGTAATTTCTATATTGAATGCATCAACATCACCTTGGTTATAAACTGCAATTGACATTCTTACATCATCACCATGACAGTAAGGGCCTGGTAAATCAGTAGAGATACCTTTTATTAAAGCTAAATCATAATTCTCATCTGGTTTATCACATATTTCAATTTGTACCGGATCGTGATCGTCTTCATCAAGACCACCTTTTACACCTTGAATTGTGTTATCAGTTGGTGAGTTTGGCACACCACCAGCATCATTTCCTAAAACGTTATCAGGGTTACTGTCAATATCATTACCATTATCTTCACTAATTTCAGCATAATTAGTTATTGTTGAGCCTGTATAGTCTGGATCAATTATTAACCATATACTTAAACCTGTGGCAGCGCCAGCAGCAAGTGAAGGAATGATAGTGGTTGCGGTTGAACCATTAACCGACCAAATTGAATTTCTTGGATCATCTGATAAGGTTAATCCTTCTGGAATATAATCAGTTATTTCAATGTTAATAGCATCGATATCGCCTTGGTTATAAACTGCTATTGAAAATTGTACCATATCTCCTGGGCAGAAAGGGCCAGGAAAATCTGTTGAAATACCTTTTATTAAGGCTAAATCAAATACATCGCCTACAGGATCGTAAGTACACGTTGCATTGTCTGAACAATTAGCTGCAGGATCATAGTTATTTGCAGCAGCATCAGTACAGCCTAAAATTGTTGGAGTTGAAACTACACAACCACAAGTAGCAGTATCGTAAACTGTAATGTCTCCTTGGGTACAATCGCTGTTACAAGTTGTACTGTAATCATTACAAGAACCGTCATCAGTTGTTGCCTCAGCATTATAATTAGATGCACAAGGATCTGTACAACCTGCTATTTCGTTACTACAACTTCCATCATCGCAGTTAGCATTAGGATCGTAATTATTTGCAGCGGCATCAGTACAACCTAAAACTGTTGGAGTTGAAACTACACAACCACAAGTGGCAGTATCGTAAACTGTAATGTCTCCTTGGGTACAATCGCTATTACAAGTTGTACTGTAATCATTACAAGAGCCATCATCAGTTGTTGCCTCAGCATTATAATTAGATGCACAAGGATCTGTGCAACCTGCTATTTCGTTACTACAACTTCCATCATCGCAGTTAGCATTAGGATCGTAATTATTTGCTAAAGCATCAGTACAACCTAAAACGGTTGGAACTGAAACTACACAAGCACAAGTAGCAGTATCGTAAATTGTAATGTCTCCCTGTGTACAATCACTATTACAATCAGTACTGTAGTATTCGCAAGAGCTGTCGTCAACTACTGCATCAGCGTTATAGTTAGGCGCACAAGGGTCTGTACAACCAGCTACTACTGTTTCTCCAACAGTTATTGATGCAGGATCGTGATCATCTTCGTCATCAGTACCGTTGCCATTAACAGTATTATCTGTTGAAGAATCTGGTACTCCACCTGCATCGTTTCCGCTGTCGTTATCTGCCGTACTATCAACGTCATCACCATCATCACCACTTATTTCGGCGTAATTTACGTAATCGCCTGGTGTAGAGGTGTCGGAAATGTTTATTAAGATATTTAAAATATAAGTTCCACCACTGATAATTGAGGGAATTGTTGTGGTAGCTGATGAACCTGAAACAGTCCATCCATTATTATCATTTGTACTTAAAGACATACCTAATGGTATGTAATCAGTAATTTCAATATTATTTGCATCTATGTTACCTTGATTATAAACACTTATTGTGTATAAAACATCATCACCAGCGAAAAAAGGACCTGGAGAAGCTACTGTTTTTATTAACGCTAAATCATAAACATCACAATCAGCAGTACCGGTATAAACTTCAGTGCTGCATCCTTTGCCATCGTCACTTACAGAAAAACTGTAAGATGTATTAGAATCAAATGGACCTAAAGTTGTAACAGAACCAGCATCAACTTCACCAGCGAAATCACCTACTAAAGTGTAAGTGTGACCTGCGAAGAAATTTGGTCCTCCACCATTTATGGTAACTTGAACTGTATAGGTACCTGTATCAAAATCACATTCTTCTATTGATGTAATTTGAATAGGATCTAAAAATACAACAGGTAAACAGTTAGATATGTCGTAACAAGATCCATCAATTGATGGAACACCATTTGCATCTAAACTATTACCTACAACCGAACTAATACATAAAGTTACGTTGGTTGGTAGGTTACCATCATTAGTAAATATTCCGTCAGTTGCTGTCGCATAAACATCTAACCCAATTGCTGAACTGCTTCCGTTATGTAATACATAAACTTGTGTTGCATCAGCTCCAAGATCAACACCTGTTGCGTTTGCAAGTGCAAATTCACCTTCACAAACAAAAGCATTTCCGCCTAAAACACCAGCATCACAATCAACAATAACTTCACAAGTAGCTGAACCGGTGTAAATATCAGTAGAACATCCTTTACCGTCTGCAATGACTTGAAAACTATAAGGTTCGCCAGAATTAAAAGGACCATAAGTACCAAATGAACCAGGCTCTAAATCACCAGAAATATCACCATCTAATTCATAAACGTGACCGGGGAAAAATTCTGGACCACCACCAGTTAACATTAAGTTAACGGTGTAAGTGCCTGCAACAGGATCACAAACCTCTGATGCAGAAATTACAATAGGATCTAAGAACACCGCTTGTAAACATTCTGACACATCATAACAACCAGAAGGGGTTGGAACTCCGTTAGCATCTAAATCATCACCAACAACTGCTGATATGCATAAGGTTACATTTGTGGGTACTCCTTCGTTTAAGAAAACGCCATCTGCTGCTGAGGCGTAAATATTTGGCCCAACAGCTAAATCATTGCCGTCGTGCAAAACATAAATTAATGTGCTACCATCACCTATTACTGCTCCATCAGAGTTGGCAATAACAAAAGATCCATCACAAAGAAAAGATTGACCACCCATTGTACCTGCATCATTATCACAAGGATCGGTACAATTGTATGGAATATCTAAACTTCCTGTGGTTGTTTCAGGAGCGGCACATGGGTTGAAGCCCAATTTGTCGATGAATGAATAGTTGGCTGTCCACGTTCCTGTTTCACCTGGGTCAGCTGAAAAGCTATTTTGGTCAACGGTTAGATGTACTACGCCATCATCATCTGTACACTCAGCAGAAACTTCTACTGTGGCAGAACAGTCATCAGATGATACACTAACAAATTGCTCAAAGCTTGAAGGGTAAATTGTAATATCTTCAGTTTGTACTGCTGATATTGAATTATCATCAGTACATTGTAGCTTAATAGTGTAGGTTTGGGTTACTGGGTAGCAACCTGAGTTTTCTAATACGAGAGAGCCAGAATATAATCCGGATACATTGGGTCCTTCTAACGATGGAATCAATACGTTACCAGAACCGTATTCAACAATAATGTTACCGTTTTGGGCATCAACCGGATTGAGAAGCGCCAAAAAAGTTACAGGATCACCTGAACAAGCGATGTTGGTTGTTGTTTCTACATTAAACAACGTTGGACATTGCGCTTGGGACTGTGTAAATACAAACGTAAGTAAGAAAAACAAGAGTATTCTTGAGATTCCATCAATGTTTATTTTATTCATATTTAAATATTTTTGACATAAATTTAAAGAGTGCAAATTACTATATTTTAGTTAGAATAAGTAATTTTTCAATCAACAATTTTAACATTTTAGATTAATTGTCATAAATTAATCACAACTAGTTATCACTTTTTAAAAAACTGTTTATTTTTACCCTCATGAATATAGAAATTTTAAAAGGTAAAACTGGTATAATCTTTGGAGCTTTAGATGAAAATTCCATTGCCTGGAAGGTTGCTGAAGAATGCCATAAAGCAGGTGCTAAATTTACATTAACCAACGCCCCCGTTGCAATCAGAATGGGCAAAGTACAAGCTCTTTCAGAAAAGTACCAATGTCCGCTAATAGCTGCCGATGCAACTAATGTTGAAGACATAGAAAAGTTATTCAAAGAAACAATAGGTTATTTTGACTGTAAAATTGACTTTTTGTTACACTCAATCGGGATGTCTCCTAATGTTAGAAAAAAAATAGAATATACCGACTTGAATTACAACTTCTTACAAAAAACTTTAGATATTTCTGCCATATCATTTCATAAGGTTTTACAAACAGCTTGGCAGTTAGATGCATTAAATGACTGGTCGTCGGTGGTAGCCTTAACATATATTGCTGCCCAAAAAACATTTCCAGGATACGGAGATATGGCGGAAGCAAAGGCTACTTTGGAGTCAATTACACGTAGTTTTGGGTATTATTATGGTAGCAAAAAGAAGGTTAGAATTAATACTATTTCACAATCTCCAACAATAACAACTGCAGGCAGCGGAGTTAGCGGTTTTGACACTTTTTTTAAGTACGCCGACAAGTTATCGCCCTTGGGTAATGCAAGCGCTACAGATTGTGCTAAATACTGTGTTAGTCTTTTTTCTGACTATACCAAAATGGTGACCATGCAAAATTTATATCACGATGGCGGGTTTTCATCAATGGGAATGAGCGATGCAATTATAGAATTAATGGGAGATTAATTTAGCTCGGCTATTTTTAAGAGTATTTCTTCTAAATAAGCTTTCATTTTGGCGTTATTGCAGGTGTAATTATTAGCAATTACCGTAAAGGCAAGTAAATTATTTGATTTGTTTTTAACATAACCTGCATAACTTTTTGCACCCGACATATAGCCACTTTTAGCTCTTAAATTATTTGCAGCTATTGAGCCTTTTAACATGTTTTTCAAATAACCACCATCAGCAGAGTTTCCCGCTACAGAAAGGGTATTATAAAATTGCTCGAAATGTGGTTTTTTTGAAATTTTAGAAAGCAAATTGGCCATTAATTGAGTAGTTATTTTATTAAGTGGAGATAAGCCACTTCCATCAAATATAACAAATTGACTGTTTTTGAATCCATTGTTTGTCAAATAATTACCTGTTGCTACTAAGGTGTTTCCACTTATGTTATTTACACTACAGTTTGACACTTGTATTTTTAAAATGCCTTCCGCATATAGGTTGATGCTTTTTTTATGTGTTTCATTAATTATTTCTATCAACGGGGGGCTATAAAACTGCGTAATTATTTGTTTAAAAGGTACTCCTTTAGTGCTGCTATAATGTGCTTTTGCTTCCCCATTATTAAAAATGCCTGTATTAGCAAGATGGTTTTTTAGTATTGATGCAAAAGTATAAGCAGGGTTAGGCAAAGCTGCTTTTATTTTAAACTCATTTTCATAGGGTGGTACCGTACCTCTTACATATTGAGTTGTTGATAATGGTGCACCAAAAACATAAGCATTATCGCCAGAGTTTGGCGGGCCGGCATAAACTTCATTAGTTAGTTCAACATTTAAAAAACTTGGTTTTGTTGCTACAATTTCTGTTTCTTCTCCCTCCCTACCCGATTTAAAATAAATGTCATATTTATTTTCATTAAAATTAAATCCGCCAATACCTGCGCCATAATAATTACCAATATCTTCCCACAACCATTTTGGCGAAATTAGTTGCGTATTATAATGACTTGCATCTACAATAATATCTCCTTTAATTAAATTAATTTGCTTGGCAACAAGGCTTTGTGTTATTTTTTGTAAGATGCTTTTGTAATGAAATTCTTCTCCAAACCTATCTGTACCAAAAGTGGGGTCTCCATAACCTTTTATTACTAAATCTCCATATAATGTTCCCTCTTCAATTGTGCCATTATAACCTAATACTGTTTTAAACTTAAAATCTGCTCCAAATTGTTCTAAGGCTAAATTAGTAGTTATCACTTTTAATATGGAAGCGGGGGTCAATAACTTTTCATCATTAAAACCATAAACCTGTTCACCAGAAGTAGCATCAAATACAGCAACAGAAAGTGTACCACCTGCAACGTCATTTTCACTCGCAATTCTCTCCGTTGTTGTATTTAGCTGTTCAATATTTTGCAACTGACCAAAAACACTTACACAAAGCAAATTAAACAATACATATATTATTGTAGTAGTTTTATTTTTATATTTCATTTTTAATACTTTGTTAATATTTCAATTGTTTTAGGTACTCAAAATAATCAAACACAAATTTGCTATATTTATTTCGAAACAAAATTAAAATGAAGTACATATTTTCATACGTCGTAGTGTATATTTTTATTCCGTTTATTTGCTTTAGCCAAACAGATAGAACCGTTTTTTTAGAGCATTTCAGTAATTCTAATTGTACCAAGTGCGCTGCTATTAATTCTTCTTTTTATGAGGTATTAAATCAAAACCCAAATTTAATTCATATTACTTACCATTTAGGTTTGCCAGAGCAAAATGGTTATTTTTACGAACAAAATACAGAAGATAATATAACAGTTCAAAACTATTACAATATAACTAATGTACCTACACTTTTTGCAAATGGAAGTGAGGTAAATGATAGCCCAGAGCTGTTAACGCAAAATACCTTAAATTTAATATATGGCCAAAATTTAACCAGTCCTTTTGTTTTTAATTCTTTTGATGTTGAAGAACAAGCTAATGGAAGTTTTAAAATTGTAGCAATTATTGGAACGGAAACTATGTATGCCCAAGGTAATTATGTTTTAAAAATGGCTGTTGTAGAATCGGAAATAAATAAAACCACAAACAATGGCGAAAGTTTACATATTAATGTAATGCGAAAAATGTTAGATGGCTTTGAAGGTCGTATGTTTGATCCTCCCCCAGTTGGCAATAGAACATTAGTAAGTTATAATTTTGATGTAAAAAGTGATTGGCAAAAAGAAAACTTATATGTAATTGGTTGGCTACAAAATATTGAAACTAAAGAAATTGTAACCACCGAAAGCTCAAAAAATTTTGCTGCCCCCATACAATCTTCCATTGTTGAGCTAATAAACGTTTCTTGCTTTGAAGCAGTTGATGGTGGCTTAAATATTTCAGTAAAAAATGGGGTGCCACCTTACCGTTTTTTATGGAGTAATGGAAGTACAGCCCAAAACTTATCAAACGTACCTGCCGGCATTTATAGTGTTGAAATTACCGATGCTGTTGGCGCAACCACTATTGAACAAGCAAGTGTTTCAGAACCTACCAGTTTTTTAGTTGATTTGTCAACTTTAGCCGAATTTAACAGTAATGCAAATGGAGCAGCCGAAATTAGTATAACCGGTGCAACGCCTTTTGTAAGTAATGGCAAACCTTATTACAAAGTTGAATGGAGTAATGGCATAAAAGACAGTTTACGTATTAATAATTTACCAGAAGGTACTTATAGTTTTGTTATTACCGATGCCAATGGTTGCACCTACAACGATCAATTTTTTATACCTAATAATATTGGTGATTTAAGATGCAGTTTTATATCAACCAACCCTAATTGTAATGGTGAAAGTAGTGGAAACATTGTTTTAAGTTGTAGCAACTTTGCGCCACCCGTGCTGTATAATTGGAGTGATGGCGCTATAACCAGAGAACGTTTTAATATAAAAGCAGGCACCTATTCTGTAGTAGTAACAGATCAGTTAAATGCAGTGTATAATGTAATAATAGAACTTGAAGATCCGCCACAACTAAAAAACAATTTAGAAATTACTAACGAAGCAAACAACCAAAATAACGGAGCAGCATTTGCCAACCCAAGTGGTGGTTTTGCGCCTTATAAACTACAATGGCTACCCGGTTTACAAACAACTTTATTTATTGACAGTTTAAGTGCAGAAGATAGTTTTGGTAATACCATTCAATATGTTAGCAATGTAACCGATTATAATGGTTGTAAAGTAAGCACACCTTTTACCGTAAAACCCAGTAGCGATGAGTTAAGTATATTCGTTTTACAAAAGCAAAACATTTCTTGTTTTGCCCAGCAAGATGGTAGTATAGAAATTGAAGTTTTTGGTGGCAATATGGGTTATGCTTACGATATTGATTGGTTTATTCAACAAGGAAATTCTTTTGAAGAAATACCAACCAGCCCATCAAATACACCAATACTAAATAATTTAAATGGTGGTACATATTTAGTTACCGTTACCGACGATGACGACACAACAGTTACCGACACTATAAAAGTTATAGAACCACTTCTTTTAGAAATTAATATCGAACAATGCGATGTTCAAATTGATGAAGCAGGCAATGTAATACAAAATGGCTTGGCCGCAGCATATCCAACTGGCGGTGTGCCACCCTACTTGTACCAATGGAGTAATGGCAGTGCAAATAGTAGTACCAATATAAATATTTCAAGCAATTTAACCGTTACTGTTTTCGATGCTAATGGCTGTCAACAACAAAAAACCATTTTTATAGCAGAAAGTACAGCAACCTGTGTGTTATCAAATAATGAAACAAGTATAGCAAATACGGATGTTACCATTCAGCCTAATTTGATAAAAAGTACCTTTAGCATTTACTCTAAATTTCCAATTAATAATGTTCAAGTTTTTAATATGATGGGAAAAGCAGTATTTCAAAAAACCTATAATAACCGCAGCCAAATTTTTGAGCAGGTACAAAAAATACCAAATGGCATTTACTTAGTTACTGTTAATACTAACAAAGGCATCCTAACAAAAAAAATAATGAAATATTAGTAATTAATTAGAATTTTAGAAGCGAAATGGTTGACCCTCTTAAAAATTTTGGTCCCGCCATCCGTTCAAATACCATTTTGCCACCGCTTCAAAAGCTAAACAAAAATGGTATAACCACTCCTGTCGGGGCTATTTTTCGGGCTTCGCTTTCTGTCGAATTAACCATTTTATAAATATTACATTTCTCAAAGAAATGTCATATTTCAACTGGTAGTTAACTTTTATGCGATTGTCTTGTTATGAGCTTTTATTACATCAACTTTAAATAATATAACATTTGCAATTACGCCATTAACTACATTTTCAACACTCTTGTCATATACAATCGCTCCTCATTTTCTAACTTTATAGAAAGTAAATAAAAGCCAGCATCAAGCTCGTTTGCATTAATAGTAACCGTGTTCGAATTATGAAAGGAGGTATTTACCAAAGTTCCGTTGCTGGTATAAATAAAGGTTTCTTCTACTTTATAAACCTTGCTATTTATAGTAAAAAAATTAACTACCGGGTTAGGAAATATAGTTACACCAACGGCTGTCAAATCTTCAATACCAACCAAACTACCATTGCAATTTTCATCAATATCGTTACCCTCAATTTCTAAAGCGCCAGGGTTAATGTTAGGGTTATAATCATCACAATCATCATCAGAATTAAAACCATCGCCATCTACATCAATTATTAAAGCAATGCCATCACAGTTTTCATCAACGTCATTATTAGGTATTTCTAAAGCATAGCGGTTAATGTTTGGGTCCATATCGTCGCAATCTACACCCGAATGATAGCCATCCAGATCTTCATCAATATATAAAATTTCGCCATCACAGTTTTCATCAAAACCATTATTAGCAATTTCATCTGCTCCCGGATTTATTGAAGGATTGCTATCATTACAATCTTCACTTGAGTTAAAACCATCACCATCAACATCTACAACTAATATAATGCCGTCGCAGTTTTCATCCACCTCATTATTAGCTATTTCAAAAACGCCTGGATTAATAGATCGGTCATTATCATCACAATCTTCATCAGAATTAAAACCATCGCCATCTACATCAATAACCAATGCTTGGCCATTACAATCTTCATCAATTTCATTATTAGGTATTTCTGTTGCACCGGGGTTTCTATTGGGGTCATTATCATCACAATCTTCATCACTATTATAGCCGTCATTATCTCCATCAGAAAAGAAAAACTGTTCTGCAAAATCAAAAATTTCTGTACCAATTTGTTCTCCTATTATTCTGCCGGGTATATCATCTGCTGGTGGGTGAATACCGCCCCAAATTCTGGATAAACTGGTTTGGTCAGAAGCATCTCTATAAGTGGCCCATTGCAAAGTAAAATCAACACTTGGGCCTTCTTCAAAAACTAAAAATTCATTTTTCTTTACCGAAAATTCACCCATCCCGCCTGGAAAAAATGGATCGCCTGTTAAAGTTGTCAACACTTCGGCTGCTGCTCTCGAAAAAGTAGAATGGCCTGAAACATAACCTGCAAAAGGTGGCGAAACAAATGATGGACGTTGATAAGGCCACCAATTTTCAGCCAATATCCAACCTACTCCAGCTTGGTCAGTATCTTCATTTTCAATATAATCTGGCCCACGCCAAGTTTTAATTTTTATCTTACCTAAATGTTCATTATTTAAGCCAGCCAATTCATCTCCTTCTTCTACTAATTCAATGTATCCATCAATTAAATCTAAACCAAAAGGATCATAGCTTCTTAAATTAGGATTGCTGCATTGCCCTTTATCTCCCATCATTCTAATGGCAGAAATTGGACGAATGTAATCGTACCAACCTTTTAAACCCCAAGCGGTTACGGCACAATCGTGCATGGCTCCACCTAACAAAAAGTAAGCCTTTACATCCCATTCTAAATCATTAACAATTGCACCTGCGCCTTTATATCTTTTTTCAAATAATTGATGATCTATTACATAATTTAAAATGCCAAACCAATGGCCAGGTGGTGTTTCAGAGTCTGGCCCATCCGCCCAAAATTCTGCTAATACCCGGGTATAATCACCGCGTGGTACAATGTTAGGTTCATAAGGTAAACCTGTATGTGGGTTTAAGTTGTGTCCGTTACTAAAATCTCCTCCTTCTTCAAAATTATAAAATTTATCATAATCTTTATATGAAGGTGGAAAAGCTCCTGCATTACCTTGTGCACCAGGTGATATATCCATCATAACACCATCTGTTGGATCTAAATGACTTGACCAAACTATTACCATTTCGTTACCCCAACGGTAATCATTTGAAAGGCTATCTGGTTGATTAAAATTCATATAAGGTGGTGGGCCAGGATCCGTATAAACGTAAAAATCAAAACCATCACGTTGATAAATATTTAAGTTTTGAGGGTTTAATGAAAAAGGATTTACTCGCCCCCATTCGGGACTAAGTGCAATTGTTTCTCCGGTTGGTAAAGGGTTGCCGCTTTGGTCGAAACGAATATCTAACAACAAGGGCTGCCAACGGTTTGGATCTACAATAGTTGGGTTACCAGCAATAAAAGGTGAAAAAGGCCTATTTGATGGGCGGTAAAACAAATTGTTATAGCTACCTTGTTCGTTACTACCATCTTGTAAGCCATAATCTATCATACATTTGGCAATGTAGTTGCCAATAGCTGCTGGTATGCCACTGGTATAAAAAGTAGTGCTAAAGGCGGTATCGTAGCCTAAAGCTGCCATTAAAGAATCTAAACGAGGTATGGTAGTTTGACGCCCTGGTGATGAATTAAACCGATGCCTTAACAAGCGGTAAGCTGCATAACTAATCGCTTCATTTCTTGCTGCTTCAATATCTTCTACAGGTTCAGCTCCTCCTAAATATTCACATTCGAAACCATAAACATTTTTACCTACAAAATAAGTATTGGCAGCACCCGTTGTGTCGTATAATGCCCAAGCATCGTACATTACTGCCGAGGTATGAAATAAGTTGCGTGCATGTACAGTTGGTCTTGCAAAATCTTCTCTTATAGATTGCAATAATACTTCACTCCATTTATAGGCTACAGAGTGATGCTGCGCAAACACATTAAATGTTACCACACTTAAAAAACCAATTAAAACATACTTTTTCATAATAAAGCTTGACTTGCCTACAAATTTCGCATAATTTTAATAAACAACTATGATTATTGCACCGAATATCGGCATCTAACTAAAATAGTGTT